>ENA-OUOY01000037-OUOY01000037.1-human-gut-metagenome-genome-assembly--contig:-NODE-37-length-114149-cov-13.780453_pt1 | contig 114149 bp, 98 predicted proteins | sample MGYA00237937_ERZ548767 | MGnify/ENA primary metagenome ERZ548767 (study PRJEB26490, sample SAMN05356887) | human gut metagenome | biome: terrestrial biome; feature: human-associated habitat... | reverse complement strand
TTGTTGCAGAAGACGCAAGAGCAGAGGGACAGAGGAAAGGTGAAGCCATCGGCATTGCAAAGGGTGAAGCCATCGGCATTGCAAAGGGTGAAGCAATCGGTGTTGCAAAAGGCGAGGCAATCGGCGTTGCGAAAGGCGAGGCAATCGGCGTTGCAAAGGGTGAAGCGATCGGCGTAGTAAAAGGCAGAGCACTTGGTGAGGATCGTCTCGCTTCCCTTGTCTCTTCGATGGTACAAAGCGGTGCCGATCAGGAAGCCATTCTGAAGGCATCGACCGATCCTGAGTACCGGAAGGAAATGTATGCCAGATATCACATTGAGTGAGTAAACGGTTCTCAACGGACCTCTCCCCCGGTCTTCTTTCATTCTTCAGCTCCTGCTGCCTCTCGGCAATCGCAGCCGAAAACCTGGCGGGGTCTGTCGCACAGACTCCGTTCTTCCAAGCTTCGTCTGTATCGTAGATCTGTACTGCCGCCGGAATACAGACGGCCATGATATTTCACGGCATGAATCACATAAGAAAGCTCCTGATATTCCGCCGGCGCCTTCGTGTTTCCATCGTCCTCTGTCCTCAGGCGCTTTTCTTCACAGATCGTATTCCCGCACCTCAGCGTTCCGGATGCCAAATGCCGCGAATTCTTCATTCGTCATATCGCGGAAGTAGGACTCGACAATCCGGGAAATTCCGTTGTGCGCAACCAGAAGATACGTCTTCTCCGGCTCCTTCTTCAGATCATCGAGCAGGTTATAAATCCGTTGTGCCATCCGCATCATGGACTCTCCGCCGCCGAAGCTGTCAACGAAATTCTGTTTCGCCCTGGCGAAGTCCTTTCCGTCTCTTGGCGTTCCTTCCCACCTTCCGAAATTCTGCTCGAAAAGCCTTGGCTCTGTTCTCATCGAAATTCCGGTTATATCCGAAATTTCTCTCGCCGTATCATAGGCTCGCCGAAGAGGTGATGCCAGAATCTCATCAATTGCAAGCTCTCCCGCATCGATTCGCTGCTTCAGCGCTCTTCCGGTCTCCCTTGCCTGCTCATGTCCAAGCTCTGTGAGCGGACTCTCCGATGCGCCGCAGATTTTATTTTCCACATTCCATACCGTCTGTCCGTGCCGGACAAAATACAGTTTTCCCATATCCGATGCCTTCCTTGATTCTTCATCCATGTCTTTTATCGGTCTTTTATCATTGATTTTACCATGAACTTTTTTGACATTCCGCAGGCTGCGGATTATGATTCAGGAAAATAAAAATACGATCCGCTCGAACAAAAATCTGGCAAAGGAAGGGGCCTCGAAAATGAAATCAGAAGAGAAAAAACAAAAGGGTGTACGTTGGATTTACTGGATTGCAGGCTTTCTGATGATCATGCTGTCTCTGCTTGTCCCTCTCAAGTCCATTCTGGTCCAGGGCGTCTCTCAATGGGAGATCGGCAAGGCCTTTGCAAACAGAATGAATGACGTCGCCTACGAGGAATACCATGACACCGACGGAGATGCCTTTGACAACGCCTTTGTCGCAAACGAGGCAGTTGGAAAAGAAAAGCCGCTCCTTGCTCTGGTTGAGGCTGATCTGGATGCTGCGATGGCAGCCGCAGCCTCTGCTTCTGATTTCGATGGCAGTCCGGCACTTCCCGACAGTACTCCGTATACAGAGGCGATTGCAGAAGAAACGGCCAGGATGTATCAGGAGCAGCTTGGTGCAGACTGGAAGGACATTCCGGATTTTCAGGAACGCCTGCAGGAAAAGGCCGAAGAGGCAGCGGATGCACTCGCCTATTATGTACAGGTTCTTTCGCAATCCTTCTCCGGAGAGCTCGCCATCATTCCCGCCGCCTATTGTGTTCTTACCGACAGGAGGCTCCACATTGCCGGAGCAGTGCTCGTTCTTCTCCTTCTGGCAGCAGGCTTCCTGCGAAACAGGAGGCAGACGGGTGCTCACTATGCGGCAGTCACATGCCTCATCAGCGGTGTTCTCACCGCTTCGCTGACTGCTCTCTTCTTTCTGACTGCTTATCAGATCACCAGCAGGCTGATCGGAAGGGCCATCGATTTCAGCTTCATCGCCTATGGGTGGATCGCTCTTTCAGAATTTGTGCTGGCTGCAGTACTCTTCACGGTCAGCAAATCCTGACGGCAGATTTCAATCCTGCAGCAGACGCCGCAGGGTCATCCAAAGCTCATCGATGTCGATCGGCTTCGAAAGAAATCCGTCCATGCCGGCAGCAAATGCAGCCCTCCGATCTTCTTCAAAGGCATTTGCAGTCATGGCAAGAATCCGGATCTTCGCGCGGGCCGGAGTAAACTTAATGGCATTCGACAGAAGATTGAGAAGGATCTGGTTCAGTCTCGTCTTATCACAACAGACCGTCTCATTTGCTATCTCCCCTGCATCCACGGAAAGCTTCAGCTGCTTTGCCTGGACATGCCCGCTGGTAATCGTCTCCAGCTCACTCAGCACCTCCGGCAGCTTCACCTCCGACTCCTCAAGATGAATTCGCCCGCTCTCAATGCGGCTCATATCGAGAACGTCATTGATGAGAGACATGAGATGGTCCCCGGAAACCTGAATCTTCGCCAGATAATCCCGCACCTTTTCCTTTTGATCCATGCTGCGGATGGCCAGTGTCGTGAAACCGCTGATGGCATTCATCGGTGTCCGGATGTCATGAGAAATATTTGACAGGAAGGTACTCTTTGCTCGATTTGCTGCCTCAGCGGCGTGCGCCGCCTCTTCCAGAGCCTGGTTGACCTTTTTATCCTCTGTCCGATCGGACATCACAAAAATATATTTGCTTCTGCCTTCGACTTCGCTTCTCATGGCTACAATATGAAACCATCGCCGCTCCCGCGTTTTCTGGTGAATGTACTCAAAATCCCACTCCCGCTGCTCCTCATTCTGAATTCCTTCCAGCCGCTCCACCTTCTGCTTCCGTGTATCCTCCGGATGCAGCTTGTCCAGGACATGAACATCATGGAGCACCTCTTCGACAGAAATGCCCAGCAGACGCTCAATGTTCGGACTCACATAATCCGGCTTCCCGCTTACAATATCCAGCATCATGAAAATATCATCGACATTTCTCGAGAGCTTTGTAAACAGCTCATCACGATACAGAAGCTCCGTGTTCTTTCGCTTCAGCTTTACCCCGTTTGCACGGACGACCATAAGAATGAGTATGATGCCCAATGCAGCGAAAATACCGCCGACCAGCAGAATCGTACAGAACTGAAGCTTATTCATATTTTTATTTACAATATCTGTCGGAACGACAGCGACCAGCATCCAGTCTTCGATACCGGTCGGCTCATAGAGCATGTAAAAGTCGGTTCCGTTCAGCTTCAGGCGCATGGACCCGCTTTGACCTTTTTTAAAATCATTGGTCAGTCCTGTAAATTCCTTTTCGGACAGCTGCACATGCTCCCGCAGGAAGCCAAGCCAATTGTAAATTCCATCCTCCCGTTCAAGCCCATTATTGATCACGACACGGCCGTCTCCATGCACCACATAGCTGCCGGAGGTCCCGTCATAGGCAAGCGTGTCCACTTCCTTCACCATACTCTCATTATCATAGGCAAGCGCGATGGCATCATAAGAAAATCCCCGATAGCTTCCATGTCCCCTCGGACTGATAAACACGAGCAGCTGCGATTGTCCGGGCAGCACAGCCTTCATAATGAAGTCCTCATTGTTTTTAATCGGATCCGCCGGACTTCCCTCAAGCCCCAGATTCCCGGTCACTCCATCCGGAGTGATATATCTGCCTTCCCGGGAGAGAAAGTAGAACCGGGTATAACCGGTCTCCTCCTTCACCTTCTCCAGATATTGCTGAATGTCCTCATCCTCATCTATCTCCTGTATCGAGATCGACCGCATGTGCAGATAGGTCATGTTGTGTTCCACAAACCCGTTCAGCACGGTACCGGTCTGATGCAGGAGCTCTCTCAGATGCGAAACACTCTCCTCGTATACTGTCTGCGTCACCAGGGTATAGTAGCGAAGACTTCCTGCTGCGATGCACAGCAGCAGCACCGTGACAGTCAGCAGCATACTCTGTCTTCTGATCATTGCATGTTCGTGCTTATTCATTGCGTCCGACCTTCCATACACACAAAAAGGCCTTTATTCGGGCACTTGCCGGGCTTAATGCCCGGCAACATCTCAAAATAAAGGCTTTTACCAATCACGGTTTAAAGGGTGATTGTTAATTATTCAATAGGACTCTGATAAATCGTTGTCTGTACGATCACGTTATTTATGGTACGGTTACCGTGCCGCCCGCAGCGTTCGGAGAATATCCTCCACTCTCCGGATGGCTTCCTGAACCTGCTTCTTGCCGTCACCAATCTTCGACTGGACAAAGATGTCGGCCAGAAATCCATCGAAGAAAAAGTCTGCAAAGGTCAGAAATCCGCCCACATCCACATTCAGATTCTCAATGTCCTGAATATCTCCCAGCTCATCCCGGAAGACCTCCAGATCTCTTCTTGCACTCTCAACGCATTTACCGGCGTTGTTGATCTTCAGATGCTTCATCAGTCCTGAAACCGTGTCTCCGCCAAAGATATCAAGCAGCCCCCAGTTTCCGGCACTGTTCAGCTGTCGCTCTGCATCCCGAAGACTTCCCAGAGCCCTTTCCCCGGCGCGGATGGCTTCCCCGATTTCCTTTTGTCTGTCATATATTTCATACATGGCATTTCCCTCCTCTTGCCGATTCATGTTCGTGCACTGTTGCTTTCTGTTGCCGCATCGCTGCTTTCTGTTACCGCGCCGCTGCGACTGCCAGTGCGACAATCCCGACAATCAGAATAATCGGAAAGACGAACAATGCAAGGCCGAACACCGATATCGCCAGCCCGCCAAGGATCAGCCATCCGATGATTCCAAGGATCCCGCCAAGGAGCTTTCCGGCAATGTGAAACATGAAGCCGGTCACCTTAAATAAAACAACCATAACCAGAATAACAATCAGCAAACTCAGCATTTCTCCACCTCTTTCTTTCTCAAACATCCGGAAGGATCTCCATGAAACGGTTCCCTCCGGGCTGTTTGCTATGCTTTCTGTTCAAGTTGGTTCTATTCTAGGATATGTCCCTGCTGGATTACAGTTCTCCTTTGGAGAAAAATATGCTCTTATTCCTCTGTTTGGGCGAATTAGAACAGAATGTCATCACGGCACATCGTGCCTCGTGGTCAGGTCTCCTCTTTCTGAATGGTCTCTCTGGCCTTCTCCAGCTTGTCCTTTCGGAGCTTTCCGGATGCAATCGTATTCTCCACCCACAACGATAAGGAATCGGCTGCCCGGGAGATCTGATCAATGCCCTCCTCAATTCTGGCAAAATCCGTGAGCTCATCATCCGAGATTTCTCCATCGGCCGTGATCTCAATCAGCCGGTCCTTCGCCTTTTCCAGTGAATTCATGCTCGAGAGCGTCTTCAGCACGATCTGCGCCAGCTCCTTCACCTCGACCTCCGGAACGTATTCCTGGCCGATCGGGCACTCGTGCGAGCAATAGTAATTGCAAAGTCCTGGCTTTTTGTAGGCTCTTGCCATCGCCAGAACCTCCTCCGGCTGCACCGGAGAACGTCCGCTCTCGTATTTCTCAATCCGGCTCTCGGAGACAAAATCCATAGCTTCGCTCGCCTCCGCCCTCGTCATGTCCGCTTCCTCGCGGGCCAGCTGATAGATGCTTTTGTCTTCTTTGACTGATTTCTTTCCCATGCCGCCGGATTGTCCTTTCGCCCTGCTCGATTCCATCTGATTTTCTTTTGATCAGTTTTCGCTTGATCAGATGCTTCTATTCTAGCAGACCTTCGAATCAATTGCCTTCATACCCGACCAGAATTCCGCCCTTCTCCGCATAATAGGAGCAAAGGCCATTGTTCCTCCCAATCTGCAGGTCACACTCCGGGAAATCGGACCGGATCAGCTCTGCAAGCTTCTGTGCTGCGTTTTCGTTATCTGAGTGGCGGATACGAACCTTGCCGCCTTCATAGCCGCTCTCCTTCATAACCTCATAGAGCTGGCTGATTGCACGCTTTTCCCCTCTGCTCTTATAAATCGGCTCAAGCTCACCCTCGCTGCTGGCTCTTCCTACAATGCGGATGCTGAGAAGATTTGCGGCCGCAGCCACCGCCGGGCTGACACGTCCGTTCCGGACAAAATTCGTGAGGGATTCCAGCGAGAAGATCAGATGCGTCCTGGCCGCATACCTCTGGATTTCTCCGCAGATTTCCTCAAAGGGCAGCCCTCGTCCAATCAGCTCCTTATACTTCTCAATGATGAGCTCCATCTCAGGACCGGTTGAAAGGGAATCCAGAATAAACACCTTGCGTCCCGGATACATCTCCTCGTAATCCTTCGCTGCAATACAGGCCGCATTGTGGCAGCCTGAGAGACGGCTGGTGATGGAAACGCCGTACACCTCGTCCGCATCCCCAAAGGCCTTCAGCCAGTCTCCGACACTTGGGCAGGCCGTGCTGGATTTTCCCTTATAGTGCTTCAGATCGTTCAGCATTCCGGGTACGTCCAGTTTCTCATCATCGGTGTACTCTTTCACGTCAGTAATAATTCTCAAAGGAACAGAAACATATTCTGCGTCCTTTGCCGAAAACAGGTTTGCAGACGAATCTGCTGTGATAACTGCCTTTCTTTCCATGGTCCATGTCCCTTCTGTCTGTCAATCGCTCTTCTGTCTTGACTTCGGTTCCTTCACAATTTATCATTACTAAAGTGCATCGTCTGATGCAATATGCAACATTTGTTGCTCTAAGTATTCTATGTGATCTTTCTGATTTATGCAAGAGATCGGAAGGAATATCGGAATTCAGAAGGAGAGAACGATGGGAGCAAGTCCGAGAACATCTGATTTACTGAAGGAATGTATGGCCGATGCGCTTCTTCGTGCCATGAAGGAAAAGTCTTTTGAGAAAATTACAGTGACAGAAATCACGGAAGCCGCCGGCGTCAACCGCTCCACGTGGTTCCGGAATTTTGAAAGCAAGGATGAGGCTCTGACCTTCAAGCTAGTCCTTCTGTGGTATCAATGGGCCGGTGAGCACGGCATGAGGGACTGTCGCCGCTACACGGCTGAGAACGTGGAGGACTTTTTCGCCTTCAACGCCTCGATCCAGCCTGTGCTGGAGACAATCTACCATGCAGAGCAGCTCCCCTGCGTCTATGATGCGTTCTGTCATGTCATGTCCGCAAAAAGCGAAACGACACCGGCACAAGCCTATGAGGCCCGCTTTTATTCCTATGGCCTGTTCGGACTCCTGGACGAATGGATCGGACGAGGCTTCCGTGAAACACCGCAGCAGCTTGCCGAAATGCTCCGGGAAATGATGCCTGCTTCCACGCAGCAGACACTGATGATCGAAATCAAAACAAGGGAAGCTCGCTAAGAGCTTCCCTCGCTGTATTCTCCAAAACGATCCCGTCATCTTCTCCGGTGCTTTTCTCGCTTCGGCCTTATTGTGCCAGCGCCTTGCGGTACTTCTCAACTATTTCCTGATAGGCTTCCTCTGTCAGAGTCTTCTCTCCGGGGTTCATGGCAAACACGCCGCCCCATTCATAACCGTCTTTATACTTCGGCACCAGATGGAAATGAAGATGATGTCCGGTATCTCCATATGCCCCGTAATTCACCTTATCCGGATGGAAAATTTCATGCATTGCTGCAGCCACTTTATTGATGTCTTCGATGTAAGCAGCTCTTTCCTCTGCGGTGAGCTCTGTAATCTCGCTGACATGCTTCTTGTGCGCTACGATGACACGGCCCGGGTGGCTCTGCTCTTTGAACAGATATACCTTGCAGCTTTCAAGCTCGCAGATTTTAATGCCGAATGCTGCAACCAGTTCACCTTCCATACAATATGCACAGTCCTGATCTACCATTGTGTTTTGTCCTCCTCTTTTCTCTTTTCAGAGTAGATTCTTCATAGATTCTATGATAGCAGAAATCCCGGCTGTCATGACAGTTTTTCCCGGAATGCTGCCCTACAGGAGGTTTCCGCACAGAAAATCCTTCAGAATTCCGCAGGTTTCCCGGAGCATGTTATTCGGAAGATAGAACGGATTGGTATATGCCGCAATCCCGGAAACCTTCCGGAACCCGGCATGACGCGCCAGCATGACGCCTCGAAACACATGAAAATTATTGGTTACAATGCCAACGTCGTCCTCGATTTCCGCGTCTCCTTCCGCGCTCTTCTGTTCCAGAATCATCGCTTTGCTGTTCCGGATATTCTCTATCGTATTGAGCGAGCGATCTTCCGTAAGGATCTGTTCTGTCGGAATTCCCTTTTGGACAAGGTATTGCTTCATGATGACGGCTTCCGGTGCCGGCTCGTTCTTCCCCTGACCGCCCGAAACAATGCAGACGGTCTCCGGATGGTCCTTCAGATATTCCCTTGCTCTGTCCAGACGATATTTTGTTATGACCGCAGGTCCATCGGCTCTCACCTGTGAGCCGAGTACGATCATGTAATCCAGATTGGCGTCACCCTTTGCAGAAAACTGCGTTCCGATCAGGATCCACGTGATACCAATCACCACTGCAAACAGGATCCAGAACAGCCGGAGAAGAATACGGGCCGCATGGATCCATGCAGCGTATGCCTCCGGCAATGCAGTCAGAAACGTCTGCAGGAGAATCACTGCGGCCAGAAGAAACCACACGAGAAAAAATCCTGAACCCGAGCCCACGCACAGAATGCAGATTCCATAGGCCGCGCAGATAAGTGCCGGTATGATGCCGATCAGAGTATGAGCCATCGCAGTTCTCCTCTCTGTTACAGAAGCCTTGTCATCGAAGAAATTTTGTCTCCCGATCATTCTGCCTGTATTTTTTACAGATAAAAGTATAGCAAAACAAATGTTCCGTATACAGCTTCCGATATGATATTCTGTTACTGATTGGGGGACAAAGTTCCAATTTATTTCTGTCGATCGATCCATCGATCTGACATACACAAGGGGGTTAATATGAAAGCATTCAAATGCAACGAGAGCACACTGGCGAAAACCACAAAGGGAGTCCTTCGGGGATATTTCTTCGACGGGGCCTACATTTTCAAGGGGATTCATTACGCAGAGGCTGAGCGCTACATGCCGCCGACTCCGGTGGAGCCCTGGGAGGGTGTAAAGGATGCGCTGAGCTATGGCTTTGTCTGCCCGCTCATGCACCAGGAGACGCCGAACGGAGAGCTCATGGTTCCGCACGCTTACTGGCCGCAGGACGAGCACTGTCAGAATCTGAACATCTGGACAACATCACTGGATCACAACGCGAAAAAGCCGGTCATGGTATGGCTCCATGGCGGCGGTTACTCTGCAGGCTCTTCCATTGAGCAGCTCTGCTATGACGGTGCAGCCATGGCAACCCGCGGTGACGTCGTGGTCGTCACCATCAATCACCGTCTCAATATCCTTGGCTATCTCGACCTCGCTCCGTTCGGCGAGAAGTACGCCAATTCCGGCAACTGCGGCCATGCAGACATGGTGGCAGCTCTTGCGTGGGTGAAGGAAAACATTGCTGCCTTCGGCGGAGATCCGGACAATGTCACGATCTTCGGTCAGTCCGGCGGCGGAATGAAGGTGACGGATCTCTGCCAGATTCCGGCAGCAGACGGCCTTTTCCGGAGAGGCATTGTGATGAGCGGCTGCATTGAGCCAGGCATTCTTGCAGAAGGAAGCGGAGACGGAACCGCCATTGTATCTGCGATGCTGAAGGAGCTGAACACCGACGATGTTTCTGTACTGGAGACCATTCCCTATCCGCAGCTCGTGGAAGCCTATGAGAAGGTCGCTCCCTCCGTGCAGGCAGCAGGCGGCTATGTCGGACAGGCACCGTTCGTGAACGACTGGTATCTGGGCGATCCCACCGTCTGCGGATTCCGTGAAAGAACGAAGAATACCCCTCTCATGGTTGGCACTGTGTTCGGAGAATTTGCTTTCCAGCCAACCGGATATAACAAGTACGAAATGAGCGAAGAAGAGATGGAAGAACGCGTTCGCGACTATTTCGGAGATCATGCCGGGAAGATCACAGAGCTGTTCCGTGCCGCATACCCCGGTCACAAGCTGATCGATGCTACGGTTCTTGACTATCTCTTCCGCCGTCCCTCCAAGAGACTCATCAAGCAGAAGGCTGCTTTCCCGCAGGCACCTACCTATGCGTACCTGTTTGATTTTGATTTCCCGGTAGACAACGGCAAGTGTGCATGGCACTGCTCCGATCTGCCCTTCTTCTTCCACAACATTGACCTCGTTCCTGTCGCCAATGTTCCGGGAGTATCGGATAAGCTGCAGGAGCAGATGTTCGAATCAATCATGAATTTTGCAAAAACCGGAAATCCGGAAATGAGCGAGCTTCCTTCCTGGCCGGCATCTTCGGAGGGCGACGAGGCCGTCATGATTTTGGGCAGAGACTGCTGCGTAAAGCACAACTTTGACGATGAGCTGATTGAAGAGCTCGCACAGGCAGTGCCGCTCTCAAAGCTTTGGGGCACCCCCGACAATGTACAGCACTGATTCCTTCTGTTACCATTCCGGAGGCAATGGGAATGCACGATGCCGATCCGGACAGATGCATACGCCAAAGAGGGAAAACGTCAGATTTAATCGGACTTGAATGTTCTGAAAGATATTTTGAAAATGCTGTGGCCGGCAGAGGCAATCTCCGTCGACCACAGTTTTATTTTTACGTTCTCAGCAGCTGCCTTGCTTTCCATTTATTATTTGCTCTTCTCGTTCTTTTTTCTGAATTTCTCCAGCTTCTCCTCCGGCAGCTCCTTCGCAATAGAATCACGAAGCTTCTCAAACTCCGCAAGCCGCTCGCTGGTAACCTCCGGATATTGAGGATCCATATCGATCAGCGTGTCGCAGAGAATTTCACTGACCAGATACCGCATGTACCACTTGTGATCCGCCGGCACGACATACCACGGGGATTCCCTGGTTGCAGTTGCGTTGATTGCATCCTCGAAGGCTTTCTGGTAGGCATCCCAGTAAGCTCGCTCTTCCCAGTCGCCTGCCGAAAACTTCCAGTTCTTCTCCGGCTCCTCGATTCTGGACAGAAAGCGCAGTGCCTGTTCATCCTTTGAGACATGCAGGAAAATCTTTACCGTGCGAATGCTGTTCCGGTACAGATATTTTTCGAAATTGCGGATGTCGGTATACCGATCTTCCATGACCGTATCTTCATCGATGCGGTCCGCATGGGCCTGTTTGCGGTAAAGCTCCCGGACCTTTCCAATCAGTACATCCTCATACTGGGACCGGTTGAAAATAGCAATCTCTCCCCTTGCCGGCACCTGCTTCACAATTCTCCAGAGAAAATCGTGCGCCAGTTCATCCGATGACGGTGCCTTGAAGGCAGCCTCATGAACGCCGTGAGGCGAGAGACAGGTCAGCACAGAACGGATTGTTCCGTCCTTGCCGGCTGCATCCATCGCCTGAAACAGGAAGATCACGCCCTCTTTTTTGGCGGCGTAGAGCTTCGCCTGCAGCTCGTCCATCTTCGCGTTGTTCTTCTCCATCTGCGCCAAAGCTTCTGCCCTGTCACTGCAAAGCGAAGTCTCTTTCGTTGAAGCCTCCCTGATGGAGAAATGTCTGGATCCATCGTAGCAATACTGCTCCAATCGTTTTCTCTCTTCCTTGCCCATGATGCTCCTCCTTTCGTTTAAATATCACATGAATCTGTACACTCAGATATCTGCCTTGGTTTCATCTTTATTTGTATCTGTTTAGCGCCTGCCACATTTCAACGTGAATTGACTGCTTCCAGGCAAATTCACGATTGAAATTGGCAGGCGACCAAGGCCCGAAGGGACTCTGGCCAGCCGCATCCTGATTTGCATAAATGTCTCGGCAGGGATGAATTTCAGCGTTGGGATGCATCCTGTGGAATAAAAAAGCATGCCAGAGATGCATCCGGACGAAAGAAATAATCCCTGTGGAACAAAAGAGCATGCCAAGGATGCATCCGGGCGAAAAAAATAATCCCTGCGGAACAAAAAAGCAAGCCAGAGATGCATCCGGACGGAAGAAATAATCCCTGTGGAATAAAAAAGCATGCCAGGGATGCATCCGGGCAGAAGAATTAATCCCTGTGGAACAAAAGAGCATGCCAAGGATGAATTTTCTCTCGGAAAAGCATCCTGATTTACAGGAATGCCTCGGCAAGGATGCCTCAACAAAGATGCCTTATCTCACCGCCCGCAGTTCTTCCGTTCGATATCTGTCTGAATCGTATCCCAGATAAGCTTCGCCGCGAAATCCGATCCGGCAGGAGAAGCGTGCTGTCCATCCTCCGCATACATTTCAAGATCCGGCCAGCTGTCCTTGTAACCCCACCACTCTCTTCCAACGGGTGCAAGGAGAGATCCTGTCTCCTCCGCGATCTTTGTATGAGCCTCTGTCATCCTCTGCTGCATTTCCGGTTCCGTCTTCTTCGCCCAGGTCATATAGATAACCGGTATGCTGCCAGCTTCCCTGATCCAACTTGTCAGTGTCCGGACTGCCTCATAAAACTTCTCTTCCGGGCCAAAGGGATGCGCATGCTCCTGCAGGACGACATAGTCATAATTCCCAAATCGAATATTGAATCGAACATCAGGCTCTTCCACGTGCTGCGCCAGAAACCATCCGGGATGTGCCAGCATCGTCACTTCGCAGTCGCAGCCCTCCTCATCAAATCTTCTTTTTACCATTCTCGGCATGTCATTGTAATAGGTATGGCTGTTGCCGATAAAGAGTATTCTCAGTCGTTTTGTTTTCATGATCCGTTTCCTTTCCATGTCTTATTATAACAAAAAGGGCCAGAATGCTGATCACTCAACATTCTGACCCTTTTTGAGAAATATCAGTACAGTTTCGCGCCTGCCGGGATCCTGTCATCTACCATCAGCAGGTTCAGGCCTTCGTGGCCATCTTCCTCATGCACTGCCGAAATCAGCATGCCTTCGGAATCGATGCCCATCATCTTTCTGGGCGGAAGATTTACAATCGCAATCGCGGTCTTTCCAACCAGTTCTTCCGGCTCATAGTACTCGTGAATACCGCTTAAGATCACGCGATCCTTGCGCTCGCCGTCATCCAATGTAAACTTCAGGAACTTCTTGGACTTCGGTACCGCCTCGCAGTCAAGAATCTTCACTGCACGGTAGTCGGCCTTTGCAAAGGTGTCGAAATCAACCATCTCCCGGAAAATCGGCTCGATCTTCACGTTGGAGAAGTCAATCTTCTCAGCTGCAGAAGCGCTGTTTGCGGTTGCTGCGGAAGCGGCTGCAGGAGCTGCCGACTTCGAAGCCTTCTTGTCGGAATCCAGGGACTTCATGGTCGGGAATCCATTTCCGATATTGTTTTGATGATCTGTTTTGGTCTGTTATCATAGTTTTCGTCCCGGTACTGCCTGAAACCGCCTGTCTGTCACCATGGTTTATTGTTTATCTCCTGCCATGCGTCTGTTGTCAATTTGTTGTACATCGAATCCATTGTTACAGAATGTTGTACTTCCCGGTTCTACCTCCTGCCAGAATCAATCACCGCATCTGCGGGCAAATCATCTGGCGGAATCGTTCAGGCGCGGCGTTCTGCCAAAGACACATTCCTATTCTGTATTGTGCCTTGTAATGATTTGCTTTCCTTCATTTCTGATTATACGAGGCTGAACGGGAAATACCGAATACTTTTGTGTCAGAATTCCTGACATTCAGATTTTCATAGATCTTCTATGAGTCTTCGCTTTGGGCGTGAACGAAATGTTCAAAACCATATCCATTCCATCCGCAAGCCTTTGAAGGAGCTTGATGGATGGATTTCTGGTTCCATTCTCAAGTCTGCTGATCTCTGTTTGCGCAATCCCTGTTTTTTCTGCCAGTTCCTTCTGCGTCATATTCTGTGATATCCGCGCATCTATGATGGCACGGATGACATTCATTTCCGGCTGCATCTCCTCATATGCTTGTTCAAACCCGGGATCCTTCATCCTGTTATTCTTATATTCCTTAAGTGTCATCTCGAACCTCCTTGTGGCGTTCCAGCCAATCAGCCCGTCTTTCCTTTGCTAGTTTTAGTTCCTTTGGTGGTGTCTTTTGTGTTTTCTTCACAAATCCATTTGTAGCAATAATCTTTTTTCCTATGTAGAAAAAATACAGCACTCTTGTTATATTACTTCCCTGCTTGCAACGCAGTTCAAAAATGCCATCATCCAGATACTCTGAATACGGCATCCGGAGTTCTGTACCTTTTTCCTCCAGCACTTCCATGAGACCAACAAGTTTGGCAGCCATTTTATCATCTAAAGAATCCAAAAAATCCACAACCGGCTCCTTGCCGTCCTTCGTTTTATAAAACTCAATTTCAAATGCCATAAGTGATCCTCATTTGTCTATATTATTATATGAGATATATCTCATTTTGTCAATTTGCTTTCCTGTCCAGAAAAGTGCAGATCAGACAACACGAAACTGCTTCCTTCGTCTTCCCAATCCCCGAACGGCTCATATAAAGTTGTTATCATCTACACTCATCTGCGCCCCAAAGAAATCTTTTATCTGTTTTACTGACACCGGGAAAAAATTATTGGCATCGACACCTACATCATATCGCCTGATACCCTCTGCACGATTCGCTTCGTTGTATTCCATTCGGGCATGTATGTGACCATGCAGCTGATATCCCCCACTACTTTTCTTGGGCCAGGACAACATAGGATAATGCATTAGTGCAAAGTTGCATCCGTCTACGGAAACCTTCATAAAATCCCTAATGTCTTCAAACAACCTTGGATCATATTTCTTATCATGGTTGCCAATTATCAGATACTTCTTTCCATTCATCTTTCTGATAAGTTCATCCGCATCCTCAATCTTCATATGATGACAGATATCTCCAAGGATGTAAACCGTATCATCTTTATGAACTACGGAATTGAAATTCTGCAGTAAAACCCGGTTCATCTCTTCTACAGATTCAAATGGGCGGCTCTGCATATTTATAATGGCTCTGTGGCCAAAGTGCATATCTGCCGTAAAATAAACCATATTTATCACGTTCCTTTCGGATCTTCGCGCAGAAAAATCCCTTATTATTTTAAATTCAGATCATTGCATTGTCATTATACCCGCAGTATAAGTGATCTTCGCAGAAAATCTCTAATTGTACCTGTCTAATTACGCAATGCTTATGATTGATAACGTAAGCTTTCTTGAATGGAAAGAAAAATTGCGGACATGCTGATAAAAGGAAATTCCTGAGATGCTACGGTATAGCGGCGTACACGATATTACCGCAGAAAAATAGGACCCGATCTTTCGATAGAACCCTTACAAAAGCACTGCTGTTTTTTCGACGTGGTTACAATTTATTCGATGGTAAACCAATTGTCAAAGATAAATTTCAGAAATAACTACTTCATTTCATGCGACATATTTATCTCAAAACAACTCATCCAACTTCGCCGCAAGATTTTCAAAGGTTTCTTCCTTCTTCCGATCCGTCGCTTCCGCATATATATCCATTCCATACGTTTCCTCCTTGTGGACTTGTGGGCAGATGCAAGGATCATACGCATCTGCGTCATCTGGTTTCTATTCAAACAGGGATGAAAGGCTTTTCAGCCTCTTTTCCTGCTGTTTGCACGCAAAAAGGCACCCCTTCTCAGATTGATTCTGAAAAGGAGTGCCTTGAAGGTTTTTGGAACTGGGACGTACGCTTTACTTTTGTTACGATGTGCTGTCATCTGACTTTTTGTTGCACAAATGTTGTAAATCCGGTGTCACTGCAAAAAATCAGCCTGGATTTGTTGTAAAAATCCGCAGGTTTTCCGCCTGTGATTTTCCCCGGATCAATACAGCTTCGCACCTGCCGGGATGTGGTTGTCCACCATCAGAAGATGCAGCTCTTCCTCGCCGTTTCTCTCGTTGACCCCGGACAGGAGCATGCCGCAGGAGTCGATCCCCATCATCGCTCTCGGCGGGAGATTCGTGATGGCGATCAGAGTCTTTCCGACCAGCTCTTCCGGCTCATAATAGGCGTGAATACCGCTTAAAATCACGCGATCCGTGCCCGTTCCGTCGTCCAGGACGAACTTTAAGAGCTTCTTGGACTTCGGAACGGCCGAGCATTCTTTTACCTTCACCGCCCGGAAATCAGACTTGCTGAAGGTCTCGAAATCGACCTGATCCTGGAACAGCGGCTCGATCTTCACACCGGTAAAATCGATCTTTTCGTTCGAGGTAAAAAACCCGGACTGATCAGAAACAGCCTCGGAACTCTTCTCTTCGCCGGCCTTTCCGCCCTCATGTGCTTCATTGTTTTCAGACTTGAGGGTCTTCATGGTCGGGAACAGCAGAACGTCGCGGATGGCTGCGGAATTCGTCAGCAGCATTACCAGACGGTCGATGCCGTAGCCGATGCCTCCGGTCGGAGGCAGGCCGATCTCGATTGCATGCAGAAAATCTTCATCCGTGTGGTTTGCTTCCTCATCGCCTGCTGCTGCAAGTGCATCCTGTGCGGCAAAACGCTCTCTCTGATCGATGGGATCGTTCAGCTCGGAATACGCGTTGCACATCTCCCAGCCGTTGATGTACAGCTCGAAGCGCTCGACCTTGGAAGGATCCGAGGGCTTCTTCTTCGTCAGCGGGCTGATCTCAATCGGATGATCCATGATAAAGGTCGGCTGAATCATCTTATCTTCGCAGTACTCATCGAAGAAAAGATTTACAATGTCACCCTTCTTGTGGCGCTCCTCGAACTCAATATGACGCTCAGCTGCAAGCTTCTTCGCTTCCTCGTCCGTCTGCACCTGATCAAAGTCAATTCCGGTTTCTTCCTTGATGGCTTCCACCATGGTAAGTCTGCGGAACGGCTTTCCAAGGTCAATTTCCTTGTCTCCGTACACAATGGTCGTAGAGCCGCAGACCTTCTCTGCCAGGTAACGGAACATGGACTCTGTCAGCTCCATCATGCCGTTGTAATCGGTATATGCCTGATACAGCTCCATCAGGGTGAATTCCGGATTGTGACGGGTATCCACGCCCTCGTTGCGGAACACACGGCCGATCTCATAAACACGTTCCAGACCGCCGACAATCAGTCTCTTCAGGTACAGCTCCAGGGAAATGCGAAGCTTTACATCCTCATCCAGTGCGTTGTAATGGGTCACAAACGGTCTTGCCGCTGCGCCGCCCGCATTGGAAACAAGCATCGGAGTTTCCACCTCCATGAAATCGCGGCCGTCAAGGAAACGACGGATTTCCTTAATGATCGCAGATCTCTTCTTGAAGGTCTCGCGGACATCCTCATTCATGATGAGATCCACATATCTCTGGCGATAACGGATATCGGTATCCTGCAGTCCGTGGAACTTCTCCGGAAGCGGCTCCAGAGACTTGGAAAGAAGGACAAGTTCCTTCGCATGGACAGAAATCTCTCCGGTCTTTGTGCGGAACGGGAAGCCCTTGACGCCGATGATGTCACCGATGTCCAGGCGCTTGAACGCCGCATAGGCGTCATCTCCCAAGTCATTGCGGGAGACATAAATCTGGATTCTGCCGTCGCGATCCTGAAGATTGGCAAAGGATGCCTTTCCCATGACGCGCTTGAACAGCATGCGGCCTGCGATGGAAACCTCCGTGGGCTCCTTCACATAATTTCCTTCCTCATCCAGCTCACCTGCGAGCTCATCGAAATGATCCAGGATCTCCTTCGTATGGTGAGTCTGGTCATATTTCGTAATCTGAAAAGGATCCTTGCCTTCTGCCTGCAGCTGTGCCAGCTTTTCTCTTCTTACCTTTTCCAGCTGACTGATGTCCTGCTGGGGCGCATTCTGATTGTTCTGATTCTGTGCCATATCTATACCTCACTGAGACAAAATCCGCCAGGCGGTTTTGCCGAATGCGGCAGCCGGTGCGGCAGCACCAATGCTGCAGTTGTTCCTACCTGAAAAAGTCCGCGAATCAGTCTTCGCTCGGAGCGATGGAGAGAATCTTATAGGACAGTGATCCCGCCATCGTATCAACCTTCACGACATCGCCGACCTTTGCTCCCATCAGGGCTTTTCCGACCGGAGACTCGTTGGAAATCTTGTTCTCCAGGCTGTTGGCCTCTGTTGATCCGACGATGCTGTAATCAAGATCCTCATCGAACTCAATATCATGAATCTTCACCCTGCAGCCTACGCTGATCCGATCCAGTGCAACATCCTCACCGGTAACCACTTCCACATTCTTCAGAATCTTCTCAAGCTCTTCGATTCTTGCCTCAATATCGCGCTGCTCATCCTTGGCTGCATCGTATTCGGCGTTCTCGGACAGGTCTCCCTGCTCCATTGCTTCCTTAATCTTCTGAGCAACTTCCTGTCTCCGCTCCACCTTCAGGCTGTGAAGCTCATCCTCATACTTCTTAAGACCCGCATACGTTAAAATATTCTTCTTTTCTTCCATGTCTTTGTTGTTCCTTCCCCGGAAAATGCGAAACAGGTACAAAAAAGACCGGCCGCAAAGGATTCCCTCCGCGGCAGGATGAAGTACCTGCACATTTCTGCAGATTTCCATATATCACAGGCCTCTGCAGATTATAACGCACTGCATTATACCCAGATTCCCGCCCACTGTCAAACGTGTCAGAATTTCTGTTTCAGACGTACGGAAATTCCTTCCGGAGCATATCCTCAAGCTCCGCAAAGGTTGCCATGGTATTGATTTTTACCCGAAGCTTTGCTGCGCCCGGGAAGCCCTGAAGGTACCAGGCTGCGTGGTGGCGCATCTCCTGAATTCCGATGCGTTCTCCCTTGATTTCCCTCATCAGCGCGGCGTGCCGGAGAATCATCTGGATCACCTCGCGGTGTCCCGGGCGTTCCATTTCTTCACCGGTTTCCAGGTAGTGAACCACCTCGCGGAAAATCCACGGATTCCCCTCCGAGGCGCGTCCGATCATGACCGCCGTACACCCGGTTTCCTCGAGCATTCTCTTCGCGGACGGTCCGTCTGTTACATCTCCGTTCCCGACAACGGGGACCGATACTGCCTGCACAACCTCTGCAATCTTACTCCAGTCCGCCTCTCCCGCATACATCTGCGGACGGGTTCTGCCATGTACTGCAATCATGGAGGCTCCGCCTGCCTCCGCAGCCTTTGCACAGTCCACCACATTCTGGTGTGCATGATCATAGCCGGTTCGAAGCTTTACCGTCACAGGTCTCGACGTATGCTTCACGCAGGCGTCCACAAGCTTCTCGATCAGGGCCGGGTCCTTCATGAGTGCAGAGCCCTCCTGATTGTTGACAATCTTCGGAACCGGGCACCCCATGTTGATGTCCAGAATATCAAACGGCTGCTCCTCGATCATCTCGGCGGCCGCCGCCATGACCTCCGGCTCGTGTCCGAAGAGCTGCAGGGAAACCGGCCGCTCCTTCGGGTCCGATTTCATCAGCTCCGCTGTTTTATAATTGTGAAACGTAATTGCCTTGGCACTGATCATCTCCATGACAACCAGCCCCGCTCCCTGCTCCCTGCACAGAAGCCGGAAGGGAAGATCCGTCACTCCCGCCATCGGCCCGAGCACGGTCTGATTCGGAATCACCACATCCCGGATTTTCCATTCCATCGAAATTCCATCCTTCCTGTTACATTTCGTCATCGTAATCATCCAGAAGATCCGCAGGATTCTGATGCAGGAAGGTCACCCTGTAATAGATTTCCAGAGACTGGAAAACCTCCTGCTTCTCACGCCGGAGCTTTTTGATCAGAAGTGCGCTTCCGATTTCATCATAGAGAAGATCTCCCTCCTCTGCCCGCGTATCCATCACAACGTTCCCGCTCGGAGTAAAGCCGATGGTAAAAATACCTCCGACCTCCTCCGTGAACAGTACGCACATAATCTGCAGCTCCTCCCGAACATTCTCGGGAAGCTTTTCAAACTGCGGGTTAAAATAATATTTCTTATCGTATGCATTGGAGCCGCACAGAACAATGCGGTATTTTTCTTCCTGTTCCAAAATTCTCTCCTGTCATATTCTCATACATATCCCATCACGCCGCGGACAGAAATTTCACCGGTCCCGATGCACCGGTCTTCTCCGCCGTCATCCGGCGTCACCACAAGCTCCCCGCCCTCGGTTACTGCTTTTGCGGTTCCGGTATACTCGCCCTTCGGATCCAGAATCCGTACCTTGCGTCCGATGTTCACAAGTGCGCTGCTGTAGCGCGCAAGAAGCGGCTTCAGAGAGCCGGCCTCCAGGTATTCTTCATAGTCCGGCTCGAAATGATTCCAGCAGCATGCCGTTGCGGCAGCGCGGCTGACCTTCTCTCCTGCTGCCAGGTACAGCGTAGTGGCCGTTTCCGCAATCTCTTCACTCACCACTTCCTGATTCAGATTCAGGCCGATGCCGATCGTAACATCCTTGATCTCCGTATCCTCCAGCCGCATCTCGGTGAGGATTCCCACGAATTTCTTATACGGACCGCCATTCACGGAAACAACCAGATCATTCGGCCACTTGATCCCAAAGCGAAGATTCTTCGGAAGGTCAAGATCCTGCATCGCCTCATAGGCAGCAAGTGCCATGATCAGCGTCATCATCGGAGCCTCTGAAACCGGAATATGAGGACGAAGCAGAATGCTCATGTAGACGTTCTCTCCCTCCGGAGAAATCCAGGTGCGGCCGCGTCTTCCCTTTCCGGCCGTCTGATGGTCCGCCACCACCAGCGTTCCCTGCGCGGCACCTTCATCCGCAAGCTTCATGATGTCATCATTCGTGGAGCCGGTCTCCTTCTTACAGAAAACAGGATGTCCCGCCCAGATTGTTGTGAGCCGCTTTTCAATTTCCGTCCGGTTCAGAATGTCCGTCTCCTGATCATGAGCAAGGCGGTAGCCCTTGTTGGTCACCGCCTCAATCTCATAGCCTTCTTCCTTCAGTTTGCCCATCGCCTTCCACACCGCTGTGCGGGAGACTCCAAGAAGGTTGCTCAGCTCCTGCCCGGAAAGAAATCCTTCTGCCTCCGACAGCGCCCTGAGCACCTGTTCCTTTGTATTCTGCTTCATGCCTGATCCGTTATCCTGTTATGCAAATCGTTACGCTTCATATCCAAGCGTTGCAGCCATGACCGCTTTGATGGTATGCATCCGGTTCTCCGCTTCCTGGAATACGACAGAGCGCCCGGATTCGAATACCTCGTCCGTAACCTCCATTTCGGTCAGACCGTATTTCTCATAAATCTTCTCGCCGATCCCGGTCTTCCTGTCATGAAAGGCTGGCAGGCAGTGCATGAAGACACAGTCTGCACTTCCGTGCTCCATCAGCTCCGATGTGATCCGGTATGGTGCCAGATCGCGGATTCGCTCTTCCCACACCTCGTCCGGCTCTCCCATCGAGACCCAGACATCCGTATAGAAAACATCCGCACCTTCCGCCGCCTTCTTCGCATCTTCTGTCAGCGTAATGCTTCCTCCGCTTTCCTTTGCGAGCTCCTCACAGGTCTTTACAAGCTCCGGATCCGGAAAATATTTCGGGTTGGAGCAAAGTGTAACATGCATGCCCACCTTGGCTCCCAGTACCATCAGAGAGTTCCCGGTGTTGTATCTTGCATCGCCGAAATACGACAGGCGGATGCCCTGCACTCTTCCGAAATGCTCCCGGATTGTCAGCAGATCCGCAAGCATCTGCGTCGGGTGAAATTCATTGGTAAGTCCGTTCCAGACAGGAACCTTTGAATATTTCGCAAGCTCTTCGACGACATTCTGGCCGAATCCGCGATACTCAATTCCGTCGAACATGCCGGAGAGAACTCTGGCCGTATCCGCAATGGATTCCTTCTTGCCGATCTGCGAGCCGGACGGATCCAGGTAGGTAGTTCCCATGCCAAGGTCATGCGCCGCGACCTCAAATGCACAACGGGTTCTCGTGCTCGTTTTCTCGAAAATCAAAGCAACATTTCTACCGCGAAGATGATCCACTGCCTCACCCTTTTGCTTCTTCTCTTTGAAGTAAGCGGCAAGGTCCGTCAGCCTTGCGATCTCCTGTCCGGAATAGTCCAGGAGCTTTAAGAAATCTCTTCCTTTAAAATTCTCGTTCATTCATTTCTTCCCTTCCGCAAATGGACTCAGTCCTCTTCCTGCTGTCCCTGTCCCTCGACATCCGCATTGATTGCCTGCGTAGCTGCCGCTGCCTCACGGCCGCCCTCGCTTGTCTGCGGCTTGATGCAGGGATCTGCTGCAGGAACCGGCTTCTTCTTCGCGCTCTTGTCAATCTTCAAAGCATCTCCGATTCCAAGAGCCTCTCCGGCCAGTCCAAGCGAGGAAACCATTCCTGCGATGTCGGAAGGCATATAGATTTTGGTAGCACGACCATCGGAAACATCCTTCAGGGCTTCGATTCCCTTCAGACGAAGAACCGACTCCGATACATTCGCATTCTTCAGTGCCTCCAGGCCTTCTGCCTCTGCCTGATATACGAGCTCAATGGACTTCGCCTTACCTTCTGCCAGTGCGATCTGTGCGTCACGCTCTGCCTCTGCAGCAAGAATCTTGGCCTTCTTGTCACCCTCTGCGCGGGAAACAACGGCTTCCTGATGTGCCTGTGCCTCAAGAACGGTCTGACGGCGCTCACGCTCTGCACGCATCTGCTTGGTCATGACCTCCTCGATTTCCTTCGGCGGCTGGATGTTCTTGATCTCCACGCGGGTCACCTTGATGCCCCACTGATCGGTCGCTTCATCCAGAATTGCCTGCATCTTGCCGTTGATGGTTTCGCGGCTGGTCAGCGTCTGGTCGAGCTCCATGTCACCGATGATATTGCGGAGGGTCGTTGCAGAAAGATTCTGAAGACCCGCAATCGGATTCTCCACACCGTAGGTATAAAGACTCGGATCAAACACCTTCATGAAAACAACGGAGTCGATCTGCATGGTGACGTTATCCTTCGTGATCACCGGCTGCGGAGGGAAATCCAGCACCTGCTCCTTCAGGCTGATGGTCTTCGCCACGCGCTCCAGAAACGGCACCTTCACATGGAGGCCAGCCTGCCACGAGGTCTTGTAGCGTCCAAGGTGTTCAATGACAAACACATAGCCCTGCGGGACAATGCGAATATTTACACAGATCAGAATGACAGCGATGATAATCAGAATAACAAGAAATACGGGCATAACGTCCTCCTTCTGCCGCAGTCCGCGGCCGGTCCAGCTTGGAACTCTCCTTAGTAAAAATATTCCGTTGTGATTATAGCATTTTCGATTTCTGTATGCAGGCGTCAATCGCATCCATCACGGCTGCCCGGAAGCCGTCCTTTTCCAGGGCCTCCAGTCCTTCGATGGTCGTTCCGCCCGGTGAGCAGACCATATCCTTCAGCTCGCCCGGATGCTTCCCGGTTTCCAGAAGAAGCTTCGCACTTCCAAGAAGAGTCTGCGCCGCAAAGCGGTAAGCCTGTTTGCGCGGCATGCCGCCCTTAACACCGGCATCTGCCAACGCCTCCATGAACATAAAGGCATACGCAGGAGATGCGCCGCTGACTGCTCCTACGGTATCCATAAGGCTCTCGTTTACAACCTCGGCAAGTCCGAAGCTGGAGACAATCTGAAGGACTTCGTTCAGCTCTTCTTCCGATACTGCAGAGCTCCGGCACACGGCAGAGCATCCCTCCTGCACCAGGGCGGGTGTGTTTGGCATGCAGCGGATTATTTTTACCGGATGCTCAAACTGTGCAGACAGCCATTTCGTCGTCTTGCCTGCAGCTACAGACAAAACCAGCTTTCTGTCATCCACAACATCCCGGATTTCTTCAATCACAACCGGGAGAATACCCGGCTTTACCGCAAGCACCAGGAGATCCGCCTTGCGGGCAACCTCCTTGTTCGAGCGCTCCGTGCAGATTCCAAACCGGTCTGCAGCCGCCTGCATCGTCTCCTGTGTTGCCGAAGAGCCTATGATATTCTCCGGCTTCACCAGCTCATTCTTCAGAATTCCGCCGATGATGGCCTTTGCCATGTTTCCAAGTCCGATAAATCCGATCGTCTGAATTGCCATATTCTGCCTTCCTTTCTGTAATTATGTGAATGCACCTCCGGCTCCCGCTATTCCAGGTGCCGCTGGCGCAGGGCCTCATACATCAGAATTCCGGCACTCATCGCTGCATTCAGCGATTCGATGCTCCCTTCCATCGGGATATGGATCCTTGCATCGGCGAGCCGGATAGTCTCCTCCGTAAGTCCGTTTCCTTCGTTTCCGATGAGAAAGCCGCAGGAGCCAAGATAAGTCTCCCTGTCATAGGAACGGCTCTCCTGCAGACAGGCAGCATAAAGCCGGATTCCCTTCTCCTGAAGCTCCCGAAGCGCTCCGTGAAAATCCTCCGTGACGACAAACGGCATCCGGAAAACAGAGCTCATCGTCGAGCGGACCGTCTTTGGATTGAAGACGTCCACCGTGCCCCGGCTCATCAGGATTCCGGTTACGCCTGCAGCCTCTGCCGTCCGGAACATGGTGCCGAGATTGCCGGGATCCTGGATATCCTCCAGAATCAGCAAAAGCGGCGCTCTCCCATTCTCTCGCGAAGTACGATCCCCGAGAAGATCCTGCAGAATGTACTGCGGCTGTCTGGCCACGGCAAGGATTCCCTGCGGAGAGATGGTGTCTGCCGCCTTTGCCATCGCATCCTCCGACAAAAGGATCAACTTCCCTTCCAGGGGCCGTATCCTCTCTCCGACTCGATCCAAGGCTGCTCTCGTGATATAGACCTCTTCCAGCTGCTCCGCGGGAGCATCCAGAACAAGCCGTTCGCCTTCTATAACAAAAGACTGAGACTGCCGGCGTTCCTTTGCTTTCTGCCGGAGCAGTACCAGTCTTCTGACTCTGCTGTTTGAAGCGGATGTAATCTCTTCCATTTGATACCTGTTGTATTTCCCTGGTGTCGAAATCAGCGGGACAGAGCCTGGCTGATTTCGTACTGATACTCCGGAATGCTCTTGGTCATTGCCAGAGCTTCTTCGATGTCCACATCCACAAACTTACCGTCCCGGCATGCAACAATCCGGTCTCTCTTTCCTGCTGCCACAATATCTGCCGCATAGGCCCCCATAATGGAAGCATAGTAACGATCCTTACAGGTCGGTGATCCGCCGCGCTGCATGTAGCCCAGAATGGTTGCGCGGGTCTCAATCCCGGTGGCCGCCTCGATCCGGCGCGCCATGGAGGTCGAATGCCCGATTCCTTCGGCGTTGATGATGATGTGATGCTTCTTGCCGTGCTTGCGGTTGTTGATGATGTTGTCTACGATCTTCTGCTCGTCGTAATCATATTTCTCCGGAAGAAGAATGTCCTCTGCGCCGTTTGCAATGCCGCACCAGAGTGCAATGTAGCCGGCGTTTCGCCCCATAACCTCGATGATGCTGCAGCGCTCATGAGAGGAAGAGGTATCACGGACCTTATCGATCGCCTGCATTGCTGTATTGATGGCAGTGTCAAAGCCGATGGTATAGTCCGTACATGCGATGTCGAGGTCAATGGTTCCTGGCAGGCCGATCGCATTGATGCCAAGGCGGGACAGTGCAAGGGCGCCGCGGTAGGAGCCGTCTCCTCCGATGACAACCAGTCCGTCGATCCCGTGCTTTCTGCAGATCCGGGCCGCTTCCTCCTGGCCTTCCTTTGTGCGCATCTCTTCGCATCTTGCTGTCCCGAGAATGGTTCCGCCTCTCTGGATGATATCCGATACGCTGTGCTTATCCATATCTATGATTTCTTCCTGCAGCAGACCCGAATATCCGCGCTCAATTCCCTTGATCGTAAGGCCGTTCTGAATTCCCTTGCGCACGCAGGCACGAATTGCCGCGTTCATGCCGGGAGCATCACCGCCGCTGGTAAGAATGCCGATTGTTTTCACTTTATTCTCAGCCATTGTATGTCCTCCGATACTGCCATTCATCCACAGCTGTCCTTGTTCCTCTGTTGCGAAGCAGTTACTTCTATCATACTCATGTTTGTTCTCTCATGCAATTGCAGGCTCTTCCGTCACCGGATCGTGACATTCCTGTCTCCGAATTTTTCCTTTAACAGCTTCAGCGACTCCTCATCCGCACGGATTCCCTGCCCCGGCGGAAGCTTTTTCATGGCACGGATGCTTTCGATATAGATGACCACCTGATCCCTTCCGCCGAAGCGGTCCACGATCGACATCAGATCCGCCCCGCCGGATGTGTAAGCCATTTCATCTGCAAAACGAACCCAGATCTCCCTGGGTATAGCATCAAATGAAACCACGCTTCTTGCGATCAGCTTGGAGTCCCTGTCTTCCTCCTGTGACACGCGTCCCTGAATGAAAACCTTGGCGTCCTCCTTCAGAACATCGACATACGTTTCATAGGTTTTCGGAAACACAATGACCTCCATGCTCCCGGTCAGATCCTCCAGTGTCACAAAGGCCATCACCTGATTGTTCTTCGTATACTTGAGCTTAACCTCCGTGATCATTCCGCCTGCCGTCACGTCCTGGTTATCCGTCACCTTTGAGCTTCCGGTCTCTTCGTCCAGATAGAAGTCTGCGGCCCTTGCCCCCGCATGTGCCTTCCACAGCCCTGCATAATCCTCCAGAGGATGTCCGCTGACATAAATGCCAAGGACCTCCTTTTCAAAGGCAAGCTTCATCTGTTTATCATATTCGCCGACATCCGGATAGGAAATCCGAAACTCCTTCTTCGCCTCCTCCGGCACGATATCGAACAGGCTCATCTGACCTGCCATATTGTTCTTCGCTGCGTTTGCCTGCTCTTCCATCATGCGGATGTAAACGCTCATCATCTGCTTCCTGGTTACGCCGAAGCAGTCGAATGCACCGGACTTGATCAGGCTTTCCACGACGCGGCGGTTGACGGCAAGGCCGGTCGTGCGTCCGATGAAGTCCTGCAGATCACGGAATTTTCCGTTCGCCTCCCGTTCCCGGACAATCGCCTGAATCACAGGCTCTCCCACGCCCTTGATTGCAGTCAGCGAATACCGGATGGCACCGCCCGCAACCGAGAAGCCGGCAACACCTTCGTTGATGTCCGGCGGCAAAAGCTTAATGTGCATGTCCCTGCAGGCCAGAATGTAGCCGGCCACCTTCGCAGGAAAATCAATGACAGAGGTTAAAAGTGCTGCCATAAATTCCGTCGGATAATAATACTTCAGCCACGCGGTCTGATAGGTCACAATGGCATAGCAGGCTGCGTGGGATTTGTTAAACGCATATTTGGCAAAATCAATCATCGTGTCATAGATGTGATTCGCCGTCTCCTTCGAAATTCCCTTCGAGACACATCCCGGCACCTGCTCCTTTGCATTTCCTTCCACGAAGTTATGCCGTTCCTCTTCCATGACATGCGTTTTCTTCTTACTCATGGCGCGGCGGACCAGATCGGCGCGGCCAAGGGAATAGCCGCCGAGCTCCTGCACGATCTGCATGACCTGCTCCTGGTAGACAATGCATCCGTATGTCGGCTCCAGAATGGGTACCAGCTCCTTCGCATCATAGGTAACGCTTCCGGCATTCTGTTTGCCTGCAATGTATTTCGGAATAAAATCCATCGGGCCCGGACGGTACAGAGCAATTCCGGCGATGACATCCTCCAGGCTTTCCGGCTGCAGGCGTTTCATAAAGCTCTGCATTCCGCCGGATTCCAGCTGAAACACGCCTTCGGTTTTTCCCGTCGAAAGGTAGGCAAAAACCTTCCTGTCGTTGTAATCAATCCGGTCGATGTCAATGACTTCCCCTGCCGGATTCTGCGTGATTTTCTCCTTCCCGACCATCGGTTCATAGGAAGGGTAGGTGCCGCCTGCCTCCCTGATGGAGCGGTTTGCCATCTCCACCGCATTCTGAATGACCGTGAGCGTGCGAAGTCCCAGGAAATCCATCTTCAGAAGGCCAAGCTGTTCCACTCTTGTCATCGTGAACTGTGTGGTGATGGAGCCATCTGCTGCGCGGGACAACGGAATCAGATCCTCCGCCGGCTCCGAACAGATCACTACACCTGCGGCATGCACAGAGGTGTGCCTCGGCAGACCCTCCAGCTTTCTCGACATCTCAATCAGCTCGTGCACTCTTTCGTCACTGTCATAAGCCTTTTTCAGATCCGGATTTTCCTTCAGTGCCTTATCCAGCGTGATATTCAGTTCATTCGGAACCATCTTGGAGACCGTATCGCAGAAGCTGTACGGAAGATCCATCGCGCGTCCGACATCGCGAATGACGCCACGGGCTGCCATGGTTCCGAAGGTGATGATCTGCACCACCTGATCCTTGCCATACTTACGTGTGACATAATCGATGACTTCCTGCCTTCTCTCGAAGCTGAAGTCCACGTCAATATCGGGCATGGATACGCGCTCCGGATTCAGAAAGCGCTCGAACAGCAGCGAGTACCGGATCGGGTCAAGCTGCGTGATGCCGGTGCAGTAGGATACCACAGAGCCCGCCGCGGAGCCTCTTCCCGGTCCCACCGCAATTCCATGCTCTCTCGACCAGTTGATGTAATCCCAGACAATCAGGAAGTAGTCGACATATCCCATTTTCCGGATGACAGAGAGCTCATAATCGAGCCGCTTTCTTACCGTTCCGTCATCGTCCGGATAGTTGCGCGCAAAGCCGTCGTCACAAAGCTTGTTCAGGTATGTCCAGGAATCATACCCCTCCGGCACCGAGAAGTGCGGCAGCTTCGTTTTGCCGAATTCAATGGTAACATTGCAGCGATCCGCAATTTTCTGCGTATTGTCCAGAGCTTCCTGTGCATATGGGAAGAGCTCTCTCATCTCTTCCTCGCTCTTGATATAGAACTGTCCGCCCGGATAGCGCATCCGGTTCTCATCGCTGACCTTTTTGCCTGTCTGAATGCAGAGAAGAACATCGTGTGCCTGCGCGTCATCGGCAAACGTATAATGGCAGTCATTGGTCGCAATCATCGGAATATCCAGCTTCCTCGACAGCTCAAGGATCCCTGCAATGGCAGTCTGCTGGTCCGGATAGCCGTGATCCTGCAGCTCCAGGAAGAAATTCCCCTTTCCGAAAATATCCTGGTATTCCAGTGCTGCCTTCTCTGCCGCCTCCTTGTCACCGCGCACAAGGTCTCTTGCGACCTCGCCCGCAAGGCACGCCGAGGAGCAGATGATTCCCTCATGGAATTCACGCAAAAGCTCCTTGTCGACCCGTGGCTTATAATAATAGCCTTCCGTAAAGGAACGGCTGACAATTTTGGATAAGTTCTGATATCCCGTCTCGTTTTCTGCAAGAAGGATCAGGTGATAATAACGATCCGAATGGTCTCCGATTTCACGATCAAAGCGTGAACCGGGCGCCACATAGACTTCACAGCCGATGATCGGCTTGATTCCCGCATCCTGACAGGCCAGATAGAACTCGATCACGCCATACATGTTGCCATGGTCTGTAATCGCAGCCGCGTTCATGCCAAGCTCCTTCACGCGTTCCGCATAGGCGCGGACCTTGTTGGAGCCATCCAGAAGAGAATATTCCGTATGTGAATGCAGATGGACAAAAGACATTGTTCCCTTCCTTTCAAAATCAGCTCTCTTAACTCAGAAAGGCCTCCGCAACCGCAATGTCCTCCGGTGTCGTGATCTTGATGTTGCGATAGGATGCTTCCACAAGGCGGATACTGGTCTTCTTCATCTGTTCTGCGACCATGGCATCGTCTGTGATGTGAATGCCCTGTGCCTGCAGCTCCGGAAGCTTTTGCAGCATTTCCCTGTAGGCCTCGGTAATCAGATTTTTCTCAAACACCTGCGGCGTCTGAATGATCCACACATGGCTCCGGTCCGGCGTGGAGGCCACATATCCGTCTTCTCCCGCCATCTTGACCGTGTCCTTGCTCGGCATGCCGGCTACCGCAGCGCCGCATTCCCGAACTGCCTCATACAGCCGCTCCAGCGATGCATGATCAATAAACGGCCTTGCGCCGTCATGAATAAACACATAGCTGCAGGGCCAGGAGATGGCTTCCAATCCGTTTGCAACCGAGTGATAGCGTTCCGCACCACCGTTTGCAAAGGCACGCACCTTCCTCGCAGCCTCCGGAACCACAGGAAAAATATGCTCCCGGATGTACTCTTCATCTCCCTCCGGAATCACCATGACGATATCTGAAATAATCTCACTGGACGCCAGTGCCTCCAGCGATCTTGCGACAAGAGGAATTCCTGCAATATCCCGGTACTGCTTCGGCAGATCCCCCCCGAGTCTGGTTCCTTTTCCTGCTGCCAGCAGTACTGCCGTGCAGCGAGCCGTTTCATTCTGCTCTGTCATCTTGCTCCACCCTCCCAAAGATATGCGAAGAAAATCCGGGATCATGCATCTCCGAGTGCAAGATTCGGAACCGCATTCAGATCAAGCCCGCTCCGCTTTCCGTGCAGATAGTCATAGTAGCCTGCACATGCGATCATGGCCGCATTGTCGGTGCACAGAATCGGCGGCGGGCAGTAAAACGTAATTCCGTTCTCTTCGCAGGCTTCCTTTGCCGCAGCCCGAAGTGCACTGTTGGAGGCAACGCCTCCTGCCAGTGCAAAGCGGCTGCAATGATATTCCCTTGCCGCAGCCATGGCATGTCCCACCAGAACCTCCACAACCGATTTCTGGAAGGATGCTGCAACATCCGGAACGCAGATGCTGCGTCCTGCCATTTCCTCGGTATTCAGGTAATTCAGAACTGCAGATTTCAGGCCGCTGAAGCTGAAATCAAAGGCAGAATCTGACACCTTTCCGCGCGGGAAATGGATTGCGTCCGGATTTCCCTCCCTGGCAGCCCGGTCGATCTTGGGGCCTCCCGGGTAACCAAGGCCTACCGCTCTTGCCACCTTGTCAAAGGCTTCTCCTGCTGCGTCATCCATCGTGCGGCCAAGGATCTCATACTCGCCGTAATCCCTGACAATCACAAGATGTGTATGACCGCCGGAAACCACCAGGCACAGAAACGGCGGCTCAAGCTCCGGAGCTGCAATATAATTTGCGCTGATATGTCCCTCGATGTGATGCACCCCGACAAGCGGAATTCCGCTCGCAAAGCTGATTGCCTTTGCTTCCGACACTCCGACAAGGAGCGCTCCTACCAGTCCCGGACCATAGGTCACCGCAATTGCATCCAAATCCGAGAGCTTCCGGTCTGCCTTCCGGAGTGCCTCACGGATCACCTGATTCACACGCTCCACGTGCTTTCTGGAGGCTATTTCCGGCACCACTCCTCCGTACAGGGTATGTATGTCTATCTGGGAAGAAATCTCATTGGACAAAACCGTTCTTCCGTTTACCACAACCGCCGCAGCCGTTTCATCACAGCTGGACTCAATTCCCAGAATCGTAATATCTTTTTCCATCTTTATGCCTCGCTGCGGGTTCCCTCTTCCTCTTCAAAGTTCAGTGTCAGATTCCTTCCGTCCCTGGCACAGACCGTTCTCGCAAAGATCTTCCGGAGATCACTCTGGAACTCCTGCGGCCGCATCTCCGACGGACTGTAATGCGTAAGCCACATCTGCGAAGGCTGCGCCGCCGCCGCAATCCTTGCCGCCTCCCGCATGGTCATGTGCTTCTTTTCCTTGGCCTTGGAGAGCTTGTCATCCTCTCCGTACATGCCTTCACAGATAAACAGGTCTGCGCCTCTGGCGGCCTCGGTGATATTGTCGCAGGGACGGGAGTCCGTCGTATAGGTGATCTTCAGTCCCTTTCTGGCAGGCCCCATCACCATATCCGGCACATATTTTCTTCCATCCTCTTCGATGATTTCGCCCTTCTGAAGTCTTGACCAGAACATGATCGGAATCTCCTGTGCCCTTGCCGCCTCCGCATCGAATTTGCCGGCGCGGTCGAGCACGAAGCTGTAGCCATAGCAGGGAACCCTGTGATTCACACGAAAGGCACGGATGTGCAGATCCTTTTCGCCCGGAAGCTCAAAGGTCTCCGTATCCTCGGTCAGCTCCCTGCAGACAATTTCAAACGGAAGCTCCGGTGCAATGACGCGAAGACTCTCAATGACCCGGGAGAGGCCCTTCGGACCGACAATCATCACCGGCTCTCTCCGGTCACTGTTTCCCATCGAAAGAAGCATCCCGGGAAGCCCCGCGATGTGATCCGCATGAAAATGAGTGATCAGAATGAGCGAAATCGGATTCGGACTCCAGCCCTTTTTCTTCAGTGCAATCTGCGTGCCCTCACCGCAGTCGAGAAGAATGCTCTTCCCGTTATAACGAACCAGCAGCGATGTCAGCCACCGATACGGCAGCGGCATCATTCCTCCGGTTCCAAGCAGACAAACATCAATCATAAAAACCTCCGCGCGGCATCATTCCTTTCGTCTCCACATGATCTTCGCATCCTCCTCCGGATCCCGGTAAAACCGAGGCCTTATCCCCTCTGTCCGGAAGCCTTCCGATTCATACAGCCGGATGGCCGCATCGTTCCCGGCGCGAACCTCCAGGGTAAAATCGTGCAGGCCCAGGCAGCTGCTTCCGTCCGCCAGTGCCTTCTCCAGGAGTATTCTCGCGATTCCCTTCCTGCGGTGCTGCGGCCGGACCGCCACATTGGCAATCTCTCCGTCATCGCCCATCCGGGACAATCCGATGATTCCAAGCAGCTCCTCCGGACAATCCTCCCGTACCGCCGCATAAAACCAGCTCTGCGTGCCGTCTCTGAGAAAACAGCTGCGATAGGAGCCTTCGGTCCATGGCTCCGAAAAGCACAGCTTCTCAATTTCCACTGCCTGCGGAATGTCTTCCTCCGTCATACGGCGAATACAAATCTTATCTTCCAATTCTCGAAACTACCTCTCTGACTTCCTGCCTTCCGCCTCCAGGTCCCGAATCAGCCTTCCGGCAGCAAGCGATGCCATTCTGCCCTGCTGCTGCGCTTCCTCCTTCTGGCGCTCTGCCTGTGATTTCCGCAGATATTCCGGACGGAAGTCATCGGAAGAAACGAGGCACCGCTCTCCCTGCTCCTCGTACAAAAGCTCCGCAAGAACAGCCGTTGACGCTGCGCGCTGCATGGCAAGATGCCCCGGTGCATAACGGTGCGGTACCTTCAGAAGCTCGTCCAGTACGCTCTGATAAACCGGAACCCCGTCTCCGAGGAAAATCACCTCTCTTCCCCGCTCGTTCAGATCCTGTGCAAGCTCCTCCACAGAAACCGCACACTGCTCCCGAAGGCGAACCGGCTTGTCCCGTTCTTCATAAATGCCGGTGTAAACCTGGTGCCTCCTTGCATCCATAATGGGGCACACCAGATCCTGCGTTCCGAACAGATTGAACGCAAGGCTGTCCACCGTAGGAACCGGCAGAATCGGCTTGTCCAGAACCAGCGCGATGCCCTTTGCCGTCGCCGCACCGATCCGAAGTCCCGTAAAGCTTCCCGGCCCTTCCGTAATCGCAATCGCATCCAGTGTGGAAAGATCCAGCTCCGTCATGCGCTTCAGCTCATCCAGCATGGGAACCAGCGTCTGCGAATGCGTTTTCTGATACTGTATGTTGTAATCTCCAATCAGCTTCCCGTCACAGGCAACGGCGCAGCCTGCCGTCAATCCGGAAGCCTCAATTGCTAAAATCTTCACTGTTATCTCCTGTCCTTCGATCCTTCTGTCAGCTCTTCCGCGCTTTCGTCCACGTCAACGCTGCGATAGTCCAGTCCTCTTGCGAGGTCCTTCCGAATCCGTATGATCTTTGTCGTTTCCGGCAGACATTCCGCAATCTGCTCCGCCCATTCGATCAGACAGACGCCTTTTCCGAACAGATAATCATCGAGCCCGACCTCTTCCATTTCCTCCGGCTCCTCGATGCGGTACACGTCAAAATGATAGAGCGGCAGCCTTCCTCCCTCGTAAACCTGCAAAATGGTAAAGGTCGGACTGTTCACCGGCTCCGTAATCCCGAGTCCTGCCGCAAAGCCCTTGGTGAAAACCGTCTTTCCCACACCAAGATCTCCGGAAAGTGCATAGATTTCTCCCGGAACTGCCTTTTCGGCAAGCGCTCTTCCGATATCATAGGTTTCCTCTGCGGAAAATGAATCGTAATGCTGCATATGCTTCCTCATTTCCTAAGCAAGAATCTTACTGTTTCTTTCGACTTCGCAGTAAGCAAAGACCGCCGGAGCTGTCGCTTCGACGGTCTTTATCATACACTTTCTGCTTCCCGTTTACCACCTTCCGGCAGCCGGAAAATCACTCAGTCATTTCCCTTGAGGATGGGAGAAATCTTCTTGTAAACTGCAAAGGTAATGGCAACATCCAGAATTCCCTTGACGAAGGTAAAGGGCACGTTGAACACAAGAAGACTCTGTGCAACGCTCTTCATCCCAGGAAGAATCGTCTGATACGCTGCCAGAATCGTCTCCTCCGGCATGAACTGATAATACACCGGATAAACGATAAACAGGTTGGACGGGAAGGAGATTACCGCCATGACAATGGCTCCTGCCAGCGATGCGATCAATGCTCCCTTCTTCGAACGGCTTCTGCGGTAAATGCAGCCTGCAACACCGACAAAAACAGCTCCGAGGACAAAGTTGGAAAGCTCTCCTACGCCAAAGGAGCCTGTTGCAAGAAGTGCATGAAGCACATTCTTGATCAGCTCAATCACAATGCCGCAGACCGGTCCCAGCGCAAAGCTTCCGATCAGTGCGGGAAGATCTGAGAAATCAAATTTGATGAACGTCGGCATCAGCATCGGGAGCGGAATCTCAATCAGCTGCAGAAGAAATGCAACTGCAGACAAAACGCCGGTTACCGTAATGACACGCACGCGGTCCTTCGATCCGCTTCCTGTCTTTCCTGCTGTTCCCTCGTTTCGTTTTACTGTGTTTTCTGCTCTGAGTTCTGTCATGGTTCTTCCTTTCTGCCGCATTCTCCGCGGCTCTCCTGCTGGTTTTTCATCGGTTCAGAAAGGTGAGTCCATGAACGCAGCCTGTCCGATGCCTGTTCCGGTTTCCCGGCTTCTTCCGGCTTCTGACAGAAAAAAGCCCTGCGTCCTTCTTCTCAGAGGACACAGGGCAGTACATTCACAGATCGATTTCGAAGGCATCTCCGATTCATCCGGAACTTCCTTCTCTCATCTTGCCTGATCATTCTTCTTCCATCCAGACTGTACTGTTGGTTTCGGACTTGCACCGAATCAGCCTGCACCGTCAGCTTCTGACGCCGCAGGGTCGCGGACTGTACCGCCAGTAGGGAATTGCACCCTGCCCTGAAAAACATTCAGCAAATATTGGTATTCAGTTGCACGGATTATTGTAACAGCCGTCTGCACACTTGTAAAGCGCCCCGACATTATCCGACAATCCGCAGATTGAATTCATTGACCGCTCTTCGCTCTTCATCCGCGGAATCCACCTTGGCAATGCAGGCACCCAGTGCGCGAAGCTTTTCCGGGAAACGCTCGTATCCACGCTCAATGTAGTGAATGTCGTAAATCTCCGAGTAGCCGTTTGCGGCAAGCGCCGCCGCAACCAGCGCAGCTCCGGCACGAAGATCCGGCGCATTCAGATTGGCACCGCTGTAGGATGCCACTCCGTCGATGATGGCAGTGTTGCCCTCTACGCGGATGGAGGCACCCATCTTCGTCAGCTCATCCACATACTTAAAGCGGTTCTCAAAAATACTCTCTGTCACAATGCTGGTCCCGTTGGAGAGACCAAGAAGAACGCTGATCTGAGGCTGCATGTCCGTAGGGTAGCCCGGATAAGGAAGCGTCTTTACGTTCGTGTGATCCAGTCTTCTCTTCGCTACAACTCTGACAGAATCATCGGATTCGATAATCTCGCAGCCGATCTCAAGGAGCTTGGCTGTCAGAGACTCCAGATGCTTCGGAATGACATTGGTAATCGTGACATCTCCATGCGTCGCAGCAGCGGCGTACATATAGGTTCCTGCTTCAATCTGATCCGGAATGATGGAATACGTGGTCCCATGCAGCTTCTCCACACCCTTGATACGGATGACATCGGTACCAGCACCCTTGATGCGGGCTCCCATGCTGTTCAGGAAGTTGGCAAGATCCACAACATGAGGCTCCTTCGCCGCATTCTCAATGATGGTATTGCCCTTGGCAAGCGCGGCTGCCATGACCACGTTAATGGTTGCCCCCACAGATACCACATCCATATAGATATGGCTTCCGAGCAGCTCGTCTGCCTTCGCAACCACCATGCCGGGAGATGCCACCCGAACATCGGCTCCAAGCGCGCGGAACCCCTTGATGTGCTGATCAATCGGACGCAGTCCGATATTACAGCCGCCCGGAAGCGCCACCTCCGCCTTCTTGTACTTGCCAAGAAGCGCGCCGATCAGATAGTAGGACCCGCGAATCTTACGAACAGCCTCCGTATCCACCGGCTCATCCTTAATGAAGGCGCCGTTGATTACATAGGTATGCGGATCCGGATGCTCTACAACACCGCCGATCTCCGCAATCGCTCCGGTGATAGCGCGAATATCCGACACATCCGGAACATTTTCAATTGTAACAGGCTCATCTGCCATGATAGAGGCCGCAACAATCGCAAGAGCAGCGTTCTTCGCTCCCCCGATCTCAACCTCTCCGCAAAGAGGCGTCCCGCCTTTCACAACGTAATGCAGCATGCACTGTTCTCCTAAACAGGCTCTCGGAAGCACAAGGCTCCGTGCCTTTCTTCTTCATAAATGATTACTGTCTCTTCCGCCCGAATCCTGAAATTCGTAAAAAATCGCATGCGGAACAAGCAGGCACAACGCCGTATAAGGATACTCCCCATCCGGCCTTCCGTCAAGCAATCCCCATATTTCAGCCATTCGTGACCCCGCTCAGTTCAAATAGCTGAGCGGATTCACGGCGTTTCCGTTCACCCGAATCTCAAAATGCAGATGCGGCCCGGTGCTGTTGCCCGTATTTCCCGAACGCGCAATCACATCGCCCTGTGATACCGACTGTCCGACCTTCACCAGAGCCTTGGAGAGGTGTCCGTACCGTGAAGTAACTCCGCCGCCGTGATCAATATAAACCACATATCCGTATCCGGACTGCCAGCCGGCAGCGGTCACCTTTCCGCCGCTCGTTGCCATGACAGAGGTTCCTGTCGCAACTGCGATATCAATTCCTTTATGATAGGTACTTGCCCCCGCCTTCGGTGCCTTACGTCCTCCGAATCCGGAAGAAAGCCGTCCATACACCGGCCAGATATAGGTCGGCGGGTTCTTGGTCCCGACCTCAATGATCTCCGGAACCGCCTCCACCGTGGTTTCCTGCTTCACAATTTCACGGCTCTGTACAGCATCGTCCCGATAATTCACCAGAGCAATGACGCGCCGGTGTCCAGGACTTCCCGTCTGGATCACCTGCGACTTGTTCGTGTACCATTCGCTGTTTTCCTTATAAATGGTATCCGCCTTATAATCTTCCTCGTAGTATTCCTGATTGGTATACAGCACCGTCAGCTTCGGCTCTGCCACCTTGACACTCAGAACATCACCGGGGCGTATAACAGCATCCTCACCGGAAAGATTGTTCACCGCAATCAGCTCCTGTGTCGTCAGTCCGTACCTGGATGCAATGCCGGAAAGCGTATCTCCTGCCGCCACTTCACAGACTGCATCCTTGGCAACCTCTCCCGTCACGTCCGCCTTTGCTTCATCCAGAGATGCCACCAGGTTGGACGGAAGGTAGGTCTCCGATATTTCTATTTTCTCGCCAAAATCGATCTTCTGGAGACCCAGAATATAGTCTTCAAAATCCTTGCCGACCGCAGGCTTTACATCCTCAAACAGTCTGGAAAAAGCCTGTTCAATGCCGGCTGCCGGAAGCTGATTCTGCTTCTCCTCCTGCTTCGCCTGTTCACTGGTCGTCAGGACCTCATAGGTCAGCGCATTCACCTCGCGCTCTGTATCTGTCCGTACATGAACAATATAATCCCGTTCCGGATCATATTGCTCCAGAACCTCATTCAGAAGTGACTTGATGTCGTCCGCAGAGGCCATGTTGAAGATGTACTCACCGATCTTCACGGAATAGCAATGCTGCAGCGTCAGAAGCTCATGCTTCGAAAGAATGATCTTCATCTGATCCACAATATCGCGCTCGCTGTCCGTCTTCCCCCAGTTGACATGCTCTCCTGTGATTTCCAGATTTGCATCGATAAACAGCGGGATGTCACTGGTCTGCGCAATCTCACGGCGAGCCATCCGGAAGCACTCTCTGGCCTCTTCTTCCGAAGCAGTTACACCGACCTCTTCTCCGTTTAAGGACACGGTAAACATGTTATCGTCCCCTTTTCCAAACGGAACATAATCGGGGAACAGGAAAAGCACGACACATAGAACAAAGGCAGATACGGTCAGAAACCAGAATTCAATTTTCTTACCATTATGACGAATCATCTACCGCATCATCCGAAGAACATCGATAATACACCAAAGGCATGCAGAGCTTCCAGAATCACCCCTGCCAGAACAGCGACAAGTGTTGCAATCTGAACGCCGCTTACCGCTGCCCCGGAAGGCTGCTTCTCCTCATCCAGCTTCTCCTTAAGATCCTCGGTCTGCTTCTTCAGAAGCTGTTCCACGGCCGCCTGTACATTGCGGTAAACCCGTACATTTTCTTTATGGGAAAAATCATCCGACTGCTGCAGAAGATCGGCAATTTTCTGCTGAGACTGCTCAATGGATTCCGTGAGCCTTTCTTCGAGCTTCTTCGAGGCCTCCTCGGTGCTCTTTCTGGAATCCTCCTGCATCTTGCCAAAATCCACATCACGCAGCGCATTGCTGTTATCCGACAGCGCCTGTGCCGATGCCTTCATCACATCCTGCACACCCCTTGTGGTCTCAATGCTCATCTTGCGCATCTCGTCCACCAGCACACGATTCTTATCGTAAAGCTCCTTCAATTCCTCAATCTGTCTCTGGTACGCCAGAACCGTATCCTTCAATGTATCCACCTCAATGGCCTGCGCCTCCTCATTGGCGCGGATCATGTCATCTGCCGCTGCCTCGCCGATGCCGGTTCCCTGCGAGATCTTTCTCTCCAGATCCTCGATGGAATGCTCCTCTTCCTGTACTTCCTGCATAAACTGATCGCTCATGATACAACCCCTTCTGAGTTGGAATGATTTCATATCCGGTATCTGTTCAGCATGTGCTAAACAGAATCATGATACCATTATCACTCCTTTTTTACAACGAACAACGCCCTGCCGCTTCTCGTCACATTGCCCCATATTCACATCTGTTCCTTTATATATTTGGACAGAATTTACATATGTTCAAGGCTTGTTCATATTTTGTTCATAATTATCTGCTATATTAAAACCATCAAATCAATCAACAGTTTGATAATTTTTTCATAATAAGCCCGGGCGCTGAAAGGCGTCCGGGCACTCCTCTTTTTTATTCCGTTTTTCTGTTTACTTCGTCTGCGAGTCCTCTTCCACCTGGAATTCCTGAATCTCATTATTCAGAAGCAGCATCTTCTCGTCCAGATTGGAAACCATCTTCGCGCATTCCAGCAGCTCCTCCGCAATTCCCGAGGGAACATCTCCGGTAAATTTATATTGAATCTTATGCTCCAGGCTGGCCCAGAAATCCATGGCAATCGTCCGGATCTGAATTTCCACCTTTGTGTCCACGATCCGGTCCGACAGATAAACCGGCACTGTGACAATCATGTGATAGCTCTTGTAGCCGCTTGGCTTCGGATTGGCCAGATAATCCTTGATCGCGAGCACACGGATGTCGCTCTGATTGCTGATCATATCCGCAATTTTATAGATATCCGACGTGAAATCACAGATGACACGCACCCCGGCAATGTCATTGCAGTACTTCACCATGTTCTCCAGTGTAGACGGATACCCATGGCGCTTAAGCTTGTTGACAATGCTCTCCGGTGTCTTCAGTCTCGCCTTGATATGCTCAATCGGATTGTAATTGTGCACATGCTGGAACTCATCATTCAGAATGCTGAGCTTGGTCTGAATCTGACGAAGTGCTCCGTTATAAATCAGCATGACCTCTTCGTAGCTGTCCGCGCCTTCTCCGCCTGCTCTTAAATCCATATTTTCTCTGCTCCTTTTAAATTTTCCGGTCTGCCGGAAACAGGAGGAAACGGCATCCGCCGTTTCCGAGTGTCTTACTCCACTGTTACCGACTTCGCCAGATTCCGCGGTTTGTCCACATCCAGTCCCTTGGACACGCTGACATAATACGCCAGCAGCTGCAGCGGGATAATCGCGACACTGGTTGCGAAATGCGGATCGGTTTTCGGAATGTACACGGTGAAATCCGCCGTATCCTCGATGGCGTAATTTCCATACGTGGTCAACCCCATCAGATATCCGCCCCGGCTCTTCACCTCTACCATGTTGCTGACGGTCTTCTCGAACAGATCCGGCTGTGTCAGCACACCGACAACAAGCGTTCCGTCTTCAATCAGCGAGATGGTTCCATGCTTGAGTTCTCCGGCAGCATAGGCCTCTGAATGAATGTAGCTGATCTCCTTGAGCTTCAGTGAGCCCTCCAGTGAAATCGCATAATCGATTCCGCGTCCGATGAAGAAAATGTCCTTTGCATTGCTGCGTTTCGCTGCAAACCACTGGATTCGTTCCTTATCCTCCAGCGCGTGCTCGATCTTGTCCGGAAGCGCACAGATTTCTTCAATCAATGCAGCTTCCTTCTCCGCATCAATCGTACCCTTTGCAGCCGCAAGTGCTACGGCAAGAACATAGCCTGCAACAAGCTGTGTGCTGTAGGCCTTGGTTGTGGCAACTGCGATCTCCGGTCCCGCAAGCGTATACAGAACGTGATCTGCCTCTCTTGCAATGGAAGACCCCACTACATTGACGATTGCCAGAGTCTTCATTCCATTGGCTTTGGCAAGGCGAAGTGCCGCCAGAGAATCTGCAGTCTCTCCGGACTGACTGATAATGATCGCCATGCTGTTCGGCGCAATGAGGGGATTCCGGTAACGAAATTCCGAAGCCAGTTCAATTCGAACCTGGCACCTTGCAAGATCCTCAATCACATACTGGATCGCAACTCCTACATGATAGGCAGAGCCGCAGCCGATGATATAGATCTGATTCAGATCCCGAAGCATCTCCTCTGTAAGACCGGTTTTCTCAAGATCAATTCTGCCGTCCTCGCCGATCATCGAATGGATCGTGTCCTTCACCGCACGAGGCTGTTCATGAATCTCTTTCAGCATAAAGTGCGGATATCCGCCCTTCTCCGCCGCCTCTGCATCCATCTGTACCTGTGTGGGTGTTTTCTCAATTTCTTCCTGGTCAATGTTATAGAAGGTGATCTTGTCCGCCTCGAGGACGCCTACCTCCATATTGTCAATGTAATACACCGTCCGGGTGTATTTCAGAATGGCCGGAACATCCGATGCAAGATAGGATTCTCCGTCCCCGACGCCGATGACCATCGGCGCATCCTTTCTTGCGACAAAAATTTTGCCCGGATAATCCTTGATCATAATGGCCAGAGCGTAAGTACCCCGCACGCGCATCATCATATGCGAAATTGCATGGATCGGTCCGAGATTGTACTTCTTCATATAGAACTCAATCAGATTGATGACCACCTCGGTATCCGTGTCGGAATAGAAATGATAGTTATGGCGCAGCAGCTTGTTCTTAACATCCTGATAGTTCTCAATAATGCCGTTGTGAACACCGACAACCGTCTTATCATTGCTGACGTGCGGATGCGCATTGTTCTCACTGGGTTCTCCGTGTGTTGCCCAGCGCGTGTGCCCGATTCCGCAGCAGCCTTCTACCGAAAGGCCGTTGTTGGTTTTCTCCTCAAGGACCTTCAGCCTTCCCTTGGCTTTTACAATTTCGAAGTTCCCGCTGTCCGAACGAACCGCGAGTCCTGCAGAATCATAGCCACGATATTCCAGCTTGGACAAACCGTCCAGAAGAATCGGTGCCGCCTGTTTCTTACCTACATATCCGACAATTCCACACATTCATTTACCTCCTGCCGCCATCTGTGCGGCTCTGTAATCAGGACATCTCCGTACGGATCTGTCCCTTATTCCCGCCAGGTACTAAGCCGTGCCTGTTTCTGCTGTATCCAGAAGCCCCGATTGGATGTAAAACGCAGAATCAGCTTCTCCGGAAGGTGCTTATAGGCTTTTCCCATCCGATAGCCGGCAAATCTTGCCGCACAACGAAACACAAAGCCGGGAATCTCTCCCGCCTTCCTCTCCTTACGCATCTGTCTGATCACCGCCTTCACATATTGCATGCCCTCTCCTTCAGAAGAAAACCTTGCAAAAATCTGCGGATTCTGTGCCTGGGAAACTCCAAGATCGAAATTCCGGTGGAACTGCTGCGCTGCCGTGTAAGAGTGCGAATGATACACACACGCATCCGCCACGTAGGCAATCCGGTATCCCGCCTGAAGGGCTTCTCCCGCATAGACCATATCCTCATTGAAAATAGCATGCTCCGGAAAACCTCCAAGCTGCTCCCAGGTTGCTCTCCGATACATCGCACAGACATTGGAGCAGAAATAAGCCTTGATTCCGAGTCTCCCGGTGTCCTCCTCACTCTTGATCATGGACTGTGCCGGGTAATTAAAATTTCTGGAGATGTGTTCCTCGCAGGAGGCATCCGGATTCGAAAGCTGTCTTGCATAGCTGACTGCAATATCCGCATTCTCCGTGAGAGGACGTACAAGCCTCTCCACCAGCATCTCATCCGCAGGGAGAGCATCCTGCGTCATTGCCAGAACATAATCTGCTCCGATGCATGCCGCAAAGCCCTTGCTTCTTGTTCTTCCATGGTCAAATTCTTCCTTCGGAATGTGCTCCAGTAAAACAAACGGATAGCTTTCCAGGAACTGCTGTTCCGTAAGATGCGCTTCCTCAAGAAACAGTCGGAAGCCATCCCGTCCGGAATTGATGATTCGTACACATCGCACCGGCAGTGTCTGCTTCTCCAGGCATTCCAGAATTCCGATCAGCCTCTTTCCCGGTTGAAAGGTTGGAATTACCGCATCCACCGTCAGGCCGTCCGTCTTATCTTTGTTCAAAGCCGCTTTTCTCTCGTCTTTCTGCCCTTGTTTTCAGGCGATTTATGCCGGATTTTGCTCCTGATCCGACCATTTTCCGGTCTTTCCGGCTCTCTGTATTATATCATAGATGACATTCGCAGCACGCAGCACGCAAGAGCATCCTCTGCTGTGCGCGTGCGCGGACAAAAAAGGAGAGAGAACCACCGGCTCTCCCCCCTTGGATTTAGCAGCATCTGCGAATCTCTCGATGATCACCGCAATACGGTTCTTTTCCTCGGATCAGGCGTGATCCGCATCCGTCATCTCTTCCGGAACGGCATCCTTTGTCATCTCGGAAATATGGCTGCTGAATTCTTTCACAGTATCCGAAACTGCATAATTCTCATCGCCGAACAGGAACGCATGCAGCCATACTACGTTGTCGGTCAGATCTCTCGGAACAACGCAGTCACCCAACGCTCCGCCGAGGTTTGCCTGAATCCGGTCATCCTCCTGCGGGAAGCCGTTCTGCATCGTATCGATGCTGTCCTCCGCAATCATGTTATAGTTCGCAATGGCCTGCACATCGTTAACCAGATCGCTCACCTTGTAAGAGGTGTAGATCTCATCCGATACCTTGTTGACAATGTCAGCAAGCTGTCCGACATTCGCCTTCTTCGCCTTGTCCATAACGGCATACAGAACGGCACGCTGCCGCGCTGCACGCTTGTAATCCCAGCCTCTGGTATAACGGATCCGGCAGTATGCCGTCGCCTGCAGACCGTTCAGGGTCTGTGTGCCCGCCTGGGTTACCTCTGTGTAGCCGTTCTTGCCGAGTTCCTTCGCCATTGTGGACTGATAATTGTTCAGATGAGAAATCTCATCCTCCTCCACGGTAATGGTGATGCCGCCAAGAGCATCCACGACATCCGTCAGTCCGCCGAAGCCAACCGTCACGAAATCCGTGATATTCATATCCAGATTCTGGTTGAGCATGTTGATTGCCTGCTCGGCTCCGCCCTTTGCGTAAGCAGCATTGCACTTGTTGTATGTGCCATCACCGAGATTCAGCAGCGTATCACGATAGACCGAAACCAGCTTCACATCTCCGGTATCCTCATTGATGGAGCAGATGATAATCGAATCACTTCGTGTATTCTGATCCAGCTCTCCCTTTGTCGAATCCACACCAAAGAAGGCGATGTTGCGGTACCCCTTCATCTCACCCTTCTCTGTGTTCTCCTTTACGACATCGGCGATGTTGTTCTCGATCTCTTCCGTCGGAAGGTTGACACGCTCCACCTTTCCGATGCGGGTGACAAAATAAAGAATCAGCAGCACAGCGGCAAGAACCACAAGCTCAATTGCGATTACCGCAGTCCGTTTCTTTCTTCTGTCGGAGCTTCGCCCTCTCGCGGACGACCTTCCCGATCTTCCGCCTCTTCCATAGCGGTCCTCGTAGTCATCATCATACCGGTCGTCATAGCTGTCGTCGCCATAGCCGTATTCATCGGAGTATCTGTCATCCTCCGCGTAATCATCGTCTTCATAGTAGCCGCGATCGTCATAGCCTTCATGATAACGCCCATCGTAGCGGTCATCGTCATAACCGCCCTCTTCGTAGCCATAATCTACATCGTCATCTCCGGCACCCTGATTCTCGTAGCCGTCATCATACCGATCGTCATAGCGGTCATCGTAACGATCCTCATAACGATCGTTATAATCCTCATAATCACGTCTGGACATGAAAAACTCCCCCGGTGAACTTTCAAAATGCTATTTGTTAAGAATACTACACTTTCCCCTTCAGAACAAGCACTGTATTACATCAACTAGGACAGTATACGTCCGTTCCCTCTCCGATTACAATGGCAAAAGAATCAATACGCATTTTTATTGATAAAGCCCTTGAAAACAGTCAGAAACAGAATCCGGAAGTCAAAGCCGAGACTCCAGTTTTCAATGTAATAAATATCATGCTCGATCCGCTTGCGGATGGAGGTGTCTCCCCGATAGCCGTTGATCTGCGCCCAGCCGGTAATTCCCGGCCGCACCTGATGCTTTACCATATAACGCGGGATTTCCTCCCGGAACTTATCCACAAACTGCGGACGTTCCGGGCGAGGGCCGACGAGACTCATTTTTCCTGCCAGGACATTAAAGAACTGCGGCATTTCGTCAATGCTGGTGCGCCGCAGAAAACTTCCGAACTTCGTCACCCGGTCATCTCCCGGGATTGTCCAGCCCTTCTTCTCTTCCTCCGCAGACTGCACTCTCATGGTGCGGAACTTGTACATGGTAAACGGCTTTGAATGAAGTCCGATTCTCGTCTGCCTGTAGATAATCGGTCCCTTGCTGGTCACTCTTGTTCCGACCGCCGCAAACAGCATAACCGGAGAGAACAGAATAATGCAGAAAATCGCCCCGAAAATATCCACCAGTCTCTTCATAAGAGCATTCCAGGTATTGGACAACGGAACGTAGCGGATATTGATGACCGGCAGTCCCATCAGGTCCTCCGTATACGGCCGTGACGGGAACAGTGATCCATAGTCCGGAATAAACTTCGTGTGAACTCCGGCGCGCTCGCACAGATCCACAATGTGCTCCAGACTGTCGTAATCCTCCAGCGAAAGGGTAATGGCAATCTCATCCATCTTGTTCTCCGGAAGAATGTACTCCAGATTTCCGAGCGATCCCAGAACCTTCACCCCGCGGTACAGCGTTCCGCGCGGAACATGATCATCCAGAATGCCGTGCACAACATAGCCCCACTGCGGATTGGACGCAATGCGGTCCAGATAGGCTTCCGCCGCTCTGGAATAGCCAACCAGAATGACATGCTTTAAATTGTTTCCTTTTCTGCGGATAAAATACAGAAATTTCCGTACCAGCATCCGGTACAGAAATGTCAGGATCATATTGATGACATAGAACAGAAGAATCAGCGTTCTGGAAAAGTCTACCACGCCGTCCACGCTCGTGGAGAGCATGAAAAAGCTGATCATGACAAGACCGATTCCAACCGTGTTTGCCTTAAAGATCCCGGCTACTTCCACGCGGATCCGCGATGAGCGTTTGGAAGAATAAAGGTTGTAGATGCCGTACAGAATCAAATATCCGGGTACAATAAAATACAGGGTCCTGAAATAGGTCTCTGCAGACAACGCTGTGACGCCCGGCGTGGATTCCGCGAGGGGCGTCAGAAACTTGATGGCCCAGGCAAGCAGAAAGCTTACCGCAACCACCAGTCCATCCAGCACAATATGCATACGGTTGAAAAAAATCTGATTGTCTTTAATCATGTGCTCAAATCACAATTCACACGGAGGGTCTTCTCCGGAACAAGCCCGCAAGGAGCTGCCCCTGAATCGACAGGTAATGAGGAAAATGCCTCCACTCAAAAGGGATCTTTCTTCCGAGATAGATGGGAAGCACCTCCATCAGATCCTCCTTCTGCTCCGGGAAACCCGCCTCCTGCGGAATCGAACATTTCTTATACGGGATCCCGTATCGGATGCACTCCGTATATTCCGCGCAGGAAGCCTTCAGAAATTCGCCGCGGCGGATTCCTTCCGCATAGGCATCTCCCAGTCCCTTCCGGGTAAAATACGCCTTCTTAACCGCAGTTCCGAGACTTCGCAGCGGTGCGTTCAGCCAGTACTGCAAAAACGGCATGTTCTTATACTGAAGAAGGGCATTGTTGCCCGCCGTCATCACTTCCTTAAAGTCGCTGTATTTGCCGCCTGCTGTCGCACTTCCTGCATGGAACACCTCTGCCCCGGGCTCCAGATAACTCCGGTGACCGAAGATCTGCGCTCTCCATCCGAGATCCAGGTCCTCCAGATAACAGTAGTGCCGCTCATCGAACCAGCCGATCTCTTCAAATACACTCATGCGATAGAGTGCCGCTCCCGCACAGGCCGCAAACAATGGTGCTGCGGTGGCTTTTCCCTTTCCCGCGTTCTTATGTCTTGCAAAGGCCCAGCCGAGTGCATTATACAGATCGCCGTCATCATCGATGCGGTCCGGCTCCTTCATGGACAGCATCAGCGCCTGTACTGCGAAGCAGGACGGCCGCTTCTCCATTGCGCCAAGAAGTTTCCGAAGACAGTCCCTGTCTACGCTGGTGTCATTGTTTAGAAGCATCGCATACGGCGTCCTGACCAGATGAAGGCCCGCATTCACAGCATGACAAAAGCCGGTATTGGCCTTCAGACGAAGCAGCAGAACCTGGGGATATTCCTTCTCTATCATCTCGCAGGAGCAATCCGAAGAGCCGTTATCTACCACAATGACCTTCGGAACCAGACTGCCCGCAAGGACAGAATCCAGACACGCTCTCAGGTAATCTGATCCATTATAGTTCGGAATGACAACCGATATCAATTCACTGCCGAATTCTGACATACCTGTTCCTGCCCGTTCTCCCGCCTTTGTTCTTCCAGGCTCTTTTTATTTCTGATCGCAAATTTTCGTCATTTCAGGATCCCAGACAACAAGATATCCCTGCTGCCTTACCTGACGGCAGAATTCCAGGCTCATCGTCTTAAGATCATCCGTGTGCTTCATCACATGCCCCTCATAGGAAGCATTGAACACCGTCTGATACAGCGGACGAAGCTCATCGCGGATTTCCATGCACCGCACATCTACCGCCTGTGCGTCCTGCATGGTATCTGCCCGATGCATCGGGCCGCTTTCCATTTCATGCATGCCAGGGAATTCCACCCGGCCGCTCTCATCCATCATTCCGCCAATGATCCGGTGATGCTCATCGAGAAGCTTTCCTCCGACAACACCGACCTCCGGTCTCTGTGAGAAAATATCCGGCCGGTAATTCACACGAAAAAAGCCATTGTGTCTCGACTCCATCACCTCCGCATCGATCCGGCAGGTACGGAAATACTCCTGAAGAGCCGCCTTTCCTGCCTGGTATGCGTAATTCTTGCTGCCCGGATTTCCTGCTGTGGAGGCAGGGTGCGTCCGCCAATGATACAGAACTTTCGGAATATGCACAATTCCGGACCAGGGTGCACGGAGCAGAAGGTCATAATCCTGTGCGCCATCATATTCCGGGCGCAGTCGAAGCGCCAGAAACAGTTCCTTTTTCATGACCAGAAGGTGACAGATATAATTGTTGCTCAGAAAATAATCCGGATTAAAATCCGGCTTCCGGTTCGGCTCAAAGAATTTTCTTCCCGTCGGATCACACTTGTCCTCATCCGAGTAAATGATCTCCGCCTGTGTCCGCTCGATCTTATGCGTCACTTCAAAGACGGCATCCTCCGTCAGAAGATCGTCATAATCCAAGAGAGCAATATAATCCCCGGAAGCCATGGATGCCGCGGCATTGGTATTTCGTGAAATGCCGCCGTTCTCCTCAAGCCTCCCATAGTGAATCCGGGGATCCTGAAACGAAGCTGCCAGATTGGCCGCTGCCTCCGTACCGCCTCCGTCCGCAAGAATCAGCTCCCAGTTTCCATAGGTCTGCCTCTCCACAGATTCCAGCATCTCCCGCATAAATCGCAGATCCGGCTGATACAAAGGAACCAGAAAGCTGATCAGCGGAAAGCTGTCTCCGTCACGCCTTCTCTTCTCCCACTGACTGCGCTGTTCCTCCAGACTGCCCAAGGCCGGTACCTCATACGAATAAGAGGTACCGACCTTGTCACGAAGTCGTTCGATCGCGGCATAATACGTGTCGCGAAGCCCGTTTCTCTGTGCATATCTGATTGTTTTGTTAAGATCCGTCCAAAAAGCCATTCACAGCACCCGCCGGGATTCCATGTCAGATGTTTGCCTTCACTGCCTCTGTCAGCTCTTCCACCTTGGCGTCGGCATCGGCAAGACTTTCTCCCTTTACGCCCATATAGAATTTAATCTTCGGCTCTGTTCCGGAAGGTCTTGCGCAGCACCATGCATCCTGATCCAGAGCAAAATACAGTACGTTCGATTTCGGAAGCCCTGTCGTTCCTTCTTCTCCGGTTGCAGGCTTTACGGTTTTTCCGGTCTCGTAATCACGGAACTCTTCCACCTTCCAGCTTCCGAAGTTCTTCGGCGGATTTGTGCGGAATTTCTCCATCAGCGCATCAATCTGAGCTGCGCCGTCCATTCCCTTCATGGTAATGGCATACTGCGTCTCCTTATAGAAGCCGTACTCGCTGTAGATCTTCTGCATCTGATCCCAGAGTGTCAGTCCCTGCTTCTTGTAGAAGGCAGCAGCCTCACACAGCATCATCACGGCAACCGGTGCATCCTTATCGCGGGAATGCGTTCCTGCAAGGCAGCCGTAGGACTCCTCAAGACCGAAGACATAATGATAGGACTTTGCTTCCTCGAAGAGCTTGATCTGCTCACCGATGTACTTAAAGCCGGTCAGGCATTCCACATAATGGCAGCCGTACTTCTCTGCGATTGCCTTTGCCAGATTCGTCGTCACGATTGTTGTGACGAAGGCAGGCTTTTCGGGCATTGTATGTGTCAGCGTTCTCTCGCGGAGAATGTACTCGCCGATCAGCATGCCGGACATGTTTCCTGTAAAGGCAATGTATTCGCCGGTCTTCGCATCCTTGGCATAGATGCCGAGACGATCCGCATCCGGATCCGTTGCAAGAACAATATCTGCGTCCTTTTCCTTTGCAAGCTTCAGTGCCAGCGTAAATGCCTTCGGATCCTCCGGGTTCGGATACTCCAGGGTTGTGAAATCCGGATCGGGATCCTTCTGCTCCGGAACCACATAAACATGCTTGAAGCCAAGCTCTTCCAGAACTCTCGTCACCGGAACCAGTCCTGCTCCGTGGAACGGTGTATAAACAATGCGGATATCATCCGCCATCTCACGAATGACTTCCGGATGGATGATCTGCTTCTTGAGAGCTTCCATGTAGGCGTCATCAATTTCTCTGCCGAAATAGACAAGAAGTCCTTTCTCCACTGCTTCCTTCTCCGGCATGGTCTTCACCTCGTCGTAGCTGGAAACCGCATTGACATCCGCAATGATGCCTGTGTCATGAGGCGGTGTCACCTGCGCGCCGTCCTCCCAGTATACCTTGTAGCCATTGTATTCCGGCGGATTGTGGCTTGCCGTGATCTCTACACCGGCCTGGCATCCGAAATACCGAAGTGCAAAGGATTCCTCCGGAACCGGGCGAAGCGTATCGGAAAGATATGCCTTGATTCCGTTTGCCGCAAGGCAAAGCGCCGTCTCTTTTGCAAATTCCGGACTCATACGGCGGCTGTCATAGGAAATGGCCACACCCTTCTTCGGATCTCCGTTCTTATTGATGTAATTGGCAAGGCCCTGCGTCGCCTTGCGAACGGTATAGATGTTCATCCGGTTGGTGCCTGCACCGATCACACCGCGCAGTCCGCCGGTGCCAAAGGCAAGATCCTTGTAAAAGCGATCCTCTATTTCCTTCTCATTACGTACAGCAAGCAATTCTTCCTTGGTCTTCTCGTCAAAATAAGAATCGCTCAGCCAGTAATTCAGTTGCTCCGTTACTCGTTCCAGCATGGGTTTTCTCCTCCTTAGGCTTGTGCCGTTTTTTCGAATCAATCCTGAACCTTCAGACTGTAATCGCTTCGATCCAGCGTGAAATTCGGATTGTAATAAGGATCCCCTTTTTCCAGGACCTCTTTCCATTTGGTGCGGAAATGCTCCGACTCCCTGTCGTACCTCTTTGCATTGTCGGAGGAAGCATCTGTCACATCCGAGCCCCTTGAAGCCGATTCATAGTGATACAGCTCCGCAAACGGCGTGAACACATTCAGGTAGCTCTTCTCTCTGCACTTCAAGCAGAAATCCACGTCATTCAGAGACACCTCAAAGGTCTCGTCCAGACCTCCCACTTCCTCATAGATGCTCTTCTTTACCATCAGGCACGCCCCGGTTACCGCCGAAACATCCTGTGCGTAGCACAGACGTCCCATGTAGCCGAGATTCTCTCTGCGCTGCCGGTAATGGGTATGTCCTGCTGTGCGGTGGGCTCCAAGGCCAAGAACAATTCCTGCATGCTGAATCGTCTTGTCCGGATAATAAAGCTTGGCGCCAACGCAGGCAACATCCGGCCGCTGTGCGTACATCAGAAGTTCCTCCATCCAGTTGATGGAAATCACCTCTGTGTCATTGTTCAGCAGAAGAACATACTCTCCCTTTGCTTCACGCACACCAAAGTTATTCAGTCGGGAATAGTTGAATTTCTCGCCGTCCGCATAATGGTATTCTACTACACGAACCCTGTCTTTGTACGGCCCGGATGTAACTTCACGATAATAGCGCTTTGTTGCTTCCTCCGTGCTTCCGTTCTCCACAATGATAATTTCATAATTCTCATACGTGGACTTCTCAAAGATGGAATTCAGGCAGCGCTTCAGATCCTCACTGTGATCCTTGTTCGCGATCACCACGGAAATCATCGGCTCACCCGCAATTTCATACGTAATCTTGAAAATTGTCTCGAACGCACGGGTGCTTGTGATCTTGAAATTCCGGTATCCGTGCCGGCGCAGATGATCCGCCACAGCACCCTTTGCCGCATCGATCGCATAGGTCTTTGCCCCGATGTTGTCCGCCGTGGAGCCGGCATGGCTTCTCCAGTAATAAAGGAGCTTCGGAACATGCACAATATTCTGTGCCTTATCCGTCAGCCGCAAAATCATGTCGTGATCCTGAGAGCCGTCAAATTCCGAGCGGTACAGTTCCTCTCCCTCCAGGAGCTTCCGATCGAAGCAGGAAAGGTGACAGATGTAGTTGTTCGCACGCAGATTGTCGATGGCATAATCGGGCTTGAAATGAATGGTCACAAAGTGATTCAGATCATTCTCCCGAAAGGTCGTCTCGTCGCAGTACAGGTAATCTGCATTCTGCTCATTGATCGTCTTGACATACCAGTATAACACCGACGGATGAAGGTAGTCGTCGTGATCAAACGGCGCGATGTACTCCCCATCCGCCAGTGCAAGGCAGGCGTTTGTATTCTCCGAAATTCCTCCGTTTTTCTCAAGCTTCCGGTAACAGATTCTCCGGGAAAGCTCTTCGCTCCGACTGCGGTATTCCTGTACGATTTCCCCTACATACGCATGCTCTGTATCCGACCCGTCCGCAAGGCACAGCTGCCAGTTCCCGTAGGTCTGATTCAGCACCGAATCCATCATGTCCTTCAGATATTCCTTCGGGGTGTTGTAGAGCGGAACCAGGATGCTGAACAGAATCTGTCTGGAAAAGCCGGCCGCCTCCTGTGTCTGCCGGCTTCGCTCCTCTGCGTTCGGAAAGCTTGCGGTTCCGTAGCCCTTCTCCGCCTGCTTCTCACGAATCTTATAACGGATCTTTTTCACAACTCCCTTCGCATCGCCCTGATTGCGAATCCGATCTGCCTGACGCTGCACAAAATGATAGGCGTCTCTCGCAGGCTTTGAAGCCTTCCAGATCTTGTTGTTCTTAATGCGGTCCAGCTTGAACTGCAGATCATCCACCTGGTCCTCCAGCTGGGCAACACGGTCCGCAAGAAAAGCCGCTTTGGCCTTTTCCTTTTCGTACTGCTCCTGATAATTGGTCTTCCCGTTCGTATTCTCTTCCATGTGTACTTGTTTTCCCTTAAGCTTCCTGTTCCGGAATTGTTAAATAAACATCGGACCAGAAGACAATTCTCTGTCTGGATGTATTGTCCTTTGCAAGCATGCCGATCTGATACCTGCCGGGCTTCAGCGCGTCCTTGCGGAAGGCGGTCATAAAGCCGGTCAGCGCATCATTTTTCTGATCCGTCAGATGCTCCGCAATGTCCGGACGGTAAACCCGTTCCGTTGCAATCTGCCAGACAGAAGAGGGGTTCTCCTCTTTTCGGAACAGAAGTGTCCGGTCATACACGGCATTGTCCGCATCAATGACAAACGCATAGCCCTTGATGTAGTAGCCGTCCTCCTCTCTGCTCTTTGCATCCTTTCGTCCCATGGGACCGCAAAGCCACACGGAAAGAGAGCCCGCATATTCCACGCCGAGCCGGAGAACCGGATCCTCCCATGCTTCCTTGAGTCTTCCCTTCCGAAGCTCCACATCCATGTAATGAGGATTCTGGAGAAGCGCATCCTCCGTCGCAATCTTAAACTCGGTCACTGCCGGATCCTGCTCCAGATACGGATGGTAGTACGGATCTCTCCGGAACAGATCCGGATGGCGGTTCAAAAGTCTTTCCTGCTCGCCGGAGAGACGAAGTGCCTTCACCTTGTCTTCCCGATCATCTCCGCGGGAAAGAGACTCATGGTGATACAGATACATATTGTTGCGGACAACGTTGTAATAGCCCTTTTCAAACACCTTCAGGCACAGATCTATGTCGTTAAAGGCTACGGCAAAATTCTCCGCATCAAAGCCGCCCACTTCCCAGAACAGCTCGTTCCGGATCATCAGGCACGCGCCGGTCACGGCAATGACATTGCGGACCCCCTTATTGAAGCCAAAATAATGCTCCTCCCGGTTGCTGCAATACTGCAGCTTGTGGATCGGTCCGACCTTTACGTTCACAACTCCGGCATGCTGAATGATCTCCGAATTCGGATACAGGAGCTTCATGCCAACACAGCCTACATACGGGAGCTTCGCCTTCTCCGACAGATAGGACAGCCAGTTCGGCCGTGCAATTTCAATATCATCGTTCAGAAAAAGGAGGAGCTCTCCGTTTGCCTCCGATGCACCCAGATTGCACATCGCAGAGAAATTAAACTCCATCGGCTGATAAAGAAGCCTTGCACTCCCGGTTTCGTTGTGTTCCTCGAGAAGCTTTTCTACCTTCTCCTTATTCTCCGGCGAGCTTCCGTTATCTACCACAATGATCTCATAAGGAGAATTGTCCGCATATTTCTCAATGGAGTGAATGCATCTTCCCAGAATTTCCGGATTGTCCTTGCTGGGAATAATGATGCTGATCAGTCTCTTTTCTGCGGATTCGCTGGAATACCGTCCCGTCAGAGAATCCTTGATCAGATTGCTGTCCCAGGGTTTTCCCTTCCGGTAGGAATGGAACAGAATCTCCGGAATGTGCCCGATCGGGAAACGATTGTTCTTTCTTCTTGTAAAACCGCCGTCTGCCTGTGCGATCTTCAGGCAGAGCTTGTCATAAATCCAGGAACGCATGCTGTCATCCAGATCGTTCTGTCTGGCATTGGCTTCTTCCCTGGAATCCTCTTTTGTCTTGGCCTTTGACTCATAATCCGTAGCCTTGCGGTCGCCGGGATTGATCAGAAACAGCTCAGAGGAGCGGATGGCAAACACCTTTCCGAAATAAAAGGTAGACAGGAAGGTGTCCGGTGCCCAGTCCGATTTCAGCCATGCATCCTTCAGCTGAGAGTTCTCCGACAGACGATCTTCATCTCCGTACACCAGATTGATGTCCGGATTTGCCGCAAAATAATCACAGATCATTTTCTCCGCATAATCCGTCAGCGTTCCCTCATCATCACAGCAGACGATGATATCCGGGAATTTTACACCGGATAAAAGATAGTTGCGAAGATGCGAATAGCGGATCACCTCTCTCGTCAGCTTCTCGCCCTCGGAGTGATCCGTCTCATTCATGCGCCTGTCCAGCTCCATTTTGTGAAGGCGGTACCAGTTGGTATAGCTGTCCATCTTATCCAGAAGCTCTTTTTCATATCGCTCATCCTGTATCTGAACAAGGTGATGTTTGATCTGTTCTCTCAGCATCTGTTCCTGCTCCTTATTTTCGATCTTCCATGGCCTGCGCCATTGTGGAGGGAAGTCCCACCATCTGAAGTGTCAGCTCCAGATCAAAATCCTCACCCTCCGGAATTCCTGTTTTTCTCCGAAGTTTTTTAAGATCCCACTCCATCGAAGGGTCCATGGTTGTATAGACAATGCTGCCGTTGGTATAGTGCCGGCCGTTGACGCGCACCAGACGTCTGACGACCTTCTGCTCTGCCTCATTGATTCTTGCATTGCGAATCAGCACCACGCACGGACAGATTGCCGGGTCCACCCGGAGTCTTTGCGCCTCCTCCGGGACCGTAACCGTAAAGGTAACCAGTCCTTCTTCCTGATACTGCTCGCCGATCCAGTACGATTCCTCTTCTGAAAAGCCTCTTCCGGTATCATAATATACCTGAATGGAATTCAGCTCCTGTTTTTCCTCATGCTCCTGCTTCAGGAGCTCCTTTGCAGCATCCTTTTCTTCTTCCGTCTGAAGCTGTGCCGGCTTGATGACCTGCGTTCCCATCTGTGCGCGGAACTCTCCGAGGGAAACCACGCCGCCGGTTACATGCTTCTGGAAATCCTGTTCCTCTCTCGCAAGACGCTGTGCATCCTTCTCCGGAATCCCGACTGCCTTCAGAAGCCGTTCGTTTCCGATCAGCTCTTCGCAGCGCTCACTGCGTTTGCCATCCTCCAGATAATAAACAAGAAGTGAACGGAACAACAGCTCCTCCACAGGAATGCTTCTGGGTACGGCCCATTCGTAGTCGATGGCCGTCCACAGGTCTCCCTGAATCAGAAGATTTGAGAACGTCATATCATAGTCGGAAATCTGCTGCAGACTCCCCTGCCCGACCCGGATTCTGTATTCATTCAGAAGCGAAAGAAAACGTTCGCCGTCCCCTGCCTGAAGGCTTTCATCCAGAAGGCTCTCCAGCGATCGTCCTCCGACGTAAGGGAATTCCACCCCGCCGTCCTTTGTCAGAGCGCAGGGGGCAATATTCAGGGTTCGCGGCTTTGCTGCAGCAGCCGTTTCCTCAGCCTCCCCGCTCTTCTCCGAGGGCTTTCCCCCCATTTCCGGGAGCTTCGGATGGCCCTCACCCGCGCTGCTCACCGCATACCTTGCGGAAAGCGCCATGGCACTTTCTGCCATCCGGAGGACATGCTCGCCTGCCGCCTTTGTCTGCGGGTACTTACGAACCTTTCCGTTGACAAGATCCATCTCCGTACGAATCCGGTATTCCGGTGCGCGGTCATTGGAGAATTTACAATAATCCACCGCAAGTGCAGGTCCCACAACCACCTCGAACGAATTGGCAAACAGCGGATAAAGGCCATCCTGCGTAATCCCCTGATAGGCCTTCTTCTCGTCAAAAAGAAGCAGTCTGTCACGATCGAAGTTGCGAATGTTCTCGTTCAGCTCGCCTGCCTCGGGAAGTCTCCGGTCAGAGAACAGCACCGAGGTGAATTTGTAATCCGGATAGGGATAATAGAATGCGTACTCATTGACTCCGTTCTCCAGAAGGAGCCGCTCCAGAGCCGGTCTGGTAAAGGTTTTCGCCGGCTCCTCCTTTGCGGAATAGGATTCGATTCCGCCAAAATAACGTCCGGAATGATCTTCGGCACAGCCCGCCCAGTATTTCAGGCCGATCCGGTTTTCAATGGCAATGACGACCCGGCCTCCCGGCTTCACGTGTGAAAGAATGGTCCGGAGCTCCTGTCCGAACGGATCGGAGGAATGCAGATAGCTCCCCGCATATTCCAGAACGCCGATCAGGAAGACATAGTCATAGTCCCTGTCCAGTTCCGGTTCAATGTCTTCAAAGTTTCCGACATGAATGGTCAGATTGCTGCAGTTCCGATGACGGTACGCGTTGATCAACGATCTCTTTCTGGAAAGGTCCACGCAGTCGACACTCCCGCAGCGCTCTGTCAGAACACCGGTAATGGCTCCCGGCCCCGCTCCGATCTCCAGAACCTTCTCGCTTCCGTCAAACGGAATCCATCCCACAATGTTGCCGCGAATGGAGGAAAGATGGTACAGCGTCGGCCAGTCCTTCGAATCCCGGATGATGGCGTCGAATTCTTCCTCCGGATAATTCTTTGCAATTTCCAGAATCCGATCCTCCACCTCGCCGTCACAGTACAGATCCTCACCGGAATATCTGGACAGATCCAGGATTACGCTGCCGATTTGTTCTTTTTTTGTCTCATCTGCCATAATTTCCACCCCATGCCGTCCGGCAGCCTTCTTCGTCAGCTTCTATTTCTGACGGATGCTCCCGTCTGTCACCTGAATGCTGGAATTCATATCATAATAGCCAACTGTATTCTTGTCCGAGACCACCGTCATGTTCATCACGTCATACAGCCGGTGGTATACCGTAAAGTTTTCTTCCTCGTATCCGGTCACTCCGAGAGAAAGGAGATATTCTCCGCCCTGCAGATCGACCTTCTGGCGGAAGGAGACGGTTTTCACCTCGCCCTTCCCGACCGGATCCAGAAAAGCCTTCTCGAACATAGTATTCGTACCGGTGATTTCCACTCCGTATTTGTTCTTAATCGTGAAAGCAAAAATCGGAGCCTTGACATCCTCCAGGAACTCGACGCTCATCCGGAACGTACACTCGCTTCCCTTCGCGATGGTGGAATTCACCTTCCCCGAAGAATCCAGAATGTCATAGGAAATGATCTTCGCCTTTCCGGAGCCGTACTCCAGCTTATCCGGATTTTCCGCCACGCCGTTCCCGGAATTCCCTGCTCCGTCCTCCTTTTCTCCGTCCGCCTTCTGATTTCCGCCGTCCGGATCGTACTGCCCGACCAGCACCTGCTTGTAGATGTCAATCATCTCCTTCGGACTGCCTTCTCCGAGCTTTACGCCCTGATTCAGCAGGATCACGCGGTCGCAGTATTTGCTGATGCTGGACATGTCATGTGAAACAAATAGAACCGTCTTCCCGGCCTTCTTGAATTCATCAAATTTATGAAAGCACTTCGCCTGGAAAAATACATCTCCGACAGCAAGGGCCTCATCCACAATCAGAATTTCCGGATCAATGTTGATGGCGACCGCAAACGCAAGACGCATGAACATTCCGCTGGAATACATCTTGACCGGCTGATATACATACTCGCCGATATCCGCAAAGGCCAGAATGTCATCGAGCTTGGCTTTGATCTCATCCTCTGTAAAGCCGATCATCGTGCCGTTCAGATAGATATTCTCAATGCCGTTGTACTCCATGTTGAAGCCGGCTCCCAGCTCCAGGAGCGCTGAGATTCTTCCATTGACCGCAACCTCTCCGGAGGTCGGGGTAAGAACACCGGTGATGATCTTTAAAATCGTGGACTTTCCGGAGCCGTTGGTGCCGATGATGCCCACCGTCTCCCCCTTGCGAATCGTCATACTGACATCATTCAGCGCAAGGTGCTCAGTGTAATGTGCTCTTTTTCCAAAGCCCAGGGCATCAGCCACCCGGTCGCGATTGTGATTATATAGTTTGTACTGCTTGGTCAGGTGCGAGACCTGAATTGCTGTATCCTGCATAGTTTCCTCATTCAGGCTGCATTCTGCTCACAGCAGCCCGGCCTTTTCTACATGACATCTGCAAACATCGGCTTCAGCTTCTTGAAAATCAGCGCCGACACAACGAACAAAAGAGCAGTGACAATCCAGAAATAGGTTGAGGAATAGAAATGCTCCCAGAACCACTGCTGCTCATACACCGCACTTCGGTAGCCTTCCACGATATAGGTCATCGGATTCAGCTTGATGAAGGGCTTGTACTTCTCACGAAGTGTATTGATGTTCCACAGAATCGGTGTCGCCCACATCCCGACCTGCATCATAATGGAGACAAGATTCTGCAGATCGCGGAAGAACAGCACGATGGCACAGGTGGCATAGGACAGCCCGAGAATAAAGACATATTCGCAGAACGTATAATAAAACAGCTGCAGGGTATATACCGTCGGCGTATACCCGTAAAAGGCGGCGATCAGGACAAGGACCACAGAGAACCCGATGTGTACAAACATGGCCGCCGTCACCTTGATGATCGGCAGAATGCTGACCTTGAAGACCACCTTCTTGACCAGATAGTTGTATTCCATCAAAGAGGTCATTCCGCCCATCACTGCGTCCGAGAAGAAGAACCACGGAACCAGTCCTGCTGTCAGGAACAGGACATACGGAACCTCACCGCCTGTATAGGTCACCTGAGGTCCGGACCCGAAAATGCGGTCAAAGACCACCCAGTACATGGCCACCGTCACAATCGGCGGAACCATCGCCCAAATGGTTCCCAGATAGGAGCCGGCATAGCGTTTTTTGAAATCATTTCTGGAAAGTCTCCAGATGAGTCTCCGGTTCTGATACAACTCTACAGGGAGTGCCATGACCCTGTCCTGAAACAAGGTAAACAGAAAAACACCGGCGCCCAGCAAAAGGCAGCCGGAGATTTTCTTTAATCTCGCCGTATCCGGATCTTCCAGTACATTATTATGAAGCAGCAGTGCCGCTGCCAGAATGATTGCCACCGTCCAGACGGTGCCAAGAACGACCTGCTTCTTTCTGCGGTTCTGATCCATGAATTCTATTTACTCTCCTGTGCTTCCGTTCGTTCTTCCTTCATATGCCTTCCGGTAAGCATCCAGTCCGCCCCACTTCTGATCCTTCTCAGAGAGCGTCAGTGCGGTTCCGTCCTTCATTGCATAGCCTTCTGCAGAAGCTGTTCCTGCATAGTCTCCCGTAAGCTCCGGCCATTCCACGCCGATTGCAGGATCATTCCAGGCAATGCCCCCTTCATCGTTCGGATGCCAGAAATCGTCTACCTTATAGCAGAATTCCGCTTCATCGGAAAGTACAAGAAAACCATGTGCGAAATTCTTCGGAATAAAGAACTGCTTCTTATTCTCTGCAGTAAGCAGCACGCCAAACCATTTTCCGAAGGTTTCAGAGCCCGGACGCAAATCCACCGCAACATCAAATACCGCTCCGTTTACAACACGCACCAGCTTCGACTGCGCATACTGAATCTGAAAATGAAGGCCGCGGAGCACGCCCTTTTTCGAAGAGGACTGATTGTCCTGAACAAAAGTCACATCAATTCCTGCTGCCGCAAAATCCCTCTGCTGGTAGGTCTCCATGAAATATCCGCGGTCATCCCCATGAACGGTAGGCGTGATCACCTTCAGTCCCTGGATCCCGCCGCAATTATCTTCTACCTGAATCTGTCCCATTTCTTCCTTTCATGCCACTGCATATCTGCAGCTTCTCTTATCCGAGTCCGTTTGCAATTTCCACCAGATACTGCCCGTAATTGGTCTTCATCAGGGGCTCTGCCAGCTTCAGCAGCTGCTCACGATCAATGAAGCCCTTCTTATAGGCAATCTCCTCGATGCAGGAAACATACAGTCCCTGTCTCTTCTGGAAGGTCGCCACAAAGTTTGCAGCATCCAGAAGCGAGTCATGGCTTCCCGTGTCAAGCCAGACAAATCCGCGTCCAAGCTGCTCTACATACAGCTTTCCTCTGCGGAGATATTCGTTGTTGATGCTCGTGATCTCGATCTCTCCTCTTGCGGAGGGCTTGACATTCTTCGCAATTTCCACAACATCGTTGTCATAGAAATACAAACCCGGAACCGCATAATTTGACTTCGGATGCTCCGGCTTTTCTTCGATCGAAACCGCTTTCCCGTCCTGATCAAATTCCACTACGCCGTAAGCCGTCGGATCCTTGACATAGTATCCGAAAATCGTTGCACCTTCCCTGCGCTCCGCCGCATTGCGAAGAACTCTGGAAAAGCTCTGCCCGTAGAAAATATTGTCTCCGAGAACCAGTGCGCAGGCATCCGTTCCGATGAAATCCGCACCGATGATAAATGCCTCTGCCAGCCCGTTCGGGTGCTCCTGCACGGCATAGGAAAAGCTCATGCCAAGCTGTGATCCGTCTCCGAGAAGATCCTCGAATACCGGAAGATCTCTCGGCGTGGAAATGATCAGGACCTCCCGGATCCCTGCCAGCATCAGCGTGGAAAGCGGGTAATAAATCATCGGCTTGTCATAGACCGGCATAATCTGCTTCGAAATTGCCTTGGTCAGAGGGTACAGTCTTGTGCCGGAGCCTCCGGCAAGAATAATTCCCTTCATTTCAGCACCTTCTTATCTCCGTACATGGTCTCATAGTACTGCTGGTAATTGCCGCTGGTGATGTGCTCCATCCAGTCCATATGGTCAAAATACCACGTGATGGTCTTGCGGATGCCTTCCTTGAACATCGTCTCCGGCTGCCAGCCAAGGTCCTTATGAATCTTATCGGGAGCGATCGCATAGCGGCGGTCATGGCCCTTTCGGTCTTCCACGTATTCAATCAGATCCTCGCTGACCTTCTGCTTTCTCGGATCGGAATCGTCCAGCTCCTCGCGAAGCACCTCGAGGATTGTCTTCACAATCTCAATGTTCTGCTTCTCATTGTGTCCGCCGATATTGTAGGTTTCGAAAAGCTTCCCCTTCTCCTGCACCAGGTCAATGGCCTTGCAGTGATCCTCAACATACAGCCAGTCACGGACGTTCCTGCCGTCTCCGTAGACCGGAAGACGTTTTCCGGAAAGTGCATTGTTGATCATGAGGGGGATCAGCTTCTCCGGGAACTGGTAAGGGCCATAGTTGTTCGAACAGTTCGTGATGTTCGCCGGGAAGTGATAGGTATCCATATAAGCCTTCACCAGAAGATCCGAGGAGGCCTTGGATGCACTGTACGGGCTGTGCGGTGCATAAGGAGTCGTCTCATAGAAGTACGCATCCGGATCCTCCGGAAGAGAGCCATACACCTCATCCGTGGAAACGTGCAGGAACTTCTTGCCTTCCTTATAGTTGCCAAGGGGATCCTCTCCCTCCGGAAGCTCCCATGCTTCCTTTGCACAGTTCAGCATGTTTGCTGTTCCCATAACATTGGTCTGAACAAACAGCTCCGGCTCACGGATCGAACGGTCCACATGAGACTCCGCCGCAAAATGAATGACGCGATCGATGTCATTCTCGCGGAAAATCGTGCGAATCGCCTCCTTGTCGCAGATGTCTGCCTTTACAAATGTATAGTTGGGCAGGTTCTCAATGTCCTTCAGGTTCTCAAGATTTCCCGCATAGGTCAGCTTGTCCACGTTGATGATACGGATCGTATCCCCGTATTTCTTCAGCATGTAATGGACAAAATTGGAACCGATAAAGCCGGCGCCGCCGGTTACAAGAAATGTTTTCATGACTATATGTTCTCCCTCTGATCAATCAAAATTACAGAATCATACAAAATAGAGTATACCATAAATGAGCGGACTGCGTTTCGAATATGCGCGATTCATCTGCTCTTCCGGTCATGCCTGTGTCTCGTGCCTCATTTCATTTTGGATAATTGGTAAAAGTATACCGTATGCACGTGGATTTTTACAGCAAGGTGGGTTAAAATAGCACCGTTTCCTGACACTCTGAAACAAGAAGGGATGACATTTTTATGCCGAATCAGAACCGAAACGGACTGCAGGATCTGGACATTCTGGATCTGGATGACCTGCTCAGCGAAGAGGATACAAGCGCTGCGGAGAAGCCGCAGGAAGAGAAGAAAAAGGCTGCGGACAAGCCGCAGGCGGAGACGAAAAAAGCTGCGGATAAGCCACAGGCGGAGAAGAAAAAGGCTGCGGACAAGCCGCAGCAGAAAAAGGCAGCAGAAGCCCCTGACGAAGAGGACGGGGACGGCATCTGCTTCGTCGAGCTGGAGCCTGTTTCCGGAGGCAGAAAGTCTCCAGAGGAAGTCGGCACCCCGGATCCCGCCCGTAATCGCAAAGAACAGGATCGCCCCCGGACGCCGCAGCGAGTGCAGCGTGGGGAAAAGCCGCAGCCCATGCCGCACGAAGAGGAGCCGGAAAGAGCCAAACGCCTTCCGCTTCATCTGATTCTTCCGATCCTGATTGCCGCAGTTCTTGTCATTGCCATCGTTCGCTTTTTCGTATGGAGCAAGGGAAGCGATCTGAACATCGACAAAACCGGCAGCGAAGACCGTTTCAATATTGAAGTCAACGACAACATGGTCTATCTGCCGGACTCCAAGCTGGAAGGACATGAAGATGACGGAGTTACCACGGTTCTCTGCCTTGGCAACGAGCCCTTTTCCGAGGACACCTCGGACTCCGGACTTGCCGCGCAGATTGCAAAGCTTGGTGACTGCAATGTCATTAATGCCGCCTTCCCGGATTCGCAGGTAACCTGCGAGAATGCAGTCTACAGCACTGAGAATCTGGAGAGCATGGATGATATTTTCAATCTGTTCTATGTCTCTTACGCAATCTCCATCGGTGACTTCTCTTCACTGAAGACGGTTGCCTCCGTACACACAGAGGATCCTGCTTACATGAATTCCGTGGAGGCACTCGAGAGCACGGATTTTGACAAGGTGGACATCATTGCAATCATGTATGACGGAATTGATTACATCAACGGCATGGCCATGCAGAACCCGGATGTTCCGGATGAGCTGACCACCTACGTGGGCTCCCTGATCAACTCCTTCAAGCTTCTTCAGGAGAAGTATCCCTACATTCGGATTGTCTTCCTTTCTCCCTATTATGCGGAGTATGACGGCTCCAGTAGCCGCACCACCGATCTCGGAAACGGAACCATCGTAAACTACTTCCAGTGGGCCTATGATACCTGCGGCAGCTGCAGCGTTTCCTTCCTGGACAATTACTACGGCTCCGTCAATGAGACCAACTACAAGAAATATCTCTCCGACGGCATTCATCTGAATGCAGAAGGCCGGACCAAGGTTGCCGATCACTTTGTCTACAAGGTTCTGCAGGACAATTACGATGAATACAACGCACAGACCCTTTCTGTTGCAAAATAACAGAAAGGGTCCGGGATCCGGATTTGTCCGGAGGCATCGCATTACGGCATCAACTGCATAATGTCCTGTGTCAGGCTGCTTTTTCTCTCATCCAGAAGAAGCAGCCTGTTGTATTTGAAGTAAGCCTCGTTTCCGCAGTCGCTGACGAATAACGTGCAGCGCTTGTCTGCAGAAAGCTCCGAGAGAAAGATCACCATCTCCTGTCCTTCTCCGAAGCATTTCGCCATGAAATCAAACGCGTGTGTCAGATGTTCACCTGTGCGTTCCATCGCGTATTTTCTCTTTTCTTCCCTTCCGTCAAACCAGGTTCTGGCAATCGCAAAATCTTCCTTTTCCTCCCCGGTTCCGCGCTGTGCAAGCTCCTTTTCCAGCTCATGCAGCGCCGAAAGACAGAGACGGAAGGCATGCGCATCGCTTCGCCCGAGCATTCCGGCCGATTCCTGCTGCCGGAGCAACTCTTCTCCGGAGCTCTCCAGAGCCTTCATCACCTCCAGTGCCTTTTCGCCGCTCTTGATTCTTGCCGTCAGCTTCTGTAATTCCCGCAGGACTCTCTCCTGCACGGCCTTCTGCTCCGTATAGTCTGCGAATTCATCGCGGAGCGCATCGATCAGAAGTCCCATCAGCGAAAGCTTTTCATCAAAGGGCGCTGTTCCTACGGCCAGTGCCGCCTCCCGGATCGTTCCCTCCAGAAGCTCCGGAATGCAGTACACCTTCTGGTACTTGCAGTACAGCTCGTAATAATCCGCAAAATCCCGCGCGATTTCCGGATCCTGCAGATATTCTCCGATCAGATTTTCCGTCACCGGAAGGTCCATGGATTCATAAACCTTCATGACGCGCGAAAGGTCCTCCCAGCCTCTTACCGTAACAAAATAGCGATTTTCCACATCCGTACGGATCGAATAAAAGTGGTCCTTCCGGATCTCCAGATAGGCCATAATCGCGCCATGTACGCCGGCTTCATACGCGTATTTCTTCCAGGCGGGAAGGTCCTCCTGAATCTCGATCTTCCGGATCCGGTCCAGCGTCACAATGTCAAACTCCCGCACGGATTTGTTGTACTGCGGCGGATTTCCGGCTGTTACAATCACAAACCCCTCCGGCAGATGATGTGTGCCAAAGGTTTTGTACTGCAGAAACTGCAGCATGGTCGGCGCCAGTGTCTCCGAGACGCAGTTGATTTCATCCAGAAACAGGATTCCCTCCTGTACGCCGCTTTTCTCAATCTGATCATACACCGAGGCAATGATTTCACTCATGGAATACTCAGTGACCGTGGTCTGCTTTCCTCCATACTCCTTTTTGGAAAGAAACGGAAGGCCGATCGCGCTCTGCCTCGTATGGTGTGTAATGGTGTAGGAAATCAGATTGACCCCGCACTCTCTTGCAGCCTGCTCCATGATGGCTGTCTTGCCGATTCCGGGCGGCCCGATCAGAAGGAGCGGACGCTGCTTCTCCACGGGAATCAGATATTCCCCCATCTCATTTTTCTTTGTATAGGCCCGAACGGTGCGGACCACCTCCTGCTCTGCTTCCTGAATGTTCATGCTCTTCGCTTTGTTTCCTTTCACACGGTTCTTGTCATCTTTTCCAGCCAGGCAGCCGCAAAGGGGTCTGACGAGGAGACGTTTCCGCCCCGCTCCCGGATTCTCTCCACTGCCATTTCCAGAAGCTCCTCCCGGACGCCCTGCCCCTCCCACTCAGGAGCTGCAAACAGACGGACAATACGATAATTTCCTTTGGTCAGCTCCGGAAATTCAATTTCAGCAGAGACAGAGCCATCCGCTCTCTTGCTGCAGATCCGGTAGCTGGTTTCGATGTAATGCATCCTGTTCCTTCTTCTTGCCTTGTTCTGCAGATACATCGGCCTGAGAAGAACCTGCCAGTATTCCCGTCTCCTTTCACCAAGAAGAGATACCTCCGCATTTTCCTCGACATGGTCCGGTACAAATCCCAGCTTCTCCTGAACTCTGCGTGACTGCTCGTTCCCCTCATAATAACCGCAGGTGACACGTTCCAGCTTCAGATCCTCAAAGGCATGCTTCAGCAGCCTTCCTGCAGCCTCCGGCATATAGCCCTTTCCCCAGAAGACGCGGCCGATCCAGTAGCCGAGCTCCGCGCTGCTTTCCGAATCCAGATAGCTCTCCTGCTGCAGATCCTTAAGGCCGGCGCTGCCAATCAGTGCGCCGTCCTCTTTCCGAAAAATTGCATACGTCTCAGGCTCTGACAAAACGGTGCGTATGATTTCTCTGGAGTTCTCCTCACTTTCATGCACCGGCCACCCCGCGCGCGGTCCGACCTCCGGATCCTTTGCAAGCTCATACAATGCGCCTGCATCACGATCCTTCCACGGCCGCAGCAGCAGTCGTTCTGTCTCCAGTATGGTTTCCTGTCTCATTTTCTTCCGGCTCCTCCCTCAGATATCTGATCAGAACGTGTTTCAGATAAACAGCTTCATTGCCCAGGAGGGAACGTTCGATGTGTCCGGGTCCTCCTCTTTGACAAAGACAAAGGCAGTGTCATAATCCGGCTGCTTCTTCGGATAAATTCCCTTTCCGTCGGTAAAATACATCAGTCCCCTGGGCTGTTCTATTTTCTTATTTCTGCGAAGCTCCTCCACATATGCAAAAGCCGGCCGGAAGTCTGTTCCGAAGCCGCCCTTCAGGCAGAAACGCTTCGCGTATTCCTCCATCTGGGAAAGCTCCGTAATCTCTATGTCATTCTGAACCTTGTCATCACATTCAATGATGTGGATTTTCGTTTTTGCAAAAAAATGGTCCCCCTTCAGCAGCATGGAGGCCGTTTCATTCAAAAACTCCTGTACCAGAAAGTCCTGGCAGGAGGCCGAGGTGTCCAGCACGATGATCAGCTGCTCCACCTTCGTAGCCTCCCGGTATTCATTCTCCTCAATGAGAGGCATGTTGCCATACATCTGCATCCCGTAATTGTAGAAGCCATAATCAAAGGAGTCCGGATCAATAAAGGACTCCTCTCTGGTAACTGCAAAACGCTTCAGAAACTCATGGAAATCCGTCCTCTGAGAACCGTCATATGCAAGGAAGCGAAGGAATTCTCCTGTCTTCGTCCCCGCCTCCCGTCCAAGCGTCAGCTCCAGACGGACCTTGTTCGCAAGCTTTTTCCACTCCTCTTCCTTCAGACGCTTTGTGGCAATGAGCGGCATGGCAGCAGCACCTTCCGGCTGCTCCTTCGGCGCAGGCGCATCCGGCGGATCCAGTCTTTCCCAGAAGCTGTGATCGTCCATCACAAACTCCGCCTCCATCGCGGCTTCTTTTCTGTAGTCGCGCTCTCCCTCGGACAGATACCGGTACAGCCTTTGCGCACTGAGAACTCCTGCACCTGTCCGAAGCTCCTCATACCAGGCATTCCTCTTCTCGCTGACCGGCCTCTGAATCACCGGTACATCCATCGAATCGATCACAGCTTCCGCCGCGATATCGCAGCAGAGATTCCACAGCTCCGGATCATCATACGCCTTTCCGGCAAACATATGGCGGAAAAGGCAGTGCAGCAGCATGTGCAGATAACACCGCTTCAGCCAGTATGGGTGCTCAATATATTTTGTCATAAGACATTTCGGATTGAAACGGATAAAGGCGGCATCGGTTCCGACCGTTGTCGTGGACAGATCCATGACAGGTGACAGACTGCCGAGCGCCGGTCCCAGAAAATGCATGGCCAGATAAAGCTCTGTCCGGGTTTCCGAAAGGATCCGTTCCCCTATGCTGCGAAGTTCTTCACGATATTCCATGGATACCTCTGTTCTGCAGGCTACCAGTCCAGACGGAGCGTTTCACCCGCTCCGCTCCCGGATCCGGACTGCGCCCTGTATTCCATCAGCGCGGAGCACACTTCCGATCTTCCCAGCTCCGATGCCTCCTCCAGTGCGCTCTTCAGTCCTTCTTCTCCGATGAGACTGCGCCCTGTCATGAGACGGATCTCCTCCATGCTGCTGTGCTCCTCATCCTCGCGGATCAGGAAACGGAGCGTCTTCTCATCATTGTCACGCAAAAAGGTTTCATAGCCGCCTTCTGCCTGCTCAGACAGTCCTTCCGGATACAGGAGCCGCCCGAAGGCAATGCGCGCCGCCACATCAAAATCATAATCCGTAAGACGCCCCAGCAAGCGATCATACCCTGCAAGATCCAGGGTTCTCTTCCCCACACATTCCCGGTATGCCATTCCGGCTCCCTCGATTGAGAAATGAATGGCTCTTGCCATGGTGTCTTCTTTCGCCTCATTCACGTACTCCGGAAAGGTCAGCCTTATCCTTTCCCTTCCTTCCGGATCCAGCAGGCGAAAGGTCAGCGTGACATCCACGTCCTGCAGCATGGAGCGGATCACCACATAATTCTCCGGCTGTACGCAGCGGACAGTAATCGTCCGAAGAAGCGGGCACTGGCGAATAACGCCGTCATAGTAATCATCTGCAGAATTACAGAGCTCCATCGTCTCAAGACGCGGGCAGTTGTAGAAGGCAAACAAATGCATCGTCACAAGGCTCTCCGGCAGAACCACGCTCCGGATGTCGGATCGTCCCGAGAAAGCATGTGCCGCAATACTCCGCACGGGAAGCCCTTCCATTTCCTCCGGAATTTTCAGATCCGGAAGTTTCCCTTCATATCCGGTGATCTCCGCCGCAGCGCTCCCCCGGTATGTTATTTTCTCCCATGTAAATCCCATCGCATCAATCCATATACTCTGCCGCAGCATCCCGGAATTCCTGCGCATAAGGGCAGTACCAGATGCTGTAGCCATCGACATCCGCAAGATAGGTCAGCCCCTCTTCTTCCAGATCCCCGTCGATTCGTTTCGCCGCTTCGATCACCAGAAACTCGCAGTCGTACTGATCCAACGCCTTGCAGAGCTTCTCCGCATTCACGGGCTTCGTCTGCTCCATTGCCTCATACACCTCATTGTAATACGAGCCCATCTGCATCTCGCGGCCGTACGGCATCATAATCCGGGCATTATACTGACGGACAAACTGCACGAGTCCGACCGGCATCGCCGCCATGGTCTCCTCCCCATTGGTTTCATTCATCAGATAATCGGAGATATCCAGAACCATCTGCGGCAGATGAAGTCGATTCTCCGCCTTCAGAATATTCTCGTTCGAATAAATATACTGTCCGCTCAGGACGATCAGTGCACACATCACCGCAAGTCCCGCCCGAAGATTTGCCGCAAAAATCCGGACTCCGCTGTACGCAATCGTCAGCGTCATCGGAAGAATCCATAAAAGGCGGTAATAGGTCCGTGCACTGTCAATGCGGCTGTAAATCCGGCAGACTGGCGGCAGCAGAAAGAGCAGAAGAAAAAAAAGCGGCAGCCAGACGAGGAGCAGCCTCTGATTCCGGCTTTTTTCATAACGCCAGAGATAGATCAGGCACACCAGATACAGCGCAAGAAGAAGCTTCCCGCCGTTATATGCGTTCAGAATTTCCAGAATCCCCTTCACGGAAGACGCCCTCCTCTCAAAAACCAGACGGCTCCCGGATACATCATCCGAAGGAGCAGAACAAGGTACAGCATGCACGGAATGCAGGTCAGAAGAACCGCAAGGGGCAGACACCTTCTTTTCCTGATGATGGCAATCATCACACTTGCAAGAAGAAGCACCCCGGTAACAAGAACCGGTGCAAGAGAGGTGCTAAAGCCAGCTGCCAGATTCAGAAGAACCAGCATGGAAAAGCACCACGCCTTCTCATCTTCTGCATCGCGGACCATCCGGAAAAGAAGCAGGAACACAAGCGGAAGAATAAAATTTGCAAACAGGGATTTCCCCTGCCAGGTGCGCATGAGAAGAAAGGTTTCCGGCGTATAGATGGATGTATTTCCGAAAATCTGCAGCACCGTTATGATCACCATCATCGCAGGAAGCTGATAGCTTCTCCGCTCCGGCTTTTGTCCGCGAGTCAGCTCAACCGCGGCCTGATAGAAGGCGATGTCCGTAAGCGGGATGAGGACAAGAGGCATCATGCTGTGCGTCACAATCGTTGAGTGCGTCCCGCAGAGCTTTGCCACACAGGCGATCCACATCGGCATCATTGCCATGGCATGACGCCCGTCCAGTACCGTGGTAAATCCGGTATAGGGAACGTAATAATACATGGTTCCTGTCTGCCAGGTCTGAAGCGTCTGTGCCACGTAGTACGCATCATCTCCGTCAAAGGAGGCATGCGTGTACGACATGACAAGCTCAAATCCGAGAAGAGCCGCAAAGATCAGCCAGCAGAACGCTGCATCCGCATCCTGAATTTTACGTTTCCGGAGAATTTCGGGAAGACGAATGCCTCCGGTTTTCCGGCAGCACAGAATTCCCGCCGCGATCCAGATCAGATCCGCGCAGATAAAAAGACGCACCAAAAGAGAGAAATCCCCGCTTGCTGTCCAGATCAGAACCGGGAGCCCGATCCATTCGAACAGCGCGAAGACAGAAAGATATCCCCCAAGAACAATCAGCGGAAACCGCCGTTTGTCTGCGGGAAGAAGACTGACCGGAAGAAGTCCGGACAGGACCGGCAGCACGCCGGCAGCAATCAGAAACATAACAAATTTAATCAGTGCATTCATAAAGAAGAGTTTACCCCACTGCCGGGAAAATGTCGATGTACACCGTTCATTGCTTATGCTAATATTTAAGTTGATATTTTATCGCCATAAAACTAATGCTTAAGGAGTATTTTCATGAAAAAGGTTCTGATCATCGGCGCGGGCCCTGCGGGTCTTACCGCTGCCTATGAGCTTCTGCAGCACCAGGGGGAATTCGAAGTTACGGTTTTTGAAGAATCCGAGAAATTCGGCGGAATTTCCAGAACGGTTGATTACAAGGGAAACCGCATGGACATGGGTGGGCACCGCTTTTTCTCCAAGGTTCCGGAGGTCAACGCCTGGTGGGATCATATGCTTCCCAGACAGGGTGCTCCTGCCAGTGATGACAGGAAGCTTGGCCGCAATGTGACTCTGATGGAGGGTGGTCCTGATCCTGGGACGACGGACCGCGTCATGCTCCGAAGAAACCGCGTCAGCCGCATTTTCTTCAACAGCAAGTTCTTCGACTATCCGATTTCCCTGAAGCCGGAGACCTTTGCCAACATGGGACTTGGCACCACTGTTGTAGTCGGTTTTTCCTATATCAAGGCAAGACTTTTCCCGCGCAAGGAGAATTCGCTAGAGGATTTCTACATCAATCGTTTTGGCAAGAAGCTGTACTCCATGTTCTTCGAGCACTATACCGAGAACCTCTGGGGACGCCATCCTTCCCAGATTGATCCTTCCTGGGGTGCCCAGCGAGTAAAGGGCGTATCCATCTCCGCAGTTCTGAAGGATGCCCTCGGCAAGATGTTTCACAAGAAGAACCGCAAGGTAGAGACCTCCCTTATTGAGGAGTTCAGCTATCCGAAGCTCGGCCCGGGTGAGCTCTGGGATGTCACGGCAGAAGAAATCCGCAAGGCAGGAGGCACCATCCTCACCGGAGCAAAGGTTGTCCGGATTGTCAAGAATTCCGACAATGTTCTCACCGGTGTCGTCTATGAGAAGGATGGAGAGGAAATTACCGTCAACGGCGATTACGTAATCTCGTCCATGCCGATCCGCGATCTTGTCGCCGGCATGAATGATGTTCCTGCCGATCCCGCAAGAATTGCCGCAGGTCTTCCTTACCGCGACTACATGACCGTCGGTGTTCTCATCGATCATCTGAATCTTGAGAACAAGACGAAGAACAAAACCATCGGCAATATCGTGCCGGACAACTGGGTTTACGTGCATGACCGCAGTGTCTCCATGGGACGTTTCCAGATCTACAACAACTGGTCTCCTTACCTCGTAAAGGACCTGGAGCACACCGTCTGGATGGGACTTGAGTACTTCTGCAACGAAGGGGATCATCTGTGGTCCATGAACGATGATGATTTTGCTCATCTTGGCATCTCCGAGATGGTGAAGCTCGGCCTCATCTCCAATGAGTCTGACGTTCTGGATTACCATGTAGAGCGCGTAAAGAAAGCTTACCCTGCTTACTTCGACACCTATGACGAAATGGACAAGCTCCGGGAATATCTCGATTCCATCCCGAACCTGTTCTGCGTAGGACGCAACGGCCAGCATCGCTACAACAACATTGATCACTCCATGTGCACCAGCTTTGAGGCCGTCAAGGACATCGCAGCCGGAACGACCGACCGGTCAAATGTCTGGAGTGTAAACACTGAAAAGGAATATCACGAAGCCGTGGAGGAGAACACGGTGGAAGTGGACTGATTCCGCAGGAGCAAATTTTTATGAGTATTCGTATCAGCAGTTTTCTTGGAAAATTCGGATTTGAAGCAAGACGCATTGCTCCCAATCTGGCGAGCAGTGCCTATCTGAAGCTTCAGTTTATGACAAGAGGAACGATTCAGGATCAGTACATCAAGTGGTTTATGGAGCAGGACGAGACTCCGATGCCGCAGGTGGTAAACATTGAAACCATCAACCGCTGCAATTCCACCTGCTCGTTCTGCACGGCAAATGTTCATGCAGAGAAGCGTCCCTTCATGAAGATCGAGGACAGTCTGTACCGTTCCATCATCGACCAGCTGTCAGACTGGGGCTATGAGGGCCACCTGACTTTGTACGGCAACAACGAGCCGCTTCTGGATCCCCGCATTGTGGAGCTCCACAAATATGCAAGAGAAAAGCTTCCGAACAGCTTCATCTTCATGTCAACCAACGGTCTGATTCTGACGCTGGACAAGATCCGCGAGGTGCAGCCCTACATTGATCAGCTGATCATCAACAATTACGCCAATGAGTACAGGCTTCATGACAACATTCAGGAAATCTATGAATATGTCAGCAAGCATGAGGACGAGTTCAAAGACATTGAGATCGTCATCCAGATGCGCTATCTGCAGGAGGTTCTGACCAACCGCGCAGGATCCTCTCCGAACAAGAAGGCAACGGAGAAGGAGTACACACAGTCCTGTCTCCTTCCGTTCACGGATCTCTGGATCACCCCGAACGGCAAGGTCGGTATCTGCTGCTGTGATAATCTGGAGGTCACCGATCTCGGCGATCTGAATACTCAGACGCTTCGCGAGTGCTGGAGCGGTCCGAAGATCACCGCAGTCCGGAAGGCAGTGGCTCAGGGACGCAACCATTATCCCTTCTGCAAGAACTGTGATTTCATTGACGCCGGCTTCCGCAACCAGATCAGCAAGAAGATTCTCGCCGGAGACATCGAGGGTGCCAACCGCACCGGCGGCGAAGAAAAGAATGACAAAAAATCCAAGCAGTAAATCAGGAAAAGGCAGCGTCAGCTGCCTTTTTTCATAACCGTTTCCATCATTTGGAGAAAACACTATGCTCTTAATGCCGCAGCTGCAGCCCTATATGTCTCTGATCCGGAAATGCCCTCTTCTGAAGGACGTTCCCGAAGAACAATACGGCAGCGCCTTTGCCTGCATCCGGACCAGAATCTGCCAGGCCCCGAAGGATTCCATCGTTCTTGCTCTTGGAGATCCCTTCCGCTATGCCTACTATCTTCTGGAGGGATGTCTTGTCAGCACGTTCCAGACCGCAACCTATGACCAGATTACGCTCAATCTCTTCCTCCCCGGGGATCTTCTCGGAGAATCCTTTGCCTGCATTCCGGACAGCGTCAGCACCATTCAGCTCTCGGCATCCTGCGACAGCGTCTATCTGCAGTTCGACCTGCAGCCGCTTCTCGGGAAGAATCAGTGCGGCACCTGCTCCTGTGTTTCTCCTTCGCATCATCACACCATGCTGGTAAATCTTCTGGACAACATGGCACACACCAACTCATTTCTGAATGAAAAGGTTCGTATTCTCAGCCAGAAGGGCGTCCGGGATCGCATTCTGGTCTATTTCAGTACACTTCCGGTTTCCTCCAGGGGCATCATCACGCTTCCTTTTTCCAAGACAAAAATGGCCGAATTTCTGGGCCTGAACCGAAGCGCCATGTCGAGGGAGCTGCACCGGATGGAGGAGGACGGACTCATTGCGGTAAACGGCCGCAGGATCCATCTTCTGTAGCCCCTGTGGCCGCTTTCAGTCCACCTGATACACATATAACACGTACGGGCTCTCTTTGCTGCTGCAGGTGCAAAGGAGCGTCAATCCCTTCTCCGTCGCATTCGTAATGCGGATTCTGGAAAAAAGATACCGGCACCCAAGCTCCTGCAGTGCCTCCGGATCCATCGCAATCTCCCCTTCCGGGTGCGGATAATTGCGAACTGCCTCCACAATTGTCGGCTGGTCTGCCGAATACAGATAGCAGCGTGCGCCCCACTCATCATAGTAAAGCCTTGCTCCCTCATTTACAGAAAGTGCCGGCGCAATCACCCTTCGAAACTCCTCCTTGTAGCTCTGCGAATAAAAGCCAAGGTACCCGTCCACCGTCGAAATTCCGTTGTATTCCAGAACTGCCGGGTGAAAGCCATAGGCCGCTGCCCACTCTCCGTCATAGTCAATCTGTCGGCATGCCTTCCGAAACAAGTCCTCTGAGTAGAATTCCCCATAACTCAGCGCATTCTCCTTCGAAAGTCCCGCAAGTTTTCTGGCCTCACTTTTGGCTGTGTGCAGAAGATCATTGTAGGAATTTCCATACAGAAGAACCGAAAGAATGGCAGCTCCCATCAGTCCCCATGTAAGAGCAGCCGCCTTTCTGCAATGTACGGTAAGCCAGCAATAAAGACGATACAGTGCGATCGTGAACATCCCGTACCAGAGAAACGGATTGAAAAAAGCCGTGCGGCTGAACTGAAAGCCCTTAAGCGGCGGAAGAAGCTTCTCTACAAAGGACCGGAAGGGCTCCAGATAATAAAGTCCGTAGACAACACTGTTGAACAGAAGAACCAGTACGCAGACATTATACAAATCCCTTCGTGCTCTCTTTCCTTCCCTCCTGCGCAGATAACCGGCATTCAGGATCAGGAAATAAAGAAGACAGACAGGAAGAACCACAAAACGGTGCACACTCTCACAGTGCATCCCGACGCCGTTTACCAGGACGTCCCAAATCCACTGCAGAATTTCCTTCCCGGACAGACTGGTCTGCACCATCGTATCCCGGATCGTCGCTTCGCTTCCAAGAAGCATCTGCCGGAACAGCCGGTACTCACACAGCATATATCCGGCCGCCAGCGCGCATAAGGCTCCCAGAAGCCTCACGTCCGCCCGTACCCGGTGTGCCCGGATGCTGCCGGCTATACTCCTCCACAGAAATGCAATCAAAAGATAACCAAGCAGGAAAATACCGAAATAAGAAAAATAAGAAACAAGCGGATAACAGAAAATGCCTGCAAACCACCAAATCGTCTGCTTCTTCTCTGCTCTCTCCAGACGAAGAACCATCCATACCAAAAGGGGAATCGATGCAAATGAAATTCCAAAGGAGGGAAACAGATTCAGGATTCCGTATGCAAGCCCCCCGAGAAGCGCCAGATTCCATGCCGCATTTCGTTCCCGCACTTGTTTCATGGCTTCTCCGGAGATCTTTTCCCGCAGGCAGCCTTTCTTGTCCAGCTCCTTCATAAGCAGAACAAACGAAGCCATGGAGAGAATCACCTTGAAGAAGTACATCGTCCAGTATGCAGCAAGGGAGGGAAGCAGTGCATAAAAAAGCGCCTCCACCGAGAGCTCCCCTGGAAGGACATCGCGGGAAACTCCATGCAGGAACGGTGCCGCTGCCCCCTGTGCGAAAAAGGTTTTCGTATTCTTCAGCATCTGGTATTGCGCCTGAAACAGGTCCAGATTGTCCGCGATGCCGATCTGCGCAGAATCTCCTGCCAGAATGCAAAGCGCTGCTGCACACAACAGAAAAAGAGCCGCAGGAATCATCGCCCAGTGTCTGCGGATGCTGCTCCTTTCCCTCTGAACGGTTTCCTGCTGCTCTTTTCTTATGCTTTTCATAAACTTCCAACCCTGCCGCAGCACTCTGCGGCCATCCGCATCCCGGAATCTTTCCGTACCATCCGGAATGGGCGACAGTATCACGATTATTTTCTCATAATGTGCAGATTGTTCCGGTCAATCTCGAAATTCCGCCGGTTATTGCGTTCCAGGTTCGAAAGAATCAAACCGGAAAACAGAGACTGAATCGCTGCCAGCATCACAAATCCGCACGTAATCAGCGTCGGGAACTTGGCAACGAGACCGGTGTGGACATAATCCGTCAGAACCGGGATAAAGAAGAGCACCGAAAGCACCGCCAGGATCAGGGAAAGAATTCCGAAAAAGCCAAACGGCTTGTAGTTGCGGTACAGATTAAAAATAGTTCCCAGAACACGGAAGCCGTCTCCGAAGGTATCCAGCTTCGAGGTGCTTCCCTCCGGACGGTCGCGATAATCCACGACCACGTTCTCGATCTGCATGTTGTTGTAGACCGCGTGAATCGTCATTTCCGTCTCAATCTCAAAGCCCCTTGAAAGAACCGGAAAGGTCTTTACAAAATCATAGCTGAACGCACGGTAGCCGGTCATGATGTCCTTGATTTTACAGTCAAACAGGCGGTTGATGCTCCCTCTGACCAGAGAATTTCCGAAATTGTGGAAGGGCCGTTTGTTCTCCGTGAAATAGGTAGAGGACAGGCGATCGCCAACCACCATATCAGCATTCTTATTCAGGACAAGATCCACCATTTCCGGAGCATTCTCCATGGGATAGGTGTCATCTCCGTCCACCATGATATAACACTCCGCATCGATTTCACGGAACATCCTCCGGATGACATTTCCCTTGCCCTGCATGTACTCATTTCTCACAACCGCTCCGGCGGCTTCTGCAAGCTCTGCCGTCCGGTCAGAGGAATTGTTGTTGTACACGTAAATCACGGCCTCCGGCAGAGCTCTCTTCGTGTCTGTCACCACCTTGGCAATGGTTTTTTCTTCGTTGTAGCAAGGAATCAGAACCGCAATCTTATCCATTTTCATCCCCTCTTATTCTTCCGGACATCCCCGGAACTGCTCACAGGCAAATTCTGAGCATGCTACTCATGGACATCTCCCTGATATCCGTCCGCCAGTGTAAAATCAAGCATATTTCCGATGTAGCGCTCTACGGTTTCATACACCACCGCATCCGGCTCCTCGCGAAGAAGCTGCCCATGGGAATAATGATAGTAGAAGGTCATATATCCGGACTGATAATGGCAGGCAAGGTAGGGAGACATCATGGTTGAGAACGAGTCTCCGATCACAAAGAGCTTTCCTCCCGGTGCGGTCCCGTCCGTCGTACGGTAGCGGAACACTTTTCCGTTGTCCTCGGACACGGTCTCCATGGGATGCGGTGTATAACCGCTTATCACATAATTCGGGCAGTCATTCAGCGTGCTTCCAAGGTGAATCAGACGAGCCAGATCGTAGCTTCCGGTGTGTCTGTCCTCAATCTCCACATATTCGAGAGGCGTGAAGTCGTAGCCAAGAGCATTGACCAGCCGCTCCGATCCAATGTATGCACCCAGGTTGTTCCAGTGCGTATCATACTTGTAGTAAAGATCCGTATCCGGATTCTCTGCGCGGAAGGCCATCAGATCCTCGTACCCGCAGACCACCTTCAGATCGGTGTTGGCCGAAAGATAATCCACCACCTGCTGCATGGTTCCGTAGGAAGCCGGCTCTCCATACATATCCGGCATATATTCGCTGTAGACCCGCTCCTTGTTCGGCGCGATATAGATAACAAAATCACTTCCGCGGGCTGCCAGCTCATCGCGGGCTGCCGTGAAGTTCGCAGCAATCTTCTGCAGCTCCTCCTCTGTGAACAGATCGGTTCCCCGGTAGTCTCCGATCGGATCCTCATCCGCCACCTGTGCACCCTTATAGAAGAGCCAGCCGTCCTTGCCCACAATGACACTCTGTGAAGAGGACGTCTTCAGCAGCTTGTACTCCGTAAGACCGTGCAGCGTAAGAAGCTGGTTTCGGAACGGGAGATGATCATTAAACCAGTTCTCAAACTGTGCCGGAAATGTCTCCAGCGTTGTCACCAGTCCGGCGTCCTTCGCTTCCTGTGAATACGGAAGCGGAGACAGCGAGCGTTCCTCATAGTTTCCGGTGTCCATATGTCCCCGGACCATCAGAAAGAGCACCCCCGGAATCAGAATCAGCACTGCCAGCAGAAGGACATACAGAATCTGAAGCGGTTTTGCCAGCTCCACAGGGTTTGTTTGCAGCTCATTGTTCGTTTTCAATAGATTAACTCCAGCCGATTCGCCGGCACTGCCGCTCCTCTCAGAACGTCAGAACCGGAAATAAATAAACGGATTATAGGTATTGTTTGCGAGCAGCAGAATGCTTGCGAACAGGATCAGTGCGCACCAGAGAAACTCAGGGATACTTCCCTTCCATTTTTCGGCAAGAAGGGATGTCTTTTTCCCGGAGAAAACAGCCTGCAGAATTCCGCAGCCAAGAATACCCGCTGCCATTGCAAGGACTGCTTCCGTTCCAATCTGCGTTCCAAGAAGGACGTCCGTCTGCGTATAACGCCACGGCATCAGCATGCGGGCCACAATGGAAAAGCCCTGACGGATATTCTCCACCCGGAAGAATACCCAGCCGATCATCACAACCAGCATGGTATAAACGTGAGACAGCACTTTGGAGCGCTTCAGAAGCTTTCCGAAGCCAAGGCGCTCAATCACACTGAAAAAACCATGATACATGCCCCAGCCGATAAAATTCCAGCTTGCTCCGTGCCACATTCCCGTTGCAAAAAAGACGATCAGAAGATTCACATACGTCCGAATCTTCCCCTTCCGGTTTCCTCCAAGCGGAATGTACAGATACTCCTGAAACCAGGTACTGAGCGAAATGTGCCATCTCTTCCAGAATTCACGGATGGACGAGCTGATGTAGGGGTAGTTGAAGTTCTCCAGAAACTCAAAGCCGAACATTCTTCCGAGTCCGATGGCCATATCCGAGTAGCCGGAGAAATCATAGTAGATCTGCAGCGTATAGGTCAACGCACACAGCCACGCCATACCGCCTGTCAGTGAAGAAACCTCCAGTCCGTAGAGATTGTCCGCAGCCTGCGCAATCAGATTGGAAATCAGGACCTTTTTGCCAAGTCCGTAGACAAAGCGCCGGAAGCCGGAAGAAATTCCCGCCATGGTTGCACGGCGGTTTTCAATCTGTACCTCGATATCCCGGTATTTGACGATCGGTCCCGCAATCAGCTGGGGAAAGAAGGAAACATACAGTGCCAGATACAGAAGATTCTTCTGCACCTTGATCTGTCCGCGGTACAGATCAATCACATAGCTCATCGCCTGGAAGGTGAAGAAGCTGATTCCGATGGGGAGTGCGATGTTGGCCAGAGGAATCGTCGCACCGGGAACAACATGATTGATCGTGTTGATAAAGAAATCCGTATATTTGAAATAGCCAAGAAGCCCCAGATTCACCAGAATGTCCAGAGTGAGGAAAAGCTTTCCCCTTTCCCTGCACCGGTCAATCAGAAGTCCGAAAACCCAGTTCAGAAAGATCGAAACAAGGAGCAGAATAATATTGCGGGGCTCGCCCCAGGCATAGAACAGAAGACTGGCAGCAAGCAGCAGAATATTTTGATATTTCGGCTTCCGGATCAGAAAGCTCAGTACGAATACAACCGGCAGAAAGATCCAGAGGAAAACCATTGAACTGAAAACCATGAATACTTCCTCAAAAATGATTCGCATTCAGCAGATCCGAAATGGCTAAAATCACTGCTGAATATACATCCGTCAGACTAAGTCAAAATCATATCTATTCTACCTTACGCGTCTTTATTTCTCAACGCGAAGGCAAACCGTGCCGTAAGGAGCACCGTGACCGCCGCCATCACAAGGACGAAGGAAAGAACTGCCCCGATGATTCCGTTTTCCCGCACCATAGCAGGTGTCGCCGCAAGAGACAGGACCGCTCCCGCAAGATAGGTCAGCGGAATTTCTTTCTGCTTTCTCATGATGGTAAGAACGGCGCAGTAAAAACCGTTAAAGGCAAGAAAAATACCGCCCGTCATGATCAGAAGAAGCTCTGTGCGAAGCGCCGACAAATCGGTTGCATACAGCCAGGAGAGTACCGGAATTCCCAGAATCCGTGCAGCCAGAAGAATCGGTGCCGAAATCAGTGCAAGTGCTCCGCAGATGCGGCCAAAATAGCCAAGAAACTCTTTTCTTCTCCCATTCTCCCAGGACGCCGTCATCCGGATCAGCATCGGCTGATACAGAAACATGTTCAGCAGCTGGATGACAAATACCGGCATGGAAATGAAGTTGTAGCAGGCCTGCGCGGTTTCATCCATTGCTGCATCAATGGCATACTTCGGTTCGTTGATCAGATAGAAGGAAAGAAAATTTGCCGCACAGACGGGGAAGCACTCACGCATCAGGCCGACAATCCCGGAAAAAGAAAAAGCGGTCCGTTCAAAGGCTGCCGTTTCCCGATATCGCCATATGATCAGAGCAGATGCAGCCGCAGCAAGGAAAACGCCCCACCAGACCGCAGTCAGAAGATCCCGGGTAACAAGCAGCGCCGCGATCATTCCGCCGATGCTCACAAGAAGGCGGAAGGTCACCAACTTCCCGGAGCGGTCCAGCCGCCCTTTCTGCTGATATCTTCCTTCAAATACCTCTTCCAGACAATCCACTGCCTTACATGCACACATGGCAAGGACACACGCGGTCTTATAGTGCGAATAATTGCCGGTTTTCGCACTCCAGGCCGTATAAACGGCCGCAGCCGCCAGCATCAGAAGGACCGTGCACAGGCGATGCCGCAGATAATCGTGAAAGGAATACTTTTCCGACAAATCCGACACCTGATAATTCCGGACGCCGTAATTGCCCAGATACAGAAACAGATTGCCGGTTGCAAATGCTATGGAAAAAATACCGGCTGCCTCAAGTCCGCAGACTCTGGTAATGACAATGAGCAGAAAAACCGACTGCCCGGCGTTCAGAATGCCTCCGACTGCATTCCATAAAAAGTTGCCGGCATCCTGCCGCTTCAAACCGGTATCCCCTGGATTTCCGGCTTCTGCGCCAGACGTCATACTCTGTGTACTATGCACCCTGTTTTCCCTCCAGCACCTTCTTCAGAACGCTGTCATGTGCCAGATTCTCAAAACCGTCAGAAAGAGGATCCAGAACAATTTCTTTCCCGTAGCGGCGCTGCAGGGCTGTTTTCAGAAGAAAATCTGCAAACTCCGGGTTCTTGGGAAGAACCGGTCCGTGCGAATAGGTTCCGAATACATTGCGGTACCGCACTCCCTCTGTCCCATCCTCACCATTGTTGCCGCAGCCCTTCAGGATGGTTCCGAGAGGACGGACGCCGTCCCCCAGATAGGTTTTCCCGCTGTGATTCTCAAAGCCGACCACCGTGCCGGCCCCGGATTCCTCACCGAGGCGAAAGGCATAATTCTCAATCATTCTTGTGTCAGAGCCTACGGTATGGAAATCAACGGCTCCGAGAAATTCACATTTTACCCCGTCATGCGTCTGATAATAGTGCCCCATCATCTGATAGCCGCCGCAGATGCACAGAAAGGTCTTCCCATCCTCCACCGCAGCCTTGATGTCCGCCCCCTTGCCGGAGTTCAGATCTCCAAGAAGGACCTCCTGCTCGAAGTCCTGTCCGCCTCCGATGAAAAACAAATCGTAGGCAGTCAGGTCCTTTTTCTCTCCGATTTTCAGTTCGTCCACATGACAGTCAATCCCCCGCCAGGAAAGTCTCCTGGAAAGGCAGCGGATGTTGCCGCGGTCGCCGTACAGATTCAATACCTCCGGATAGAGGTGACAGATGTTCAGTTCCATTCATTCCTTCCCTGCCGCAGGGTGCCTGCGGCGCGCCGATTTTCAGCCTTTCCAGAAATCCGAGCCGCCGGTTGCATCCGAGAGAACCTTGCGCAGTGCCAGCATGGACGTGTAGTTCGGAAGAACAAAGCACGGCAGCGTGCTGCTTCTCATTTCCTCCAGAAGCTTTTCGTAATCCCGGATCAGCGTGATCTTCTCTTCTTCGCAGCCGGCATACTTCAGACGAAGCTGCATATCCTCTGCGCGGTCGCCTGCCACATAGATATGCCGAACCTGCTTCCTTGCCATCACCTGCTCATAATCCGCATCCCAGATCCAGGAAATATCATGTCCGTCTGCCGTCCGGTCATTGAGACAGAAGACCAGGTTGAAATCCTCCTCCAGAGAGGCCACATAGGCAAGTGCCTGATTGCAGCCCGCCGGATTTTTGACAAGAATCATCTGGACCCGGTTCTCCCCGACCCGGAAGGTTTCCATCCGGCCAAAGCTTGAGCGGACATCTGCAAGGGACGGCAGAATTTCATCTGCCGGAAGCCCGAAGGCCGTATACGCGCAGACCGCAGCCGCTGCATTGTAAATATTGTACACGGCGGGAAGGCCGATCCGCACCTCCAGGGTTTCGCTCTTTTCCGGACAGGTACCGGCAGTCGGCAGCTCCATCCGCATCGAAACAAGACTTCCGTCTGCCGAGATCTTCTGAATGGCGGTCACTGCAACCTGGGTCTTTTCTCTGTGATAACCGCAGGAGGGGCAGTAGAAGCCGCCGAGATGTGCATAGGTATGATAGTGATACTGATACGGCGTCCCGCACCGGATACAGTATTTGGCATCGGAAATGTCTGCATCCTTCTGCTCTCCGACCGGTGTATCCAGACCGTACCAGACCACCTTGTTCGGCACATCCAGAGCAAGCGATGCCACCAGAGAATCATCTGCATTCAGGCAAAGAGTCGCCTCCGGCGCCTTCTGAATGCCCATCCGGACCTGCTCCACCGTATGCATCACTTCTCCGTAGCGGTCCAGCTGATCCCGGAACAGATTTGTCACCACAATCACCTTCGGATGGATCAGAGGAACCACCTGCTTCAGAGCCCCCTCGTCGCATTCGATCACCGCGTAGTGTGTCTTCGGCTTTCCGGTCCAGGTGGCATTACAGGTAATTTCCGCCGTGACACCGGAGAGAAGGTTGGCTCCGGATTTGTTGGCAAGACAGTCATGCCCGGCCGCTGTCAGCGCATGCTCCAGCATCCGCGACGTCGTGGTCTTTCCGTTGGTTCCCGTCACCACAATGATTTCCATTCCGGAGCTTGTCACCTCCAGAATGTCTTTTGCAAATATCCGTGCTGCCTTTCCGGGAAGTGCCGTTCCGCCGCGTCCCGTCACGCGAAGAAGCCCTCTTGTTCCCTTGCAGGCTGCAACGGACAGAACGGTCTGAAGCTGATTTGGTTTATTCATTATAAATATCCCTTAATAAATTTCCTTTCCCTGCCATATGCTGCTCTCGTCTGGTATTCCCCGTCGGAATTCCGACTCTGATTTTATATTCTATCATAGCCTGAGGTATCTTGTTCCGAGCACGACCAGCATATACAGGACCGGCTGATGGAGAAGATAAATCAGAAGCGAATTCCTGCCAAGGAAAGCAAGCGGCGGAATGTTGATGTGCAGAATGGCATTCTTCCAGCTGCCGCAGCGCCCTGTCCAGAGCCCCAGATACAGACCGCACCAGAACAGAAAGATCCATGGAAAAAAGGAAAAATAATCCGAGGAGCGAAAGCCCGGCTCCGTAAAGCCAAGGAACGTCATCGCATTTCCCCGGTACCATTCCGAAGGAAGCAGGAAGGAGGCTCCTTTCCACAGCTGCAGGCTGCCGCTGTTCACCCACCTTGTCACGTAGAAAAGCAGTGCACAGATGACAAAGCCCGGCAGCGGCGGTATTTTCCTCAGAGGGTTCTCCAGAGCGTCCGTAAGGAGCATCGCACTCCCGAGAAAGGTCAGAACGCCGAATACGACCACATCCTCCGGAAGAAAAACAAGCGTTGCCGCAGTTACCAGAATTCCCGCTGCAAAAACAAGGGCTCCCCGCTTCCATTTATGAGAAGAAAGCGTCATACAGTAACCGGACAGAAGAATGAAGGTCCAGCAGATCGACTGCTGCCAGAGAAAGGCCTCCTCCGAGTGGTACCAGGGCCAGTTCACACCGGCAAGATAAACCAGATCCCAGGACCCGTGATAAGCAATCATGCTCAGAAGCGTGATTCCGCGGATGACATCCAGCAGCTGATAGCGCCCTCCGGGTTTTCTCCTTCGTCCATACGCTCCCGTCATGCGTTCTCTGCCTTTCCAGTCTGCAGGATTTCACCCACCTTTCGAATGACATATCGATAAGACAGTCCTGTAAAAATACATGCACCGAGCCATGCGATCGGATCACAGAGTGAAGCAAGAAGGAAGTTCATGGAAACCATAGAGGCAACGGCAAGCGCCAGTCTGCAGAACAACTCCACTACGCCGCCCAGCATCGGAAGGAGTCCGAAGCCGCAGCCCTGCATTGCATTGCGGAACACAAAAATATTGCCGAGCGGAATATAGAACAGTGCGCAGCAGGTGATATAGGTCTGCGCATACGGCATCATCGCGTCAAGATCGGTTCCTCCCGCGAAAAACAGTGCAAGGAGCGGGCGAAGTGCCACCACTACAAGAACGCCGCATATAATTCCATAGATCGAAATCGAAGCCACCGCGCAGCGGACACCCTTCCGGATTCTCTGATATTCTCCTGCGCCGCAGTTCTGCCCGACATAGGTTGCCATGGTCTGTCCTATGGAGAAATTCCCCTGTGTGATCAGCCCCTGCACCTTGCTGGCTGCCGTGAATGCAGCCACCGCCGTGGCGCCGTACAGATTGATGGCTGCCTGCATGATCATCGTACCGGATGCCGTGATGCCGAACTGGAGTGCCATCGGAATGCCGACCCGAAGCTGCTTTCCTGTCGCATCCGGATAAAACTTCCACTGATCCTTATCCGGTGTCAGCTCCGGAACCTTTTTCACGATATAAATCAGACACAGGATGGACGAAATCCCCTGCGACAGATCTGTCGCAAGCGCTGCTCCCATGGTCCCCATCCGGAAAACAACAATCAGAACCAGATCAAGAATCACATTCAGCACAGCGGAAAAAACCAGCACGATCAGAGGCATTCTGCTGTTCCCGACCGCGCGGAGAAAGGCGGAGAACAGATTGTAGGCGACGCTCGCCAGAATTCCCATGCAGATGACGGAAATATAGGCATAGGCATCCTCAAAGATCTCCTCCGGCGTATTCATGATCCGAAGCAGCGGTCTCATGCACAGAAGGCTCCCGGCTGTCATCACAACCACCAGCACCGCGGAAAGAATCAGGCTGTTCACAACGCTCATCTTCACGCCGCGCACATCCTTTGCGCCGAATCTCTGGGAGGTCAGAACCGTAAATCCGCTGGTAAGTCCGGAGCAAAAGCCAAGGATCAGGAACATGATCGTACCGGTCGAGCCCACCGCAGCCAGCGCATTCTGTCCTACAAAGCGTCCGACAATGATGGTATCGCACATGTTGTACAGCTGCTGAAACACATTCCCGATAAAAAGCGGAATGGTGAAACGAATGATGATGGAAAGGGGGTTCCCCCGGGTCATGTCGGACTGCATCCTTTTGCTTCCTCTCTTTCTGTCTGATAAAACTCTTCCGGATTATAGCACGATGTTCTCGTTTTTTCTGTACTTCCTTCCCAAAACTTATATAATAAGGTAACTGTCTTCCCGGTTTTCTGATTTCAGGCAGAACCGGCTGCAGAAGCCGGAATTATTTTTATTGTAAAACAAACGAAACGGAGAATATATGCTGAATCAGTATTCCAGAGCAGAACTGCTCTACGGTTCTGACAATATGGAGCTTCTTCGCAATTGCCGTGTTGCCGTCTTCGGCATCGGAGGCGTTGGCGGAAGCGCGGTGGAAGCTCTGGCCCGCATGGGGATCGGCACCCTGGATCTCATTGACAATGACCGGGTCTGCCTCACCAATCTGAATCGCCAGATTTTTGCCACACGCAGTACGATCGGAAAATACAAGGTGAATGCCGCGCGCGAACGCATTGCAGACCTCGATCCGGAAATTACGGTCAACACCTGGCCGACCTTTTTTCTCCCTGAGAATGCGGCTCAGTTTGACTTCCGACAGTTTGACTACGTTGTGGATGCCATTGATACGGTGACCGCCAAGATCCAGATTATCCTGCAGGCACAGGAAGCCGGCGTCCCTGTCATCTCTGCCATGGGCTGCGGCAACCGCACGGATCCCACAAAGCTCACCGTAACGGACCTTTTCCGCACCTCTCAGGATCCCCTTGCCAGAGTCATGCGAAGAGAGCTGAAGAGACGCGGCGTCCGGAAGCTGAAGGTGGTTTATTCCACTGAGCCTGCCATTCGTCCTCTGGGGCCGGACAACTCCTGCCAGGACCCTTGCGGCAATTCCACGGAGAGGGAGCAGGCTCCGGCCGGACGCCGAAGCCTTCCCGGCTCCACCTCGTTCGTTCCGCCTGCCGCAGGCATGATGATTGCAGCAGCCGTAATCAACGATCTGACACATTTTGACCCGGAAACACGCACAAAAGGCGGACAGCAGAACCAATGAAGAACAAGGATGAATTAAAAAAGAATACGGATGGCATTCATTTTGCAGCTCTCCATGAAAATGACGAGCACGAGTCTGAGGACACCGTAGACGCTGCGGAATTCTATGAAGACAGCGACGTCTATGAAGATGACGATGCCTATGAGGATGATCAGTACCACAGCTATTCTGCAGAGTCCCGTGAAAAGGCAGAGCGCTCCCGCAAAAAACGCGCCGGAAAGGTGCAGGCAGAGAAAATCGTCATCGGCATTCTGATTGCTCTTCTTGTATGCGCCGGAGTCGTCTATGCAGCAGGCTGCGTGTACTTCGAAAGCCACTTTGGCTTCCATACAACACTCAGCGGAAGAGATGTGTCCTGCAAAAGCCCGGAGCAGGTTCGCGCGGAGCTTTCTGCCTCCGCAGCCTCCTATGAGCTGACCATTCACGGGCGGAACGATGTGACGGCTGCCATCCCGGCTTCCGAGGTGTCGCTCTCCCTTTCCTTTGACGATACCCTTGAGCGGCTCCTTTCCGCGCAGCCTTCCATGGAATGGCCTGCAGCGCTCTTTTCTTCCACAACGCTTTCCATGTCGAACACGGCCGTATATGACAGCAGCGCACTGGAGTAGGTGGTGGATACGCTGCCGTTTTTTGACCCGGAAAACGAAGAAGCTCCGGAAGATGCGACCTATGCCTTCTCCGGGGATTCTTATCAGATCGTTCCGGAAACAGCCGGCTCTGTTCCGATCCGGGAAAAGGTCCTTCAGGCTGTGGAAACCGCTCTCAGCGAGTATCAGAGTGAACTTTCGCTCGGAGATGAATGCTACGAAACCGCTGCCGTGACGTCGGAGGATCCGTCCCTGAACGAAACCGTTGCCAGACTGAATCGTCTGGTCGGCATCACCGTCACCATCCCGTTCGGCGATGATACCGAAACACTTGGAGGCGAAACGCTTGCTTCCCTGATCCACATTCCGGCTTCCGATCAGGCGGAGACTTCCGAAGAAATCTCTGCAGACGCAGAGGCTTCTGCATCCTCTGCAGAGATTTCAGGTGCCGTTCCGGAAGCAGTGGACAATGCAATTCACTACGACGCAGAACGGATTGCTTCCTATGTGGATTCTCTTGCGGAGAAATATGACACTTACGGCATTGACCGGGAATTTCACACAACCAGCGGCAAAACCGTCACCGTTCCCGGGGGCAACTATGGCTGGAAAATGGACCGCGCTGCAACCACGGAGGCTCTGACTGCCTTCCTGGAGGCCGGGAACAGCGGCGAGGCAGAGCCCGTCTGGACACAGGAGGCCGCGCAGCATGGAGAGGATGATATCGGCAGTTCTTACGCTGAGGTCGATCTTGACGAGCAGAAGGTTTATCTGTATATCGACGGCGAGCGCATTGTAGAGACTGACTGCGTCTCCGGCAAGGCAATTAACAGTGACCGCTTCACACCGGACGGAACCTTCCGGCTTCTGTACCGGAAGTCTCCGGCTGTTCTGCGTGGTGCGGACTATGAATCTCCTGTCACCTACTGGATGCCGTTCAACCGCGGCATCGGATTCCATGATGCCACCTGGCGCAGCAGATTCGGCGGTGAGATCTATCTTACCGCGGGCTCACACGGCTGTGTCAATCTGCCGTTTGCCGCAGCCAAAGAGCTCTATGAGAATGTATATTCCGGACTCCCGGTCGTCGTCTTCGGCGGCATGAAGCCGGAGGAGGCGGCCAGTCATACCGGCCGGTCACCGGAAAAGCCTTCACAGACACAGAAGCCGGCAGCCTCCGCTACAGACAATTCCGCAGCGGCAGACAGCTCTGCTGCGGATCAGGCCGCTTCCGCAGCTGCTGCGGCACAGGCAGCCCAGGCTTCGGTCATTGCTCAGGCAGTTCAGAACTACATGGCGCAGGGAATGAGTGAAGCCGAGGCTCATGCGAGGGTTCAGGCAGATCTTGCGGCCCAGCTTGCCGCTCAGCAGGCAGCCGCCTCACAGGGGCAGGAGTAAGCGCACTTTTCAGTGCACTTTTCCGGTATGCCGCAGGCTCACAGGGCATCCACCATCTCCTGCAACTCCAGATACCGCTCCATGCGCTCTTCGATTCTGGCATCAAGAGCATCCTTCTCTTCGGTCAGTTTCCGCAGCCTTTCGTAATCGGTAGCGGCCTCCGGAATCTGTGCGGCCAGCTCATCCGACTGCTTCTGGAGCCGGTCGATCTCCTCTTCGATGGTGTCATACTCCCGCTGATCCTTATAGGAAAGCTTTGCCTTATGCTGCGGCCGGACCGGAGCCTCTGCTCCTGCGGCCGCAGCATTTTTGTCTGAGCCGCGCAGGTCCCTGGTCCTTGCCGCTTCCTTGCCGGCCTGCAGCAGATGCTCGCGGTATTCCTCGTATCCTCCGTCGCTCTGCCACAGATGTCCATCCTCTTCGAAGGCAAAAATCCGCGTCACCACCCGGTCCAGGAAATACCGGTCATGCGACACAACCAGAATGATGCCGGCGAAACGGTCCAGATAATCCTCCAGAATCTGCAGGGTCTGAATGTCCAGATCATTGGTCGGCTCATCCAGAATCAAAACGTTCGGATTCTCCATCAGAACGCGGAGCAGGTACAGTCTTCTTTTCTCTCCGCCTGAGAGCTTCCCGATTCTCGCATACTGCATTTTCGGATCAAACAAAAAGCGATCGCACATTTCCGACGCCGATACCAGACCATCCGCTGTCCGGATGTACTCTGCCGTATTCCGGATATAGTCAATCACCCTCGCGGACTCATCCAGCAGCTCATTTTCCTGGGAAAAATAGCCGAACTGGATCGTCTGTCCGATGGTCACCGTTCCGCTGTCCGGGGAAATCATTCCCAGAATTGTCTTGATCAGCGTGGATTTCCCGCAGCCGTTCGGTCCGATGATACCGATCCGGTCTGTCTTCCGAAAATGATAGGTAAAATCCTGATACAGCTTCTGCCCGCCATAGCTCTTGCTGATGTGATCCAGCTCAATCGTCTTTCCGCCGATCCGGGAGGGGAGTGATTCAATCTCTACGAGTCTCTCCTCCTGAATCTTCTCCCGATCCCGCAGGGCTTCAAAACGCTGAATGTGGGCCTTCTGCTTCGTGGAGCGTGCCCTTGCCCCCCGCATCATCCAGGCAAGATCCTTCCGGTAGAGGGCCGCCATCTTGCGTTCGGCCGCCACCGCGCTGTCCAGCCTCTCCTGCCGCAGCTTCAGATAGCCCTCATAATCCTCCTCATACCGATAGAGCTTGCCCTTGTCAATTTCCAGAATCACGTCGGTAACCTCGTCGAGGAAGTACCGGTCATGCGTCACCATCAGAAGTGTTCCCTGATATGCCTCCAGAAATTTCTGCAGCTCCTCAATCATCTGGGAGTCCAGGTGGTTGGTCGGCTCATCCAGAATCAGAACATCGGACGGGGTCAGCATCGCCGCAACCAATGCTGCACGCTTCTTCTGCCCGCCGGACAAAAGAGACGGATCGGTGTCCGGATCCGGAATTCCGAATTTCAGAAGATTGGCCCGCACCTCTCCCTCTGTGTCCCAATGATCCGCCTTCCCGTACACCATCGCGGCAACGTTCTCCAGAAGCGTCCTCTTCGGATCAAAGATCGGATTCTGAAGAAGATAGGAGATCCGCAGCCCATTCTGCCAGATCACCTCTCCCTCATCCGGCTCCATCACCTTCGCCACAATGGAAAGAAGCGTGGATTTCCCGGTTCCGTTTACACCGATGATTCCAACCTTTTCTCCTGCCTCGATACCAACAGAGGCCTCGTCAAGAATGACGCGGCCTCCCAGATTCTTACTGACATGTTCCAGATTCAAAATACTCATACAGATTGTTTCCTATGTGATGTTTCGGCTTTCTCCGGATCACTGCTGCCTGTCTGCATTTTCCTGCACGCAATGCGCCAGCTCCTCAAAGGCCATAAAGCGGCTCGCCTTGACAAGCCAGGCCGCCTGCGGCCCTGCGAGCTGCCGGATCACCCTCTTTGCTTCTTCCTTGTCGGCGCAGCAGTACACTTCCTTCATTCCGCCTGCGGCAGCTTCGTCTGCCAGAAATTCTGCCGCCTTTCCTACCGTCACAAGCGCATCCGGTGCGCACTCTGCAGCGTATTTTCCCACCTCACGGTGAAGAGCCTCCTCCGACTCACCGAGCTCTCCCATATCGCCAAGAACCGCAATTCTCCGCTTTGCGTCGGTGTGTGCCAGCGTGCGCAGCGCAGCCTTCATCGACTGCGGATTTGCATTGTAGGTATCATTGTACAGAATCACTCCGTCTGACAGATGGAGCGTTTCCATCCGCATCTTCGTCGGAATGTAATGGGCAATGCCGGACCGGATCTCTTCTTTCGTCAGTCCGTAATGAGCGCCGATGGCAGCCGCGGTCAGGGCGGGATAGATCATATGATGCCCCAGCGCAGGAACCGTCACCGGAAAGGTTCCGAGCGGTGTCACTGCGGTAAAGCTCATGGATTCCTGTCCACTCTCATCAATGTCCGTTGCTCTCCACTCGCAGCTCTCCCCTTCCCCGACATAAGTAAGGGCGTACTTCGCCGCCTTATCTTCGTCCGCCTTCAGGCGGATCAGATACGGATCGTCCCCGTTCAGTACCGCAAGTCCGCCAGGCTCCAGCCCTTCGAAGATCTCACATTTTGCACGGAAAATATTCTCCTTGCTCCCCAGATTCCCGATATGGGCATCTCCGATGTTCGTAATCGTCACCGCCTGCGGCTTCGCAATCTGCACCAGATAATCAATTTCTCCGAGATGGTTCATTCCCATCTCGATCACCGCCATCTGCGTCTTATGAGAAAGTCCAAACAGCGTCTTCGGAAGACCGATGTTGTTGTTGTAGTTGCCTGCGGTCTTAAGGGTTTCGTATTTCTCCGAAAGGACAGCTGCAATCATGTCCTTCGTGGTGGTCTTTCCGACTGACCCTGTAATTCCGACCACCGGCACATGAAATTTGCCGCGGTACCAGCGTGCCAGATCTCCGAGTGCAAGAATGGTATCCGGCACCAGCACATAGAACCTGCCGGGAACGTACTCCCCGGGATCCCTGGAAACAACTGCTCCTGCAGCCCCTGCCTCCAGCGCAGCCTTTACAAATCGGTGTCCGTCTGCCTTCTCACCCACAAAGGCAAAAAAGACATCCCCCGTCTTTACGACACGGTTATCGGACTCTGCCCCGGTAATCTTCACGCTGCTTTCTCTGCAGTCTCCCAGAAGCGTTCCTCCGACTGCCTGTACCAGTTCCTGTAATGTTATCGGTTCCATAGGTTCCTTCTCCAAAATCACTTTTTCTGATTCGCCGCATAGCGCAGTGCATCCTGTACAATCTGATCGCACAGATCCTCATAGGAAATGCCCACCGCTGCAGCCTCCTGCGGCACAAGACTTGTCGGTGTCATTCCCGGAAGAGTATTTACCTCCAGGAAATACAGATTGTCATCCTTGTCCACCATGAAATCGCTGCGCGAATACGTGCGAAGGCCAAGTGCACGGTGTACGGCAAGCGCCATCTCTCCCATCTCCTTCGCCTTCTCTTCCGAAAGACGTCCTGGACAGATTTCTTCCGTTGCTCCTGCGACATATTTGTTCGAATAGTCATATCCGCCGACGTGCGGAATGATCTCCACTGAGGGAAGTGCGCGGTCCAGGAAAACAGCATTTGTGAATTCACGACCCTCAATATACTGCTCCACCAGAATGTCCCCGCTGTACTTCAGTACCTCGCACAGAGCAGACTCCAGGTCTTTTTCTTCCTTTACGATGACAACACCGACAGAAGATCCGCCCGTCGGGGTCTTAACCACGCAGGGAACGGGATTTTCTGCCGCAATTGAAGGAATCTGATCCTTGGTCACATGATGATACTCCTTCCATGCAGGCGTCTGAATTCCCAAGGGCTTCAGGAGTCTTTTGGTCGTGATCTTATCCATCGCCATTGCCGCTCCCAGATAGTCCGAGCCGGTATAGGGAATTCCAAGGAGATCAAAAGCCGCCTGAATCCGGCCGTCCTCGCCGTTGAGCCCGTGCAAAGCCACAAAAACCATATCAGCCTTTTTGCAGATATCCAGAACTCCCAGTCCGATGATGGAGGGATCCTTCCATTTTCTCGATGCGCGCACAGCGCAAAGATCCGGAGCAATCCCGTCAAATACCACCGGCTTCAGTTCCGGAAGCGAATCAAAAAGCTGCTCCGGATGTGCGAGAACATCCTCTCCGAGCTCCTCCAGGCCAAGGAACATATCCACAAGGACTGCCTGATGCCCCCTGGCCCGGAGCGCTCCGCAGATCTTGGTTCCTGACGAAAAAGAAATCTTTCTCTCTGTTGAAAGTCCTCCGCACAATACCACAATTTTCATTTTGGTTTCTGTCCTTTCTGTCATCTGCCGCAGATCACTGCGACACCTTATTATTCTTACGTTCTTCCGCATTCTTCTGAAGCAAATCGAAGATTCTACGGAGCCTCTCCGGGGAATCTGTCTGACCGTCTCTTCTTATCTGCGGACGATATGCCCGGATGCTTCGAACGTGATACCGCTCTCTGGCGGAGAAGCTCTCTGTCATCTTCCGTACTCTCTCTGTCATCTCCTGACTGGATTTCTCCGCCCTTGCCTTCGCCGCATCGGATGCCAGCATCGCTGCAATGACAGCCGTTTCTCCCGCGCTCTCTGCTGCTGCCTTCGCTGCACTGTATGCTGCTGCCGGTCCCTGCTGAACCGTCTGGTAGCGAGCCTCCATCTTCTCGTTGAATTCCTTCTCCGCCTCACTCATGCGATCCAGAATCTTCGTCAGGCTGGCTACCGTAAGCGCCAGATCCATTCCGAGAATCAGTGCAAAGATAAGCCCGGCAATTTCATTCTCAATGGGATGCGACTCTACCGGAAGTGACTCCACAAACGGAATGATGTACCGCACCACGACAATTCCCGCAAGTCCGAAGCCGCAGGTTGCAGGGAGGCAGATCCGCCCCTGAATGTTCAGCGGAACATTGCTGTAATCCCACCAGACCGCGTGAAACCATTTCTCCAGGACCCAGGAGGTCACAAATTCCATGACGGCGCTGCCCGCCGCGCAGAGCAGGAAGATCTCCCAGACGGGATAGGACACCGCCCCCGTCATCGGAGGGAGAAAGCGGAACAGGATCATGGCTCCCACAACTCCGCACCCGTAAATCGGACAGATCGGCCCGAACAAAAAGCCCCGGTTCTGCCAGTGCTTCTCCTTTGCCGTGCAGTAGGTGCACTCATACACCCAGCCCACGAAGCTGAAAATGATAAAATAGTCAAAATATTGCGCAACAATCATTTCAGTTCCCTCGTTTCCGGTTTTTCACTCCTTGGGGCCTTCCTTCCCGTTCTTTCTGCGGTAAACAAGATATCCTGCCGCCGAAAGGGCTCCGATGATCAACAGGACCAGAATGAAGATTCCGTAATCCTGATTTCCAAGCGCGGTTCCGCTGAGCGCAGACAGATAAATGGCAGGAAAGCGTCCCACTGCCGTAATCAGAATCCACTTCTTCAACGATAAATCCGTAAGCCCCACCGCATAGGAAATCAGATCCTTCGGGGTTCCCGGAATCAGGAAGAACAGAAACAGAAGAAGCTCCTTCTTCTCGGAAGCATGCAGGAAACGAACCGAATCAATCTGCTCCTCCGTGAAGAACAAAAGGACAAATTTCCTTCCCGCCTTCCGGGAAATCAGAAAGACCAGAACACTTCCGAGGGTCATCGCCGCATCACAGATCAGTGCCCCTTTAAATGCTCCGTACAGATATCCGCCTGCGATTTCAAAGGGGCCTCCCGGAACAATGGCTGCAAAAATCTGCAGGATCACCATTCCCATATAGATCCAGACACCCCAGATGCCCTGGCTTTCCAGATATGCCTCCAGAGCCTCCGGATCTCTTGACACAGCAAGAAGAGGTCTCCCGACCACTGCCATAAGCACCATCATCAGAATAAGGACCACAAACGCAAACACGATTCCCTTTGTGTGGCCCTTCAGATTCCGAAGCTTTGTATCCTGCTCCGTCTTTTGTTTGCTGTCTCTGTCACTCATTTTACTTTCCTGCTGCCAATTTCAATATTTCTTCAGTCAATCCGAAGCGGGGACGTCCATGCCTTCCGTCCGTCTCTTGTAATCAGCTCCGCACGCAGGAAAAATTCTCCCGGTGCAATGTGATAATCCATTCTTCCGCCCTTGACCTGCGTCACCCGCTCCGGGACCCAGATATGGTTGCTGTAGAAGACTACCGTCATCACATCCTCCGAAAACTCCAGATGTACGATGCCCTTCTCCCAGTCCATCGCCATTTCGTGAATCACCGGCTTCTGACTCGCGTAGAAATTTCCCGCCTGCAGTGCATCCAGAATACCATCTCTGGAAAGTTCGGATGCATTGACCATCGTGTAGGAGCTGCACTGATCGCCCTCATAGCAGTGTGCATCGTCACTTGCTACCGCCGGAATCAGCCGATTGTAATTCGTTCCCCAGATATCGAACCATGCAGAGGAATCCGCTCTCTGCCCGTTAAAGGGAAGATCGGATACCGTATTGTAAATTTCCGCTGCCGTGATTCCGTTCAGATTCTCGATGCCCTTCGGATCCATCACGGACCAGGCAGGATGTGCCAGAATGGCAATTCCTCCGTCAGCACGGATTGCATCCACGATCTCCTGCGGAGCCGGATGCTTCTTCTCCCTGCAGTCCTTCGCCGTATTCGAGGTCATGCCGATTCCCAGAATATGGTAGGTCAGCACATCCCCGAAGGCTCTCGTATTCGCGCCGCCGGTGTCCCATTCCACACCGGAAAGAATCAGCATCTTTCCGGCATCAATAAGATCCTTCCCCGGAGCATCTCCCGCCCAGTCATCCGGATTTCTGCTCTCGCCCGGAGCAATCGTTACCGAAGGTCTTCTGTGATCGGTCAGTGCAATAAAATCATATCCGTTCCTGCGATAAATTTCTGCCGCCTCCTTCGGACTTACGTGTCCGTCAGAGCGGGTTGTATGCATATGCAGGTTCCCCTTGAACCAGTTTCCCCTGTCTTCAAAGATTGATTGAAACATATCTCTTCCTTTCTTCCAAAACCCTTCTGTCTTACCAAACAGTTACCGGTATTGTACAACAAACACGCCGTACAAAAAAGTTTCTGACTCCCGGTTCTCCTCTATACGAAAGCACCCTCCCGAAGGAACCCCTTTCGGAAGGGTGCTGCAAGAATACCTTTGCGATTTATTTTTTCTTTTCTTCGTAGTCCTTCAGCGCAGCAATTGCCTCCCCGGACAATGGAATCAGCGCAATCATATTGAAAATTGTCATCAGTCCAATGCCGACGTCTCCAAGATCCCAGACAAAGGTATACGCCGCAAGACAGCCGATAAAGAGGTTCACCAGTGCAACAATCTTATAAACCGTCTGCGGTGCCCACTTGTTTCCGAATACATAGGAAACATTGGAACGGGCGTAGAACAGAACCCCAAGGAAGGTTGAGAAGCAGAACAGCCACAGGGTCACAGCGATGAAGATCACGCCTGCCTCTCCGAAGTGATAGCGCATGGCCGCCTGCAGAAGATCCATTCCTCCCAGGCCCTCTGTGACCTCCTGCGGGGCAAGAAGCATCACAAACGCCGTGCAGCTGCAGATCACAATCGTGTCAATGAATACGCCGAGTGCCTGCAGAAGTCCTGCCTTAACCGGATGATCCACATCTGCCGTTGCCGCCGCGCAGGGGGCGGAACCGGAGCCTGCCTCGTTGGAGAACAGCCCTCTCTTCACACCGTTCATCAGAACGGTTCCAAAGCCTCCGGCCGCAATCTGCCGGAGTCCAAAGGCCTCCTGGAAAATTCTTGCAAACACGCCGGGAAGCGCCGTGAAGTTATTGATGATGACAAACACCGTCAGGAAAAAATAGAAGCCTGCCATCACCGGAACAACCACGTCCAGAACCTTCACGGTAACGTTCCGCCGAAGGACAATGACCGCGGCCATCACACACAGAATGATTGCCGTTGCAAGAGGCGGTATATGAAAGGCATTGTCCAGTGCAGAGGATACCGAATTACCGATGACCTGGCTGATCCCGCACCAGCAAAGAAGTCCCGAAAGTGCAAACAGAATTGCAATCACGCTCTTTTTCTTCTTCCCGTGAAGAAAATCATGAATATAATAGGCAGGTCCGCCGCGGTACCCGCCGTACAGCGGATCATCCTTCCGATGAATCTGCGCAAGCGTCGCCTCCACAAAGGCCGTGCTGGAGCCGATGATCGCCGTCACCCACATCCAGAACAACGCGCCTGCGCCTCCCGCGGAAACGGCCGCTACAACACCAACCAGATTTCCCATTCCGACACGGGTTGCTGTCGATACAATCAGTGCCTCCAGACCGGATACACTGTTCTTCCTATCCGAATCGATTTTCTTCTCCGCTGCAACACGGATCATTTCCGGGAACAGGCGAACCGGAAGAAACTTCGTACGAATCGTACAGAAGATTCCGGCCGGAATCAGAATGATAATCAGAAGCGAAAGCCCCAGATAAGAACCTCCCGGCAGAGGAATCCGCACAAGATCTCCCCACAGAAAATTATAAACCGCCTGAAATAACTGCATGAAACTATCCCCCATTCTCTTTTTCCGATGCCGGAGCACCTGAGACATAATCATACCATAAAGCCTGCATCCTATGGTATGATTAGAAATTGCAGCTGCTTTCATTTTCCACAGTTAACGAAACAATTTAAGAAGGATTCAGAATGACTCAGAATAAAGAAACCAGAAAAGAAAATAAAATGGGCACCATGCCCGTAAAGAAGCTGATCGTGAACATGTCTGTTCCGATGATGATCTCCATGCTGGTGCAGGCCCTCTACAACATTGTCGACTCGATCTTCGTTGCCCAGATCAGCGAGAACGCTCTTGCTGCGGTGACGTTTGCCTTTCCGCTGCAGAATCTGATGATTGCACTGGGCTCCGGAACCGGCGTCGGTATCAATGCGCTCCTTTCGAAGTCACTTGGTGAGAAGAATTTCGATCGCTCCGATGCTGCTGCCGGAAACGGTCTGTTTCTGACGCTTCTGAACACCATCGCATTCGTCTTCATCGGCCTTTTTGTCACCGGGCCGTTTATCCAGAGCCAGACCTCGGTTCCGGAAATCATTACCGCCGGCGACACCTATCTGGGGATTGTCTGCACCTTCTCCATCGGTCTTTTCTTCCAGATGACCTTTGAACGTCTTCTGCAGTCCACGGGCATGACCGTCCTGTCCATGATCAGCCAGATGACCGGTGCCATCCTCAATATCATCTTTGATCCGATCCTGATCTTCGGTCTCTGCGGATTTCCGAAGCTCGGCGTTGCAGGAGCCGCTTATGCCACGGTTCTTGGTCAGTGTGTGGCTGCCAGCATCGGGCTGTTCCTGAATCTCAGGTACAACAAGGACATTCACTTCTCCCTGCGAAGCATTTTCCATCCGGCCTTGTCCATTATCGGCAAAATCTACTTCGTTGGTGTTCCGTCCATCCTCATGATGTCAATCGGATCCGTGATGACCTATTTCATGAACCTGATTCTGGTCGGTTTCTCCACCACCGCAGCGGCAGTGTTCGGTGTCTATTTCAAGCTCCAGAGCTTCTTCTTCATGCCGGTCTTCGGTCTGAACAACGGTCTGATCCCGGTTCTTGCCTACAACTACGGCGCGAGAGAAAAATCCCGGATTGATCAGGCACTGCGCTTTTCGCTTCTTCTTGCCATCTGCATCATGCTCTGCGGAACAATTACGTTCGAGCTCATTCCCGGCGTTCTGCTGGAAATGTTCAACGCCTCCCCCGAGCTGATGTCCATGGGAATTCATGCGCTCCGGATCATCGCGGTGCATTTCCCTCTGGCTGCCTGCGGCATTGTGCTGGGATCCATCTTCCAGGCCTTCGGACAGAGCTTCTACTCTCTGATCGTATCCCTCTGCCGTCAGCTCGTTGTGCTGATTCCGGTTGCATGGCTCCTGTCTCTGACCGGCAATGTCAACAATGTGTGGTGGTGCTTCCTGATTGCCGAAATTGTCTCCGTGACACTTTCCTTCGTTTTCTTCCGGAGAGTGTACCGCAAAACCGTGGTTCCGCTTACCAAAGCGTGACCGCCTCAGGTGTAATTCTCCCGGACCTCATCCACACTCATGTAGATAACGTTGCGCTCCGGCTTCACCCCGCTTCTTTGGAACAGCTCACGAATGCTGACCAGCTCATAGCCCTGCTTTTTCAGCTCCGGAATGATGGTTTTGATTGCTTCCACCGTCTGCTCGTTGTCCTTCATATCATGAAGGAGAACCATATATCCGGGTCTTGCCGCCTCCAGAACACGCTTTATGCGTTCTCCGGCAGACACCGACGGCTCCCAGTCCTCGCATCCGTAAGCACAGATGAAGGGTAGGTCAATCGCATCGTACATCTTCTGATCATAATCGATAAAGGGAGGCCGGAAGAATTCCGGCTTCTCTCCGGTAATTTTCTCAATCCGCCGTGTCGTTTCATCGATCTCCGCCTTAATTTCCTCCGGAGAAAGAGTCGGCATCGAAGCATGCGTCAGGGAATGATTCTCAATGGAGCATCCCATGTCATACGCACGCTTTACAAGATACTCCGTCTCCTCTGTAATCTGCTGTCCGATCAGGAAGAAGCTTGCCTTCACGTCATTTTCTTCCAGAATATCCAGAACCTGATCCGTAATGCCGATCGTCGGCCCGTCATCAAAGGTCAATGCTGCCAGCTTCTGTTGTTCCATTTTTCTTTTCCTCCTCTTCCTATCCGCTTATCGCGCTTACTTTTCCAGAAATTCCACCACGTTGTCCGCCGTCAGCTTCTGATAGGGAAGATAGATGTACACCCCATCCTGAAACGGGAACAGCGAAAGGTCTGATCCATCATAGAGAGCCACCGCAAGCTTTGCCATCATCAACGCCTGACCCTCCTTATCGTTATAGACCGTTCCTCTCATCGTTCCGTCCAGAATTGCCTGCAATCCCACCTTGGTTCCATCTGTCCCGAACACCGCCGGCCGGTCACTTTCCGTAATGTTGGCCCGGTCATATGCATCAATCGCACCAAGCGCCATATCATCGTTGTTGCACAGAACCAGCTCGATTCTGCTGCCGAACTGGCTGATCAGCTGCGACATTTTGGCCTGGGCCTGGGCCCGGTTCCAGTTTGCAATCTGATAGCTCAGCTTCTCAAGCTCGACGCCGCTCTCCAGCAGTGTATTCACCGAGTTTTCTGTCCGGATAATCGCATCCTGATGTCCCGGCTCTCCCTGCAGGAGAACGTACTGTATTTTTCCATCGCGGTTGCGGTCAATGGATCTATCGGAAGCAATCGCAGCCGCCGCAAGCTCCCCCTGCATGATTCCGGATTCTCTGGCATCGCAGCCAATGTAATACAGATTCTCCGACTGCATCAGATCCTCGCGAACCGGCTCCCTGTTGAAGAAAATAACAGGAACCTGCTTCGCCTCCGCCATGCTGATGATATTGGACGGCATCGTTCGATCCACCAGATTGACACAGAGGACATCGCAGCCGGCATCCAGAAGCTCCTCCACGCGGTCATCTTCTGTTCGCTGCACCCCTGCACCGTACCGGACCGTAACGGTGATGCTCCGGTCCTCTGTCTGAAGCTCCCGGATGTCATCCTTGAACTCGGAAATCATCTCCCCGAGATATGTATCGTCCTGATTGTAAACCACAACACCAATCTTCATGTACTGCATCGTATCTTCGTGCTGTGCTCCGCAGCCGCCAAGGCAAAGGCTGACCGCTCCCAGAACAGCCGTCAGAAAAGTGCTGCAGATCCCGGCAGCAATGCTCTTTCGATTTCTGTCATGCTTTCTCATCGTCCGAATCCCCCCTGTACCGGTATTCCCATCAGGAATCTGCCCCGAACAGCAGCCCCTCATTGTCTTCGGTAAAGAGATCCCCCTTGCGAACACAGCGGAAGGAGACCTCCTGATCTCTCATCCGGAAGAACGGATGCTTCAGCTTCCGCACCACCTGCATGACGCTCTGATATCCCATATCGAAGCCATTCGGGATTACCAGTCCGCGCACATTGTCGTGATCCAGATAATAGAGTGCCTTTTCCGAGGCTGCAATTCCATAAACCAGTGCTCCGTGTATTTCTCTTTCTTCTTCTGCGGCACCGGCACCCTCCAGCTGCTCGGTTCCAAGTGCAAGAACCAGATCTGCTTTTTTCTTGGCAGACACCGCCAGATCAATGTCCGCGCTTTCGTTGTCCGTATACAGCGTCCAGAGGATGCTGCAGCCGGTTCCCTCCAGTGCATCAAGAAGTCCCTTTTCACGGCTTACCGCTGCTTCCGACTTCAGGCGATCATTGACAATTCCGATTGTTTTGCCCTCCAGTGTCCCTGCATAGTCCTCCAGAAGCATTTGTGCGAGCGCTTCTCCCATCGCATAATTGTCTGCCTTGATCACCGGAAATCCGGCTTCTCCCGTTTCCTGTTCAAAATCGTTGTGAACCAGAATAACCGGTACTCCGGAGATTGCCTTCTGCAGGAGTTCTTTCTCATCCTCCCCCGGGACCGGCTGCAGAATCAGGGCATCTGCTCCGCTTCGGATCTCCTGCTGGATCAGAGCACTTTCCTCCGTGAGAGTGGAGAAGCCGCCGGTACTTGCTATGACAATGTCGACACCGGCATCCGAGGCCGCAGCCTTCACTCCCGAAATAAACTGTGTCCATTTCTCTGCATCGGAATTGCGGACAATCACCGCGATTTTATCCTTCTCTCCTTTTCCCGAGAACATCACCGCAATTGTAAGCAGGACCAGTACTCCGAGAACCGCTTCCAAAATCCAGAAGAATCTTCGATCATTCGTCACCATGATCACCTTCTTTCTGCGGAATTCTTCCCTGCTCCAGCAGGCTGCGATCCTCCTCTGTAAACGGTATCGCAGGGAAACGAATGGTTACTGTCGTTCCGCAGTCCGGTTCACTTTCCACCTTTAGTCCATAGTTTTTCCCGAAGATCAGCTGGATTCTGCTGTGTACATTGACAAGTCCCACCCCGGAGCCATGCTTGTGCACAATGTTGTTATTGGTCAGTACGTTTGCCGCTTCTTCCTCCGTCATGCCGTTTCCGTTGTCTGCGATCAGAATCACGATATCCGTTCCTTCCTTCTTCCCGGTCACGGTAATTTTCCCCCCATCATCCTCATCCATGTTCCCGACACCATAATAAATGGCATTTTCCAGAATCGGCTGAAGAATCAGCTTCACGCAGCAATACGAATGAATCTCCGGATCGATGCAGAATTCTACCGCAAATCTCTCCTTATACCGGACCTTCTGGATGTTCATGTAGCTTCGGCTGTGCAAAAGCTCGTCCTCTACACTGATGATGGTATGGCCCTTGGAAAGACTGATTCTCAGAAGTCTTGCAAGCTCAGAGATCATAATAACCGCATCTTTGTTCTTTCCGCCCTCTACCATCCAGGTGATGGAATCCAGCGTATTGTACAGAAAGTGCGGATTGATCTGACTCTGCAGCGCCTCAAACTCACTTCTCCTTCGTTCGCTCTGCTCCTTCACAATCTGCTGCATCAGAGCTTCATTGTTCTCGTAGGAGGTCTGAATCGAATGCCCAAGATGCCGGATCTCTGTCGATCCGCCGATGTAAATCTGCGGACGTTCCCCCGCCTCATACGCCTTCACCGATTCATTCAGCCGGAGAATCGGTCTGGAGATTCTTCCTGCCACCAGACGGCTCACGGCAAGCGATGTCATCGCCGTCAGAAGGAGCAGAAGCACCAGAAACAACTGTACATTGATAATTCCATACGAGAAGGACTTCGCAGGAATCACTCCGATCAGCTTCCAGCCGGTATAAGCGATCGTCTGCACAATAAAAATCCGCTTCTCCCCGTTCTGCCGGTCCTCATACACGCCGTCCTTCCGGGCCGCTGCCATGGTGCTGTCTTCACTTGCCAGTCCTTCGGCAATCAGAACCTGCCTCGGATGATAAATAATGTTGCCGCTTCCATCACACAGATAATAATACTGTCCGTTCTTGTTGCTGTTGATCTGCTCCAGGATCTGAGCAATCGAGGAGTAATTCATATCTACCAGAAGAACACCCGTTTTGGGGATCTCACTGTCTGTAATGTCTACCGCACGGGAAAGAGAAATGACCCGGTGATAGCTGTACGTGGCATCGTCAAACAGATTCTGAATGTGCGGTGTGGAGAAATGCATGTTCTCGATCCGGCTCAGCGCAGCGATGAACCAGGCCTGCTTCGTCACATTCGGTTCTGTCTTCTGCGAGACTACCGGAACAGAGGCAATGAGACTCCCGCTTCGATCGTAAAGAGCAATGCTGATGAGCCGATCCTTATAGGACTCATATATCAGACTCATCTCTCTTTCCAGAGACGGGTTGGAGACATCATACTCTGCAATGACATTGAAGTTCACTGCATCCGAAATCCGGCGCATACTGACGAGATAGTCTTCCAGATTCTCCTGTGTCTGCTTCATGACGCTCTGTGTGTTCTGGATGATGGTTTCATGCGAGGACAGAGAAAAACGGCTGTACAGGAGCATACTTGTAACCAGAAGCAGCGTAATGGTCACGATCATAAAGGCGGACATGATCGTCATCTGAATGCCTCGCGGCTCCAGAGTACGGAGATTATGCCGAAGCCTTCTGCTCTGTATTCGTCTGGCCTTATCCTTTTCTTTCTCTGTTCTCACTGCGCTGTGTGCTCCGTTCTGTACTTGGAAGGGGACATGCCATATGCCTTTTTAAACACGTAGCTGAAATAATTTGCGTCCTCATATCCCACCTTGCGTGCAATCACATAATTCTTGGCGTCGGATTCCAGGATCAGCTTCGCCGCCTGCTCCATCCGGTAATTGGTGAGATACCCCACAAAGGACTCTCCTGTCTCCTTCTTGAAGATCGAGGAAAAATAAGAGCTTGAAACGCCGAGACTGGAGCAGATTTTATCCAGTGACAGATCCGCATCATCGTAATTGTCCCGAACATAATTCCGTGCCTCTGACACATAGGTTTTGGAGGCATTGCTTCTTGCACTGGAGAGAATATCGGCAAAGGAAAATGCCAGCTCCGTCATCCATTTCTTCAGCATATGGATATCCATCTGCGGAACCATCTCATACAGATTCTCCCCGCTGCCGCACAGCTTCTCCAGGTCAATGTAATTACCGGAGGCAAAGCGGTAAATGCTGCCGGCAAGCTCCATCACGGCAACCTTATACTGCTGTACCGAGGTTGCCGAGACCGACAGCTCTTTGATGTACTCCTCGACCGATTGCGCAATCGCAGCTTTCTCCCCCAGATGAATGTTCTTGTACAGCTTTCTGAGATTCGTGTCATCATTTGGCTCAAAGCCGCTGGCCTCCTTCGGCGCGATCTCACCGATATTGATGGCTCTGCCTGTTCCGTACAAAACGCGGTAGGACACCGCCTCTCTTGCTCCGCTGTAGGACTGATCGAGCTTCAGAAGCTCCGTAAAGGCTCTGCCGATTCCCGCGGTAACCTCCGCATCCAGAATGCGGAGCGCCCACTTGCAGAAACGGTCGCATTCATCGGTAAGCTCCGGAACCTCTGCTTCGGTCTTCATCTGCGCAATCATGACCGTATTCCCCAGATAGGTGAAAAACCTGGCCTTCCATTTCTCCCCCAGGTGCTCCTGCACCTGCCTCTGTACACTCATGGCAAGAAGAAGCGGGCTCATATTCTCCGGAACATGATGCGCCGATGTATGAAACGCGGCGCAGCAGTACACCGGTCCCTCCAGCTCAATCCGGTAATCGGACAGATACTTGGAAAGATCCGCTTCTGAAACCCTGCCTTCTATCAGCGAAGAATAGAAGTTGGTCTGGAGCAGCGGAAGAGACTCCAGGTAATAATTCTGCAGCTTCTCAACGCTTCTCTTCTCCTCCCGGTCCTGATCCAGTGTCTCCTTCAGCCGGACAAAAACCTCCGTCAGCTCCTCAGAGTTGATGGGCTTTAAAATATACTCCTCCACCTCCAGGTGAACCGCTTCCTTGGCGTATTCAAACTCATCAAAGCCTGTGAAGAGAAGAATCCGGATTGTCGGAAATTCCTTCTTCAGTCTTCCGGAAAGCTCCAGTCCATCCATGTAGGGCATCTTGATATCCGTCATCACGACATCCGGCTGATATTTCTCAGCCATCTCCAATGCCTTCACGCCGTTCGTTGCACTCCCTATAATATGAAAGCCAAGCGACTCCCAGTCGATCTTCTGCAGAATCACCTGTGTTACTTCTTCTTCATCGTCCACCAGAAGGACACTGTACTGTTCCATTATTTTCCCCATCCCCGCAGCGGCATTGACGCCGCAGTCGCCGTTTCCCTGCCGCAGGCCCCAGCTTCGGCAGCAGTTTGTATATTTATAGATTATACACTGATTTGATCCTGCAAAGAGAGGGCCGAAGCATTGCTTCGGCCCTCTCTTTCCGGATATTTTACTGTAATTGCCCTTGTCCCCCTCGTGATGGTCAATTACTTCTTCTGAACGTACTTCAGGCAGTCAAGCGTAACTGCAGTCAGGATGATAATACCCTCGAAAATGAACTGAAGGTTGGTATCAATTCCGAGAATGGTCAGGGAGTAGGTCAGTGATGTAAAGATCAGAACACCGACAACGACACCTGAAATCTTACCGATACCACCGGTAAAGGAAACACCGCCGACTACGCAGGCCGCAATGGCGTCCATATCCCAGCCCTGTCCATATGCTGCAGAACCGGAGCCGACCATTCGAAGGCACTCAAGCCAGCTGCCGCAGCCGTAAAGGATACCCGCCATAACAAAGGCTCCCATGGTCACCTTGAAGACCGAGATACCGGATACCGATGCTGCCTCCGGGTTTCCGCCGACTGCATAGAGATTTTTACCAAAGGTCGTTTTATTCCAGATGAACCAGACGATGGCTACTGCAGCTACCGCCCACAGAATAATGGTCGGGAACTTTCCGAACTTCGGGATGAACATCTGCGGAATGGCCTGATCAATTGCACCGAAGGACACACCCTTGGTTGCATAGGTAACAAGGCCGAAGATGATCAGCATGTTCGACATGGTCGAAATGAACGGATGCATCTTGAATCTTGCCATGAAGAAGCCCGCAATTGATGCAAAGAGCGTCGTAAGGCAGATGCAAAGGAGCAGTGCCAGAATCGCTCTGACCGGGTTCGGAATGCCGGTCGTATCAAATACATGTCCGAAAACCGCACCGGTATTCGCCCCCTGGTGCATAACGATCGTTGCCGTAACCATCGACATACCTACCATACGGCCGATGGAAAGATCGGTTCCTGTCAGAAGGATCAGTCCCGCAACCCCCAGTGCCAGGAACATACGGGGCGATGCCTGCTGAAGAATGTTCAGGATATTTGCCGTTGTGAACAGCTGTGTGTGCTTCACAATCGGTGTAATGATGCAGAGGAACACGAAAATGCAGATGATAACAATATACAGTCCGTTCGACAGAAGGAACTGCTTTCTGTTGAAGGTATACTTCCGGTTCTCTCTCTTCTGCGCCTGATTCTGAGCAAAGGTAAACTTCGACATGCGGAGCAGATCAATCAGATGATATTTGTAAGTGAAGGCCTCATGCTGGCGATCCTTTGCCTGCTGGAGCTTGCCCTCCAGAGCCATCTTCGCATCAAACTGACGGTTCTTATAGACGTAGTTCTCGTCCTTGATTTCCTTCTTGTCGGTCAGACCCGAGAGATTCTTCTCGTGCTCTGCCTTCAGCCCGGCGAGGGTCCTGTCGTACTCTGCCTGCGCATCTTCCTTCTCTTTGGCGCAGCTTGCCACAACCTTGGAATAGTAGTCCTTCTCGAAATGCTCATCGAGATACTTCTCGGCATCCGCGATCAGGCTGTCGATCTGTGCCTTGTTCTTCTCCTCCACGGCCTTTGCCGGTACGAGCTTTTTCTTATCTTCCTCGATCAGCTTGCGCTGCTCTTCTTTGGTGTAGTTCTTATCTTCCTTCACGAGCTGGATATGATTGTTCAGATTCACAACCACATCCGTTCCGTCCTTGCGCAGCTCGTCGATTTTCGCCTGGATTTTACCGACATACTCATCAATTGGCTGACGGAGCTTGTCTTCCTCTTCCACGGAAAGGATTGCATTCGTATTTGCCATGACTTCATTCCTCCATTACAGGTACTTCGCGCTCAGTCTGAGGAGCTCTTCCTGATTTGTTTCCTTTGTGTTGACGATTCCTGCCAGATGACCGTTCGACATAACACCGATCCGGTTGGTAATACCGAGGATCTCCGGCATCTCGGAGGAAACCACGATGATTGTCTTGCCTTGCTTTGCCATCTGAATGATCAGCTCATAAATTTCATACTTCGCACCGACGTCAATGCCTCTGGTCGGATCATCCATCAGGAATACCTTCGGATCACGCTCCAGCCATTTTCCGAAAATTACCTTCTGCTGGTTTCCGCCGGACAAACTCGAAATGGAATCCTCCGGTCCCATGCATTTGGTGTGCATGACGCGAATTTCCCTGGAGGTCGCCTTGACCATCTTCGTGTCTGACAGAATATTTCCGTTCTTGTAGTGATTCAGATTCGAGATGGTCGTGTTGAACGTAAGATCACCCTTCAGGAACAGGCCGTTCGCCTTACGTTCCTCTGTGATCATGGCAAATCCATGTTCCATTGCCTGCTTCGGATTCTCGAAGTTCATCAGTCTGCCGTTATAATAAATGCGTCCTGCTGCTCTTGTCCGCGTACCGAAAATCGTCTCCAAGAGCTCTGTTCGTCCTGCACCCACCAGTCCGTACAGTCCGAAGATTTCACCCTCCCTGACATCAAAGGAGATGTCCTGCAGATGCGGTTCGTACTTCGTGGACAGATTCTTGACCGAGAAAATTGTCTTTCCGGGAGTATTGTCAACCGGCGGAAAACGATTGTCCAGAGAACGTCCGACCATCGCAGCAATCAGTTCATTCAGATCGGTGTCTTTGGTATCCTTTGTCATGACAAGACTTCCGTCACGAAGAACGGAAACCTGATCACAGATCTCGAAGATCTCATCCATCTTATGAGAAATATAAATCAGGGAAATTCCTTCGTCGCGAAGCTTTCTCATCATGCCAAAGAGCTTCTCTACCTCCGGTACGGTCAGCGAAGAGGTGGGCTCATCCAGAACAATAATCTTCGAATTATAAGAGATTGCCTTGGCAATCTCGCACATCTGTCTCTTGGAAACCGACATGGTCCTCATCGGAGCGGTAAGGCTGACGGTAAGTCCGAGTCTGCGGAAGAGATCTGCTGCCTCTACCTTCATTCTTGTCTCATCAACAACACCTGCCGAATTCACCGGATATCTTCCGAGGAACAGGTTGTCAACTACGCTTCGCTCCAGGCACTGATTCAATTCCTGATGAACCATTGCAATTCCGTTTTCCAGTGCATCCTTCGGACCGGTGAAGCTTACTTCCTTCCCGTCCAGAACAATGGTTCCTTCATCCTTCTGATAAGTACCGAAGAGGCACTTCATCATCGTCGATTTTCCTGCGCCGTTCTCGCCCATCAGGCCCATGATGGTTCCGCGCTTCACATCCATGTTGATGTGATCCAGAACCTTGTTGCGGCCGAAGGACTTACACATTCCGTGGATCGACAGGATGATGTCATCTTTTTTTTCTTCTGCCATTGCTTATTACCCCTGTTTCATTGATTCCTGATAGCTGCTGCAGCTTCACATCCGCACCTTTGTGCGCATCTTAAGCTGAACCAGCTATCACCAGAAAGGAGCTGTCAGGAAGAGATCTTCCTGACAGCTCTTCTACCTGCTTACGGATTTCTCTGATGCATTTTTGTGATCAGATGAAACTCATCTTACTGGCTGAGCAGTGATGTGTAGGAAGCTGCGTTATCCGTCTTAACCATGTTGATGCAGAATGCATCGTACTCGGAAGGATTTCCAAGTCTGTTGGTAATGTTGGACTCTGTCTGACCATCGCCGCCGATGTAATCAACTTCAAGGTTCAGCAGATCATCGTAATTCTGAAGAAGCGGCTGATATGTGGAGCTCAGGAAGTTATCCGAAGCGTTGTAAATATCAAGCCATACCTTCTTGGACGGAGAGGTTGCAGTATCCAGCTGATTGGAAACCGGTGCATAGGTTACTGTGGAATCCAGATAGTCGCTGTAATTATCTGCAGTAACTGCTACGTTCAGAGCGTAATAGGATCTCTGGTCTGCATTGTACTCATATACATCATCGGTCAGAACGTTGCCTGCTGCATCCGCAGTGCCGATACCGGTATCGATGTCTACGCCATCCAGGCAGTTACGAACGACACGAAGTGTCAGGTAAGCCTGAACGTCAGCGTGCTGGGAAATGGTTCCGCCATAGCCCTCAGCGATGGCTGCAACTGCATCGGAGTTAGCATCGTATCCGAAGGTAGGAACCTTCTCAGCCTTGGACCAGCCGTTGAACATCGACATGCCCATGCCGTCGTTGTTCGATGCGATGACGTCGATCTGATCGCCAAAGGAAGCTGCCCATGTGGAGATTGCGTTTCCTGCAGTAGCTGCGTCCCAGGTAGCTCCTGCGGAGTTCTTCATTTCCTGAGAAGCAAGCTCGCGAACGGTGTATTCCTTGCCGCCGATGGTCAGCTTGCCGTCCTGAACGCTGGTTGCGGAGCCGTCTGTGTTGGTTCCGATCGGGCTGGGATCAATTTCGCCGTCCTTCTCAACGCCGGTTCCAAGAGCCTTACGAACGCCGCGGGTACGAGCGATGGAATCGTTGTGTCCGATGTCGCCGATTGCCAGAACGTATCCGATTACGCCGTCGCCGTTGCGGTCGATCTCATCGATATGAGCCTCGATATAATCAGCGATCATCTGGCCCTGCAGCTCAGCACCCTGATTTGCATTGAAGCCTACATAATAGGTGTCCTTGTTGAAATTCAGAGCCGTCATATCCAGCTCACCGGTTGTGGAGTTCGAAGGCTGTCTGTTGAACCATGCTACCGGCTTGTCTGCGTTTGCTACCGATCCGTCGGACGGAGCTGCTTCTTCTGCAGCTGCCTCGGTCTCCGCTGCTGCCTCGGTTGCTGCTTCCGTGGAAGCTGCAGGCTGGCTGGAATTTGATGAGCCGCAGCCTGCGAGTGTTGCAGCAAGGATCGCTGCAGTCACGATGGAAATTACGCGTTTCTTGTTCATAATATCTTTACCCTCCTGAGTATGCGTCATCGGAAAATCTCTTTGACTTTCCCCCTGTCGACAAAAACAATGATAAAACCGGAGGGGTTGTTTTTTTATAGAATATTTTTAGGGAATTCTAGAAAATTTCATGATTTTGTTAGGTATAATGAATATACATCACGAATTCTCTCCGATTGTTATGTGCATTTTGTTTTTCCATCCTTCTGGTATGGCCTGTTTTCTTTTCGCTTTTTCGTAAGGATACACAAATTCATTGAGATGTCTTCTTATTCATGACATGATAGAGAGAGAAAAGCCGAAGAAAGGAGAACCCCTATGAAGAAACGAATCCTACCCGTCCTGCTGACAGCCGGATCCGTCCTGCTGATGCTTTCTGCCTGCGGAAAAAGCGGCGATACAGCCGACTCCTCTGCAGAAAATTCCGCACAGGAGACATCTGTCTCTGCGGCAGAGGAGCCCGGAGAAACCGCTTCCTCCAGCAGCTCGGAAAGCGAACACGAAGCTTCCGGAGATGACACCGGGACTGCTCCGGAAGAACCGCGGAAGGCTCCTCCCGTTACACCGCTCCATATTGCCCTTCTTGAGAGGGACATGAACCAGTGGAATCCCGACACCTATGCACAGGAGCTCTTCTACAGTACATTTTCCATATTGGTTGCTCCGGAAGACGAAGCTGCGTACCCAGAGCTTTCGGACGCACTGCAGGACAGAATGCAGGCTGCGGCTGAGAAAGACCGCGAAGAAATTGCCATGCTCGAGAAAGACTTCAACGAGTATGCAGCGGAAGTCGGTACCGACCTGATTCCAAACGGAATGGATTCATCCAGAAAGGGAACGGTTCTCAGAGCCGATTCCCGCGTTGTCAGCGTCCGCTCGGACAGCAGCATGTATCTGGGCGGGGCACACGGAGTATACGGTACCGTCGGACAGAACTTCGATTCCGCAACAGGAAAGGAGCTTGTCCTTTCCGACGTCCTGAAGGATCCGGCTCGCTTCAAGAAGCTTCTCCTGCGAAATTTCCAAATCCAGAACCAGAAGGTTGCCGAAATGGTTGGCGTCGATCTGGATCATTATGTCAAGGATATGGATCTGTCAGATTCTTCCGTATTCTGGACCATTGACAATGAAGCGGTGACGGTGTATTTCGGACTCTATACGCTTGGCCCCTATGTCATGGGCGCACCCGAGGTCCGGATCCGATTCGATGAGGATGAAACTGTATTTGATCCCTATTATACGGAAATCAGCGATGCGGGATATGTGGTGCCGATTAACGGTGAGATATATGCAGATGTGAATCACGACGGCGTCGCAGAAGAAATTGTTGTGTCCTTTGAGGACAATGGGGAAGATGGTTATGAATATAAGATTATTGTAGAGATTGACGGAGAAAAGGTGATGGTTACCGACTATGCCTTTTCTGCAGATGCTTATCTCGTCTGCACAGATGATTCTTACTATATCTACACCTTTACTCACCAGGAAAGCGATTACATACAGCTCTTTGTCGTGAACGCAGTCAATGCCTCCTGCGACCGGAGCCGCGGGCAGAATCTCTCGGTTCCTGATGAATACTCCATCTGGTGGAATGAGGGAGAAAACGACCGGAGGTCCTGGTCCAGCGCCCGGAAGATGGCCTTCACAGACCCTTCGCATTTCCACCTCGGGAAGCGGACAGATCTTTTCGGAACCGGCACCGTGTACCGTGCATATTCCGTGGGGAAAGACGGCTACCCCGTCCCGGAGGAGCTTTACTTCTTCTCCTCTGCCTCCCGCGCGGTCAGAGCACTGCAGGACATTCCATGCTCTCTCGCCGATAAGGAAGGAAATGTAATTGGAGACGGTACGATTCCCAAGGGCAGCTATCTTCGTTTGCTCCGCACAGACAACGCATCCATCTGTGATCTGCAGATCGTTGACAACTCCTGTGTTACTCCGCAGGGTGAAAGCGACTGGCGCTACTATCTGTTAAACCAGCCGGTGATGCCTGACTATGATGCGGAGATCTACCGGATCAAAATTGACGCAAGTCAATTTCCTTCGAAGATTAATGGCACCGATGAGGATACTCTGTTCCAGGGAATCATATATGCAGGATAGAGACTCTTGAGGAGCTTTCCATGCTTTTATATGAAGTTGATTTTTTCGCATTCATGGGGCAAAGCAATATGGCCGGGCGGGGACTTGCGGAACAGGCTCCGACGGTCCCTCAGGGGCACGGCTATGAATTCCGGGCCATTACAGATCCATCCACGCTTCATCCCATCACGGAACCATTCGGAAAGGACGAGAATCTTCTCTCCGGAATTTACGAGCCCGGTATGAAAACCGGCTCTCTGGTTTCTGCCTTTGTGAATTCCTGCTATCAGCAGACCGGAGTCCCCATTGTCGGTGTATCCGCTTCCAAAGGAGGCTCCTCCATTGCGGAATGGGCTCCCGGTTCTCCCTTTTATTCCGATGCCGCATCCCGCACCAGGCAGTGTCTGATCTGGCTTCAGAACCACCATATTAACGTCCGGTACCGCAGCATGGTCTGGTGTCAGGGCTGTACCGACGGAGATCTGCACACGGATCCGGAAGTTTACTACCGGAAAACGCGCGATATGCTCTCCTCCTTCCGGGAGGAATGCGGGCTGACCCGCTGCTTCCTGATTCGGATCGGCAATCACCGGGATCTTCCAGCGCTCTACGTTCCGATTCAGGAAATGCAGGAGAAGATTGCCAGAGAAGATCCGGATGTCATTCTCGTAAGCCGGTGCTTCGCCTCTTTTGCCGCAAAAGGCCTGATGAAGGACACCTTCCATTATCTTCAGGAGGGCTACAATCTTGCCGGCGAGGAAGCAGGAACCAATACCGGTAGGTATCTGCAGTCCCTTTCTTCGCAGCCAGACCGCATCTGACCTTATAACGTCAGTTTGTAACATTCGTTACATCTTTTGCTTCTGCCGCGCAGTATAATTTAATCATAAGTAAAACAACAAATGCATTTTCTTTCTGACACTTTGAAAGGAGTCCTGTGATGAAAAAATATGTTTGCAATGTATGTGGTTATGTTTACGATCCGGAAATCGGTGATCCTGACAGCGGAATTGCTCCCGGAACTGCTTTTGAAGCTCTTCCGGATGACTGGGTATGTCCGCTCTGCGGTGTTGGCAAGGACGATTTCTCTCCCGTAGAATAATCTCCGTAATCAGCTTCATGAACAAAAGCAGCGGTTCTCTTCCGAGTCCCGCTGCTTTTTTATTTGCGCTGTTTATGAAAAATCATTTTCCCATTTAAAATCCGAGGTCATCGTTCACCAGAATCACGTGAATCCGATCCTTATGTCTGGAGAAGCGTGTCATCAGGAACTGACAGCAGATTGTATCCGGTGATTTGCAGTCGAAGCATTTTCCGGTCTTCGAACATGGCGTATTCAGTCCAAACCGCTGTGCATTGATGGGTGCTGCTACGTTTCTGGCCCTCTTCATGGCAGCATCCAGGTCACTGCAGACCTTGTTCATCCCAACAAGGAAGATCACCTTGCGCGGCCCCTGGGCAATACAGGAAACCCGGTTGGCAAGTCCATCAATATTGAGCAGAATGCCATCGTCTGTCATCGCATTGACGCTGGAAAGGAAAATGTCTGCATCATAGGCTGCAAGAAGAGCTTCTCTCGGCTCCATCCTGTCGCGATTCAGGAAGTGATAATTTCCTTCCTTCAGTGCATCCACAAGCCCAATCTCCTGCGCACTTACACAGCCGCCCATTGCAATGCTGCTTCCCTCCGGAATCAGCTCCAGCGCCTTCTGAAGCGCCTTACTTTTATCTGCCGCATAGTATCCCGTCATATTCCGGGATTCCAGTCCCTTGATGACCGTCTGTGCCAGAAGCTCATTTCTGTGATACCGGTTCTTGTCCATTTCATTTTCCTCCTTATGCAATCTCCGTTTTGTGCATACGTGTCTTCACATCAGATTTTTCACATCAGAGTCTTTTCATTGATGATCAGATGAAAATTCATTCCCAGATACTCCGCCGCCCTTCTGCACAGCAGCATGCGATCCATGAAGATCTCAAAATACTCTCCGATTTCTCCGTACCGCGTGTCAATCTCCAGCTTCAACTTGATGGAGGAATGGCTCTGATTGATCTTCAGATCAGATGAGGTGACAGAATAATTCACGCGGTCATGGATATCAAACTTGCTGGGATCATCCTCCTGAACACGGCTTCTTCTGACATCCGACTTGTCCGCCAGAATAAGAGCCGCTGCGATCTGGCTTACCGGAACTCCGTTTCCTTCATCATGATTTCCAATCGCGCAGATGATCGGAGCGATGTCCACTGCCGGAAGCTGCAGACGGTTCAGAATCTGAAATGCCATCATGGCCCCGGACTGCGAATGGTCCACGCGATTGACGATGTTGCCGATATCGTGCAGCCAGGCCGCGGAAAGAGCCAGGTCAATGACATGCGGATCCGCCTCCAGTGTCGTCAGGATATATCCGGTCCGCTGCGCCACAACACCCACATGTGCCAGGCTGTGCTCCGTATAATGCAGCGCCTTCATCGATTTATTCTGCTCATTAATATAAACATTCACGTCTCCGTCATTCCGGATCATTTCAAACAAGGGAAAGGTCTTCTCTGAAATTTCCATTCTGATCACCTCCTCATCAGACTTTCTCCGCCTAATCACATTTTCTTTTTCACGCTTCTTTACTATCATAATCCGGCTTTGAGCTGTTTTCAAAGGCACATAAAGTCCAGTTTTTTCGGTGGCTCGACAATTACTAGTAGATCGTAAACTAATTAGCCACACCAATTGATGGTTCAAAATCCTCCATTT
>ENA-OUOY01000034-OUOY01000034.1-human-gut-metagenome-genome-assembly--contig:-NODE-34-length-119915-cov-15.715326_pt1 | contig 119915 bp, 97 predicted proteins | sample MGYA00237937_ERZ548767 | MGnify/ENA primary metagenome ERZ548767 (study PRJEB26490, sample SAMN05356887) | human gut metagenome | biome: terrestrial biome; feature: human-associated habitat... | reverse complement strand
GTGAAATTTTGCCGAAAAGATGCGTTGTTAGGCTTAGTGTCAACACTCCCTAGTTTGCAACACTCATATGACTTGAAAAATTAATCGATATGTGATATAATGAATGCGAGATTTGCAGAAATATGTAAAAAGCGGTCATTGCAGGAATCTGCCGTCAGCGGCAAACTATACTGAAAATCAACATATATTCCCTATGCGGACAGGTTCTAATCTTCTGAAAGGAGTTTAATTAAGACTTTCCCGATCCGGTATGTTTTAATTACACATAAAAACAATGCAGACAAAAAAATTCGATACGCAGGTGCAGTTCATAAAATACAAGGTTCTTTGCGAAGTTGCAAAACAGGCTTGGCAAGGTACTCTGCTTGAAAACGTACTTGACATACCCAAGATAATAGTCCCCGGTAAAAAGCCGACTATCCGCTGCTGTGTATACAAGGAACGCGCCGTACTTGCAGAGCGCGTAAAGCTTGCAATGGGAGGAAATCCCAACAATCCCAACATCATCGAAGTTATAGACATAGCCTGTGACGAATGTCCTGCGGGCGGATATGTTGTAACAGATTCGTGCAGAGGCTGTATCGCCCACAGATGTGAAAATGCTTGTCCGCGCGGAGCAATTTCCTTTGACGAGCATCACGTTGCACATATTAATAAGGAGAGATGTGTTGAATGCGGTAAATGCGCAAGTGTTTGCCCGTACTCTGCCATTGCAAACCGTAAGCGTCCCTGCCAGAACGCCTGCAAGATAAAGGCTATCTCAATAAATGAGGAGCAGGCGGCAGCTATAGACAATGATAAGTGCATTGCCTGCGGTGCGTGTGTATATCAATGTCCGTTCGGAGCAATTACCGATAAGTCGTTCATTCTTGACACGATCGAACTGCTCAAAAACAATGACAAACATCAGGTTTACGCGATCGTTGCGCCGTCTATATCGAGCCAGTTCACCTACGCAAAACTCGGACAGGTCATAACAGGACTCAAAGAGCTTGGTTTCTACAATGTAGTTGAAGCGGCTCTTGGTGCGGACATGGTGGCACAGGCGGAATCGCTCGAACTGACAATGAAGGGATTCCTTACCAGCTCATGCTGTCCCGCATTTGTAAACTACATCAGAAAAGCTTTTCCCGAGCTGAAAGATCATGTATCTCACAACCTTTCGCCAATGGCAGCCATTTCGCGCTACATTAAGGAAACTAACGCAAATGCAAAGATCGTTTTTGTCGGCCCTTGTACGGCAAAGAAAGCAGAGATCCAGCAGGACTTCGTTAAGCCCTGGGTAGATGCAGTTATCACATTCGAGGAATTGCAGGCGCTTTTCGACAGCAAGAACATCGACCTTACAACTCTTGAGGAGGGCTTGCTCGACAACGCTTCCTACTTCGGACGCATATTTGCGCACTGCGGCGGACTCGCAGATGCGGTGGCTCAGGGACTCAAGGAACAGGGATTCGAGGACTTTGAGTTAAAGGCTTGCAGTTGCGACGGAATCGAAGCCTGCCGCACAGCTCTTATGAAGAAAAAGCGAGGCATTCTCGATGCAAACTTCATCGAGGGCATGGCGTGCAACGGAGGCTGTATCGGAGGTGCAGGCTGTCTTACTCACGGCGAAAAGAACAAAGCCAAGGTGGACGCATACGGCAGGCTTGCAATTGAAAAAACGATAAGCGATGCGGTAAACGTTCTTGATTCGATAAAATAACTTCTTCAAATGTCGGAATTTCGCTGTATTGTGTCAAAATCAGTTGACATCTGTCTGTTTTCGTGCTATAATTTATTGTTACTATTTTTATGAACGGAGTGCTTAAATGGACAAATTAAACGAGATCGTCAGCAAGATTGACGGATTTGTCTGGGGACTGCCTCTGATTCTGCTTATAATTACCTGCGGAATCATTCTTTCCATAAGGATCGGCTTTCTCCAGATACACAAACTGAAACTTTCCCTGAAGTATATGCTCAAAAATGAAGATGAAGGTCACGGTGACGTTTCAAGTATCGGAGCGCTGTGCACCGCTCTTTCCGCGACAGTCGGAACCGGAAACATCGTCGGAGTCGCTACTGCAATAGCGGCAGGCGGTCCCGGTGCTTTATTCTGGATGGAAATCGCGGCTTTCTTCGGAATGGCTACGAAATACTCCGAGGGTCTGCTCGCAATAAAATACCGCAAGGTCGACAGCGAGGGACACATTCTCGGCGGCCCGTTCTACTACATTGAGGACGGTCTGGGCAAGAACTGGAAATGGCTCGGCAAGCTGTTTGCAGTTTTCGGAATGTTCGTAGGTCTTATGGGTATTGGTACGTTTACGCAGATAAACGGTATTACATCGGCTGCAAACGGATTCTTTGACAAGTCTCCCACAACGACTATTTTCGGCAGAGAATATACATACACAACTATCATTGTCGGACTTATCGTAACAGTTCTCGTTGCATTCATCGTGATCGGAGGGATCAAGAGGATCGCTTCTGTTTCGCAGGTAGTCGTTCCTGTGATGATACTCATTTACCTTGCTTGCTGCATTATCATTATTTTCAGCAACATCACAAAGATCCCTGACGCTGTTGTCACAGTTGTAAAGAGCGCATTCGGCATAAGACCTGCTATTGGCGGTATTGTCGGTACTGCGATGATAAGCGCAATGCGAAACGGCGTTGCAAGAGGTATTTTCTCCAACGAGGCAGGTCTCGGTTCAGCACCTATCGCAGCGGCTGCCGCTAAAACCAAAGAACCCGTAAGGCAGGGACTTGTAACAATGACCGGTACATTCATTGACACCATTATCGTTTGTACAATGACCGGACTTTCAATAGTTATGGCAGGAAGCTATAAAAAAGAGAGTCTTGAGGGTGTTCAGATAACTACGGACGCTTTCTGCGAAGGACTTCCCTTCCCTGAAAAATTCTCGGCATTTCTCCTCATGATATGTCTTGCTTTCTTCGCGTTCACTACGATACTCGGCTGGAATTACTACTCCGAAAGATGTCTTTCTTACCTCACCGGCTCAAACAAGATCGCGACCATTGTTTTCCGCTGGCTCTATGTCGCAGCAGTTTTCATCGGCCCTTACCTTACCGTTGAGGCTGTATGGAACATCGCCGATATTTTCAACGGACTCATGGCTCTGCCGAACGTAATTGCGCTGATCGCGCTGTCAGGTGTTGTTGCTCGGGAAACAAAGGAATTTTTCAGCCGCTACAACAAAAAAGACGGAATAATTGCCGAAAAGGAAGAAGTTCCCACAAAATAAACAAAAAATTTACAGCAGCCGAAAGGCTGCTTTTTTTGTACTATTATAATGTATATAAGCCATACTATACTTATCAGTCATCAGCGTGCAGAAGTCTGAATCGGCTGCGATCAAATTCTATCAGTCCCTCATCGCGCAGTTTTCCAAGCTCGTTTGACATTGCGCTGCGGTCAACCGAAAGAAAATCCGCAAGCTGCTGGCGGTTTAACGGTATCACAAAGCTGTCGCTGCCTTGTTTCTGCGACTGCTCGGACAGATAAGACATAAGCTTTTCGCGCGTTGAGCGATTCGCCATGTGCCCGAGTTTCTGTACAAGCTTGCGGTTTTTATCGGAAATTGCATAGAATAGATTTTCAATTACCATATTATGGAATTTGCACGATGATGAGCAGGTGGTCAGAATTCGCCTGACATCAAAGAGCATTATAGTGCTGTCCTCGATCGCTATTACATTGTTCAGTATCTCGCGTCCACGCGGAGTAATGCATGACTCGCCGAACATCTCGCCGATGTCAATAGTGCTGATAATGTTGCTGTTTCCCCAGAAATCATCGCGCTGAACGTGGACTCTTCCGCTCACAAGCAGCATGATATCGCCGACAATATCGCCGCGGTGATAGATATACTCGCCCTTTTTATATTCAGATTCGCGCGCATTCAGACAACCGAGCATTGCTGATATCTCATCTTCGGAGACTCCGAGAAAAAGCTGCGTGTCCTTTAAAAATTCAGCGCGGTTTTTCATAAAAAAATTCTCCTTTCGTCGTAAATACAACATACTTTATGTTTTAAGTATAGTATAATGACATCATAAAGTCAAGGGAAAGAAACGGTTTGTGTGAAACGACCTGCGGCAAATGCCTCTTTTATCGGCAAAAAGTGCAGAGATAACTGCTGTAAGGAGCGTAAAACAGGTAAGATCCGTTTATCCGCCCTGACTTTTAAAGTGAAAGGAGCGGCGAATTATGATCCGTAAAATTATAAAAATTGATGAAGAAAAGTGCAACGGCTGCGGCGCTTGTGCAAGCGCTTGTCACGAGGGCGCAATAGATATGGTGAACGGCAAGGCAAAGCTCATGCGCGAAAACTACTGTGACGGACTCGGAGACTGTCTCCCTGCTTGTCCCACAGGGGCTATATCATTTGAGGAGCGTGAAGCTCCTGCCTATGACGAAGCTGCCGTGCTTGCTGCAAAGAAAGCAGCGCAGGAAACTCCGAAACCGTGCGGCTGTCCAGGTTCACAGGCAAGAGTGCTTCACCGCGAAGTGCAGAACAGCGTTACCGAGGCGGTCTGTCCCGTAAGTCAGCTTGCGCAATGGCCTGTTCAGATAAAGCTTGTTCCGCCCACCGCACCGTATTTCAGCGGAGCAAAACTCCTCATTGCAGCCGACTGTACGGCTTACGCGTATGCAAACTTTCACAATGAATTCATGCGCGGTCATGTGACGCTTATCGGCTGTCCGAAACTTGATGATGTGGACTACTCCGAAAAACTCACCGAGATCATCAGACTTAATGACATTCAGAGCGTAACTATCGTGAGAATGGAAGTTCCCTGCTGCGGCGGACTTGAATACGCTGCAAAACAGGCACTTCAGGCAAGCGGAAAATTCATTCCGTGGAACGTGGTCACTATTTCGACAAACGGAATTATTCTGGACTAAGAGAACATAAACGATCATTAATATTTTATCAGGAGGATATATTATGGCTAATCAGATGTTTTGTTTTCAGTGCGAACAGACAGCAGGCTGCAGCGGCTGTACAGGAGCAGCAGGCGTATGCGGAAAAAAAGCCGATACCGCTAAGCTTCAGGACAAGCTTACGGGACTGCTCATCAACCTTGCCCGTGCAGCAAGCGAAAACGAACACCTTCGCAATGACAGCACCGACAGACTTGTGCTCGACGCGCTCTTTACGACAATAACCAATGTAAACTTCAACAACGAAACTATCAAAGATCTTATCTCACGCGTTGAGGCGGAAGTCAGGCGGCTGTCGCCAATGTGCCCGACCTGCGCCGTTCCGTGCGGCAAGACCGAGCAGTTCGACATGGATACTATATGGACGGCTGACGAAGATATCCGCTCTTTGAAGTCGCTCATTCTTTTCGGTATCCGCGGAATGGCAGCCTACGCTTATCATGCGGCTGTCCTCGGTTACACTGACAGCGAAGTCAACTCGTTCTTCTACAAGGGACTCTTTGCTGTCGGCGAAAAGGACTGGGGCATGAATGAGCTGCTGCCGATAGTTCTTGAAGTCGGCGAAGTGAACCTCAAGTGCATGGCTCTGCTCGACAAGGCAAACACCGAGACTTACGGAGATCCCGTCCCCGTGAAAGTTCCGCTTACCGTTGAAAAAGGCCCGTTCATCGTTATCACGGGTCACGACCTCTACGACCTGAAACTTCTCCTTGAACAGACTGAGGGAAAGGGTATCAATATCTACACTCACGGAGAAATGCTGCCGGCTCATGGCTATCCCGAGCTGAAAAAATATCCCCACCTCAAGGGAAATTTCGGTACGGCATGGCAGAATCAGCAGAAAGAATTTGCTGATATTCCTGCGCCCATACTCTTTACCACAAACTGTCTGATGCCGCCTAAGCCAAGCTATTCTGACAGAGTTTTCACAACAGAAGTCGTTTCCTATCCCGAGATTGTTCACGTCGGCGAGGACAAGGACTTCACCCCTGTTATTGAAAAGGCTCTTGCGCTCAGAGGCTACCCCGAGGACAGACGATTCACGGGGATCAACGGCGGAGACAGCGTAATGACCGGTTTTGCGCGAAATGCCGTACTCTCGCACGCCGGAGAAATAGTTGAGGCTGTAAAGGCAAAGAAAATCAGCCGATTCTTTCTCGTTGCAGGCTGTGACGGAGCAAAACCCGGACGTAACTATTACACCGATTTTGTAAAGCAGACTCCCGAGGACAGCATGATCCTCACGCTTGCCTGCGGAAAGTACCGTTTCAACGACCTTGACCTCGGTGAGATCGGCGGTCTGCCGCGAATAATGGACATGGGTCAGTGCAATGACGCATACAGCGCGATTCAGGTGGCTGCTGCGCTTGCCGATGCATTTGGCTGCGGAGTAAACGACCTTCCGCTGTCAATGGTTCTTTCATGGTACGAGCAAAAAGCGGTATGTATTCTGCTGTCGCTGCTCCACCTTGGAATACGCAACATTCTCCTCGGCCCTACGCTCCCTGCATTTATCTCGCCCAATGTTCTCAATTTCCTTGTTGAGAAGTATAACATTGCGCCTACCACAACTCCCGAAAACGACCTGAAAAAAATTCTCGGCTAAAGCTGTTCCCAATAAGCAGATATAACAACTCCCGAAGTCACTGTATTGCGCTGACTTCGGGAGCTTATTTTATTTAGGTCGTGTTGACACTAAGCCTAACAACGCATCTTTTCGGCAAAATTTCACGCATCCTGCGTTAAAAAGTCTTGACAGGCGACAGCCTGCCTGCGACTTTTTGCCTTGTCTACGTAAAATTTATGCTCGAAAATCTGCATATTATCTTAGTGTCAACACTCCCTAATATAATTTACATGGAGCATTTCATGGACTCTGTCCCTGAGCACTCCGTCATAAAGACTGTTGGTAATGTGATTATCCTGCGAGCATTTGACCGAGCTTTCCTTATCGGAACGGTAAAGTCCTTCTCCGCGCTTTTCACGGTGACGGTGCGAAATGTACGGCTGACCTGCTCCGCTGATACAGCCTCCGCGGCAAGCCATTACTTCCACAAGATCATAGTCAAGTTCCCCGTTCATTACACCCTCGGCGATACGGCTTGCATTTGCAAGTCCGCTTACTATCGCGATATGGAGCGTGCGCTCGCCGTAAGGGATATACGCCTCCTTGACATCATCCATGCCGCGCACTCCCGTGTACTCGATCTGAGCGAGAGTTTTACGCGAATTGGTATTTGCGACCTTTCTGAGCACAGCCTCGGTAACTCCGCCCGTAACGCCGAATATAACTCCTGCGCCGGAAGCTGTTCCGAACGGCATATCTACCGATTCAGCCTCTATTTCGTGGAACATGATACCCGATTCCTTGATTATCTTGATAAGTTCCTGCGTCGTGATGACATCATCGGTAACACCCGAGAACTCGTCACGCTTAGCCTCGTACTTCTTCGCCGTACAAGGCATGAGCGCAAAGTGATAATGCTTTGTCTTTCCTTCGGGAAGCTTATCGCTGTAGTATTCCTTTACCACCGCCGAGAACATACTCATCGGCGAGCGGCAGGTGGAAATATTCGGCAATATTTCGGGATACTTCTTCTCAACAAAGCTTACCCATGACGGACAGCAGGAAGTCATAAGCGGAAGCACGCCGCCGTTTTCGAGACGGTCAACAAACTCAGCCGCCTCCTCCATTACAGTAAGGTCTGCACCCGTAGCGGTATCAAATACCTTGTCAACTCCGAGACGGTGAAGAACCGCTACTATCTTGCCCATGGTATTTTCGCCTACATCAAGACCAAGCTCCTGTCCGATTCCGACACGGACTGCGGGAGCTATCTCGCAGGTAACAAATACATCAGGAGCGTCTATCATATCAAGAACCTTTTCAGTATCGTCCTTTACGACAATCGCTCCCGTCGGACAGGCCGCCGCACATTGTCCGCAGTTTACGCAGAGAGACTCAGCTATCGGCTTATTGAATGCCGTACTTATAACAGCCTTTGAACCTCTGTGCGCAAAATCGATCGCTCCGACATTCTGTATCTCATTGCACTCACGAACACAGTCGCCGCAGAGGATACACTTGCTCGAATCGCGGATAATGCTTGGTGAAGATCTGTCTATAACCGGCTCTGTCTTGTCATTGTCAAAACGAACCGATGTAATGCCGAACTGAACAGCAAGCTCCTGAAGCGTACAGCTACCGCTGTGCTGACAGGTCGTGCAGTCACGGCAATGGCTCGCGAGCAGCAGTTCAAGGATACTCTTACGGTATTTGCGCAGTCTGCTCGTATTAGTCCTGATTATCATTCCTGCTCGCGGAACTGTCGAACACGCCGCCATCATTCTGCCCTTTTCGTCCTCGACCATGCACATACGGCAAGCGCCGTAAATGGACAGATCCGAATGATAGCAGAAAACAGGGAGTTTTACTCCGCTCTTGCTGATAACTTCAAGGAGATTCCTTTCACCCTCGATCTTAACTGGGATGCCGTCTATTTCGATAAAATTCTCTAACTGCATTTTAAACCTCCTCAGTTACTGCACCGAATGCGCAGTTGGTCACGCAAGCGCCGCACTTGATACACTTGTCCTGATCTATCACATAGGGCGACTTTATCTTTCCGCTGATCGCGTTCACAGGGCAGTTTCTCGCGCACTTTGAGCAGCCTTTGCACTTTTCAGGATCAATTACAAAGTGCTTTAGCTTGCTGCAAGCTCCTGCGGGACAGCGCTTTTGGTAAATATGCGCCTCGTACTCCTCACGGAAATTCTTTATCGTAGAAATAACGGGTGACGGAGCTGTTTTGCCGAGTCCGCACAAGGCAGTATTTGAGATAGTGTCGGCAAGTTCTTCAAGAAGTTCGATATCGCCGTCACGGCCGTTGCCCTCAGTTATTCTTTCGAGTATTTCAAGCATACGCTTTGTACCCTCGCGGCACGGAACGCACTTTCCGCACGATTCGTTCTGGGTGAAATTCATGAAAAATCGTGCAATTTCGACCATACAAGTCTTGTCGTCCATTACAACGAGTCCGCCCGAGCCTATCATCGCGTTAACCTTTTTCAGCGAATCAAAATCAAGCGGTATATCAAGCTCGTTCTCCGTAAGACAGCCGCCCGAAGGACCTCCTATCTGTACCGCCTTGAACTTTGTGCCGCCCTTCATTCCGCCGCCGATATCGAAAATAACCTCGCGCAGAGTAGTTCCCATAGGAACTTCTATCAGTCCGGTATTTCTGATAGTACCCGTGAGCGCGAAAGCCTTTGTTCCGGGACTGTTCTCAGGCCCGATCGAGCGGTACCACTCCGCTCCCTTTGTGATTATCATGGGAACGTTTGCGTAAGTTTCAACATTGTTGAGATTTGTGGGTTTATTAAAGAGTCCGTGCTCGACCGTTCTCGGCGGCTTGACACGCGGCATTCCTCGCTTGCCCTCGATAGAAGCTGTGAGAGCCGAACCTTCACCGCAGACAAACGCGCCTGCTCCGCGGTTTATATGTATGTGAAAACTTTTATCCGTGCCGAGAATGTTGTCGCCGAGAATGCCTACCTCCTCAGCCTGAGCAATTGCAGTACGCAAACGGTCAACCGCAAGCGGATACTCCGCGCGGACATAGATATACCCCTCCGAAGAACCGATAGCTATACCTGCGATTATCATGCCCTCAAGAAGTCTGTGCGGATCTCCCTCCATGACGGAGCGATCCATGAACGCTCCCGGGTCGCCTTCATCGCCGTTACAGACGATATACCGCGGAGTTTCTTTCTGAACGGCACATGACGCCCATTTTCTGCCTGCTTTGAATCCGCCGCCGCCTCTTCCGCGGAGATTGGACTCGGAAACTTCGTTGATTATCTCGTCAGGCTGCATATCAAAGAGTGCCTTTTCCAGCGCACTGTAACCGCCGAGAGCGATATACTCGCGTATTGATGAAGCATTGATGTGTCCACATGATTCGAGGACTACACGGGTCTGCTTCTTATAAAACGGTATCTCCTCCTGCTTTGGATAAAGCTGGTCATTCTGCCTGTAAACAAGCCGCTCTATCATTTCGCCGCCGAGAATGGTTTTTTCAACAATTTCCTCACAGTCGTCAATTTTCACCTTTGTGTACAGCCAGCCCTGAGGCTCGATACGGACAAGCGGACCCATTTCGCAGAAACCGTGACAGCCGCTCTTTTTCATTCCCACAGAACCTTCGTGCGGCTCATCGGCAAGTTCAACATCAGCGCTTATGCCTTTAGCTTCGAGGAGCGATCTCAGCCTGTCAAAAATATTCAGTGAACCGCCTGCCACACAGCCTGTGCCGCCGCAAACGAGTATCTTTTTCTTTTCGGCGTCAAACGTCTTTCTACAGACCTCGCGCAGCGCCGTCAGGTCATCTCTTGAGTTAAGCTTATTCATTCGCACCGGCCTCCTTTTCTCTGAGTTCGTTGAGCAGTCCGACAGCCTTTTCCGGAGTCATTGCAGGGTAAGTTTCTCCGTTTACCGTCAGAACAGGGGCAAGACCGCACGCACCAAGGCACGAAACAGTCTCGACCGTAAACAAAAGGTCGTCGGTCGTCTTTTTCGTCTCACTGAGCCCGAGTTCCTCGCGCAGCTTATTAAGTATCGGCAGCGAACCTCTTACATGGCAAGCCGTTCCGTCACAGCAGCGTATAACGTACTTGCCCTTCGGGTCAAGCGAAAAGTTCTCATAAAATGTTGCAACTCCGTACAGCCTTGCCTCGCCGACATTGAGCGCTCTTGCAACATACGGGAAGATCTCCTCAGGGAGATAGTGATAGTGCTCCTGTATATCCTGCAAAACGGCTATCGTTGAAAGCTCCTTTGGGGGATATTTTGCAAGAATAGCGTCAACTACCGTAAAATCGAAATCTTTTTTCATTCTTCCTCCTTAGCGGAAATATATTCATCTATTGCCTTTGCCGCGATCTTTCCTGCACCCATTGCCGAAATTACGGTTGCCGCGCCCGTAACCACGTCACCGCCTGCATAAACGCCCTTGCGTGAGGTGAGCCCGTCCTCTGTGACGATAACTCCGCCGCGGCTGTTGACTTCAAGACCCTTGGTCGTATTCTTGATAAGAGGATTGGGTGAAGTTCCGATAGCAATTATTACCGTGTCAACGTCAAGGACAAATTCGCTGCCTTCAACGGGGATCGGACGGCGTCTGCCTCTTTCATCGGGTTCACCGAGTTCCATTTTAATGCACTTCATGCCCGTTACGAAACCGTTCTTCGGGTCGCGCGGATCATCGGGATCATGGTAGCCGAGAATTTCAACAGGGTTGTTGAGAAGTCGGAAATCTATTCCCTCCTCCTGAGCGTGTTCGACTTCTTCCCTTCGCGCAGGAAGCTCCTCCATTGAGCGGCGGTAAACGATGTAAACATTCTCCGCACCGAGACGCAGAGCCGTTCTTGCCGCGTCCATGGCAACATTTCCTCCGCCGACAACAGCAACATTGCCGCCCTTCATAATGGGAGTCTCAGGCTTATCAAGGTAAGCTTTCATAAGGTTGCTTCTCGTCAGGAACTCGTTTGCAGAGTAAACGCCTTTTAGGCTCTCGCCCTCTATTCCCATGAAATTGGGCAGACCTGCTCCCGAACCGATGAAAACAGCCTCGAATCCTCTGTCAAACAGCTCGTCCACAGTGAGGGTCTTGCCGATTATAACGTTTGTCTCGATATCCACGCCGAGAGCCTTGAGGTTTTCAACTTCCTTTGCAACGATTTTCTTCGGAAGTCTGAACTCCGGGATCCCGTAAACAAGAACTCCTCCTGCGGTGTGGAGCGCCTCAAAAACAGTTACCTTGTATCCCTTTTTAGCAAGATCTCCCGCACAGGTAAGTCCTGAAGGGCCTGAGCCGACAACGGCTACACGGTGATTATTTGAAGCCGGAGCTTCGGGAACTTTATCGGAATGTGCCGCGTGCCAGTCGGCAACAAAACGTTCAAGTCTGCCGATACCAACAGGCTCGCCCTTGATACCGCGAACGCACTTGCACTCACATTGAGTCTCCTGCGGACAAACTCTACCGCAGACCGCAGGCAGACTTGAAGTACGGCTGATAATCTGATAAGCCGCTTCAAAATCGCCCTCCTTTACCTTTTCGATAAATTCTGGGATATGAATATTTACGGGACAGCCCGAAACACACGGCATATTTTTACAGTTAAGGCAGCGCATCGCCTCATCGACCGCAGTTTCCTCCGAATAACCGAGCGCTACTTCGCTGAAATTACGCGCTCTTATCTGAGGCTCCTGCGTCGGCATTTCATTTTTGGTAAGGGACATATTAGGCTTTGGCATTTACTGCACCCCCTTGAAAAGATTGCACACATCTTCATGTGCCCGACGCTCGTATTCATAGTAGATCCTGCCGCGCGACATCGCCTCGTCAAAATCCACCTCATAGCCGTTGAAGTCAGGACCGTCAACGCAGGCAAATTTCGTTACCTTTTTGCCGTCCTGATCCAATGTAAGACGACAGCCGCCGCACATTCCCGTTCCGTCTATCATGATAGGGTTCATCGAAACCGTTACGGGCACTCCAAAAGGCTTTGCAGCCGCCACAACGAACTTCATCATAATGAGCGGACCGATAGTGATTATCATGTCGAATTTCTCACCTGCTTCAAGGTATTCTTTCAGCGGAACAGTTACATTTCCCTGTCGTGCATATGAGCCGTCATCGGTCATGACCGTAAGTCTGTCCGAGCAAGCTCTGAATTCGTCCTCAAGTATGAGCAGATCCTTGTTTCTGAAACCTATTATACTCGTCACCTCTGCTCCGAGACGGTGGAACTCCTGCGCAACCGGCATTGCAATCGCACAGCCTACACCGCCGCCGACAACGCACACTTTCTTTATTCCCTCCGTATGAGTGGCAACTCCAAGCGGTCCTGCAAAGTCCTGAATAAACTCGCCCTCATTCTTGTGATTGAGCTTTTCTGTAGTTCTGCCGACGATCTGAAAAATTATCTTGACAGTACCGTTTTCGGGGTCAGTTCCTGCGACCGTAAGTGGGATCCTCTCACCCTCCTCGTCAACACGCAGGATAATAAACTGTCCCGGCTTAGCCTTATCGGCAACAAGCGGAGCGTGTATCTCCATTTGCGTGATAGTCGGGTTAAGACATTTTTTGGTTACTATTTTATACATTTTTATCTCCGTTCCTGAATAACCGCCTTGTCCGCAGTTCTTCATTAAGATAATGACACATAAAGCTGTCCGATTTGTTTGGCGCGGTATTATCCCCTCATAAAGTAATAAAGGCAGAATGCGCAGACGAATCGTCTCATGACGGCTGTTTTTCTACTAGGGAGTGTTGACACTAAGATAATATGCAGATTTTCGAGCATAAATTTTACGTAGACAAGGCAAAAAGTCGCAGGCAGGCTGTCGCCTGTCAAGACTTTTTAACGCAGGATGCGTGAAATTTTGCCGAAAAGATGCATTGTTAGGCTTAGTGTCAACACGACCTAAATATGCAACAAAATTCGCCGAAAAGACAGGCTCTTAAACTCGTAATCAGCCCGACGCATATACACACGTCGGGCTGATATGTAAGCTTTAGCCGCACCGCTCATAAACAGCGGTGTATTTGACTGTATTATCAGAAATCAACTTCTGTATCGTAGTAGCAGCACTTGAGCAGCTTTTCCATTTCCTCAACAGAGGGCTGTCTGGGGTTCGAGCCTGTGCATGCATCTGCGATAGCATTTACTGCAATATCGTGGAGTCTCTCAAGGAAAACTTCCTCGGGAACGAATCCCTGCTCTGTCGGATAGCTGTCCACACCGTAATTCTTGATACAATGAGGAATATTGAGGTCATCGTTCATCTTGCGCAGATAAGCAATGAGAGCTGCAACCTTATCATCATCGGAAGCCTCCTTGGGAGCAATTCCCATGTAATCAACTATAACGCCGTAACGCTTCTTTGCAGTTTCGTCCTTTGCGTTGAAAGCGATTACCTTGGGCAGGTACATTGCATTTGCAGCGCCGTGAATGATGTGAGCACCGTAATCTGCGAAAACAGCACCAGTTTTGTGAGCCATTGAGTGAACGATACCGAGGAGAGCATTCGAGAACGCCATACCTGCAAGGCACTGCGCATTATGCATACGGTCGCGAGCCTCCATATCGCCGTTATATGAAGGAACGAGGTCGTTCATTATCATCTCTATGGCATGGATAGCAAGCGGATCAGTATAGTCGCAGTTGGCTGTAGAAACGTAAGCCTCAACAGCATGGGTCATAGCGTCCATACCAGTATGTGCAACGAGCTTCTGAGGCATTGTCTCGGCAAGTTCGGGGTCTACGATAGCAACATCGGGAGTGATCTCAAAGTCTGCGATCGGGTACTTTATGCCCTTGCTGTAGTCAGTGATGATAGAGAAAGCAGTAACCTCGGTAGCAGTGCCCGATGTGGAAGATACTGCGCAGAAATGAGCCTTTTTGCGGAGTTCGGGAATGCCGAATACCTTGCACATATCCTCAAATGTACAATCGGGATACTCATACTTGATCCACATAGCCTTTGCAGCATCAATAGGTGAACCGCCGCCGATAGCCACGATCCAGTCAGGCTCAAATTCGAGCATAGCCTGTGCGCCTCTCATAACAGTCTCGACTGAGGGATCGGGTTCGATACCGTCAAAAATACGAACCTCCATGCCTGCCTCCTTGAGGTAAGCCTCAGCTTTGTCAAGGAAACCGAAACGCTTCATTGAGCCGCCTCCGACGCAGATCATAGCCTTTGAGCCTTTGAACGCCTTGAGAGCCTCAAGAGAGCCTTTTCCATGGTATAAATCACGCGGTAAAGTAAAACGAGCCATAACAGATAACCTCCTGTATTTTAATATTGATTAATTTTAACATTGATTGATGAATATTTCACCTTTTCACAAAATAATTTTATCACATTTAGACAAAAACAGGAATAATCAAAAAAGTATATCATATATATCACTAATGATAACTATGTATAAAAATCCGCAGAGAGTTCCCTGCGGTGCCGCGTTTATTTAAAGCATTGCTTTTGGGATTTGTGAAGTTCGGCAATAAAGCGCTTGTCAAGCTCCGACAAAGTGTAGTCGCTGCGGCAAATCAGCACATCTCGATACCATTTCTCACTATCCGCACAAGAGCGCTGAATAAGCTGATATCTTTCGAGTATCTTTTCGGTAATCGGTGACGACCACATAAAAGTTTCGGGATTTTCCGACAAAAGTTCAAGCTGACTGCAACGCTCAAAAGCGAAAATTCGCCTATCAGAAGCAGTTACAAGTTCCTGCTGCATGACTTCCGATTTTGAAAGTAACGGCAGATAAGTTTCGGCAAAGGCGATTTCGATATAACTCGAAAGCTCGCCAAAGTGAATGTTTCCGCAGTTTGCAAGCTTAGAATTTTTACTCATGAGCAGAACTTTCCCGAACTTGGCGATCAGTTCACAGCGCAGTCCCTTTTCCTCAAACAGCTCCATGAAGCGCGAGTCGTGCTCCGCGGCATAGCGTACTATCCCAAGCTTGTAATTTGACGACACGACATTTTTTACAATGGATGACGTATCAGTCTCCTGATAAAAAATCTCAGCCGCGCCCCTGCCGATAGTATTTGAAAAATTTACAAACGCGTTGCAAATATATTCCGTTCTCGGAGCGCACAGCGAAAACCTGCGCTTCTGCACATAGTCCTCCTTATACATTTTCTCAACAGCGTCTATCTGTTCGAGTATGTGCCTTGCATGGCTGATAAACTCGCAGCCCTCCGGTGTTAGCGTCATTCCTCTGCGGCTGCGCTCAAATATGGTTATCCCGAGGTCTGATTCAAGCTCCTTTATCGAGCGGCTAAGATTTGGCTGAGCGATCAGCAGAGTTTCCGAAGCCTTGTTGATAGAACCAGTTTCTGCAACTTCGACAGCATATTTCATATGAAGTATGTTCATCAGTGTCACTCCTGATAATTAAACAGAAAATCGCGGCATACAAAGCGTTCCGCGCTGTTCAATAAAATAAAGCAGCCTCGCAAAAAGCGGCGGTGCTGCTTTATTATAACATTATTTCGGCTTTTTGTCCATAGGATACGGGCGCTTATTCTTTATAGACCATTATGCTCGAAGCAAGTGCGGAAATCAGTTCGGAGCTTCTCGGGCGGCGGTTTATTTCAAGGAAACCGCTCAGCTTTTCAGGGGAACTGCGGTATGCACAGTCGATCGCATTTCTTATTGCGTGTTCAACGCTGCTCGTGTCGGTGTCGTAATAATCCGCAACGAGTTCATACAAACGCATTGTACTCCTGTGCAGCAGGCTCGTATCTTCAAAGGCAAACTGAACGGCTGTTTTGATGTACTTACTGCCCACATAGTGCGGCTTGATCCCGATCGCCGTCATAATGCGCGAAACATACCTGCTAAGGTGATGTTTCGTTTTCTCAGCCGACAGCAGATACATTATTATGCTGACAATATTGCTGTCTCCGAGATACTTTGACAGATAAAGTACTCCCTCGACCTCCGAGATATACTGTGCCTTTTCGGAAATATCCGTAAAAACAACTACGTTTGAGCGGCAGAAAGCCTTTGGTGAAGGTTTTATCAACCTGTTTCCATAATAGTCATACGGCTTATCGTCGTCGAGTATTATTAAATGGTAATGCTCATACTGAGCGGGATCAAGCGATACTGCGAGAAATCCGCGGTCGATCGAGGTATAGCCCCCCGCTTCTCTGATCTCCCGAGCAAAATTCGCAAGATAATTTCCGAGTTTTTGTGATGTTTTCAATGTCTGCATTACGTCTCTCCTCATTTGTCGTTAAAAAGTGTGAATTAATTAATTGTCAGTCATTACTCTAATTTTACTCCACTTTGTCGTCTGTGTCAACCGCTATTTGTCGAAAATCAGGATTTTTTTGAACGATCGCGTCTTTTCGACAAAAATCGCGCGGATCTTTCACCGCGCGAAACATATTTGCCGCATACATCAAAGCAGCGGCGCGAAAATATTCAGTATCAGTCCGATTATTTTTTTGTGTATCGGTCTCTTGCGGACATCCTCCATGGTGACAAGGTGAGACTTTGACACCGTATCGTCAAAATCCTGCTTAATGACTCCCGCTATCTCACAGTCGTAGAAGATCGAAGCCGACTCATAGTGGAGGTAAAAGCTGCGGTAATCGAGGTTTATCGTTCCGACAACGGCAGTTTTACCGTCAGCAATACAGGTTTTGGCGTGAATGAATCCGGGCGTGTATTCGTACACCTTTACTCCTTCGGAAATAAGCTTGGGGTAATTATTCCACGCGATCATGTAAACATACCACTTATCGGGGATATGCGGCACGATTATCCTTACGTCAACGCCCTTTTTCGCGGCAAATGTCAGCACATTTATCATTTCGTCATCAAGTATAAGGTACGGAGTCGTTATGCACACATACTCTCGGGCATTGCATATCATTTCCATATAAACGTGCTTTCCGACAGGCTCATCATCGAGCGGAGAATCCGAGAACGGCTGGACGAATCCGCCTGTAGGAATGTTCGGCAAATACTGAGTTCTTTCAGATATTTCGTTGTATTCCTCAAGCCCGACAATGCTCCACAGTTCAAGGAACATTACCAGATAATTTCTTACAGCCTCACCTCTTACCATGACGGCAACATCTTTCCAGTGTCCGAAACGCACCTTGCGGTTGATGTACTCATCGGCAAGGTTAGCGCCGCCGTTGAATGCGGTGTGTCCGTCAATAACAACGATCTTGCGGTGGTCGCGGTTGTTCTGCACCGACGACATCATGGGTCTGAACGAATTGAACTCCCTGCACTGGACGCCGTTTTCTATGAGCTTATCGAAAATTTTCTTGGAATTGAGCATTCCCGTGCCGATCCCGTCATAGATAAGCCTTACGTCCACACCCTGCTTCGCCTTTCGCATCATTATCTCGGATATCGTGTCAAACATATAGCCCTTGCTGATAATGAAATATTCCATAAAAATGTACTTTTCAGCCTTTTCGAGTTCTTCTATGAGCGCAGAAAACTGATCCTCGCCCAGTTTGAAATATTCGGCTTCGCAGTTGCGGTACACGGGATAAAGTCCGTAATTTGCAACATATCTCGCAAGATTCGCGGAATCGGGACACAGTTCTTCAAGCTCGGCGGCGACATCATCGTCCTGAACAAGTATGTTCTTCACCTTTTCCTGATAGACTCTATCTATGGTTTTTGGAAAACGCTCGGAGGATTTCAGGAACAAATAGAAAACGCCGCCAAGGATAGGAAAGATGCTTATCATGACTATCCACGACAGCTTGTACGCAGGCGGTTCTTTTTTGTTCATTATAAACACCGCAAGCACAATATCTATCGCGATAAGGATAAAATATACCATGTAGAAACGCTCTCTCAGTCCATAGACCAGTACTCCGAGAAAGGCGATCTGCATCAGGAGCAGCAGTACGAATGCGGCGTTTCGGCTAAGAATAATGCTAAGAAATTTTTTCAGCTTCATATATCCTCCTTTTTGAATTCCGGAATGCAATATTCCGCAAAGCCGCTGATGCCTTACAAAAATATTGCTTTACAAGCAGAATTATGGTATAATTATAGCAATCCGGCAAAATATTGCAGTTGATCCTACAAATCAAACCGCAGGGACACCTATAATAACCTGCATTTATTATACCACATAATAACAAATAAAGCAACAACAGCCGATCTGATCTTCTCTTTTTCGGACTGATTGCTGCTTCGAGCGAAAGGATGCTTAAATTGAAAGATTTCAGACCGTATAAAAGAGAAGTTTATTACTACGAGACCGATAAAATGGGTATCGTCCACCACTCAAACTATATCAGGATATTCGAGGAAACACGCATAGATTTTCTGCGTCAGGTCGGCAGTCCTTTTGAGACGATCGAGGCTAAAGGCCTTATGATGCCCGTTCTTTCAGTCGAGTGCCAGTACAGACACCCGCTCAGATTCGGAGATGAATTCGCGGTCTATGCAGAGATAATCAAATTCAACGGCACAACGCTCCACATCTCGTACACTGTTAAAAACACAGCAACGGGCGATATCTGCGCCACAGGAAACTCCTCGCACTGCTTTACGGATATGAAACTGAAGCCTGTCCGCACCAAGATCAATTACCCCGATGTTTACGCAGTTTTCTCTGACTATGTCGGCGTGCCTCCCACGGAGGAATAAGAATTTTCGTCATGTAACCGATTTGCGCTTGATTTAAATAACATAATATGCTATAATATTATTGTTTATATACGCTAACTTATACTCTGCCGCAAGGCAGACTGCAAAGGAGAATCGCAATGGCCATAACTGAAGCAGTTGAAAACTACCTTGAAACAATACTCATTCTCTCGCAAAAACAGCCTGATGTTCACGCTATAGACGTGTGTTCCTACCTCGGCTATTCACGTCCTACCGTTTCTATTATTCTCAAAAAAATGAAGGAGGAGGGACTCGTGACTGTTGACAGCGACAATCACATACGTCTTACCGATGCTGGCAAAAGCATTGCCGAGCGCGTCTACGACCGTCACCGTACCCTCACGGGATTTTTTGAAATGCTCGGCGTAAACAAGGATACCGCCGCAGAAGATGCCTGCCTTGTTGAGCACGACCTCTCCGACGAAACCTTTGCGCTCCTCAAAGCGCACTACAACAGACTCATGAGCGAAAAATAACCCTCGGAGGATATAATGAATAAATTTGACAAATTCAGAGCTGAAAATCCGGTTTTCACCTACAAGTCCTATAACATCAACGAAACCGAAAACAGCGTTGAAATTTCATACAGCTTTTCAATTGACGGACTTGCAGAGTTCACCCCCTCGTGGGTTTTCCCGAAACCTGCCGATATAAGCGTCAGGGACGACCTCACCTTTGAGCGTCTCGCATTTTCGCTCGGTATGGCTGAAACAATAAGCTACTGGAAGGCTGCCTGCTCCCCCGAAATGCGCGTGGAGTGCGGCGAGCTTTCCGATGAGCAGATAAAATGGTGGAAAAAGCTGTGGTTTGCAGGACTTGGCGAGTTTTTTTACGTCAACGGTATCTCCGCTGACAAAGATAGTTTCGTGAACGTCATTCCTACAGGCAAGTTCCGCAGCGTTTCTGCGGCAAAACGTCCTGAACCGACAGGCTGTCTCGTTCCTGTCGGCGGTGGAAAGGACTCCGCCCTTACCCTCGAAACTCTTACAAGTGCAGGCGTGAAATGCCGCTGTTATGCGATAAACAAGCGCTGCTCCATAACCGCGACCGTAACAACCGCAGGTCTTGACGAAAGCGCACTTATCACGGCTTCACGCAAATTTGACCGTTCGCTGATAGATCTCAATAAGGCAGGCTATCTCAACGGACACACGCCGTTTTCGTCAATCGTTGCGTTTTCTGCCGAGATCACAGCCTATCTGTACGGATCAAAGTACATTGTGCTTTCAAATGAGGCAAGTGCAAATGAGAGCACCGTTGCAGGTCAGGAAGTCAATCACCAGTACTCAAAGAGCTTTGAGTTTGAGGCTGATTTCCACGAATACGAGGAGAAATACCTCCGCACGGGCATTTATTATTTCAGTTTTCTGCGTCCACTTGCGGAATTTCAGATCGCGAAAATGTTCGTCGCGCACAAAAAATATCTTCCGATTTTCCGAAGCTGCAACCTTGGCAGCAAGGTTTCGCCCGATATATGGTGCGGAGAATGCCCGAAGTGCCTTTTTGTCTGCCTGATCCTCTCGCCGTTCCTCAGCCTTGACGAGCTTTGCGGAATCTTCGGCAGGGATATGCTCAATGACGAAAAGATGACGGACTACTTTGTGGAGTTGGCAGGTATGTCCGACCACAAGCCTTTTGAATGTGTGGGCAGTATTGATGAGGTTCGGCTCGCGGTCTCGCTTGCAATACGCAGACTTATGGCGGAGGGACAGAAACTCCCGCTGATGTTTGAAAAGTTCATTGACCTCGGGCTCTACAAGCCGCAAGATATTGACGCGCTGAATGAGGCCTGCTGCAATTCCTACAACGAGCAGAATCTCCTGCCCGATGAGTTCAAAACAATCCTAAAAAATGAAATGAGGCATTTGCTTTGAGTAATTTTACTGACTATATAGATCGCTATACAAGTGGAAGATCCGTCTGTATCCTTGGATTCGGCAGGGAGGGAAAGTCCACTTACCGTATTCTGAAAAAATACTGCTCACCAAGCAGCATTGCCATTGCCGACCTCAACAACATCGACAGGGAGAAGAATTCGCTCCCCGATGATGTACAGCTCATCTGCGGCAAGGACTATCAGAATTGTCTGGACGAATTTGACATTGTTTTCAAAAGTCCCGGTATCGTGCTTGAAAAATCTCCTGCCGAACATAAATGCGAAATAACCTCAGAAACTCAGATCTTCTTCTCGGTTTTCCGCGAGCAGACGATCGGGATAACAGGTACAAAGGGAAAGAGCACTGTCACTTCCCTCACCTACCACATTCTCAGAGAATCGGGCAAGGACTGCCGAATCGCAGGCAACATCGGTATTCCGGTTTTTGACATCGCCGAGGATATGAGCGATGAGACGATCGTGGTCTGTGAGCTTAGCTGCCACCAGCTTGAATACATGACCGTTTCACCGAAATACGCGGTTTTCCTCAATCTCTACGAAGAACATCTCGACCACTACGGCACAATGGAAAACTACTATAATGCCAAGAAAAACATCTATCTTCATCAGCATGAGGGCGATACGCTCCTCATAAACTCACAGATAGCTCCGCAGGGACTTCCGCAGAATGTCTGCACGATCTCCAACTGCGACTCCAACGCGGATATTTTCGTTGCAGACGGAGTTATACACTGCGGAAAATGCGGAAATTACGCTATCCCGACCGATAAGATAAAGCTGCTCGGCATTCACAATCACTACAATATCGCCGCCGCACACTTTATCACCAAGCCTTTCGTGAGCGATGAGCAGTTTACTTCCGCAATTTGCAGCTTTGATCCCCTCGCGCACCGTCTTGAATATGTCGGAGTTTTCGGCGGTATCCGCTGGTACGACGACTCTATCTCAACAGCCTGCGCTACCGCTGTCGAGGCTGTAAAGAGCGTTCCGGACTGTGAAACTATCCTTATCGGCGGTATGGACAGAGGTATCGACTACACTCCGCTCGTTGAGTTCCTCTCAAAAAGCAGCGTCAATGTCATCTGCATGGAAACCTCGGGAAAACGTATCTACGATATGATAAGCGCCGCGGACTTCAACAAAAAAGAGCGCGTTCACTTCGCCACACACCTTGAGCAGGCAGTCAGCCTTGCCGCAGAAATAACGCCGCAGGGCAAAAGCTGCGTTCTCTCTCCGGCGTCCGCAAGCTACGGCATTTTCAAGAACTTCGAGGAGCGCGGTGATGCGTTCAAGAAACTCGTGGCAGAATTGAAATAAATTCGGCTGTCTGCCGCGGCACTCAGCAGAGCAGAAAATTATTAAATCTAAATTTTCTGCAAATACTTGCAATTTTCTGCTTGGTATGTTATAATATTAACGATAGGGTTACAATCCCTGTAAATGAAATTTCTCAGGAGGAATTATTCTATGTTAACTTCAGCTACAGAAATGCTTAACAAGGCAAGAGCAGGCAAATACGCAGTAGGTCATTTCAATATCAACAACCTTGAATGGACTAAGGCTATTCTTCTCACAGCTCAGGAGCTCAACAGCCCTGTTATCCTCGGCGTTTCAGAGGGTGCAGGCAAGTACATGGCAGGCTTTGATACAGTTGCAGCTATGGTTGCAGCTATGGACAAGTCTCTCGGAATCACTGTTCCTGTTGCTCTCCACCTTGACCACGGCTCATATGAGGGCTGCTATAAGTGCATCAAGGCAGGCTTCACTTCTATCATGTTCGACGGCTCACACTTCCCGATCGACGAGAACGTAGCAAAGACAACTGAGCTTGTAAACGTTGCTCATCACCTTGGTCTTTCTATCGAGGCTGAGGTTGGCGCTATCGGCGGCGAAGAGGACGGCGTTGTCGGCAGAGGTGAGTGTGCTGACCCCAACGAGTGCAAGCAGATCGCTGATCTCGGTGTTGATTTCCTCGCTGCCGGTATCGGTAATATCCACGGCGTATATCCCGACAACTGGGAGGGACTCAGCTTTGAAACTCTTGAAGCTGTAAACAAGGCTGTTGGCGATATGCCCCTTGTACTCCACGGCGGTACAGGTATCCCTGATGACATGATAAAGAAGGCTATTTCCCTTGGCGTTGCTAAGATCAATGTTAACACAGAGTGCCAGCTCGTATTCGCTGACGCTACACGCGGCTACATTGAGGCAGGTAAGGACAAGCAGGGTAAGGGCTTTGACCCCAGAAAGCTTCTCGCTCCCGGATTCGAGGCTATCAAGGCTAAGGTCAAGGAGAAGATGGAGCTCTTCGGAAGCATTGACAAGGCATAATTGCTTCAACCGATTGAATATTTCATTTCTGAAAAGCTGCTACACATTAGTGCGGCAGCTTTTTTCATTATTGTGGCGGTTCGTAAATATAATTTATTGACAAATTAACTGAATTGTATTATAATGATTACGGAGGGGATCTGCTTGAAATACATACTTTACAGGGTCATGAGAACGATTTTTTCTCCGATTTTCCGCATTTTGTTCCGCCCGAGAATAATCGGCACACAGAACATTCCCCAAGACGGTGCGGCTGTTATAGCCGGAAACCACAAACACGCTCTCGACCCGATACTTATCGATATTTCCACGAAACGCGTTGTCCGGACTCTTGCAAAAAAAGAACTGCACGATGGTCGTTTCGGTTTTATTTTCCGTGGAGTCGGAACTATTCCCGTTGACCTCCATGCAGCAAGCAACCATTCTGCCCTTGAATCCGCGATAAATGCACTAAATGACGGCGAACTTGTAAATGTTTCACCCGAAGCAAAACGTAACTACACCAATGAGCTTCTTCTGCCGTTTAAATTCGGAGCCGCCGCAATGTCCGCACGGACAGGAGCAAAAATAGTTCCCTACGCGATTACGGGAGAATATAAAGTCTTTTCCCGACACAGAGTCACGGTCATTTTCGGCAAACCAATTCAGGCGCAGGGCGATATTACTGCCGCGACGAAACAGCTTTATTCCTCTGTGGCAGGCCTTCTGCGCAGAACTATGCCCAAAGAGGAGCTTGCGCAGAAACACTTCACATCTTATGACGATTGGAGTAAAAAATGAAACGTCATCTCGAATATCCCGACTGCTCGATCTACGATCTCATAAAGCAAAAAGCCGCCGAAACTGCCGATCTTTGCGCACTCAGCTACTTCGGCAGAAAGATAAGTTATCGCAGGCTTATTGCCGAAACAGACAAATGTGCACGGGCATTGGACGCTTTCAATGTCAAAAAAGGCGACATTGTTTCGCTCTGCCTTCCGAATATTCCGGAGGCTATTTACCTGTTTTATGCGATAAATAAAGTCGGAGCAGTCGCTAATATGATTCACCCGATGTCCGCCGAAAATGAGATAGTCCGATTTGTGCAGCTAACGGACAGCCGTCTCATTTTCGGCGTTGACCTCATTGGCGAAAAGCTGGAGAAGGTTCAGAAAAAGTGTCCCGACCTACAGGTGGTTACTGTGAGCATTAGCCGCAGTATGCCGCTTGCGGTAAAGCTCGGTTACTCTTTCTCCGGAAAGTGTCCCCCAAAAACTTCGGCGCTTGATTGGAGCGTTTTCAGCGCAAAGTCCTCGATCGGCCGGGAGATCAGCGAACACTCGTCTGCCGATGAGACTGCCGCAATTCTCTACAGCGGCGGAACGACCGGCCGTCCAAAAGGGATCATGCTCACGAATCTCAACTTCAACGCGCTCGCAGTTCACAGCATTGATGCCTGCGGAAATCTTCAGCGCGGCATGAAAATGCTCTCGGTAATGCCGATTTTTCACGGTTTCGGACTTGGTGTGTGTATCCACACCATGCTCGTCCTCGGCGGAACTGCAATAATTCTGCCAAAGTTCTCCGCAAAGGATTTCCACAAGCTTATTTTCCGCTACAAGCCCGACATGATAGCAGGAGTTCCCGCAATTTATGAGGCAATGCTCGTTGGGAAGAATTTCAGCGGCAAAGATCTGAGTTTCCTCAAATGTATTATTTCGGGCGGAGATTCGCTCTCACCCTCGACCAAAAAACGGCTCAACAAAATGCTTTCGGAGCATGGATGCAGCGCAAGGGTTCGTGAGGGATACGGTCTGACCGAATGTGTCACGGGAAGCTGCCTTATGCCCGAAAATTCCGATAATCTCCTTAGTGTTGGACTCCCCTACGCAGACACTTTTTACAAGATAATCGACAGCAGCGGAAGCGAACTGCCGCGCGGTGAAACCGGTCAGATAATCCTGCGCGGCCCGTCCGTCATGAAAGGCTATTACAAAGAGCCGCAGGAAACCGCCGCAGTTCTGAAAAGGCTCAGTGACGGCAATATATGGCTGCACACGGGCGACCTCGGATACATGGACGAAAACGGATTCGTTTATTTTCGTCAGCGCCTTAAACGCATGATAGTTTCGGGCGGTTACAACATTTATCCGCAGAATCTTGAGGAAGTGATAAACTCCCATGACAGTGTTATTATGTGTGCGGTCGTGGGAGTTCCCGATAAGATCATGGGTGAAAAAGTCCGCGCCTGCGTAGTTGCCGCTAATGGCAGCGATGAAGAAAAACTGCGCTGCGAACTTATGAAAATGCTCCGAAAAGACATCGCAGCCTACGCCCTGCCGCGTGAAATACGCTTTATGAGCGAACTTCCGAAAACGCTCGTCGGAAAAATCGCTTACAGCGAACTTATGAGGGAATGAAAATGAAAAACAATAAACTCGTCCTGCTTGTTCACCCCGAAATTTCGCGGACAAAGTACAATTTTGCAGGAATTATCGACAACGAGCCGCTCGAACTCGAATACATATGGTCAATGCTCGCCGAGGAGGGCTTCGAGCCGCACATCTGGGACGGTCAGGTCGAAAAAGTCCCCTTTGTCAAGCGTCTCAAAGAGCTGCAGCCGTCCGTGGTGTATATCTGCGGCAGAACACGTCAGGAAGGATTCATGAAAGAATACGCCAGCGCCGCCAAATCCGCCGGAGCTGTCACAATGATAGGCGGACTTCACGCTCAGCGGTGCTATCGGCGTTTCTTCAAAGACTATATAGACTGCGTTTTCACAGGTTTCGGGATCGAACCGATAAGAGAAATTCTCCGTGGGACTCCGCCCGAAAAAGTCCGCTCGATATGCTATAATAGCAATGGTATATGGCGGATAAACCGCGCTGTTCCCGATGATATCAGCGAACTTCCGCGTCCGGACAGAACCTACTTCTATGAGCACCTTGACCGTTACCGCTACCTTGAACTTCTCCCTGCCGCCCACGTCAGAACCGCTTACAGTTGTCCCTATAAGTGCAGTTTTTGTCTCAGGAATACGCTCAACTGCGGAGTTTACTCGGCTCGCAGCATTGCTGATGTAGTAGACGAGATCGAGCAGATACGCTGTGAAAATATTTACATAATTGACGATGATTTTCTATTCAACGAAAGCCGACTGCACGAATTCGTGCGGCTTGTCAAGGAGAAAAACATCCACAAGCGCTACATCTGCTACGGACGTGCAGACTTCATAGCCTCTCACCAACAGCTCATGCGTCAACTGCACGATATCGGCTTTTACTATATCCTTGTCGGACTTGAGGCCACTGACGGAAGCTATCTCGAACGCTACAACAAGCGTTCTGACATCAGCGATAATGTCCGCGCCGTTGAGCTCCTCAACTCTCTCGGGATAAACGCAATGGGAATGTTCATTGTTGACCTTGACTTCACTGCAAAGGAGTTCCGAAACATCTGGAAATGGGTCAAGGCTCATGACCTGAAACACGCCGCGATCTCGATCTTCACTCCCGAGATGAACTCGGAATGCATAAAGGAATACCGCGACAGGCTTATCACTCACGATCCCTCGCATTGGGATTACCTCCACGTTGTGGCGAAACCAAGCAGAATTTCAGTGCGCGAATACTACTTCCACTATCATATCCTGCTGATAAAACTCTTTCTGCACGCATGGAGACAGGGTATCTATAACTTTATCGACTACAAATTCTTCATTGGCTCGATGTTGAAAAATCTTTTCGGATTCGGAGGGTAAAATGTCTGAACAATACACAAATCCGGTCAAAAAAATAATTCCAAGCAAGCTTGAAACAGGTTTTCAGCAGTTTCTTTACCGAACTCTCGGCAAGCATATTCCGAAAAACATGACTCCGAACCAGATGACTGCTGTCGGAGCTTTGGGCGGACTTTTTGCCATTATATCGGCTCTCCTCTCGAATCTCAGCCGCTGGTTTCTTATCGGCACGATAGCAGGACTGCTAACTCATCTCATCGCCGATGACCTTGACGGATATATTGCAAGAACACGGGGAATGTCCTCGCGCGCAGGAGCTTACTTCGACCTCATCACCGATGTTCTTATGTCCACATTCCTGCTGCTTGCGTTCGGACTCACGCCCTTTGCGCACCTCGCTCCGGCAGCATTTGCCGCTCCGCTTTACGGAATCATGAACGTAACGATGATGAATTATATCATCTACTTCAACGAGTTTCAGTTTCCGCGCCTCGGCCCTGTTGAGGCTCATATCGGGTACATTGCTTTCTGCATTTTGGCGATAATTTTCAAAAACCACGCTGTTTTTACCCTTTTCGGAATTGGGGTAACAGTCGGCGATATCCTGATAGTTCTGGCAATGCTCCCGATGTACTATGAGATGATACGAATGGCTTGTGCGCTGTTCAGCCGTCTGAAAGGACTTGAAAAGTGAAGCGGGTCTACATTGTTCTCATCAAGGCTCACACGGGTCTCGGAGCTGTCGCCCGACACATAACGGAATATCCCTACACGCACATTGCTGTGAGCCTCGACCGCTCCATGACCGATTTTGTCAGCTTTTCGCGACGCTTTCACAATTTTCCCTTTGATGCAGGATTCACGCACGAATACCGCCATTACTATGCTTTCGGCGAACACAGGTATTTTTGCGCAAAGATATTTTCCCTACCTGTCACCGACCAAAACTACTCCGCGATAACAGAGTACATCTCCGAATGCGAACACGATAGCAGGCGTATCTTCAACCTTTTTTCAATGGCGACCATGCCGATTCTGGGAGGATTCCGCATTTACCGCGCCGATAACTGTATGTCATTTGCCGCTAAGATCGCGGAACTTAGCGGCTGTGTCAGAATGAGCAAACCGTACTGGCGGTGGTCTGTAAGGGAATTGGACGAACTGCTCAGCGATTACGCCTGCTTTGAGGGGAAGCTTGTCCGCGGCGAAAACTTCACGGACGATGAATATATGAAGTCTTTTTCAACGCTCAAGTACCTCACGGATATGATAAAACTGATATCACGGCTGACTTTCCGCGCGATCTTCCGCAGAAACAGGCTTATGTAAGGGGACGCTCGCGCCCCCTTTTTCAGATTCTGCCCTTAATGACAAGAACGCTTACGCCGGGAGTAACGAGCCGCCGGTTCGTTTCAGCATCCCACGCAAACTCTGCCGCGTCAACGGTAATACTGCCGTTGATAGAGTCGAATGCTCCTGTCTCCTCATCGTAAGTGTAGTCCTTGCCCTCGACCCACGGTGTTCCGTTGAATTCAGCCGTAACGCCGCTGAGTATCGGGGTGAAATCATCGTGGAATATTACGTCATCTTCAATTGTCGAAGCTGAATTGCCGAAATTCTGTATGATAAAGGTGTAGACCACCTCGCCGTTTTCGGCAACCTGTGTGGGCGAAAGCGACTTGCTTATTGCAAGTTCCGCTCCAGTAACAGGTGTTATCGTGTCGGAAGCGCTGATGTCCGCAAAACCTATGCCGCTGATCACCGCGGTATTTGTAATACTTCCCATTGAGTCAAGGGGAGCATATTCATTCGGCTTTGCTGCATAGATTATCATGGTAGAACCTCCTGCCGGAACGGTAATTCCCGTAATCGTAAGCGGAGACTCCGACTCAACGTTAATGTTGTCCTGCTGATCGCCGTTGACGTAGCTTGTTGCCGAACCCGTCAGGTAAGTCAGCGGAACGACTTCCTCCGTACTGCCGGCAGGCAGGTATGAGCCGAGATCGTCAACCACCTTGACATTAGTCATGTCAGTATTGCCGTTGTTGATTATGCTCACAACATAAGCCACGCTGCCGTAAGCGGTATAGTTCGGGTTTACCGCATTTTTCTGTGCAGTGAGAACTTCAGGTATCACACCTGTGGTCACATTGGAACTTGTAACGTTTCCGTTATATGACAGGGTTGCCTGATTATAAAAAGTTGCCATAACAGTTTCCTCCTCAATGCGGACTTTCCGCATGAATCAGGGAGGGAGCACTTCCCTCCCTCAATACATTATATTCACGGGGAAGATTCCCGTTACAGCAAAAAATCCTTATCTGCGCGGCAGGTAAGGATTTTGTGTTATTTTGTGGCTACCCTCTGTATCTGAGCAGCTTCTTTTTGCGCTTTTCCTCATACATCAGCTTGTCTGCAAGCTTTATGAGAATGTCGGGTGTCATTTCCTCGGGGTCGCTCGTTATGTAGATCCCAACACTGGCTGAAACTATAATGTCTCTGTCGAGTGTTTCGCTGAATTCTTCAAGATAGGTATCGATCACCTGCCTGATTTTGATAGAGCTTTCAACTCCAGGGATAACAGCCATCATCTCATCGCCGCCAAGTCTCACCACAAGTGAATAGTCGGGGCAGGCTTCACTCAAAGCAGTCGCAACAGCCTTTATCGCCTTGTCCCCGTAAATGTGACCATAATTGTCATTGATTCCCTTTAGATTGTCCAGATCGGCAAGCACCACCGTAACTGAAACATTACTGCTTACGCCCTTGCTTATCAGGCGTTCAAATTCCTTTGAAAACGCCATGCGGTTGAGCAGACCCGTCAGCGAATCGGTGCGGTATATCTCCTTTATCCTCTGCGTGAGGTACTTTTGCTTCTGAATATTCAGAAATCCGCCCAGACCGTTATTCAATGCGGTCACTATCATGGATATCATGCTGAAAGCCTCTATTGACTCGATCCCGTAATTGAAAAGAGCATAGCCGATAGGTACATTCATGTACTCTATAACATTGAAAACAAAAGGCCGCTTCATGCTCATCCACGCTTCCACGTTGGGAACTATATTTTTTCTCTCAAATTCAAACGGTCCGTTTATGGGTGCATTATTGTAGTAGTGCAACAGGCACATATTATCCTCAAAAGCCTTGTCGAACTTCACATTCAGAGGCTCGATCGACGGAACAGTGTAGCGCTTATTCAGGAAAATAGCCATATCAAAGAAAACATAGCTGTCAAAGTAACCGGCAGCTTCCTCAAGAGTGCGGCTGTTCTGGATCTTCTCGGAACGCCTTGAAAGCGCACGGTCGTTTGCAATAAAGTGCTCTATACGGCTGTTAAGTTCATACAGAACATTTGGGGTATTGAAGCTATCATCATCATGACAGCCGCACGAGCCGGAAATTATCATACTTGGCTCTATGAAGTAGTGCTCCCCGATATGCTTTCCCGAAAACATATCATAGATTATCTCCGCAACTATTTTTCCCATTTCGGCATAGCTGCAAAAGCAGGAGGTTATTTTCGGATTTGAAAAATAAATATCATTGATCCCGTCAAATCCCGTAACTATAATATCTTCCGGAACTTTATATCCGTTCTTCTGCAAGACCTCGCAGACATTTATTGCCATAACATCATTCGCGCAGATTATCGCCTCGGGAATATTTCCGCTGTCAACGAGTCTCTGGGTCGCCTGCTGAGTCGGAGTTTTCCAGAAATCACCGTAGCTTACGTCTCCCCGATCAAACGGCAGACCGTGCTCGTCCATGACCTTTTTAATGGTTTCATAGCGCTCCTCGGAATAAACATTTCCCTTGTGACCTGCCATATAGTGTATTTTATTTTTCCCGTGAAACTCAACAACGTGGCGAACAACTTTCTCAAAACCGCCCCTGAAATCAAAATTGACATTTATCAATCCCTCAATGACGCCTTCTACAATAATGACCGGCACATTGTTTTCGTGAGCTTTATCGATTATCTGCTCTACCTTTTCGGAGCTTTTGATCTTTTCAGGGTCAATAATGATCGCATCAATAACGGAATAGTCGATGAGTTCATAGACATAGACCTCGGCTGTTTCAGCTTCTTTATTATAAAGGTCGCTGTTGATATTATATATAAACAGGCTGCAATCATGCTCGACCAATGTTTTTTGCAGCGAAGAAACAAGATCGAAGCAGGTATTGTCGCCCAATCTGGAAATGCAAAGTGCAGCAACACGGCGTCCATTAATCATAGTAAGCTTCCTTTTCTTACATATCGTTATTTTATTAGATTATATCACATTTCAACATTCTTGTCAATTAACTTTTTGTGAAACCTGCATAACAGAAAAATGATAAGGACTGCCGCAGCAGTCCTAAAATCATAATATTTCACTATGAATTGTATAAATTAAGTGTTTGAACAGCTTTTCTCACTTTCTTACAGCAAGCGAAATTCCGCTGAAAATAAAGAATACCGCGATATCAGCCGCTACAATGGTCGCACCCACGGGTGTTCCGGCAAGAATTGAGATTATAAGACCTGCACTTGCACAGATAAGAGAAATTATCACAGAGCAGATAATTACGCTCTTGAAACTCTTGAAAAGCCTCATCGCAGAGAGTGCCGGAAAGATTATCAATGCGGAGATAAGCAGCGAACCTACAAAGTTCATCGCAAAAACGATTATTACCGCAATAACGACTGCAATCAGGAGATTGTACAAGTCAGCGCGAACTCCCGTAGCCTTTGCAAAGCTTTCGTCAAAGGTAACGGCAAAGATCTTGTGATAAAACGCGAAGAATACGGCAATTACTGCCACGGACATTCCAACGCAGAGCCATACGTCTGTAATGGAAAGCGTAAGTATAGAAGTCGAGCCGAACAGAGTGCTGCACACGTCCGCAGATATATTCGCCGTTGTGCTGCCGCCGTTTTTGGGAGCAAGGTTCATCAGCAGATAGCCTATCGCGAGCGCTCCGACAGATATCATAGCCACCGCAGCGTCTCCCTTGATTTTGGCGCTCTGACCGGTTCTGAGCAGCAGGACTGCCGAAACTATCGTTATCGGCATAATGATAAACATATTATTGGTTACGCCCAAGACGGAAGCTACTGCCATTGCCCCGAACGCAACGTGAGAAAGTCCGTCACCGATGAACGAAAAACGCTTCATGACGAGGGTAACTCCGAGAAGCGAAGCACACAGTGCAATGAGAAGTCCCACGATGAACGCATAGCGGACTGTCGGGAACTCGAAATATAGGTGCAGAGTATCAAGCATTTCAGACATACTCCTCACCTCCCATAGCAGAGATAAAGGCTCTGCCTATCTTGCTGTTCATGTAATCGTTCTTAGTACCGAAAAACAGTTGTTTTCCGCCAAGGTGGAGAATGTGCGAGGCATACTTCACAGCCGCGTTCATATCATGAGAAACCATTATCACGGTCATGCCGTCCTTTTTATTAAGGCTTTCGATAAGCTCGTACATCTCCGCGGAAGCCTTGGGGTCGAGTCCGGTAACAGGTTCGTCAAGGAGGATCATTTTCTTTGCTGCACACAGCGCCCTTGCAAGAAGAACTCTCTGCTGCTGTCCACCCGAAAGCTCGCGGTAACAGCGGTTGGCTAAATCCGATATCTCAAGCTTTTTCATCATATCGGCAGCAAGTTTTTTCTCCGCCTTGTTGTAAAAAGGTCTCAGACCGCAGCGATTGATACAGCCTGACTGCACGATCTCTCTGACCGATGCAGGAAAGTCCCTCTGAACTATCGTCTGCTGCGGAAGATAGCCTATTTCGTTTCGTCCAACGTCTCCGCATAGGTCGATCTCACCGCTTAACTGCGGTTTAAGTCCGAGCAATGCCTTGATGAGCGTGCTCTTTCCCGAGCCGTTTTCTCCAAGAATGTAAAGGTAGTCACCGCTTGAAACGGTGAAATTAAGATTTTCTGCAACAACGCTCCCCTCATAGCCGAGGCAGAGCTTTTCGCATTTAAGCAGTTCACTCATTTATTTAAGCACACTCCCAAGTGTTTCACAATTTTTTTCCATAAGGCTGATGTATGTCGCACCGTCTTTTATCATTTCCGAGCTTACGGACTGAATGGAATTCAGCGTTAAGATCTGCTGATCCTTGGACTTGCTGTTTCGTATTATCGCTTCCGCAATAGAAGTGTCAGAGTTTTCTATGACGAAAACCGTGTCAAGTCCCAGCTCGTCTACTTTGTCGGCAAGAGTTACTATAGTGTTGAAACTTGCCTCGGTTTCCGCGGAACAGCCCACAAAAGCGGCATAGTAGTCGATCCCGTAATCGTCAAAAAGATATCGGAACGGAAAACGGTCGCCGAAAAGCACAGTCTTTTCGGTCTTGGAGTCGATCATGTCCTGATACTCCCTGTCCAGAGCGGAAAGCTCCGCCTTGTAGGATTCAAGATTAGTCCTGTACTTGTCAGCATTTTCGGGGTCTATATCGCTGAGAGTTTCGCAGATACTGCCGCAAAAAAGCTCCGCATTCTTCACCGAAAGCCAAACGTGCTCGTCATATTCAGGCTCGTCGGAATGTTCGTCCTCCTCAGCCTGCATACCCTCTTTTATTTCCTCCTCTTTGACGGACTCGCCGAGGACGTTCATTAAACTGATGACCTTCATATCGGAATTTCTCGCCTCGCCGAGCGTATCACTCACCCACTTGTCCGATTCACCGCCCACATAGATGAACAGGTCGCAGTCAGAGATCGTGAGGATATCCTTAGTACTCGGCTGATAGTTATGCAGATCTATTCCGCTTTCAAGCAAATAGGTAAGCTGAATATTTCCGCTGTCGCCGACAATGTTTCTTGTCCAGTCATACTCTGAAAACGAAGTACACACCACGCTGATTTTCCCACTGTTATCCTGTTCGCTCCGAGCACAGCCGGGAAGCATACACATGGAAAGCACAGCCGCAGCCGCAAGCGATAAGGTCTTTCTGTTGATGATTTTCATAAGCACTAATTACCTCAATTGAATTTGATAATCGATTTCAAATTCAATTATACTCTCTTTTCATAGCGTTGTCAATAGTTATTTTGAATTTGAGAATCATTTTCACATATTTTTCATAACCTGCCGCCCTCTTAGGGAGTGTTGACACTAAGATAATATGCAGATTTTCGAGCATAAATTTTACGTAGACAAGGCAAAAAGTCGCAGGCAGGCTGTCGCCTGTCAAGACTTTTTAACGCAGGATGCGTGAAATTTTGCCGAAAAGATGCGTTGTTAGGCTTAGCGTCAACACGACCTAATTCATTATATGAGAAAAGCTGCCGTATCATAACGATACAGCAGCTTCTAAACCTCACTTTATGTATTGTGTTTTTTTGTTCCGCGAATCGACAAGCCCTCATGATAGCTGTCGAGAAAGTGGTGACGCTCATTGCCGAGGTGGTACGATATAAGCGTTTGCAGGTTGACATTCTCAACACTTCTGAAAATATTCATGTCAACCGCCGGATCAGTCTCTCGGAGCTGCCTCAGCATTTCCTTGACCTTGCTCCGCTTGGAGGTGTGGGATTCCGCGTCGCGCTCGGTCATTCGGCAGGCGCACTGAATGAACTCCAGTCCGCAATGCTCCGCCCAGCTTATGATACTGCCCTCGCGAACGAGATACAACGGACGTATAAGCTCCATTCCGCTGTAATTTTCGCTGTGCAGCTTGGGCATCATCGTCTGGATCTGCGAACCATAGAGCATTCCCATAAGTATCGTCTCTATAACATCATCAAAGTGATGGCCGAGCGCGATTTTACTGCACCCAAGCTCCTCCGCCTTTTTGTAAAGCCAGCCGCGCCTTAGTCTCGCGCAGAGAAAACAGGGATTCTTCGACTCATTTTCTACCGACTCGAAAATCTTCGTCTCATAAAATTTAACGGGCAGTTCCAGTTTTTTCGCGTTATCTTCGATTTTTTGCCTTATTTCGGGACGATATCCGGGATCCATAACGATATACTCAAGCCCGAAATTCATATCGGGCAGTCGGCTGAGCATTTGCAGGCACTTAGCCATGAGCATTGAATCCTTGCCGCCCGATATACACACGGCAATGCGGTCGCCGTCCTGAATAAGCTCATACTCCTTTATGCCCTTGCGTATCTTCGACCATATATCGCGGCTGTATTCGCCAGTAATAGCATTTACTGCGTCATTTTCCATTATCATTCTCCGCTCTCGGCTGTCCTTGCAAGCTGTGACGCTGTTGCAAGCTGAGCATCATAATTTTCGTCCTCGTTCTCTACCTGATAATTGGGAGTAAGCCCCTCTCCGTCATAGCAATCCGAGCGTGAAGTCTTGTACTCGGCGATCGTAAGCACAACTGCGCCGCCGTTACCCATTTCGGTAGTGCTCTGCATAACGCCCTTTCCGTAGGTCTTTACGCCAACAAGCTGAGCCTTGTCGTAATCGCGGAGTGAAGCCGCAAAAAGTTCCGCCGCGCTCGCCGTATTTTCGTTGACAAGCACGACCATGGGAAGATCAAGCTCAGTTTCGTCCGAATATACAATAGTTTCCGTGTGTCCGTCCTTGTACTCTGCCGTAGCTATAACACCCTCAGGAAGCAAAGGATCAAGACACTCCTCAAGTGCGCTCACGAGTCCGCCTGTATTGTCTCTGAGGTCAAAAACTATCGACTTTGCGCCGTTTGCGGTGAGATGTTCAAGAGTGTCAATGAACTGCTGCGGCGTATTCTGCTTGAACTTCGTTATCTTCATGTAGCCCACAAAGCCGTCAAGCATTTCTCCCGTAACGGTCGTGACCTCTATCGCCTGACGCGTAAACGTGTAATCTGTGTCAACTCCGTCACGGCGAACCGTAAGAACGATCTGCGAACCCTCTGTTCCGCGCATTGCCTCGACAGAATCGTCAAATCCTGCCTGAAGCACGTCAACTCCGTCAACAAAGGTGATAATATCGCCCTCCTGAAGCCCCGAATTGTACAAGGGAGAATCCTGCAAAATGCCGTCAATTCTTACATAACCGCTCTCGTCCTCACTGAGGGTAAGTCCCAGACCAACGAGCTGTCCTGCCTCCTCGCTCATCTCGTTGATGTACTCCTCCTCAGTGAGATAGCGCGAGTACTTGTCGTCAAGTCCATCAACATAGCCCTTGAGGATACCGTCGCTGAGGTCGCGCTCGTCTATTTCGCCAAAGTAATTATCGCGGACAAACGTGTCGAGCGATTCAAGCGAATCATACCTTCGCGCTTTGTCATTCACGTCAACGACCTTCTTGTTGAAACTCTGGAGCGAGAAAAACGAAGTCAGTATGAAAGTTACCGCGACTGCTATCGCAATAAGGCTCAGCGCAAGACCAAGGCTGATTTTTTTATTCATATCATCATCTCTTCCTTAGAAACCGCCCGCATAGGAGAAATGCGGACAGATTCTTGATTTTAGGATCCGTTCACCAAGTGCGCCGATCCCTTTTCCCTACACAAAATACGGGCAGTCGTTAAACTGCCCGGAATTAACAAACCCGCTTATGGACTTACATATCCCATCGGGTCAACTGCGCTGCCGTTTACGCGGACTTCAAAGTGGAGGTGATTACCCGTTGAAAATCCGGTGCAGCCTGCGTAGCCGACAACCTGTCCCTGTGAGACATAATCGCCTACCGAAACAGCCGCCGAAGCGAGATGTCCGTAAAGCGTTGAATATGTACCGTCATGCGAAATAACGACATAGTTGCCGTAACCGCCGCCGCAGCCGCAGCTTGAGGATTTAGCATAGTCATGCGTGCATGAATTGTTTACTGCAATTACAGTACCCTCCTTGGCTGCAACAACTGCACCGCCGTGGATACCTGCATCTCCGATGTCAATACCCCTGTGAGTCGTGCCCCAACGCGAACCATAGCCGCTCGTGATGTACGAGAATCCCGGTGCAGGCCAGATGAAACCTGATCCCGAGGGTGCCGGTATCGGATACGTTGTATTGCTGTTTGAGGAGTTTGAATTTGAGTTTGAATTAGAGCTGTTGCTCTGGTTCTGCTGCTGTTGCGCTTTTGCAGCCGCCTCTGCCGCTGCCTTTTCCTCAGCCAGCTTGCGCTGACGCTCCTCATACTGGCGCTGAGCCTCTTCCTGCTGACGCTTGATCTCGGCCTCAATGACCGCCTGCTCCTTGTCAAGCTCTGCCTGTGCAGCCTCGTAGCTTGCCTTGTCATTCGCAATGAGCTCTTCCTCACGGGCAATACGGTCGATCTCGTCCTGAGTCTCCTGCATTTTAGCATAGTAGACTTCCATTTCGTCAGCCTTTTCCTGCTTTTTCTTTTCCTGCTCTTCCTTCTTCATTTCGAGGGTAAGCTTCTCGGATTCAAGATTCTTCTTGGAAGTCTCCATACTGTCGATTTCCGCGAGGATATCATTTATAAGCTCCTCATCGTATGAAGCCATTCTGTTCGCCATTTCGATCCGCGAAAGCATATCGTAGAATGTAGAAGTGCCGACAACTACAGCAGCAAGGTTTTCGTTGCCGGAAGCATACATCGCGCAGAGTCTCTGCTTGAACAGTTCAACATTATTGTCGATCTGAACCTGCTGATCAGCGATAGTTACATCGAGGTCGGCGATGTTCTGCTCCGCCGTAGTGATATCATTCTGAATGGAATCAAGCTCCTTGTTGAGAAAGTCGATATTGTTCTGAATAAGCTGTATCTGCTCATTAAGAGTATCCTGATAAGCTTTTTCTTCATCTTTCTTTCCTGCAAGGTCGTTCATCTTAGTTTCAAGCTCAGCGATCTTTGATTCATTTGCAGAACGCTCTGCCTGGATCTCGCTTATCGTCTTTGCCGAGACCTGTGAGGCGTTCTTTTCAGTGATAGTGGGATATGCCGCAATCAAACCGAGCGACAGTGCCGAACAAGTCAGAAATGAAAGAATTTTTTTCACAACATTTAGTTTTTTCATAGCAATACTGCGGATCAACCGCACACTCCTTTCCGTACTGAAACAGTCTTGAGCACAAGCTCGGCTGCCTCATCAGACGTCAATGTGTTTCCTTGTGCTTATTACGCTTCCGAGCGCACCGATAAACGCGCCGACAACAATATAGGCAATTAGAACGATAATTCTGATTTTGTTGAATGGAATAAGGCTGCCCGCACCGAAAGTGTTCATCAGCATACTTTGATTTATGAGAACATTGTAGATCGAACGGTAAACTGCCCATGTAATAAAGAATGAACCCACACCTGCAACAAATCCTGTTACCATGCCTTCAACAAAGAACGGCATTCTGATAAATGCATTTGTTGCACCGACGTATTTCATGATTTGAATCTCCTCACGTCGCGCAAATACACTTGCCTTCGTCGTGTTGGAGATAATAATCATTGAAACTACAGCAAGAGCGATGATGACAGCTCCCGCAATGAGTGAAACAACTCTCCTGAGTTCGCGGAGGAACTCAGAGATCTGCGGCGAGGCATTGGCGCTCTGAACGCCGTCAATAGCGGCGATTTTCGCAGTTGTATCGGCTATCTGATCATTATTCTTAACCGTAACGCTGAATCCGTCCGGCATGAAACTTGCGTCATCGCCGATGTAGTCATTGAAGATACGCTGTGCGCTCGGAAGATTTGTGCGCTGTCTGTCAAGCGCCTCCTCCTTGGATATGAAATCAATGGTATCGACATTCTCGATCGCCGCAATAGCCTCCTGAGCGGCTGTATTCTGCTCATCGGTCGTGCCGAGCTGCATGAGGACAACGACTTCGTTCTGGCTGCCGAGTCCCTGTATCATGGAGTTGACGTTAACATAGAACAGTCCCGCCATACCTACGAGCAGGAGCGAGATAAGCAGTACGCAAAAAGTCGCAAATGCCATCATTTTATTTTTCCAGATATTTTCCACGCCCTGATTGGCGAGGTATTTTACACCGCTTAGCTTCATTCGGCACCTCCGTCCTTGTTTTCGGCAGAGGATGCTGCCATATCAGCGAGGAGAGCGTCTCCTCCGATAGCCGCGATAACGTCGTCCGCTGTCATGTTGTCGATCGAAAGTTCGCCGTCATCAGCAGCGGACTGCTGGATCTTTTCAAGCGTTTCCTCGCCGGAAGTACGTTCAGCCTCGGCAAACACTTCAGCCATATCCTCATCGGAGATACTGTTCTCGATATCGGCAAACGGCTCGTCCGTTGCGCCTGTGATGACCTCGTCAAAGACGATCTCGCCCTCGGTGATACTTATGATACGTCCGCCGAAATGACGCACAAGGTCGTGCTCATGAGTTACCATGAGGATAGTTGTACCCTGATCGTTTATGCTTTTGAGCAGCTCAACTATCTCGTAGGAAAGCTCGGGGTCGATGTTTCCCGTAGGCTCGTCAGCGATAATGAGCTGCGGGTCGTTAACAAGTGCGCGCGCGATAGCGACACGCTGTTTTTCACCGCCTGAAAGCTCGTCCGGATACGAATTTGTTTTTGCATGGAGTCCTACAAGGCTTATAACGTAGGGAACTCTCTTTCTTATGTATTTAGCCGGTGCGTCTATAACTCGCAGAACGAAAGCAATGTTCTCATAGACTGTCATAGACGGGATAAGACGGAAATCCTGAAAGACAAAGCCGAGAGTACGGCGGAATTCCGGTATCTTTCTTCTCTTCAGCTTGTTGAGATTATAGCCGTTGACGGTAACAACTCCGCTTGTGGCATCTATCTCCTTCAGCAGAAGCTTGATCATAGTACTCTTACCCGCACCTGATGAACCTACAACAAAGGCAAAGTCACCGTCGTTTATCTTCAGGCTGACGTTGTTCAATGCGTCAACGCCGCTTGAATAGGTCACGGATACGTTTTTAAGTTCTACCAATGGTTTACACCTACCTTAATTTTACGGGCAAAGCTCATAAGTGCGCAGCCGCGCTCATCAGAACTTCACCGGGTTTGCAGACAGGTACTTCTTGACCATGAGAGCGATCTTGAAGATAATAGCGTGGTCAAACTCACGAAGATCGAGACCTGTAAGCTTTTTGATCTTTTCAAGTCTGTACACAAGAGTATTTCTGTGTACGAAGAGCTTTCTTGATGTCTCTGAAACATTGAGGTTATTCTCGAAGAACTTCTGGATAGTAAAGAGAGTTTCGTGGTCGAGCGACTCGATGCTTCCCACCTTGAACACCTCGTGGAGGAATGTCTCACAGAGAGTTGTGGGGAGATGATAGATGAGACGCGCGATGCCGAGGTTGTCATAGCTGACGATCACCTTGTCTGTATCGAATACCTTGCCTACCTCAAGAGCCATCTGAGCCTCCTTGAACGAACGTGCAAGCTCCTTGATACCGACAACGGAAGTACCGATTCCGACATTTACGCGTGTGTAGAACTCGCTGCTGAGAGTATCAGCTATCGAACGCGCAAGCTTTTCGAGATCCTTTGAGTCAACTGTGCTCTTGAGCTCCTTTACGAGAACGATGTCTGTCTCGGTAATGTTAAAGACGAAGTCCTTGTTCTTGTCAGGAAAGAGATTCTGGATAACGTCATAAGCCGAAATATCGTTGGCAGAAATTATTCTGATAAGAAAAACTGCGCGGCTGATCTCGGCATTGAAGTGAAGTTCTCTTGCCTTGATAACGATGTCTCCGGGGAGAACATTGTCGAGGATAACGTTCTTGATGAAGTTGTTTCTGTCATATTTTTCGTCATAGTACTGCTTGATGTTGGAGAGTGTGATAGCAAGTATGCTTGCGTACTTTGCAGCAGCATCGTCAACGCCCTCAACAAAGACCGCATAATCAGGCTTTACTCTTGAGCCGAAAGGCTTGTATGTAAAGCCATCGCGAATGAAGATGTCGTGTGAATCGCTGAGATCAAGCGAAACGAATTCATTTGTAGTGCCAACGCGAGAAATATCGCTGCAGGCAATAATGGTAGCTGTTTCATCGACAACGCCGATAGTTGCGTCAATAGTGTCTCTCATCTGATGAACTAAACCCTGAAATAATCTGTTGGACATGATTTACATCCCTTCTCTTAATAATGATAATTTATTCGGAGCGATTTTCAAGGAGAATGCTCTGTACGAAAGCTTGTCCTCAACATATTACAGATTGTAACATATTCAGGGCTTGTATTTGTTAACTAACTGTTAACTTTCTTTCAAAAACTCGCACAATCAACATAAAAACCGCTTGTGTTTTGTTAAAATCTGCTAAATCCCAATTCTTTGCTGTAACCGAAACGTAATTTTCAAACCCGCTTACATCTTCTCGGGACAATCAATGTTGAGTATCGCGAGAACGTTTCTGAGCGTCTGTCTTACAGCCTCGCACAGTACGAGCCTTGCATCTCTTAGTTCAGGAGTCGGCGCATTCTTTACGCTGCACGAGTCGTAGAAACGGTGGAAAAGCGTTGCAAGGTCAACCGCATACTTCGTTATCTTTGCCGGATCGTAGCTCTTTGCGGAAAGATCAATTTCCTTCGGCAGCGAAGCAATGTGACGGATAAGTTCTATCTCGTTCGGAGTATCAAGCAGGTCAAGCTGCGCATTTCCGGAGAGTTTTACGCCCTCCTCAGCCATATTTCTGAGCAGACTGCAAATTCTTGCGTGAGCATACTGAACATAGTAAACCGGATTCTGAGAGGACTTCTCAACCGCAAGGTCGAGGTCGAATTCAAACTGCGAGTTTGCCTCTCTGAGATTGAAATAGAAACGTGCTGCATCTATCGGTATCTCATCAAGGAGAGTTACCAGCGTGATAGCCTTGCCGCTTCTCTTGGAAAGCTTTACAACTTCGCCCTGACGAACCAGACGAACCATCTGCATAAGCACAACATCAAGCTTTGATGCGTCAACTCCGAGAGCAGTAAGTGCCGCTTTCAGTCTCGGAACATAACCGTGGTGGTCAGCACCGAGCACGTTGACTGCCTTATCGAATTTTCTTGTAACAAGCTTGTCGTAGTGGTAAGCGATGTCAGGAACTATATATGTGTAGAGACCGTTGCTCCTTCTGAGAACGAAGTCCTTGTCAAGACCGTATTCAGTCGCCTTGAACCATACGGCTCCGTCCTGCTCATAGGTCTTGCCTGCCTTTGTAAGCTCATCAACCACCCACGCAGTCTTGTTTGCCTCATGGATTGAGCTTTCTCTGAACCAGTTATCGTAAACTATGCGGTACTTTTTGAGGTCGCGTTCAAGTCCCTCGATATTGAGAGGAAGCGCATATCCTACAAGAGCCGCGCGGCGCTCCTCATCAGAAACGTCTTTAAGTTCAGCGCCGTGCATTGCGTAGTAATTCGCAGCGTGCTCGATGATATCCGTTCCGAGGTAAACGTCCTCGGGCATTTCAAACTTTTCGCCCTCTCCGCTTTCCGCGTAAATCTCAGCGCAGAGCTTTTCGGTGTCAGACGAGTATTTTTCGAGGAGTTTCTGTCCCTCGTCCGAGCAAAGCTGCATATATCTGAGTGAGAGCGATTTTCCGAACTTCTCTATCTGATTGCCTGCATCGTTAACGTAGAACTCGCGCTCTGCGTGATAGCCTGCCCAGTTCAGAACGCTTGCGAGGCAGTCGCCGATAGCTCCTCCGCGAGCATTGCCGATATGCATCGGGCCTGTGGGATTTGCGGAAACGAACTCAACGAGAACACGCTTTCCTGCGCCTGTCTGGGTTTTGCCGTAATTTTCGCCTTCTTCAATAACATTTCTTACCACGTCCGAGAACCAGCTTCTTCCGAGGAAGAAATTGATAAATCCCGGGCCTGCAACTTCCGTGCGCTCGAACATCGTGCCTTTAATGTAAATCTTTCCGCAGATAAGCTCCGCTATCTTTCGGGGAGGCATTCTGAATGGCTTTGCACAAACCATTGCCACGTTTGAAGCAAAGTCTCCGTGTGATTTATCCGCAGGTATCTCGATACCGAATGCCGGAATCGGCTCTGCGGGGATATCTCCCTCAGCAACGAGAGTGCCCAGAGCTTCCAGTATAAGACTTCTCAGGCTTTCGGAAGCTTTATTTATGAGGTCTGCCATTTACAAAGATCCTTTCTGTATCAGTTATATGATTTTACTTTCATTATTATCTCGTTATCCGAAAGATAACTCGAATTAAGGTCGAGCGTGTACTTCATGTACAGCCGTCCGTCTTTTGCGATAGTATTATCTATTGCGTGCGTATAAACGCCTATCTGCATAGCTCCGTAGGGAGTTTCGTACTGGCAGTAGTGCTTTCTTCCAATCTCGATCGAAAGCACGGAATTTGCCGTTCCTCTGCGGATTATCGAAGCGTTCTTTGACCCCTCGACTCTTATCGTTGTGACCGAGCCTTCAAAGCCCGTAGCGGAGGTCTCTTCGTAAGTTATCACATCAAAGCCCTTGCCGCTTCTGAGCTGTGCCCTTGTCACAAGTTCCGTTTCACACTTTTCGCCGTCCTGCCATTGTATGCTTATCAGCGATATCAGCACGTTTTCTTTCAGGTGTTTTTCTTTCATCAGTAATTTCTTTCCGCGTTTTCTATAGCCTGCTCCATGAGCTTATCCATAAGGTAGGGACGCGACATACCGAGATGCTCCATAAGCTTTGGATAAACGCTGTTTTTTCTCAATCCGGGAGTTGTACCGACCTTGTTAAGGAGAAGCTCGCCGTCATCTGTGAGGAAAAAGTCTATTCTTGCCATGCCCTTGCAGCCAAGTGCCTTGAAAGCCTTTACCGCGACTGCGCGTATATCGTTCATCAGTTCCATAGGCAGATCAGCAGGAATAACAAGGTCGTCTCCCGAACTCTTATTGACTTCTGTCGGATCGTAGACCTTATCGACCGAGAGGATCTCTCCTATATAAGATGAAAACGGATTGTCATAGCCGAATACGGCAGCCTCAAGCTTTCTTCCGCTGACGTATTTCTCAACGATGACCTTATTGTCGTTGAGAAATGCAAGCTTTACCGCAGCCGCAAGCGAATCCGCGTCCTCAGCAATGCTCGAACCAACGCTGCTGCCGCTGTTTGCAGGCTTGACAATGAGCGGGAATCCCATTTCAGCGGCAATTTCGGTACATCTTTCGTCAATGCTGTTTATCTCGCGCTGAGTGATAAGTTCCCACTTAGCGGTCTTGATGCCGTAATCGTCAAGAACCATATGGGTGTGTGATTTATCCATGCAGGAAGCCGATGCAAGGAGTCCGCAGCCGACATAGGGTATTCCCGACATATTCAGAAGTCCCTGAAGCGAACCGTCGCCGCTCTTTCTTCCGATGAGCACCGGAAAAACAACATCTATCTTCTTGACGGAGGTCTCTCCGTTTTCGATAGTTATTATTCCCCTGTGGAGAGGGTCGGGAGAAATGATCGCCGAGGTGCAGTCGGGGTTGAGTTCCCACTCGCCCGAAGCGATAGCGTCAACGTCTCCGGGATAGAAAAGCCATCTGCCCTTGCGTGTGATTCCGATGCAGATAACCTCGTACTTGTCCTCGGGAATATTTCTTATGACCTCCGCTGCCGAAGCAAGTGAAAGCTTGTATTCTTTTGACGTACCGCCGAAAATAACGGCAGCCTTTATCTTAGCCATAGCTGTCTCCTTTGAAAAACATAGTATAGTCATTTTCAAGTATCAATATATTTTATCACATTTCACAAAAAACTGCAAGTATTTTTTGCGAGAATGCAGTAAACCGTATTGATTTTCGCAATTCAAGCGCTTTGCAGACAAGTTTCAACCTTTGATTTTGTTGATTTTGACGAAGAAAAATTCACTTTTTCGTGAATTTGACGGACTGACCTTTGTTAAATATGACGAAGCAAGCCGATTTAATACCTGCCCGAAAAAGTGTAACATATCACTATTTTATCACATTCGCACGATTTTTCCACATTTCGTCCGCAGCGTACACCACTTTTTTCCAAGGATTTCACAAAATGCTGTTTTCCCTCTCAAAAAGCGGAGATATACTGTATTCATCAAAACAACAATAAAAAATTGATCCCCATGAAAGGAAGCGATCTTATGACAGATAAAAGACACAGAAAGGCACTCGCATTCATCACTTCATTAGCCGCAGTCCACCTATGTTCAGATAAACGGTGGAACTATATACATCGAGTCTGATGATGACGGCATAAACGGCTCGCGCAAAAGTTCGGCTTACGATATCGTGGTCGAATTCAACGGCGGCGACACCACTATCAACATGGCGTCGGGAGATGTTGACGGAGTGGACTCCAACGGCTCTATATATGTAAATGACGGCAATATCAACATCACTATCACCGAGGTCGGCATGGCAGAAGCCTTCGACTTCGACAATACTGCTGAACTCAACGGCGGTACAGTCATCGTCAACGGCGAGGAACTGACCGAGATAACATCCAAGGGAATGGGCGGCGGCGGATTTCGCGGTGCAAACGGCGGAGGCGGCTTCGGCGGAAACTCAGACTTCGGAGGCGGCGCTTTCGGAGGAGAAAAATCCGCATAATACAAGCTTATTCATTCATAATAATTATTGGGCATAGTCAGCGGTTATGTGCTGTGCAGCCTTGAAATGTGTCCGTATTTCGCGGATACATACTAGGGAGTGTTGACACTAAGCCTAACAACGCATCTTTTCGGCAAAATTTCACGCATCCTGCGTTAAAAAGTCTTGACAGGCGACAGCCTGCCTGCGACTTTTTGCCTTGTCTACGTAAAATTTATGCTCGAAAATCTGCATATTATCTTAGTGTCAACACTCCCTAATTCCTTTCTTCTTCATAATGAAAGAACTGTCGCCTGAGCTGCGGCAGTTCTTTTTTGTGAGAAAAATTCTTATTGACATACCGCAGCCGACACTGTATAATGTATGTAAATATTGCCATAAAGGAGTTTAAAATGAACAAAAACGACAAATTCTACGAGCTTGCAGGCGAGCTTGTGGAGAAGCTTACTCTGAGCGAAAAGCTCTCTCTCCTTTCCACTCACCACCACGCTGTCCCGAGGCTTAACATGGGCGAATTTTACATCGGAACAGAGGTTGCAAGAGGTTTCGTGGGACGTGACGATGAACACTATTCAACGGCTTTCCCTCAGCCGATCGGAATGGCGTCCACCTTTGACACCGAACTTATGTCCGAACTCGGTGAGATCGCAGGAAACGAGTGCCGCGCATACTATAACGAGAAAAAGACATCAAATCTCTGCGTATGGGGCCCGACAGTCGATATGGAACGCGATCCACGCTGGGGCAGAACTGAGGAAGCCTATGGCGAGGACGTTTTCCTCGCAGGCGAAATGACTGCCGCATACACAAAATCAATGGCGGCAGACAACGGCACTTACCTCAAGACTATCCCGACCCTCAAGCACTTCTGCGCCAACAACAACGAGCTTCACCGCTCAAGCTGCAATTCCGTTGTGCCGCTCCGACTCAAGTATGAATACTACTATGCGGCATTCAGAAATGCTATTGTAAACGGCGGCGCAAAGAGCATTATGACCGCCTACAACGAAGTAAACGGAATCCCTGCGCTGTGCAATCCTGAAGTCCAGTCGATACTGAAAGACAAGTGGGGACTGTGGTTTGCAGTCACAGACGGCGAGGATTTTTCGCAGACTGTTAAGGCTCACAAATACTGTTCCTCGTACTCCGAGGCTCTTGCTGATGCAATAAAAGCAGGCTGCGACACCATGACAGACCTCGACAGTACAGTCCACGTAGCTGCCGAAAAGGCTCTCGAAAAGGGACTGCTCACCGAGGAGGAGATAGACGCTTCTCTCAGGAACACACTCTATGCCAGATTCAAGCTTGGTCAGTTCTCCGATGACTGCCCGTATGACTCGATAAACAAGAGTATCGTTGACTGTGACACCTCACGGGAAGTAAATCTGCGTGCTGCCTGCGAGCAAATGGTCCTGCTGAAAAATGACGGACTTCTTCCGCTTAAAGATCCCAAGGGAAAGCTTGCGGTCTGCGGCCCTCTTGCCGATGAAAACCTGCGCGACTGGTACACGGGAACTTTCCGCGATGCAGTCTCCGTAAAAGCAGGCTTAGAAAAGGAATTCCCCGAATGTGAGATTATCAGCGACAGTCTTTGGGACATAGTCAGCATTAAGGCTTCAAACGGAAAATATCTCTCCGTCAAGGAGGACGGCTCTATTTCCGCCGATGCGGATACAGTTTCCGAGAGCGAACTTTTTGAGCTTCAGGACTGGGGCGAAAACTGGATAAACTTCTTCTCTGTAAAATACAAGCGGTATGCAGATGACCTTGACGGTTCGTTCAGACTGAATAACCGCACGATCTTCGACTGGTTCACACACGAGACCTTTAATCTGAAAGAAACCGAAAACGGGATCATCATTGAGGAGTACCTCGGTCATAACCGCCTTACCTGCGGCAATGACGGAAAACTCTCCTACACAGGTGAAAAAGCTGTTTCGGACGCAGTTCTTTTTACTGTCGAGACCATAAGCCGCGGTGAGGAGCGTGCCAAGAAACTCGCGTCAGAGTGTTCGACTGTAATATACTGTACAGGCAATTATCCCGTTCAGGTAGCTAAGGAGTGCTTTGACCGCGAGTCTCTGAAACTCAATGTTCAGGAGGGCATGGCTGAAAAGCTTCATGCCGCAAACAGCAATACCGTCATGCTGCTGATCTCAAGCTATCCGTACTCGATATGCAGCGAAAACGAGAAACTCCCCGCAGTTTTATGGAGTTCTCATGCAGGAGCACATCTCGGAACTGCTGCGGCAAGGATCATAAGCGGAAAGAACAATCCTGCCGCACGTCTGCCGCTTACATGGTACAGGAGCGAGCACGACCTGCCCGATATAATGAACTATGACATTGAAAACGGCGGTACTACTTATATGTACTTCAAGGGAAAGCCGCTCTATCCTTTCGGCTACGGACTCTCATATTCGGCGTTCGAGTACAGTAGTCTTACACTTTCAGAAAATGCAGACGGCGGAGTTTCCGCTGAGCTGAGCGTCAAAAACATCTCCGATACTGACGGCGATGAAGTCGTACAGCTCTACTTCACGGTCAAAGATTCGGAAGTTACCCGCCCGATAAAGAAACTCTGCGGATTTGCAAGAGTTCACATCGGCGCTGGCGAAACCCGCACAGTCAGGCTTGAAGTTCCCGAGCATATTCTGCGTATCTACGATACCCACAGCGGAAAAATGATAGTTGAGGACGGCAGTTACACATTCTTTGCAGGAGCTTCGTCACAGGATATCCGTCTCACAGCCGAACTCCACATAAGCGGAGAGAAAATATCGCTCCGCGGTGATTCGTTCGAGGCGCAGAGTTTCGACAAGGGCAATAACCTTGGGATAAGCTACTCGCGAAAAGCCGCTCAGCATTACATAGTACCCAATGGCTGGGACGCTTTTGCAGTTTACGGCGGAGTAAACTTCTCGGGTAAAACCTCCGTAACGCTCAAAGTCTCGGCTTTTGTCGGCGACTGCGAGGCTGAACTTTCAGTCGGCGATATTTCGTTTAAAATGAGCATTCCAAGTTCAGACGGCAAGGACGATATCGGAAGCTTCACCGCTCCCCTGCCGCAGGGACTTCCCGACACAGGCGAGCTGAGAATAACTCTCCCGGGCGGACTTATGCTCCTTAAGATCTCGCTTTCATAATAAAATCAAGGCAATACCGCATAAACGCGCCGGTATTGCCTTATTTTTTTCAATTATTTACAATTGTGGTTTTTGTTGCCTTTTTCGAGCATATATGCTATAATGTATGTATATTACTTCATCACGGAGGCGACAGTATGTTTGCTAAAATATCAAGTCTCGGGCTTTTCGGGCTGAACGCCTTTCCCGTTGACGTTGAAATAGATATCAGCCGCGGAAATCCTCAGTTTGACATTGTTGGTCTGCCGGACACGGTCGTCAAGGAAAGCCGCGAGCGAATCCGTGCCGCGCTGAGATCATGCAGCATAAGCTTTCCCGTGGCCTCGGTCATGGTAAATCTTGCTCCGGCAGATACGCGAAAGAGCGGCTCGGTCCACGATATGGCTATTTTTATGGCGGTTCTTGAAGCCATGCGGCTCATAGATGTGCCCACGGACGGCTGCTCGTTCATCGGCGAGATATCGCTCAACGGTGATATCCGAAGAATAAACGGAGTTCTGCCAATGGTCATGCTTGCACGCGAACTCGGCATAAGATCCGTTTTCGTCCCGAACGACAACGCAGCCGAGGCTTCCGTTATCGACGGTATCGACATTTACGCAGTAAGCAATGCCGAGGAGCTTATCCTGCACTTCCGGAACGAAAAAAAACTCTCGCCTGCGCCGCATTTTGCTCCGCCCGATGCAGCATACAACGAGGTCCTCGACTTCTCGGACGTTCGCGGTCAGCAGTCGGCGAAAAAGGCACTTGAAATAGCCGCCGCAGGAGGTCACAATGCACTGCTGATAGGTTCGCCCGGCAGCGGAAAAAGTATGCTTGCCAAGAGAATGCCCTCGATCCTGCCGCCCCTGACCTTCGAGGAGGCACTTGAAACCACAAAAATTCACTCGATATCAGGTTTACTGTCGCCCGAAATGCCAATAATAACAAAGAGGCCTTTCCGCTCACCGCATCACACAATTTCGGCGGCAGGTCTCGCAGGCGGCGGAACTATACCGCACCCCGGAGAGGTTTCACTTGCCCACAACGGACTGCTGTTTCTTGACGAACTTGCGGAATTCGACCGCAAGACCCTCGAGATCCTCCGCCAGCCGCTTGAGGACAGAAAAGTCACTATTGCGCGAGCCTCGGGCACAGTCACATATCCGTGCACGATAATGCTTATCGGCGCGATGAATCCGTGCCCATGCGGATATTACGGTCACCCGAAAAGAAAGTGCATCTGCTCAAAGCAAAAGGTCTCGGCTTATTTATCAAAAATCTCAGGGCCGCTGCTCGACCGTTTCGACCTGCACATAGAAGTCGCGCCCGTAGAGTTCGACGACCTGTCCTCAAAAGTCAAGGAAGAATCCTCTGCCTCTATCCGTGAGCGCGTAATTGCCGCAAGAAAAATTCAGGAGCAGCGCTTCAAGGGAACTGCCATAACCTGCAACGCGCTCATTACTCCCGACAAACTTCAGGAATTTTGTCCTATGGACGATGGCGCAGAGAAAATAATGCACAGCGTCTTTGACCGTCTCGGTCTTAGCGCGAGAGCCTACGACAGGATCCTCAAAGTTGCGCGGACTATCGCCGACATAGACGGCTCGGAAGTTATCCGCAAGCCACACGTTGCCGCCGCGGCTCAATTCAGAAGTCTCGACCGAAAATACTGGTCGGAATAGAACAGATCTACAGCAATACAGCTAAATTGCAGTATTGGGGTGCATTGCTGTAAATACATAAGTAAAAAGATATAAGGAGAAACAATGAGATCCGCTTTTAAAAAATTACCATCGGGAAAGCACAGTATAGATGCAGGACTGCTGTTTGCCGTGACCCTGTGCTCCGTTATAAGCACCGTGCTTATCTACTCTATTTCACATAACAAGCTCCTCGAAGGAGTGGGTTCGAGTTACTGGAGGACCCAGCTCATTTCTATGGGAATGGGACTTATCGCCGCCGTGATAATGTCATTTATCGACTATCGGAAACTCGTAAAACTGTGGTTTATCTTTGCTCCGGCAGCGCTGATCCTTGTCGGGCTTACGTTTACTTCCCTCGGCTATCAGCGTGCAGGCGCGGACGATCAGGCGTGGATACAGATAGGTTCGTTTTCCTTCCAGCCGTCCGAGGTGCTCAAACTCGCTTTCATACTCACCTTTGCATACCACCTTTCGCGTGATGAGGAGGAAATGAACAAGCCGCTCCATATGCTGCTGCTGTGCATTCACGCGCTTGTGCCTATCGGTATTGTAGGCTTGCAGGGCGACTACGGAACAGCTATCGTTTTCGTTTTCATATTCGTGTTTATGATATGCTCTGCCAAAATATCGTGGAAATACCTCGTTGCAGGCCCGTTTGTGGCTGCCGCAGGAATCGCTGCCATGTGGTTCTTTGCACTCGATGAATTCCACAAAAAGCGTGTAACTATCCTCTTTCACCCCGGTACAGACCCCGAAAACATCGAATATCAGCAGGACTTGGGTCTCATGGCTCTTAAATCGGGAAAGATCTTCGGCAAGGGGCTCTTTGCCAAGTCCTCTGAATATGTCTCTGTTCCCGAAATGCACAACGACTTCATTTTCACCTACGCGGGACAGGTTTTCGGCTTTCTCGGCTCTGTCGGGATCCTGATAATCCTCACCTACATCTGCCTAAAAATCTTCGCCGACAGCCGCGTGACACGCGACCACCTCGGCAAATTCATCTGCATGGGCGCTTTCGGACTCATTTTCTCGCACTGTATTATGAATATAGGAATGGTACTCAAAACCGCTCCTGTTATCGGTGTTCCGCTACCGTTCATGAGCGCAGGCGGTACTGCTATGGTAAGTATGTACACCATTATTGGCCTCGTCCTGAGCACCTACTCGCACCGAGCCGTCAACTACAATGTATTCTACGATGAGGACGACAACTGAATAAACGCAAAAAATCACCGGCTTTCAGAAAGTCGGTGATTTTTTTATTTATCAAACTTTTTGGAACACTTTGAGAACGTTTGTGAGGCTTTGCCCCACACCCCACCAAAGGCTCTGCCTTTGGAATACGCTAAAGGGTCATAAACTCTTTAGAATCCCATTATTAGGTCGTGTTGACACTCCCTAGTTAAAAGCATTTTATATAGAAATATATTTAGGGTTTGTATTGACTGCGCGAAGGTGCGAGTCTATGCGCTCACGGCTTATGTTGTCGCCTATTGCGATAAGAACTCCCTGTCCGGCAGCTACACGCGAGATCTCAGTTTTCTCGCTTGTGGCGTTTATTTTCAGCCAGCCACCGTCATCGGACGGAAGCGAGCCTTTTATGCGGAATATCCTGCCACACTCCGGATCGTTCATTATCGCGCCAACTGTTTCCTCTATCTTATCCTGCGGAACTGCAACGTGCATAAAATAGTGGACCTCGCTGTTTATATCATTGGACGGAAACTGCTTTACATAGCTTGCGCCCCGATAGCCTGCCTTGAAAAATTCATCATAGTCAGAACCTTCAAGCTCGTCCCACTCCTTGGCAAAAAGGTCGCTCTCACTGAATCTTCTGTCGCACCGTATCAGAGCAAGTGCGCGGTTGAGGTGAGCTATCACGCGCGCGGATACCTTTTCTACAGGTTCATCAACAAGTCCCTGCTTGCTGAGGATAAGCTTTCCGCTGTATGCCGCCTCTGAGGCAAGCAGATATTCCATCTGCTCAGACATGACCTCATTCATCTGCGCATCGATCATCGTGAGAATACTGCCGATCTCGAACCAGCGATCGAGGGGAGATTCGTACAGCGTGTCGAAAAACTCGTCCATGTCAAAAATTCCGGAAGGCTCAACGATAACGCGGTCAAAGTGCTGCATTCCCAGCGATATTAGCTGAGTCTTGAAGCGCCTTTTATGGCAGCCGCTGTCGCCTCCGCCAACTATCATCTCAATGGTACAGTTCTCGCCCTTCAGCTCCTGAAGCATCATCATGTCAACGTTTACTGCGCCGAAATCATTCTCAAGAATGGCGATTTTCTCGCCGCGGTTTATGAGTTCCCTTGCATATCTCAGAAGAAAGGTCGTCTTTCCTGAGCCAAGGATCCCCGTGATCAGATCTATTTTAGTCATATTATCACTTCCCAATGCAATTATATCATTCTCATTTCTCAAAGTCAACTTTCAACGAGAATATTATTCACGCAAAATCCTCTGTAATGCAAAACAGGTGCAGATGAACCGCACCCGTTTTGCTTCCACTTTGAGAAACTGTATTTATAGAATACAATTCCTGATATATGTCAACGACGTAACCGTCAGTTGCTGTAAATAGTATCTGCCGTGCCCGCAAGTTCACACAGTTCAGCAGTTTTATCATCACTAAAGCTTAGTCCCGAAACCGTGTCGATCACATAGCCATAGCTTGAATTGCCCTTATACTCTGAGTTTCGCAGGATCATTCCGAATTCCGTAACCGCTCCCGCAAGCAGCATTTGATCCGTTGGAGGATCGCTGTATTTTTCCATGCCGAAAAGCTGCGAATCATAGACCGATTCGTCCGTATCTATGTCCTTGTATGTGACCGAAAGCTTGCACAACTCAGTGCGTTCGGAATCGGCAGTTTCGTCCTGCTTGTGTTCCGACGCAAATTCAAGCTCTACGCCGTGATAAGTATTTGTGTCGGCAAGCGTTACCTCATACAGAGCCGTAACACTGTGACCTGCTCCGACTTCGCCTGCGTCCTTGCTCTCGTCATAGAAGTCCTCCGCGTTCATAAGCCTGTTGTCGTAGCCTATAAGGCGGTACTGCGACACCTGCGAGGGATTGAACTCAACCTGTATTTTAACGTCCTTGGCAATGGTGAAAAGTGTTCCGCTCATCTCTGCTCCGAGAACCCTGTAAGCCTCGTCAACCGAGTCGATGTAGGAATAGTTTCCGTTGCCGTTGTCAGCGAGAGTCTCAAGTTTGTTGTCCTTGTAGTTGTCCGTGCCAAATCCGAGTACGGAGAGATATATTCCATTGTCCCGTTTGGATTCTATAAGCTTTTTCAGATCGTCCTCGGTGGACGCTCCGATATTCACATCTCCGTCAGTCGCAAGGATAACACGATTGTTTCCGCCTTCAATGAAACACTTTTCAGCAAGCCCATAAGCTGTTTCTATGCCGCCCTGACCATTTGTTCCGCCCTCTGCCTCTATCGAATAGAGAGCTTCAAGAATTTTGTCCTTTTCGCTGCCTTTTTCTCCAGCGAGAACTATTTCACTTGAACCTGCGTAGGTAACTATCGATATCATGTCGTCCTCGTTCAGATTCTCGGCAAGTATCGAAAACGCATTCTGGACAAGCGGCAGCTTATCGTAAGAACTCATAGAGCCTGATGAGTCGATCAGAAAAACTATGTTTGAAGGTGGAGTCTCCTGCACATCAAGCTCCTTGCCCTGAATGCCTATCATCATCAGCTTATTGGCGCTGTTCCACGGACAGTCCGCGATCTCGATATATTTGCCGAAAACCTCGCCGTTTTCGGGCTGCGGGTAATTATAGTCAAAATAGTTTATGAACTCCTCGATTCGTACCGAATCTGCGGGAACTTCATATCCGTCCTCTATAAGGCGGCGCACATTTGTGAATGAAGCCGTATCCACGTCAGTGGAAAATGTTGAGAGAGGCTCGGTGTTCGGGTCTTTAAATCCCGATTCTATAAAACTGCTGTACTCCTCGTTCGGCGAGACTTCAGTTGGTCTCTCCGCATCTGTCTCGGAGAGATCCTCGTCAGGGGAAATTTCTTCCGTATATTCGGAACTGCTGTCTCTGTTGTAATTGCTGTAGCTGTTATAGTTTCCGTAGCTTTTATCATTGCCGTCACCACAACTGCACATAGATACTGCCGCAAACGAAAGAGCCGCTGCAAATGCCGTGAATTTTGATAAATTATTATTCATATTACTTCTCCTTTACTGTTTATTACCGTGCTGTATTCTATATCAAAATTATATTCCCTTCGCGAGTAAAATGCAATGACAGAAAAATTCCAATATTAATACAATAAAGTAGAGATTTCCTTAGAGAATTCTTTCAACGAATTACAATTTTCTTACATTTGGTCGGATCTTTTCCGTTTTTGTCATAATTTGCGCAGAAAAAAGCCGCGAACAGGAAAATTACGCTCACGGCTTTTACATATTATTTACAGGATAAGCTTACATAAATCACGATTACAGTGCCGAAATGTGCTCGAAAACCTTGTCGGTGCTCCAGAAATACATATCGTACTTGAAACGCTCCTTGAATCCGCAGCGCTCCATCATGGTCATAACGTCCTTGTTAACGCACGAGAAATATATCATCTTGCCCTGCGAAACCATTTTCTCGCAGTACTCCCTAAGAGCCTCAATACCCGAAACATCGGCAATATTTACTCCTCTCATTGAGAAAATCACGTTGTAGTTTTCTCCGAGAGCCGTGATTTTTTCCTCAAGCTTATTGCACGTTCCGAAATAAAGCGGTCCTGAAAGATAAACAACGCAGGTGTATCTGAGCTTTTCAGCATCGACCTTGTCGGTGTCAAGTCTGTTGGTGTCAACCTCCGCAACGCTTACCTGCATATCCGATACCTTTACAATAAACATGATGAGCGAGAATGCCACACCAATGAGTATCGCGATCGTAAGGTCAAAGATCACAGTCGCTATCATAGTAAGCAGGAACTGAAAGATCGAGGTCTTTATCTTCCTGCCGAAAATTCCCTTGATAGCCTTCCAGTCGTTCATTCTCCACGCTGTTGTTATGAGTACTCCTGCAAGCGCGGAAAGAGGTATCATCGACATTACACCGCCGAGTACGAACATTGAAAGAAGAAGCACTACCGCATGGATAACGGAAACAAGTCTCGTCTGTCCGCCTGACTTTATCGCAACGCTTGTACGGGCAATTGCGGCAGTCGAAGGAACTCCGCCGAAAAACGGCATTATAATGTTGCCTATTCCCTGCGCCACAAGCTCAATATCCGCGTCAAGCTTTTCGTCCTTCATTCGTCCGGCAGAAGCTCCGCAAAGAAGCGACTCGATAAGTCCGAGCGCCGCGATCGAAACCGCAGGGACTATGAACTGTCCTATCTTGCTGAAATCTATTGACGCGATATCAAGTCTGTCCTCAAGAAAGAGTGTCTTGGGGATATCGCCTACCGCCGGAGTGTCGAGTTTGAACACCGCTGTAACTATCGTTGCAAGAATGATAGCGATAAGCGATGACGGGCAATACTGGTTTATCTTCTTCGGAAATAAGAAGATGAAAACGATAACGGCAAGTCCGACGAGGAACGTTGTCATGTCAAAGTGCTGAGCAAGTGTGAAATAACTCTTGACCTTGGCAATTGTTGTCGTTCCGCTGCTGGTAAGTCCCGTGAGATTGTTTATCTGTCCGAACGCGATAATTATCGCGATTCCGCTTGTAAAGCCTGTTATGACGGGCATCGGAAGATAGGATACAAGACCGCCGAGTTTGAAGATCCCGCAAAGCAGAATGAGGATACCGGCAAGCATACTTGCAATGAAAACTCCCTGTATTCCGTGCTGGGCAACGAGTGAAGCGAGTATAGCCGTCATTGCTCCGGTAGGGCCGCTTATCTGATAGGACGCTCCCGAGAGACCGCCGATAACGATACCCGAAATGATCGCAGTAACAAGTCCTGCGGCAGCCGTTGCTCCCGAACTTACGCCGAAAGCAAGCGCAAGCGGCAGAGCGACCGCGGCAACGGTTATTCCCGCAAGCAGGTCTTTACTGAATTTTTTGGCGTTATAGCCCTTGAATTCATGTTTTAGTCTTTTGCCGTAATTAGTGATCAGCATTTCATATTTCCACCTCTGTATTATTTGTGTGAACGCAGCGCGCACGAATATAATTTTACTACTATAATAAGGCATAGTCAAGAAGAATTTTCCTGCCCCAAGACCGGTCATTTTATCTAATTTGCTGACCAAAACCGTGATCCGCACCATAGTTTCAGACTATGGCAAGGAAACATTTTTGATATTTTACATTTTTGTAAAAATGTGGTATAATATTATAAATATTTGTATGAAAGGAAATTTTATCATGAGTGAATACAAAATCGGCACAAAAGCTGTTCAGGGCGGTTACACTCCCAAAAACGGCGAGCCAAGACAGATCCCGATAATCCAATCCACAACTTTTAAATATGACACAAGCGAGGATATGGGAAAACTTTTCGACCTTGAGGCTTCCGGCTACTTCTATTCCCGTCTCCAGAATCCCACAAACGACATCGTTGCGGCAAAAATCGCCGAACTTGAAGGCGGCAGCGCGGCAATGCTCACTTCTTCGGGACAGGCTGCAACTTTTATGTCCATCTTCAATATCTGCGAGTGCGGTGGTCACATCGTTGCCTCTTCCTCTATTTACGGCGGAACTTTCAACCTCATCGCGGTAACAATGGCAAAAATGGGTATCACCGCTACTTTTGTCTCCCCCGACTGCACAGAGGAGGAACTCAACGCCGCATTTCAGGACAACACAAAGCTCGTTTTCGGCGAGACCATTGCCAATCCTGCGCTTACTGTTCTCGATATTGAAAAATTCGCCAAAGCTGCTCATTCTCACGGTGTTCCGCTTATTATCGACAATACTTTCCCGACACCTATCAACTGCCGTCCAATTGAGTGGGGAGCTGATATCGTAACTCATTCCACCACCAAATACATGGACGGTCACGGTTCGGCTGTTGGTGGAGTTATCGTTGATTCGGGCAAGTTCGACTGGCTTGCTCATGCTGAAAAGTTCCCGGGGCTCTGCACTCCTGATGAATCCTACCACGGGATCACCTACGCTGAGAAATTCGGCAAGGAGGGCGCGTTCATCACCAAATGCACCTCACAGCTCATGCGCGATTTCGGCTGCGTCCAGTCGCCTCAGAGCGCTTTCATTCTCAATCTCGGACTTGAATCTCTCCATGTAAGAATGCCCAAGCACGTTGAAAACGGTCAGGCTGTTGCAGAGTTCCTTGAAAAGCACGAAAAGGTCGAGTTTGTCAACTACTCGGGACTCCCCTCAAACAAATACTATGAGCTTGCAAAGAAGTATCTCCCGAACGGCGGCTGCGGAGTAGTTTCGTTTGAGCTTAAAGGCGGCAGAAAGGCGGCTGAGGCTTTCATGAAGAATCTCCGTCTTGCAGCTATCGAGACTCACGTTGCAGATGCAAGGACCTGCTGTCTCAATCCTGCGACTTCTACTCACAGGCAGATGACAGACGAGCAGCTCAGAGAAGCCGGGATCCCTGCCGGTCTTATACGAATCTCATGCGGACTTGAGGACAAGGCAGACCTCATCGCCGACCTCGCGCAGGCACTTGACAAGATATGACGCTTCAGCAGCTTAAATACGTTGTTAAAGTCGCGGAAAAAAGCAATATTACCGAGGCAGCCAAGGAATTGTTCATCTCACAGCCAAGTCTCACAAATGCCGTCCACGAACTGGAAAACGAAATGCAGGTAACTATTTTCGAGCGCACAAACAAGGGTGTCGTGGTAACGCGAACGGGTGACGAGTTCCTCGCATATGCGCGGCAGGTTCTCCAGCAGACTGATATGCTGGAGGAGCGTTACAAGGGAAAATCGGAAATAAACCCGATTTTCTCCGTTTCCGCGCAGCACTACTCGTTTGTGGTCAGCGCATTCGTTGACCTTATACGCGAGTTTGACTCAAATTCCTACGACTTCACTCTGCGCGAAACGCAAACCTATGAGATAATCGAGGACGTTGCGAGAATGGCAAGCGAGATAGGTGTGCTTTTTATTTCAGAGGAAAACAGATCCGTTATCGAACATATGCTGAAAGCAAGCCAGCTTGAATTCAGTGAGATAGCCTCCGCGCAGTCACACGTTTTCATAAGCAGTTCCCACCCTCTTGCCGACCGCAAGACACTCACGCTCGACGACCTGCTCGATTACCCCTACCTTTCCTATGAACAAGGCAGCCACAACTCGTTTTATTTTTCGGAGGAGATACTGAGCACTATCACCCGCCGCAAAAAAATCAAAGTCCGCGACAGGGCAACTCTTTTCAACCTCGTGATAGGTCTAAACGGCTACACGGTAAGCTCGGGTATCATCAGCCACGAACTGAACGGCGAGAGTATCATAGCAAAACCGCTGGCTACTCCCGACTGTGCAGTCATGCGAATAGGCGTTGTTACGCGAAAAAACAGCAAGCTCAGCCGCTACGGAAAGCGGTACGTTGAGCTGCTGCAAAAGCATACAGGAAGTATACCTATCGATATAGTCTGAAACTATCGTGAACCGCAAATAATATGTATTTTACAATGGCAGTCACCAATGCTATAATGTAGTTACAGCAAACATGGCCCGACCACATTAATTCGGACGGGTCAGACTTCAAAGAAAGCAGAGGTATTACAATATGGCAAAAATTCCGTTCAGATATGATACCGTCGGCAGCTTCCTCAGACCGCAGGAACTTAAAACCGCACGTCAGGACTTTGAAAACGGCAAAATCAGCGCAGAACAGCTTAAAGCTGTTGAGGACAAGTGCATAACCGAACTCATTGAAAAGCAGAAAGCTGCGGGACTTTACGCGATCACAGACGGCGAGTTCAGACGCGCTACATGGCATCTCGACTTTATGTGGGGATTCAACGGCGTTGGTCACTCAAAAACCAAAACAGGTCTGCCCTTTGTCGGCGAAGCTGCAATGATAGATGATACCTACCTCACAGGGAAGGTAAGCGTGGACAAGCACCCGTTTGTTGAACATTTCAAATTCGTAAAGCAGTTTGAGGACGAAAACACCGTTGCCAAGCAGACTATCCCTGCGCCTGCACAGTTCCTTGAGCAGATGATAATGCCTTTTGCTCTTGAAAATACAAGCAAATACTATTCAAGCACGGAAGATCTCATTCAGGATATCGCAAACGGCTACAAAAAGGTTATACGCGACCTCTATGATGCAGGCTGCCGCAATCTCCAGTTTGACGACTGTTCATGGGGAATGCTCGTGGATTCGCGCGCAAAGGAATTTTTCGGCACTGACGAGGCAGGGCTTGAAAAGATCAAGGAACAACTCCTGCGCATAAACAATCTTGCTATCGAAGGCAAACCCGATGATCTCACGATAGCAACCCACGTCTGCCGCGGAAACTTCCACTCTACCTACGCAAGCAGCGGAGCTTATGACGCAGTTGCACAGACTCTCCTTGCACGAGAAAATGTTGACGCATTCTATCTCGAATTCGATGATGAGCGTTCTGGCGGATTCAAGCCGCTCGCAAACATTCCTGACGGAAAAAGAGTCGTTCTCGGACTTGTCACAACAAAGTCGCCTAAACTCGAAAACAAGAGCGATCTTATCGGCAGAGTCAGATCGGCTTCTGATTATATTCCGCTTGACCATATTTGCCTCAGTCCGCAGTGTGGTTTTGCTTCATGCGAAATTGGAAACAAGCTCACAGAAGATGAACAGTGGGCAAAGGTGGCTCTCGTAAAATCAACAGCAGAGGACATCTGGTCGTAATCTCCATATATAAGAACCTGTCCGCACAGAAAATCCCGTATACGATTTCTATGTGGACAGGTTATAACTCAAAACAGGCACAGACAAATTGATCGTCTGTGCCTGTTTTTATATTGGTGGATCCTCAGATATATTTTACCGTATCCTCTATCGGCTTACACGGAAAATGCATACTTTCGAGCGGCTTTGCGTCCTCTGCAGGATAACCGATAGGCATAAGGAGCACGAGCTTCTCATTTTCGGGGAGTCCGAAAGCCTCCTCTATCTTTGAATTGGGGAAATAATTCACCCAACAACTGCCTATACCAAGTTCCCAAGCCTCGAACATAGCGTGCGCAGCAACTATGCTCACGTCCTGAATACCGGAATGTGCGCCTTTTTCGAGAGGATTGTGCCACTCCTCGTCAGTTCTGTATGTAAACATGAGCACTGTCTTTGCACCGAAAATACACTTGCAGAGTTCGTTAAGCTTTGCAAGATTTTCCTCGCTTTTTACAACGTATATCCTCTGCGGCTGATAATTGCAGCCTGTTGGAGCAACATTTGCCGCCTCAAGTATCTTATCCATATCCGACTGTGCTATTTCTCTGTCCTGAAATTTGCGGACGGAGTATCTTTCCTTTGCAAGTTCAAGAAAACTCATAACAAGCTCTCCTTATTCAACGGTAACGCTCTTGGCAAGATTTCTCGGCTTATCCACATCAAATCCCTTACCTACCGAAACGTAGTATGAAAGGAGCTGGAGCGGGATTACCGCAAGACTTCCTGCAAAGAGATTGTCTATCTTAGGCACATATACCGTAAAATCGGCAATATCCTCCATTGCATAGTTTCCGTAGCTTGTAAGACCGAACAGCTTAGCGCCGCGGCTCTTGACCTCGACCATGTTGCTGACAGTTTTCTCGTAAAGTCTGTTCTGTGTAACAATGCTGAATACAACAGTACCGTCCTCAATAAGGCTGATAGGGCCGTGCTTCAGTTCGCCTGCCGCGTAAGCCTCAGAGTGAATGTAGCTTACTTCCTTGAGTTTAAGGCTGCCCTCAAGACCAATTGCGTAATCTATGCCGCGTCCGATAAAGAAAGCGTCCTTGATACTGGTGAGCTTTGCGCCAAACCACTGGATCCTCTCCTTGTCGCCGAGTATCTGCTCTATCTTCTCTGGGATAGTAACAATATCGGCAATAAGCTCGTTGTAGCGTTCTTCTGTTATCTCATCTCTTACCTTGGCAAACTGCATTGCAAGCAGATATGACGCAACAAGCTGGCAGCTATATGCCTTGGTGGTTGCAACAGATATCTCAGGGCCCGCAAGCGTATAGAATACATTATCAGCCTCTCTTGCGATCGAAGAACCGACAACGTTAACTATGCCCATTGTCTTGATACCCTTTTCCTTAGCCATTCTGAGAGCTGCAAGTGTATCGGCAGTCTCGCCCGACTGGCTGACTACTATCACAAGGCTGTTCGGAATGAGTTTCATTTCGCGGTATCTGAACTCAGAGGCAAGCTCTACGCGCACATTTATGCTTGTGAGCGACTCGATAACGTACTGTGCAGCCATTCCGACATGATAAGCAGAACCACAGGCAACTATGTATATCTGGCTGATATTCTTCATTTCCTCATCGGTGAGACCAACGCCCTCAAAGCTTATCTTTCCGTCTCTGAGCACGGAATTGATAGTATCCTTTATGACCTTCGGCTGCTCATGGATCTCCTTGAGCATAAAGTGTTCGTAACCGCCCTTTTCTGCCGCCTCAGCGTCCCAGTCAATAGTTTTCATTTCCTTCTGTATCTCTGCACCATCAAGGTTGTAGAATGTGACTTCGCCCTTGGTAAGCTTTGCAAGCTCAAAGTTTCCGATATAGTAAATACTTCTTGTGTACTTGAGGATCGCCGGAACATCGGACGCAAGATAGCTCTCTCCGTCCTTGACACCGATTATCATCGGGCTGTCCTTGCGGGCAGCATATATCTCATCGGGATAGTCCTTGAACATAACAGCAAGCGCATAAGAGCCGCGGATACGGACAAGCGCGTGATTAAGCGCGTCAACAGGAGTTCCGAGGTACTTCTTATAGTAGTAGTCAACAAGTTTTATCGCAACCTCGGTATCGGTCTGTGAGTAGAAGCTGTAGCCGTTCTTGATAAGCTTTTCACGGAGTTCCTGATAATTCTCGATAATGCCGTTGTGAACGCCGATAACATTCTCATCATCGCTGAAATGCGGATGAGCGTTTGTTGTGGAGGGCTCGCCGTGAGTTGCCCAGCGTGTATGACCGATTCCGCAAGTGCCCCTGACCGCTTTGCCGTCGTTTGTCATCTCGCAGAGAACCTTGAGCTTGCCCTTTGCCTTTACTATCTCTGGCTCATTGTTACCGTCACGAACGGCAATTCCTGCCGAGTCATAGCCTCTGTATTCAAGCTTAGAAAGTCCGTCCAGCAGTATGGGGGCTGCCTCATGATTTCCTGTAAATCCTACGATTCCGCACATAAATTTTATCCTTTCCATGTATAAATGTAAAAACTGTTCTTGTCTGAAAATCTTAGTTTTTTTATTATAACATAAAATCCGCCAAAAGTCAATTTTAATATCGCAAATCCCGCAAACTGCAAACAAAGCTGTGCAATATCACCAAAGCCGCAAGTTCCGTGGACAGGCTCAATAGCCGTTGTCAGTCCTATGCTTTCGGGCGGCATTCCGCTTGATCCCGCCCTCCCACTCTGCCTGCTCGGAAAGAGTGTTTACTTCGAGACCATACTTTATGGGAAGCGGCTTTCCGTCCTCGTCAACATGGACACAGGTCAGATACGCGTGATTTATTGCGCGTCTGATACCGGTTTCAATATTCTCCACATAGGTGTCTACGCGAACCTCCATTGACGTATTTCCGACATATGTCACCTTGCCTATGAGCACGATGACTTCATTCAGGTACGCGCCGTACTTGAAACGCAGCGTATCGACTGCGCAGGTCGTAACGAGTCCACCGCAGTGGCGCATTGCCGTAAGAGCCGCTACCTCGTCTATCCACGCCATAAGCTGTCCGCCGAAAAGACGGTTCTGACCGTTGATATATTTATACTGCAAGAGTTTGGTCGTCTCGGTAAGGGATTCCTCAACCTTTTTGTCTCTGATTCTCTTTGCCATTTTGATCACTCCTTATTTCAATGCAGCGAGATACTCCATAAAATCACGCTTATTTTCAACCGGTGAAGTTGTTGGTCTGCCGAGGTCGGAACGAGAGCCTAAAGCGCACTTCACTTCAATGAACGATAATTCCCTGCTAAGCGCCGCGTCTTTAAGCGCTCGGTCAAGCTCGTCAAAGGTTTCCGCGCGCACAGCACTGCTGTATCCACAGGCGGCGGCAATTGCCGCAAAGTCAATTTTACCGGCGACCGTAGGCATTCCGCCGACCGTCTCATGAGCCTCGTTGTTTAACACTATATGAACCATATTCGGCGAATTTGCACCTATCACCGCCATACTGCCCATATGCATAAGAGCCGCACCGTCACCGTCAATGCACCAGACGCGCGTTTCGGGCTTATTCAGCGAAATTCCGAGTGCTATTGAAGATGCGTGTCCCATAGAGCCGACTGTCAGGAAGTCATACTTGTGGCTCATGCCGCTGCGTTCTCTCAATTCAAAAAGTTCGCGGCTCGGCTTGCCCGTGGTCGATATAACAGGTGATTCGCCCGCCGCTCTCATAATGCGGCCGATCACCTCCTCGCGCGGCATTATATGTTCGTTCGCATATGCCACCTTTTCGCCGTATTCAAGCGCTCCTCTGCGCACCACGAATGCCGCCTGACCGCCTGCGGAAAGTTTTTTGAGGAAATTCTCCATAGCCGCCGCGACCTCTGCTTCACTCGTTTCCTTTCCTATCACGAAATAGGAAATATCCATATCATCGAGAAGTTTCAGCGTGACTTCTCCCTGATAAATATGCTGAGGTTCGTCATGAACATCGGGCTCACCGCGCCAGCCGATAATAAAAAGCATAGGGATAGCGTAAACTTTTTGACTGATCAGCGAGGCAACGGGGTTAATTATATTTCCCTCTCCCGAATTCTGCATATATACGACAGGAACTTTGCCCTCTGCAAGATGATATCCTGCCGCGATAGCCGTGCAGTTGCCCTCATTTGCCGCGATAATGTGATGTTTGCGGTCGATTCCGTAAGTGTTCATAAGGTAATTGCACAGAGCCTTCAACTGACTGTCGGGAACTCCCGTGTAAAAATCAGCGCCGATCATTTCCGCCAAACGTTCAACCTTCATGCCTTCCTCCTACGCTTTCAGAATTTGTCCGTACAGCGTCACAAGTGTATCCTTTGTGAGCTTTATCGGGAAGTTTCCGAGCCTGTCCTCATTTACCGAATCCGCCAGTATTCCGATATCTGCCGCCGAATTCGGTTCAGGACGTTCCAGTCCGAGACCCGACACGAGTGCAGAAAATTTTTCTGCCATTTCATTCGGAGTCGCACATCCCATAGACTCGGCAATATCCGCAAAAACGCCGTCAAGATGAGCCTTTCCCCTTTTGTCGATACAATCGTCAGTATTTTTCAGCATATACGGGATAAGCACCTCATTGCAGAGCGCTGTCGCGTGACCGTGTGCAAGTCCGTACATCATTGTAAGCTTATAGCACATAGCGTGACCTGCGGTAGTTCTGGCAATGTTTATCGCCTTGCCTGCAAGATAAGCGGCTCTCATCATCTGCTCCGCAGCCTTGCTGTCTCCCGAAAGGTAAGCTTCTGCGTTCGCCGCAACAAGTTTTATCGCCTGCCTTGAATATCCGCGGCTTTCGTCCGTGGAATGAACCGACCATGCAGCCTCAACTGCGTGACAGAGCGCATCAAGCATTGCGGATTTTTTGTGATACTCAGGCAGACTTTTCAACACAGCCGCGTCAAAAAGTACAGCCGACGGAACAAGGCTCTCGTCCTCAACGGACTGCTTTTCCCCGTCCTTGTAAATGACAGAAAATCCCGTGGCTTCGCTGCCTGTGCCTGCTGTTGTCGGAACTGCAAGAAACGGCAGTTTATTCGGGACAAGTCTCTGTGCAAGGCAATCGTTGTCAAGTTCCATGCCAACAAATGCCTTTACGCACTTTGCCACATCTATCGCACTTCCTCCGCCGACTGCTACTATCGCTCCGCAGTTGCTCTCACGAAAAGCCTTTGCGGCGGCTATTGCCGACCCATACTTTGGATTAGGCGAAAAATCGCTGAATCTCACTATCCCGATACCCGTGCGATTTTCCAGTTCATCAAAGTATTTGCCAAGTTTCAGCGATCCAAGTGACTTGCCGCAGACAAGGAATACCCTTGCAGCATTTATATTGGTAAAGTACCTGACCAATTCGCTGTAATTTTCGCTTGCAAACATTATTTCCTGCATATTTACTCCTCCGGTATAAGCCTTATTATTTCCTGAAACGGCATACATAACTCGTCACATTCCTTGGCGCGGTGATTTTCGAGTATAAGTCTTGCCGCAGTCTGCATTGCGGGGATCTCCGCCCTCGTGAGCTGATTTGCATATATCACCACATTCACTCCTCTGTCACGCAGTTCCTCCTCCGTTACCGAACTGTACGAAGTCGGCACGACAACGAGAGGCGTTGAACTGTCGAACGCGCGAAATTTCTCCGCAAACTCAAACACCTCGTCAGGCTCACGCTTCCGGCTGTGTATCATGACCGCATCAGCTCCGGCAGCAGTATAGGCTCTTGCACGGCTCAGCGCATCGTTCATTCCCTTTTCAAGAATAAGGCTCTCGATCCTTGCACATATCATAAGATCAGCGGTTTTCTGTGCATTCTTGCCTGCCCGTATCTTTTCGCAGAAATCGGAAACTTCTGCCTGTGTCTGAGCCGCCTGCGCACCAAAAAGGCTGTTCTTTTTCAGCCCCGTTTTGTCCTCGATCACCACCATTGACACGCCCATTCGCTCAAGCGTTCGGACAGTGTAGACAAAATGCTCGGTCAATCCGCCCGTATCGCCGTCAAATATGACAGGTTTGGTCGTAACGTCCATAATATCGTCAAGAGTTCTCAGGCGTGAGGTGATATCCACAAGTTCAATGTCAGGCTTTCCGCGCATAACAGAATCGCACAGCGAACTTATCCACATCGCGTCAAACTGTCTTGCTCCGCCGCCGCTGTAAACCACAGTTTTTTCGGCGATAAGACCTGTTATCCCGCTATGAGCCTCAATAGCCGTGACAAGTCCTTTCATTGATATCGCCTTTTTCAGGCGCGATCGTCTCATTGACGGCATGGAAAGCTCCGCACGCGCACGTTTTTCAAGTTCGATGTACTTCTCATCATCACTGTACGGAAACTCCACAAGCTTTCCGCCGTATCCGTTAAGAACCTCTATCACCTCATCACGGATCGGCTGCTGAAATCCCTGAGTCCAGTCATCGCCGTGAACCACAATATCAGGACGATATTTCTCAAGATTTTCGCGGTAACTAAGCTTTTTCTGCTCAACCACGCGGTAAACTCCGCTGATATTCTCAAACATTATCTTGCGCTTTGAAAACGGCAGCAGCGGAAAGCGTTTATATCCCGCGACAGCTTCATCGGAAAGGACTCCGACTGTAAGTCTGCCAAGACCTGCCGCTTTCTGTATTATGCTTATGTGTCCGCTATGTATCATATCCGTTGAAAAGCACATATAAACGTCCCTGTTTTTGATTTTGTGCAGCTTTTCGGTAACGGCTGCCAAATCGTCGGGGTCATCTATTTCCGCGCATAATCTGCCGCCTATGTCCAGCGCAGCCAGATTTTTGTCTTGGATCTCGTTAAGAGCATTTTCCGCGTAGCACTTCCGCTTGGACTCATCGCCGCTTTCGCAGTAGTCGATCATCTTTTCGAGCCACTTCGCCCAATCTTCGCGGTCAAGTTTATAAAGCGGCTGAGCGGTCACAGCTTCATCAAAAAATTCAATGCCGACCTTCTCGATCATGCCGACGCGCACCACCGCCTTGAAATCTTTTTCAGGCAGTTCCGCCGAGCAGTCCACAGCCATGCAACTGCCGCTGTTTCGCAAAACATCGCACAGAACGGAATATTCAAAAACGAGGTCGCCATGAATCAGAACAATATCTTCATCACGCAGCAGTTCCCTCGCGCAGTAAATCGAATAAATGTAATTTGTCCTGTCGTACAGCGGATTCTTCACAAAGCTTATATCAAGCGGCAGTTCAAGGCTCTTGCAGTACTCCGCAACAGCCTCATCAAAAGCTCCCGTAGTAATTACGGCTTCCTGTATTCCGCAGTCTGACAGCAGGCGGAGCTGTCGGCTGAGAATAGTCTCGCCGTCTGTCAATTCAGTCATGCACTTGGGCTGATTTTTTGTAAGCGCCCCCATTCGGCTGCCAAGTCCCGAATTCAGTAATAATGCTTTCATATTCTCCCCCGATCGTCCCTTTATCATTCTATAGAAAGTTCCCAGTAATAGCGGCGGTTTGATTCCGGAAAATCGTCCATAACGCCGTGCTCCGGATCATAAAAAGTCCCTTCACAGAACAGCGACCAATGCCAGCAGCGCGGAGTTTCAAGGCTCAGAAGGCACAGCGGCGGAAGTTCAGACTTGTCCCGAACCGAAATTCTCGTATCTGATATCTTCACACCGTTTTCGCGAAAGGTATCCTTCATTTCCCTCAGCGTGGTCTCGCGGTCGTTTCCGAGATGCTCCACTATCTCTTCAGCCGAAACCCCGAGAACCATTGCCAGCACCGCCTGACCGCATTGCAGATCCGTGGGTTCGTGAATATATGTGATGTTCATTTTACTCCCTGACTGCGGAATATCCGAGCCTTGCAACTATGCCGCAAATCGTGTCGGCGTTTATCTCACCCTTTGCGCGGAATTCCGCAGAAGCGCTTTCAAAATTCACGTCTGCCCACACTCCGTCAAGCTCATTGAGTTCGTTTTCAATACGTTTTGCGCAGTTTGAACAGGTCATTCCGCTGATTTTAAAAGTCTGAGAATAGGCGTAATTGTCCTTGTTTTTAGCCTTTGCAGCCTTTTTGTTTCCGTTGCAGCCTCCCTTACACCGCGAGCAGTCTCCGGAACAGATCTGACCGTTTCTCTTTCCGTAAGCCCACAGTGCAGCAGCTCCAACAAATACCGCCGCAATTACTACTATGATAATGATGTCAACCGTATTCATTTTATCAACTCCAATCAAAATTACAGCAGTCCGGAGCGAGCTGCTGCCGATATATTTATAGCAATACGACAAAATAACGCAACTGATCTGACAAGTCATTACGCATTATTTATTGTATTGCTATAGTGTATTTAATTACCGCGCTTTTATTCAATTGATACCTTGTGTTAACGAAATTATATCACGCCTGCGCAGTCATGTCAACGAAATTAAAATAATTTCACGGACAAAAAAGCGGAGCACATCTGCGCTCCGCTTAGTTTCGGTAAATTTATTTTTCTGAAAGGTATTTCTCTGCTGCTGCTAACTTCACGCAGATAACGAAAAGCTCCATAGCCTTTTTGAGATCCTCCATCGGAGGGTATGTAGGCGCAAGACGGATATTTCTGTCGCGCGGATCTACGCCATAGGGGAAAGTTGCGCCTGCACCTGTGAGTGTAACGCCTGCATCTGCGCAAAGGCTTACGATCCTCTTGGCACAGCCATCGGGGGAATTGAACGAGATGAAGTAACCGCCCTTAGGCTCTGTCCACTCGCCTATTCCGAGAGGAGCAAGCTCGTCATTGAGTATCTTGCAGACAAGCTCGAACTTGGGAGCAATGATAGCCTTGTGCTTCTTCATGTGCTCAACCATGTTATCAAATGTTCCGAAGTACTTAACGTGACGGAACTGGTTCATCTTATCGTAGCTGATAATGCTGATACCAAGGTGCTTCTTGAGATCATCTATATTCTTGCGGCTTGCGCCCATTACTGCAACGCCTGCGCCGGGGAAAGTGATCTTTGAAGTAGAGCCGAAGATGTAAACAATGTCCTCATTGCCGACCTTCTTAGCCTCGTCAAGAATGTTGAGAATGTACTTGGGATCATCAACAAGGTGGTGAATGCAGTAAGCGTTATCCCAGAAAATGCGGAAGTCCTTTGCCTTGGGCTTGAGAGCCGCAAAACGCTTTACAGTCTCATCGCTGTAGGAGATTCCGTCAGGGTTGGAGTACTGCGGTACGCACCAGATACCCTTGATCGACTCATCTTCAGCAACGAGCTTTTCGATCATATCCATGTCAGGGCCTGTAGCAGTCATGGGAATGTTTATCATCTCAATGCCGAAGAACTGAGTTACCTTGAAGTGTCTGTCATATCCGGGAACAGGACAGAGGAACTTTACCTTTTCGCACTCTGACCACGGCTTGCCGCCGAGAACTCCCTTATTGTAAGCGGTCTGTACAGCAAAGAACATTGCGCTGAGGCTTGAATTTCCGAAAATGATGACCTCATCTTCGTTTACGCCGAGCATATCGGAGAAGAACTTCTTAGCCTCGGGAATACCGTCGAGCATTCCATAGTTACGAACGTCAACGCCGTTCTCGCTTGTAAATTCGCCGTCGTCAAAGACTTTGAGCATATCAACGCTGAGCTCAAGCTGTTCCTTGCAGGGATTTCCTCTTGCCATATTGAGGCAGAGGCCCTGTGCCTTGAAATCATCATAGAGCTTCTGGGTGTCATTTTTAAACGCAGTAAGCTGTTCCTTGTTCATTTCCGATAAATACATTTGCAGAAACACACCTTTCATATTTCATAAAGCACATAGTGTGCTATTATTTCCAATAAAAAGTATACCATAGCGCAGGGGGATTTTCAAGAGACAATATAACGAATTTAAAAGCGTAAAATAGGCTTTTTTTGTTGTTTTATGCGAGATATTTTTTGATATATTCCTATATTATACGCATAATCTACAATAAAACGCGCATGAGTTACTGCATTTTCACGATTTTTATTTATGCAATATTGACAAATACAAATACTCGTTATATAATAATAGTATATAGATAGATTCAGGGGATGGGAAATAATTTATTTTTCGGAGGTATTATCATGAAAGAATTATTCTCATCGGCAATTTCCGTTTTCACTTCTCTCGCGCTCATATCTTCTTCGGCAATTTCCTATGCATCGGCGGCGGGCAGCGTTCCCGTTGATTCTGACCTATCGAGGGAAACGCTGTATCTTGACGAAGCTGACGACCTGACCTTTACAGCCGCTGACACTCCGTTGATACTCTCGAATTTCTCGGAAGGCACTTACAATTACAAGGACTTTCTCGACGAAAACAACACCGCAGTCTACGAGGCGCTTGAGATCCTGACCACACCGCAGACCGACACAATAAGCGTAATTCTGCCGCAGTCCCTTTCGATATCGCTCTCAGCGCTGCCCTCATCGAAAGATTTCAGCAGTAACGATCAGGAGGCTTATGAATCCGCAATATTCGGTAGCTGCAAGCCCGGAATTGACACGCTGACATTCGATATGCCTGAGATATGCTGGATGGACATTTCAAAATTCAGCATTGGACTCGGAAAGGATACGACCGTTTCACAGAACTATTTCACGGGCAAATACACGCTCACTGTGCGCTCGCTGAAGTTCACGCCAAGCTGCAACTCCGTCTTTGGATCGGTAAGCGATGCTCAGGAATATGTTGACAAGCTCAACAAAGCTATAGAGGATTTTCCCGTGAGCGGAGATACTCGTCAGGAACAGCTCCTGAGCATTCATGACTACATCTCACAGTTTACTTACTATGACACTAATGCGGACTTTGCCTCATCGGCTCTCGGTGCGCTTGTTGAGCCGGGCGTTGTCTGCGAGGGTTACTCAAAGGGTTTCAAGCTTATCTGTGACAAACTCGGCATTCCGTGTGTCCTCGTTTTCGGAAACTACAACCGCTCAACCAATACGGCTCATATGTGGGACTATGTGCAGATGGAGGACGGAAAATGGTATGCTGTTGACGTTACATGGGACGATCTCGACAACGACGATGTGGTAAAATACCAGTACTTTCTCAAAGGCTCGGACAGTTTCAACACAAATCACACTCCGGAATCCGCCTACAACATAACTACTTTCACCTATCCCGAGCTTTCCGCAGAGGACTATTCACCTGCAACTCAGCCTGCAACAACAACAACAACAACAACTACTACTACTACTTCCACCACGACTGTTACGTCCTCTGAAACAACATCATCAGCCGAATCTACTACAACTACGGATAACACTTCACAGACAACAACTACCACAGTTACAACAACTTCAACTACCGAAAGCACGGTTTCAAACATTTCTTCCACCACAACTACATCATCAAGTACTACTACGACCGCAGAACCTGTTCCCGAATTTGTTATCGGCGATGTAAACAAAGACGGCAAGGTCAATCTCGCCGATCTGGTTCTGTGTCATTACGCAGTCCTCGGAAACTTCACGCCCGAATTCTCATGTGATGCAAACGGTGACGGAAAAACAAACGCTCTTGATATTGCGATCATCAGACACATTCTCCTCTGTCAGTAAAATCCAATGCTCAGACAGTTTATTTTCGGAATTTAGTTGAAATTTTAAATGATTTGTGATATAATATAAATTAAATAATACGACATAAACGTTTCAGACAGCACCGCACACAGACGGCTGAGTATGCGTAGGCATATCCGCCGCCGAAACTTCAAGCGTACTTTGTGCGGTGCTGTCTTTATACCTTAATGAGGGATTTGTATGGGTGATATTGACACAAATAAAATGTTTACGATCAGAAATATGCTTGAAATCGCTCCATGCGGCTCGATCATATTCAAGACGACCCCCAACATTGATATTATTGCTTCTAATGAAAGGCTGTGGGAACTCTTTGAGTGCGATTCGGAGGAGGATTTCATGTCCTTTTGCAAGGGCAGCATGATAAATCTGATCGCTCCTGTTGACCGCACGGCTATAAGGGAGCTTATCCGGAAAACATCAGATCTAAAGTTTCAGAAAACCCACAGACATATTTATCGTATTCTCACCAAAGCAGGCAATCAGATAGAAGTCGAGGACAGAGGCGGATCCATTATATTTAATGACGAAACGCTCATTGTTTGCCAGATGTGCCAGAATGAGAATAATCTGATAGGCGCAAACGATATAAACGACAGACTGACAGGCGTTCTCAGCATGAAGCAGTTCACGGCTCTTGCAACTGATATCCTCAGGGACGCTGAAAAGAGAAACGAACACGAGCAATACACCTTTACTTACGACAATATACGCAATTTCAAGCTCTACAACATGAAGTACGGCAGAAACGAGGGCGACAACCTGCTGAGAATGATCGCCGATCATCTCAAAAGCTCTCCTGACAGAATTCTGGTAGCACGCTATGACAACGACCATTTTCTGTCGCTCTTCAAAAGAAATGATGTATCCGAGCTTACTGCCAAGAAAAACACCGTATTCAACAGCGAATACAAGGCTGCGGGAATATCCATAAAAACGGGAATATACAAAGTTCACAGCAAGGGTGTTGAAGTATCCCATGCCTGCGATATGGCAAAGGTCGCGTGTGATACGATACGCGACTCAACTGTTTCCGTAATGATCTACGACAAGGAGCTTGAACAGAGCGTAAGGCTTGAAAATTACATAGTGGAGCACTTTGAGTCGGCTATGGCAAGTGGACACATCATTCCCTACTATCAGCCTGTTGTGCGTACGATAAGCAATTCTCTCTGCGGAACAGAAGCTCTCGCAAGGTGGATAGACCCAGAAATCGGCTTTATCCCCCCTGCTGATTTCATTCCGATACTCGAAAAGAACCACCTCATCACAAAGCTTGATCTGTTCATGCTGGAGCAGATATGTATCAACATGAACAATGCAAAAAAGCTCGGACACATGATAGTTCCGACTTCATTCAACTTGTCCAAGCAGGATTTCGTTGAGAGAAATATGCTCAGCGAGGTCGAGAACATAGTAAGCCGACACGGTATCGCAAGAGATCTGATAAATATTGAGATAACCGAATCGATGATAATGGACTATCCGCAAAGACTGAAAATGGAGATAGAGCTCTTTCAGAACAGCGGATATCAGGTGTGGATGGACGACTTTGGCAGCGGATATTCCTCGCTCAACGTACTGAAAGAATATCCGTTTGACGAGATAAAGCTTGATATGCTGTTCATGCGCTCCTTCGATGACAGATCAAAGGAAATAATCCGCGCAACGGTTCAGATGGCGAAAAGACTGGGAATACAGACTCTCGCGGAGGGCGTTGAAACCAAGGAGCAGTACGACTTTCTGCGCCGCATAGGCTGCGAAAAGGTTCAGGGATACTATTTCAGCAAGCCTATTTCCCCGAAAGAAATTCTTACCTTTGCTGAGGAAAAGCACATATCCATGGAAAAACGTGCCGACCGCCATTACTACGACCGTATCGGCAGGATAAACAGCATTACGGACAGAACCCTCGCTATAACGGAATTTGACCAGAAAACATTCAAATTCCTGTTCCGCAACGAGGAATTCGACAATGCTCTGCAAAGCATAGGTATCACGGACGAGGAGCTTATCGACCACTTCATAAACTCTGCCTCCTCCAATCTGAGCAGGAAATTCCGCTATCTTCAGGAAAGGACCGAACTTGAAGAAGGCTTTTCGCAAATGGACTTCGCTGTCAACGGACAGTATTTCAGACTGCGTTCCAAGCTGATAAGTCAGAATATGCCGTATACGGCAAATCAACTTGAAGTAATAAACCTTACTTCAAACGAATCCGAAAACGACAGCGGCAGGCTCGACCGCGTTATACGAGCTATCTACAGCATATATGATTTCATCATTCTGATATATCCGGACGGAAAATTTGAAAATCTCATGAGAAGTGGCAGTTCAAACTCAAAAAAACTCGAGGGAAACGCTCTCACAGACACGGATCGCGCCAAGAACTTCATTCACCCCGAAGACCGCAGGGAATTTCTCTCATATGCGGATATAAATTCTCTCAGAAAGAGACTGAGATCCGCCGAACGAGGCTATGAAACAAGATTTTTCCGCTCAAAACTAGGAAAGGAAGGCTATGTGTGGAAAGAGCACACTTTCCAGTACCTTCCGGAATTTGACCTTATAATCTACTCCACAAAGGCAACTCCGCTTTACCGCGCCGACCTTTCGCGTCAGATAGGCGCTGAATCCAACTTGGACAGCGGAATCGAAAGTGCTCTGTGGCAGTCGCTCAAATACTCGAATATCGTCAACCTGTTTTGGAAAGATACCGACAGAAAATTCGCAGGCGGAAACCGCAAATTCCTCGATACGCTTGGGATCGAGGACAAGGCGGATATATACGGCAAGCGCGATGAGGATCTTAACTGGCTTATTGACACGTCTGCTCCGATAGACGACGATACCCAAATACTGGAAAATGGCGCTGACATTCACAATCGCCTTGAAAAGCTTATAATTGACGGAGTTTCACACAATATACTTGTCTCCAAAGAGCCGATATACAAAAACGGCAAGATAGCGGGCATACTCGGAAGCTTTGTCGATCTCGATGAATACGCTCAGCTTGGTCTGAACGGTTCTTCACTCAACAACAGAGACATGGTAACCGGACTTTTATCGGCTCACGGAATAATTGACCCTGTTTCCGAGTACATCGAGGGCTGGCAGAACAGGCAGGAAAAATTTGCAATACTCCGCATAAGATTTCTGGAGCAGAAAAGCAACTATGAAGAATACGGCCCTCTTGTATCCAACGAAATTGCACGCGAGATTGCGATGATACTTAGCAGGATAGGAAAAAGAGAAGCCGTTATTGCAAGGCTTTATGCGGGGAACTACGTCCTTATGAAAAAATACGAGGACAAAGCTTCCGTAAACAGGCTTGTGGAAAAAATAACCTCCAATCTGAAAAACATTCACCGCGTTGCAGGCTTTGACGTTACAATATACCCCGAAATAAAGGTTTATTTTGCCGGCGAAACCAAGACCGCAGGCGAGCTTATCGCCGTTGCAACCGGCGGAACGGAGATAGATCTTGCGCAGAGAGAACAGCTTGAGGATAAGCTGAATTACTACAACATTCAGCTTGATACGGTCGTTGATACGCTGCCCGGAGGAATCGCGATTTATGAGGTTTTAGATGCCGGACTCAACATCGTGTACGCTTCAAAGGGCGTAAGCGAGATCTCCGGACGGACTCAGGAGGAGTTCCTGAAAAGCTTTGAGCAAGACAAATCGTCAGGCATGGTCGATCAGGACATCGAAATGGTGGATTCCGCAGTATATAGGGCTATACACAACGGCGATGAAATTAACGTTACCTATCGTCTGCGTCACCTTAACGGCAAGATAATCTGGGTAAATATGCAGGGCAGGATCATCGGCGAGCAGAACGGACGTCCTCTGCTTTTGGGAGTATTTCGCAATCTCTCTGAGTCTACACAAGTTTATGAATCCCTGCTTGACGAATCACTTGCAGGGATATTCGTAAGCGCCAAAAAAGACGGCGAAATGCTCTATACCAATCAGGTAGCCGTAAGAACAAGCAAAGCATTGACACACTGTTCTGTTGAGGATCTGTACAAACAGATTGTAGAGTTGTGTACTCCCGAACGCAAGATAAAAATCGTTTACGGCCCCGACGTCGAACGCGAAAAGTACGAGATAGTCATGAATGACAGAAATATGCTCGTTTATCAGGTTGACGGAATATGGAACGGCAGAGAGGCGAAAATATGCTATGTCTCCGATATTACTGGAAAATACATAGAGGAGTGCGCAAAGGCTGAACGTGAGTCCATGCTGTATCTTCAGGCGATAAACTCGTCATATGACATGATAATCACGCTGAATCTCACGCAAAACCTCTTTAAGCTCTACTCCAACGACAACTTTTTGGGATATGACTGGTCAAACTGCAAAACTTATGAAGAACTGACGGCAGCTATCGCTAAGATGATTCCCGACAGCGAAAAAGTAGACCCCAGGTCTTTCTTAGCGAGCGAACAGGTTCAGAAATATAAATCGGGAACTAACTTTACTGTTACCGAACACAAAGTCTATGACGCTCAGGGAAATATCCACTGGGTATCTGTCCGCGTTGTCTATTCAGAAGATCCCGTTTCGCACGACATTCTTGCCATTTCGCTTACTATGCTCATTGACGATCAGGTCAGGGAACGCCGCGAACGGCAGGTGATTCTGCAAAACGCTCTTGACGAAGCAAACAGCGCAAGCAGGGCAAAGAGCCAGTTTCTCTCCAATATGTCCCACGACATAAGGACTCCCATGAATGCCATTATGGGATATTCCGCAATTGCCGCTGAACACCTTGACGACAGAAAAAGAGTCGATGATTGTATCCAGAAGATCATCTACTCGGGCAAGAACCTACAGGAACTTCTCAATGACGTTCTGGATATGTCGCGTATTGAATCGGGAAAGGATACACTCGAACCCACTGACGCCACCTTTAAGGATATGGAAAAGGAAGTCCTCGCGATAATCAAGCCGCTGACGGACGCAAAGAATATCACGCTTATTTCCGAAAACTGCGGTCTCGTTCACAAGAATGTGAAAATGGACTTTCCTAAAGTCAGCAGGATATTTATCAATATTCTGAGCAATGCAGCAAAATTCACGGGCGAAAACGGCAAGATAATCTGTCGGCTCACCGAGGAGAAAAGCCCGATAGTCGGATTCGGAACTTACACGTTCAGTATAAAGGATAACGGAATAGGCATGAGCGAAAGCTTCCTTGAACACATATACGAGCTGTTTTCCCGTGAAAACACATCGACAAATTCACGCACATACGGTACAGGTCTCGGAATGGCTATCGTCAAGAAGTACGTTGATATCATGGGCGGCACTGTAAATGTGCTCAGCAAGCAGGGTGTCGGAACAGAAGTGATCGTCAGAATGGATCTTGAATGGTCTGACGATAAGGGAACTCGCGATAATGAATCCGAGGACTTGCAGCTCAATCGTCTCAAGGGAAAGCGTGTCCTTGTTGTGGACGACAGCAGCCTTAACAGCAGTCTCGCGTCTATCATGCTTGAAGAAATGGGAATGTCTGCCGATACCGCCGCTGACGGCACAGAGGCTGTTAGAGCGCTTGAATCATGCGGCGACGGAGAATATGACTTAGTTCTAATGGATATGCAGATGCCGACCATGGACGGGATAACCGCAACAAAAAAGATCCGCGCCTCAAAACGCGGATATCTGCAAAAAGTCCCGATAATCGCACTCACAGCGAACGCCTTTGTTGAGGACGTTGAAATATGCCTTAAAGCAGGAATGAACGGTCACATCTCGAAACCGTTCAACCGCGAGGACTTCATAAAGAAAATGGCTGAAGCATTGTCTGAATAAACCAAAGGCAGCACTCACATTATGAGTGCTGCCTATACTGTAAACGCCTGAGAGTCGATCTCAGGCGTTTTCTTTTTGGATACAGCTTTGTGTATCGCGGATCACGTCCTCAACAGTGATCGACCGCATTTGCCTTTCCATTGCCTGCTGAATACTCTCAAGCTTGTCATCAAGCGCCTTGTGAATGTTTCTTCCCACAGGGCAGGCAGTATTCGGATTATCGTGAAAATGAAAGAGCTGATTTTCCTCAATGCTGTCAACGGCTCTGAAAATATCGAGCAGCGTTATCTCGCTAAGCGGTCTTGCCGCGTCAACTCCGCCTGAACCTCTTTTTACGGAAACAAGGTCGGCTTTTTTCAGTTGCTGCAAGACTTTTCTTATTATGACGGGATTCACATTTATGCTGCCTGCGAGAAAATCGCTCGTCAGCTTGTGTTCGTCCCTGAATGTATCGATACACGCAAAAATATGTATAGCAATTGTAAATCTGCTTGAGATCTGCACTTTGACCACTCCCCTTTTGAGTAATTATATCACAGCGCAAATGTAATGTCAACGGTTACAGCTTCACAAAACAAAAAGCAGGAGAACATATCTCCTGCTTTGAGTATTCTTACATAAGCTGCTGTTCGTTTATCATCAGCTTAAACTGCATTCCGAGTTTTTCCGCTGCCTTTCGGCAGAGTATCATTCGCTGAAGGAAAATTTCAAAATAGTCCATTACCGAGCCATAGCGCGTATCTACGGAGAGCTTCAGCTTTATAAGCGTGTGCGACTCGTTGATCTTCAATTCTGACTTGGTTACTGAATAGTTGACGCGGTCATGAATATCAAAGTTCGAGATATCCTGATTGCGCACACGGTTGCGGCGCACATCGCTTTTGTCAGCAAGTATCAGAGCGGCTGCAAGCGCACTTACCGGTACGCCTGTGCCCTCATCGTGATTTCCGATAGCGGAAACTATCTGCCCGATCTCATCGGGAGGAAAATTCAGGTGATCCAGAATACGGAAAGCCATTATCGCGCCCGACTGACTGTGCTCCACACGATTTACGAGATTGCCAATATCATGCAGATATCCTGCTATCTTTACAAGCTCGACCGTTCGCTCCGGATAGCCGAGAGTTTGCAGTATGTATCCTGCCTTTTCAGCTACCAGCGTTACATGGGCAAAGCTGTGCTCGGTAAATCCGAGTGCAGACAGCGCCAGATCTGCCTGACGGATATAGGTATTGATCTCCTCATTCTTCTTGATCTCCTGATATGTCATGATTACTCCTCCTTCAGAATGTCTGACATGATGTTTTTAGGCAACACAGCACAAATTCTGTACAGTGTTGCCTTAAATATTATTCTTATGACTGCTTAGGAAAGTTTATAACGACCGTTGTTCCTTCGTTTTCCTTGCTTTCGAGCGAGATCTGCGCGTTGTGGTACATTACTCCGTGCTTTACAATTGAAAGTCCCAGCCCTGTACCGCCGATAGACTTTGATCTTGCCTTGTCAACACGGTAAAAACGTTCAAACACTCTGTCCTGCTGTACCGTTGGTATCCCTATTCCCGTATCCGAAACAGTTACCGTTACAGTATCGGCGCTGTTCTTAACGGAAACCTTAACATCTCCGCCGCTGCGGTTGTACTTTACCGCATTGTCACAGAGGTTGAAAATTATCTCGTCAAGTATTTTCCTTACGCCCGTTATCTCAGCCTTTTCGCCGTTGACCGTAAAGTGTATCTTCTTCTCCTGCGCCTGCGGAGAAAGTCTTGAAGCGATCTCAAGAGACAGCGTGTACAGATCTACAGTTTCAGGCTCATACTCGATAGTTCCGTCATCAAGTTCCGATAATTTGATGATATCGGATACGAGTGATATGAGACGCTGAGCCTCATCGTATATTGATCTGCTGAAATCAATGACTGTCGCTTCATCAGTACCGCCTGACTTCATTATCTCTGCAAATCCCGAGATAGAAGTCAGCGGCGTTTTAAGTTCGTGCGAAACGTTTGAAGTGAACTCGCGGCGCAACTGCTCACGTCTGCTTATCTCCGTGATATCAATAACAACAATTACCGCACCGATAACTTCCTGCTCCGTATCGTATACAGGGTTTGAGATGATACTGTAAACCCGCTCGTCCGTTGTCATCTCTGCCTGCGAATGTTCACCGTCAAGCGACTTGTATATCGCGTCACGGAAAGGCTTGCTGCGGCTGAGCGCAAGAATGTTTTCGGGAGTTTTCTGCTCAGCTCCGAACAATTTCAATGCAGCGGCGTTGTAGGTCAGTATCTTCATCTGATTGTCGATAACGATAAAGCCCTCGCTCATGTTATCGGTAATTATTCTGAATTCTTCCTGCTTCTGACGAGCCTCTTTGAGCTGCTCCTCTATCGTTGAATTCTGATGTGCGATTTTTCTCAATAGCGGCGATAATTCATCATACACCGTATTTTCCATAGGCTCATCAAGATCAAGATCGTTTATCGGCTCAACGATGTGCTTTGCTACATTCGTTGAAAGTATGAGCGACAGCACAATTGCAGCTATGACCACAATTGCTATCGGCTGACTGATCCCGAGCAGTATCGTGACTATCGTGAACTGGTCTGCGGATATTCTGAGTATCTGTCCGTTGTCAAGCTTCTGAGCGTAATAAACCGTCTTTTCGGTCATGGTTGACGAATATCTTACGCTCTGACCCCTGCCCTCAGTCTCAGCCTGCTTGACCTCCTCGCGGTCACCGTGATTTTCAAGCTTGCTGACATCGACCTGCGAATCTGCAAGAACTGTGCCGTCCTTGTCTATCAGAGTAACTCTGTCGCCGTCTTTGCTGAGGTTGTCAAAGTAACTGATACCCTCGTTTTCGATCGCAGTTGCAACGAACGCCGTTTCCTTCTGAAGCTGATCTTCAAGCTGGTTCTCAAAAATGCCGTGCAGTATGCCCATTATCAGAAAAATGCTTGCAAGAAGAACTATCATAGCCGTAAGAAGTGACGAACGAAAAATCTTCTTAAACATTATTACTTACTCCTATCTTATAGCCGACGTTCTTTACCGTCTGAATGTACTGTCCGGCAGCGCCAAGCTTTATGCGGAGATTGCGGATATGGACATCGAGTGTTCTCGATTCTCCGTAATAGTCGTTCCATACCTTTGTAAAGAGTTCGTCGCGGCTTACAACATTGCCGTTTGCTTTCAGCAAAAGTGTAAGAATGGCAAATTCTTTGAAAGAAAGCGTGACTTCACTGCCGTCAACATATACGGTGTGTTTATTGGTATCAACAGACAATATTCCAAGGCTGTATTCCACCTGATTCTGTGCATGAGTCTGCCTGCTCCTTCTGATAACAGCTTTTACTCTCGATATAAGCTCCGTCATGCCGAAGGGTTTTGAAATGTAATCATCAGCGCCCATGTCGAGTCCCGTAACTTTATCGAATTCGCTGCCTTTTGCGGTAAGCATTATTATCGGCACAGTTTCGTCGGTTTTTCGCAGGCTCTCAAGTATTGACAAGCCGCTTTCTTCGGGAAGCATTATATCCAAAAGAATAATATCAGGCTTTTCCTCGGCAAACGCTTTGCGGAATTCGCTCGGGAGCGCAAAACCGCTTACCGAAAATCCTTCCTTATTCAGCGCGTAACATACCAGTTTCCTGATATTATCATCATCTTCAACTATAAATATTCTATCCATCTTCTATGCCTCCCTGCTACAAATTATACAACATATGTCCGCCAAAATCAAGCCTTATGATTACCTGTCACTGCGAAGATGACCCATTCGGCAATGTTTTCAGCGTGATCTCCTATGCGCTCGAAATATTTTGCTACCATAAGCAGGTCAAGAAGTCCTTCAGCGTTTTCGTTTTCAGTACGGATAACATTTATCAGCTCGGATTTTGCCTTGTCAAAAAGCGCGTCCACAGTATCGTCAAGCCCGATCACGGAATTGGCAATGTCGATGTCCTTTCTGACGTAGGAATCAACACTGTTCATAACCATTTTCACGGTCGTTTCCGCCATTTCCTTGATATTGATCTTTGACTTGATATCGTCTGTTACATATTCCGCGATCTCTGCAATGTCTAACGCCTGATCTCCGATCCTTTCCATATCCGATATCATTTTAAGCGCTGATGTTATCATTCGGAAATCAGTAGCGACAGGCTGCTGTTGGATAAGCAGCCTCATGCACATTGTTTCGATCTCGCGTTCCTTCTGGTCTATCTGCTTTTCGGCCTCCGCCGCGTTTTTCTTCATCTGCGCGTCGTTTTTAAGCAGATATTTCACAGCGCAGCTTATTGCGTCCTCGCACAATGCGCCCATTTCCACAAGCGCATTACTCAGCTTTGAAAGTTCTTCCTCAAAATGTTCACGCATATTAACCAAACCTTCCTGAAATATAATCTTCTGTTCTCTTTTCCTTCGGAGTTGAAAACATCTTGTCGGTCTCGTCGTATTCGACTATTTCTCCCATAAGGAAAAAGGCTGTTTTATCGGATATTCTTGCCGCCTGCTGCATATTATGCGTAACAATGATTATCGTGTACTTCTTTCTCAGCTCCACAGCGAGATCCTCTATCTTAGAGGTGGAAATAGGGTCAAGGGCTGATGTCGGCTCGTCCATGAGCAGTATCTCAGGCTCGACCGCAAGCGCCCTTGCAATGCACAGTCTCTGCTGCTGACCGCCGCTCATGCCGAGCGCGGATTTCTTCAGCCTGTCCTTGCACTCGTCCCACAATGCCGCTTTTCTGAGAGAATCCTCAACGATCTCGTCGAGCTTGGCTTTCGACTTTGTACCGTGTATTCTCGGGCCGTATGCGATATTGTCGTAAATACTCATCGGGAACGGATTCGGCTTCTGGAACACCATTCCCACGCGCTTGCGCAGAATGTTTACGTCCATATCCTTGTAAATGTCAATGCCGTCAAGTGTGATCTTTCCTTCAATGCGGCAGCCCTCAACAAGATCGTTCATTCTGTTGAGTGAGCGCAGAAACGTTGATTTTCCGCAGCCTGAAGGCCCGATAAGCGCCGTTATCTCTTTTTCTGGAAGAGATATATTAATATTTTTCAAGGCGTGATTTTCTCCATACCAGAGATTCATGTCACGAGCCTCAAGTGAATTTTTGTTTTCGTTCATTTTACGTCGCCTTTCTTCAGTTTTTTGCCGGCAAGTTTTGCTGTCAGGTTGATGATGATCGAAATGATGAGAAGTACGGACGCTATTGCAAACGCTGTATCGAAATCTCCGCGCTCCTTTGCGTACATATAAAGCGAAACGGTCAGAGTCGAACCTGCATGATCGGGCTTCACAGCATTAAGAGGAGAAAGCATCTCGTTTGCCATACCTGCTGTGAACATCAGAGCTGCGCTTTCACCGGTAATTCTTCCGACTGCGAGAATACAGCCGGTAACAATACCGTCTACCGCTGACGGGAGCACAACTGTCCGTATTGCATACCACTTTCCTGCGCCGAGTGCGAATGCACCCTCACGATAACTCGCCGGCACGGTTTTAAGGCTCTCCTGCGTGGTTCGTATTACTGTCGGCAGCGTCATGATAACAAGCGTCAGCGAACCTGCTACCAGACTCGTACCAAGTGAGAAAAACTGAACAAAGATAAGCATTCCGACAAGTCCGTATATGATCGACGGGATCCCGGCAAGAGTTTCCGTTGCAAGCTCTATTATCTTGATAGCTTTCCTGTTGCTTGCGTATTCCTGCAAATACACAGCCGAGCCTACTCCGAGCGGAAGCACTATGATTATGGTAATGAATATGATGTAAAGCGTATTCATTATATTCGGAAGGATACCTACCGTTTCCTTGACCATGCTCGGCTTTGAAGTGAGGAATTCCGCGGTAATATTCGGTATTCCTCTGAACAGAATGTAGCCGGTCATCATGAGAATAAGCGCAATTATCACGAGTGCAGCCATATGTACAAGGAAATCGAGGATCAGATCCCTGACCTTTCTTTTCATTGATATATGTTCATTCATAAGCTCACTTCCTCTCCCGCTTGACTACGAAGTTAAGTATCATATTTATTATAAGGATAAATATGAACAGTACAAGTGCTATTGAAAACAGTGCCTGCCGCTGGAGTCCTGACGAATACGACATTTCACTTGCGACAGCCGTTGTGAGAAAGCGCACGCTCTTGAACAGAGACGGCATATTCGCAACGTTGCCCGCAACCATCATAACTGCCATTGCCTCGCCTAGCGCTCTGCCGATACCGAGTATGACCGAGGTGAGTATTCCGCTTTTTGCAGCAGGAAGAAGCACCTTGAACGTCGTCTCGGTCTTGGTCGCTCCGAGCGCAAGTGAAGCCTCCTCATAGTCGTGAGGCACCGCCTTTATCGCCGTCTGCGATACGGAAATGACCGACGGCAGTATCATTACTGCAAGAACGATGATCGCCGAGAACAGATTAGCTCCGTCAGGGAGAGAGAATACTTCTCTCACAGTAGGTACGATTATTATCATTCCGACAAGTCCGTATACAACCGAAGGAATACCCGACATGAGGTCGATAACAGCGGTACATACGCTTGCAGCCTTCGATTTTGAATACTTTGCAAGGAATACGGCGCACAGAACTCCGAACGGCACACCTATCAGAATAGCTCCGAATGTGCCGTAAACCGATGACAGAATGAACGGAAGTATACCGTACTTCGGATCAGCGGCGGTCGATGCCCATGTCGTGCCGAAAATAAATTCCTTAATGCCGATCTTTCCTATTGCCGGAACGCCTGAGCCGAAAAGAAACGCTGTTATTATTATTACGAATACTATCGAAAGAAATCCGCATATTGTAAACAGCCATTTCATTATTTTTTCAGGCAGATTGGATTTTTTCATGATCTGTTCCTTCATTTCGCATTCGGAACAGCTCCGGCCTTACGGATAAGATCAGCAGCCTCATCGCTAAGGCAGTAATCGTAAAAGTCCTTTGCAGCTCCTGTAAGTTTTGTGTCCTTCTTTGTAACAAGTATGAAATTACGCTGGATCTTGTAACTGCCGTTCTGGATATTCTCCTCAGTAGGCTCAACTCCGCCGACGGAAACAGTCTTTACTGTATCTCCGACTGCTGCAATTGACGCATATCCGATAGCATTGGGGTTTGAAGCGACTGTCTGAATAACGTCACCTGTTGAAGTAAGCTCCTGAGCGTACTTGCACTTGTCCTCTGTGCCGGTAATGCTTTCAAAACCGTCACGAGTTCCCGATGCAGCCTCACGTCCGATACATACGATAGGTGAATCGCTTCCGCCAATATCAGACCAGCTCTCGACATCGCCGGTGTAGATCTTTTCGATCTGATCTATGCTAAGATCAGCGATCGGATTGTCCTTGTTTACGATTATCGCAATACCGTCTATCGCAACTATTGTGCTGTCAAGTGTCTGAGCCTCATCATCTTTAAGGTCTCTGCTCGAAAGTCCGATGTCGCAGCTTCCGCTCATAACAGCCTGAATACCTGCACCCGAACCTGTGGGATTGTAAGTTACCTTAGTTCCGTCGTGGCTGTCCATGTATGCCTCGCTAAGATATCCGATGACCTTTTCCATTGAAGTTGAACCATCGGTTGAAACTGTCTCATTCTTTGTACCGCCGCAGCCTGTTAATGCTGCTGCCAGCATAATTGCCGATACACCCGCAAAAATTCTTTTCCTGATCATAATAAATCTCTCCTGTTAATTAATTTCCCTTTCGGTGATTACAGTATATCATCGCTAATGTAAAGCCTGATATCTTTTTTATGTTAATTGTAGGTAAAGTTGATTTTTCGGCGATAATTCGGCATTTCAATGTAAAATAACAATCACCCCGCAGCGGTATCCTTACCGCCTGCGGGATGATTGCTTAGAGACTGTTTTGTATCTTTTCCACACGTCTTTTCGGCAGATCCTGCCGTTGACTGCGTTGAAGATCCGCACATAAAAAGATACTGAACAGTTTTTATATCTTCAAGTCCTGACATACGCTGTCAAAAAGCAGCGCGCATGAAACATATTTCCCTGAAAACGCAGTTCCCGTGTGTCTGTCAAAAAGCATTCGGCAGATCTCAAGAACCGCGCTGTATTTTTTTGTATTGCGAGTATTCACGCACTTTGAAAACTCCTCTGCCGGATTTCTCAGCGGCTTTACTTCGTCAAGAAAAGCCGTCACCTGTTTCAGCAATCGTGAACTGTGCGGATCTTCGGTCAGCTTCATCAGCTTTTGCGCCGCCGCTTTCATCAGACGATTTTCGGCTCTGTCAGGACTGAAAACCTCGTGCCGCACATAAAGCCTTTCGCGGTGGGTGAGATTTTTTCGCATATTCTCGGCAAACATTATCGTCCCCTGAACTGACGTCATGTTCTCCTCGCGCGTCAGATATGCCGAAAGAACTCCGCTTTTTATTATCTTCATGCTCTCAGCGGCAAAAACTGAAATAAAATACTCCATAAAGTTCGCGCTTTCGGAAAGCCTGCTGTCTCCGAATCCGTATCCTATCCGACTGCAAAAGCTGCGGCACAAGTTTTCTCTTGCCGCATTGACATCATCACTCTGAACATTCGGAAATATCTCTATGAGTGTTCCGTCAACAAGCCTTATAAAGCCGCAGCAGCCGCCTGATTCTATGCTGTTTCCGTTGAGCTTTACCGCGGGTCTGCCATCAAGTTCGCAGTTTTCCGCGAACTCGCCGAGCATTTCAAATAAAACTTTATTTTCCTGCGAAAGCTCAATGACCGTACTGTGAGCAAATGCGGAAATATATGTGCCGTTCATTTTATTCTCCGTTCATCAGGCGTTTTACCTGTAGATATTTATGAAGTGTTCCCTGTTCCAATTGGACGGATTTCCGAGACGGTAAAGCTTCTGCCCCGAGTCAAAGCGCTTTATGTACTTCGGACTTACACACTCTATGAAAGTATTCTCATCATTCAGGATAAGCTTTATTTTCTCATAGTCGTCAAAGAAATACTCCTGTAGCAGCGGAATTATTTTTGTGCCGAATACATTTCTCAGTTCATCAAGAGTTTGTATGCAGCCGTATCTTTTCATAAAATACGCATGACCGACAGCGTGCTCGCGGTCGTAGTAATACTCAATCCGCTCGTTTATCGCAGAGAGAAGTTCACGCAGGTCAACGCCGTCACACTCGCCGACCAGATTCGGATCCGGCATCATCTCAATAAAGTCAAATCTTCTTCTCAATGCGGTGTCGAGCATTGCTATCGAGCGATCGGCGGTATTCATCGTACCGAGAATATAAAGATTGACCGGCACGGAAAACTCCGCCTGTGAATACGGCAGAATTACGGAAGTTCCGCGCTTTGACTCCTCAATGAGAGTGATAAGTTCGCCGAATATCCTCGAAATATTGCCTCGGTTTATCTCGTCTATAACGCAAACAAAATTCATATGCGGACTCTTTGCCGCCTTTTCGCAAAGCGACTTGAATACGCCGTTGAATGCCCGATAAATTACCGTAGTGTCCGAGTGCGCTGTATTTGTCTCGTTGCCGTACCTGTCCACAACTATCGGTCTGATTCCCTCAACGAACTCCTCGTAGCTGAACGACTGGTGAAACGTGGTAAACTTTATCTGTCCCGAACCCACATACTTTTCATATCTTGCCTTAACGTCATCGTAATTCTCACCAGGGAGGATTTTTTTGCCCTCTATCAGTTTCACGGCATAGCGCACAACATTGTACGTCTTACCTGTTCCGGGAGGACCGTACAGGATCTGGTTGAGCGGAGCATTTGAGCGCCTGATCTGAAACTCCGTCTTTGAAGCAGGCTTATTGAACGTATTGCGCCGCGGCTCGATTTTCCCTGCGAGGAGTTCCCATGACATAACATCAAAGACGCGCATATTCTTGAATTTGAAGTTCGTGTCGCGAAAAGCCCTGATTTTACGGCAGTTTGTGATATACCGCGTAACATCGTCCTTTTCGATAAGTTCCAAGCCCATTGTCCTGTAGATCTCGCAATGTTCCTTCGTATTTGCAAATATCGGAAACGAAAAAGGCTTCAGAGAGTGCAGTATCCTCGAAACCACATATATCGGGATACCTGCATTTTTAATTTTGGCGTTCAACATTTTCTGAGCCGTGTCATACAGTTCGCTGTCCTTTTCAAGGCCTGCAAGATTAATGCACATCTTGATAAAAAACTGTACCGCTTCGGCATTTTTTGCCATATCGGTGTCTTTGAAAGCAACAGTTTCGGTAAGCACTTTCAGTTCATCATCACTTATTCTGTGCGTGAAAAGCTTTTTCGAGCCGTTGCACCAGATACGCTCAAGGCTTCGTTCGAGAGTTATCTTGTCGTTATACAACAGGTGACTCTTTTCAAGACGGGATTTTCTCTCGCTTTTGTCCGAGTTCCATATTCCCAGTGACAGAAAGTACAGCAGTTCAAGGTCGGTGTAGTCTAACAGTGCGGTTTTTCTGAGTTTTGCGTAGCATTCGACGGTCTCTCTTACCGAGCGGTATGTTCCGTCATATTCATTGGGTAGTATCTCGTTTGTATGTTTTAATTCGTCTATTATCTGTGTTTTATCCATGGTACTGACTGCCTTTCAATATTTAACCCGTTATAATTGTACCATACAATTCAACAAAAGTCAACGTTGATTGTGCTTTTTGTGCAGTATAACAGTTTGTGGATCCTGCTTTATTGCAGAAACACTATCCGACAGTCTTTTCGTCTATCGTTATTTCACAGCCGCCAACGGGACGCACCGTAAGGACATAGCAACTGTTTTCGCCGAATACCCTGTTCATCTCGTCAGCATAATCCGCCGCGAGATAATTCGGAACAAACGCCTGTATCGTTCCTGCAAAACCGCCGCCGTGAACGCGGACAGCTCCCGAGCCGCTCAGAAAGCGCTTGCTGAGCATGATGGCGAGCGGAATTTCCTGCGCCTGCGGTTTCCTGCACGAATAGAGGTTTTGCAAAAGCTTGTAGGACGAGTCGCCCGACTCCTCAACAAGTCTGAAAAACTCCGCGGTATTGCCGCTTTCAAGAGCCGCCGCCTCATCTCCTGCACGTCGGTTTTCATCAAAGAAATGCGCCGCTCTGAGCAGCGCCCTGTCCGTGCAGACCTTGCGCAATTCTGGAAGCTTCGCGTAAAATTCTTCCTCGTCAGCATTACGGAGAACCTCGCTCCCGAGAGCCTTTGCAACGCTCATCATCTCAGCCGAAACTGCCGAATAATCGGGTGTAAGGTCTGCGTGACTACCCTTTGTATCGGTTATGCAAAGCGAATAGCCTGAGGCTGAAAAATCAAACTCCACAGAGCGTATTTCAGGTTCGGCAGGCTCTTTAAAATCAATGTAAACGAACCCTCCGACCGAACTTACCATCTGATCCATAAGTCCGCTTGCCTTGCCAAAGTACTTATTCTCGGCAAACTGACCAATTTTTGCGATCTCAACCGCTCCTGCTCTGCCGCCGTTGTACTGCTTATCAATTATCGTTCCGAGCAAGACTTCAAATGCCGCAGAAGATGAGAGTCCGCTTCCGCTTAGAACGTCAGAGGTGGTATAAGCGTCGAATCCGCCGATTTTAACGCCAGCCTGCACGAATCCTGCGCACACGCCCCTTATGAGTGACGCGGAAGTTCCCGCTTCACCGGGGTCTGCTTCAAGGCTGCCGAGTTCTATCGTATCTGCGGAATATCCCTCGGATTTTAGCCTGATAACACCCTCGTCATGGAAAGCCACGATTGCGACAACGTCAAGATTTACTGCCGCCGCAAGTACACAGCCGTGCTGATGATCGGTGTGGTTTCCACCGATCTCTGTTCTGCCGGGAGCTGAAAAGACGTGTATCTCCCCACGCTCGGGATACAGCCTTGAAAAATTCTCAGCAGCGCTGAGGTAACGCGCTCTCTGACGAAGCAGAGTACGCTCAGAGCTGCCGTAAAGTTCCCTGAAGCGCTCGTCAAGCGCGCCGTTAGAAATTGCATTTACAAGTTCAGATATATTCATGTGTTTCTCCATTCCATGTTTTATCACAGCCTGAACAGGCTTTTTCGGGCAACTGCATATCTTTCCCTAAAGCTCTGTGCGGCGTTGCCTTAATTATATTATAGCAGATAAGCGTCAAAAAAGCTATACGATTTTCTCACAGCCTGTTCAGTATCTTTTAATGTGCGGATCTTCGAGCATTATTTTGTAAGTGACAAGGAAAAAAATGCTGAACAGGCTCTTAATAAAAAACAGTCCCGCAGGACTGTTTTTCAAGAACGTATTACAGTTGATTATCTCTTTCCCACTTTGTCGTCCTCGGGCATAAGCTTGTCATGCGCAAGAATATAGTCGTAAAGCTCGCCTATCGTCGTGAAAGCAACTCCGACATAACTGTCCGCACAGCCGTAATAGATCGCGATCCTGCCCGTTTCCGCATCATGGAGCGTTGCGCACGGAAAGCAGACATTCGGCACAAAGCCGCGCTCCTCATACCATTCCTCGGGAGTGAGGATATAGTTTTCACAGCGGTGAAGCACTTTTGAAGGCTCGTTGATATCGAGGATCGCCGCGCCTATGCTGTAAACATAGCCGTTGCAGGTGTTGACAACGCCGTGATAGAGCATGAGCCAGCCCTTGTCAGTCTCTATGGGAGGCGCTCCGCCGCCGATCTTCAGACCTTCCCACCAACTGTCGGATTTGCCCATTACATGGCGATGACGTCCCCAGAATTCCATGTCGCGGCTCTCGGAGAGATATATCTCGCCAAATGCAGTATGTCCCGTATCGCACGGGCGCGAAAGCATTACAAAATTGCCGTTTATCTTTCTCGGGAACAGGACAGCATTGCGGTTGTACGGAAGAAAGGGATTTTCAAGACGGGTAAATATCTTGAAATCGGTGGTTTTCGCCATTCCGATAGTCGGGCCGAACGCGTCCTGACACCACATTATATAGTATACGCCGTCAATTTTCACAAGCCGCGGATCGTATGCATAGAGTGGCATGAAAGGCTCGCCGTTTTCATCGGTAAAAGGGATCTTTTCGTGGTCAAACTCCCAGTGTATCGCGTCTTTGCTCCTGCCAAGATAGATATGCGGAACTCCGTTGTGCTGTTCGCCGCGGAAAACTCCGATATAGCTGTCACCGTAAGGTGCGACCGCGCTGTTGAAGATCCGCGCAACATCGGGCAGAGGATTGCGGTTTATGATAGGGTTCTCGCTGTACCGCCACACAGGTGCCATGCAGTCCGAGGGTTTGTACTGCCAAGGCATATCAGGCAGAGCGCTGCCTATGATCTTGATTTCTGACATAATTTACTCCGTTCTGCTTAAATTATCAAATAATTTAAGCTTTTTAATCTTAAGTTAATTATACCATAACTTTGCAGTTAGGTCAAGAAAAGTTTTTCTTCGGCTGCTGTTGATTTTTTTAAGGCTTTATGCTATACTTATTATGGAATATTATTAAATGAGGTGTTCACTTGGCTAACGATAAAATCAGAAATTTCTGCATAATCGCTCACATAGACCACGGCAAATCTACCCTTGCCGACCGAATTCTCGAAAAAACCGAGACCGTTGCTATCCGCGACATGGAAGATCAACTTCTCGACAACATGGATATCGAGCGTGAAAGAGGCATCACGATAAAGGCTCGTGCAGTCCGCCTGAAATACAAGGCTCAGGACGGCGAAACATACATTTTCAACCTCATCGACACCCCCGGTCACGTTGACTTCAACTACGAAGTCTCGCGTTCTCTCGCGGCCTGCGAAGGAGCAATTCTTGTCGTTGACGCTTCTCAGGGAATTGAGGCGCAGACTCTCGCCAATACCTACCTTGCTATCGAGCATGACCTCGAAGTCGTACCTGTTGTAAACAAGATTGACCTTCCCTCCGCTGATCCCGACAGAGTTTGCAGCGAGGTCGAAAACGTTATCGGAATCCCGGCTATGGACGCTCCGAGAATTTCCGCGAAGATGGGCACAAACATCGTGGCAGTTCTCGAAAAGGTCGTAACCGACATTCCTGCGCCCAAGGGTGACACCGAAAAGCCGCTCAAAGCGCTTATTTTCGACAGCTACTATGACTCCTACAAGGGCGTTATCATCTACGTCCGCGTCAAGGAGGGCAGAGTAAAGGTCGGCGATAACATCAGACTTATGGCTACGGGAGCAGTTTTCACCGTTGTTGAAGCAGGCTTTATGGACGCCGATTCGCTCGTAAACAACGGCTCTCTTGAAGCCGGCGAAGTAGGCTATATTGCCGCTTCCATAAAGAGTATCGGCGACACTCGTGTCGGTGATACCGTAACGAATAATGATGATCCCTGTGACGAACCGCTCCCCGGCTACCGCAAGGTAAATCCCATGGTATTCTCGGGTATCTATCCGGCAGACGGCGCAAAGTACGGCGATCTGCGCGAGGCTCTCGAAAAGCTTCAGCTCAACGACGCTTCACTTTCATTCGAGCCTGAAACATCGGTTGCGCTCGGTTTCGGATTCCGCTGCGGATTCCTCGGACTTCTCCACATGGAGATCATTCAGGAGCGCCTTGAACGCGAGTACAACCTCGACCTAATCACGACCGCTCCGTCTGTTATCTACAAGGTCACGCTGACGAACGGTGAGGTTCAGTATATCGACAACCCGACCAATTATCCCGACCCTGCTGTCATACAGATTGCCGAAGAACCTATGGTCAAGGCAGATATTCTTGCTCCGTCTGAATTTGTCGGCAACATCATGGAACTTTGTCAGGACAGGCGCGGGATCTTCAAGGATATGCAGTACCTCGATGACACGCGCGTAAGTCTGCATTATGAACTTCCGCTGAATGAGATCGTCTACGACTTCTTTGACGTGCTAAAGTCGCGAACCAAAGGCTATGCATCGTTCGACTACGAAATGCTCGGCTACGTTCCGTCAAAGCTCGTCAAGCTTGATATTCTTCTCAACGGCGATATCGTTGATGCGCTCTCGTTCATCGTTCATGCGGACAGCGCATACACCAGAGCGCGTAAAATCGCTGAAAAACTGAAAGACAACATTCCGCGCCAGCTTTTTGAAGTTCCCATTCAGGCGGCGATCGGCGGCAAGATAATTGCCCGTGAGACCGTTAAGGCAATGCGCAAGGACGTTCTTGCGAAATGCTACGGCGGCGATATTACGCGTAAAAAGAAGCTTCTCGAAAAGCAGAAAGAGGGCAAAAAGAGAATGCGTCAGCTCGGTACGGTAGAAGTGCCGCAGGAAGCGTTCATGAGCGTCCTCAAACTCGACAGCTAAAAAGTTATCATGTTAAACTATATCATTCTTGTTCTGCTGACGGTTGTGCTTATCCTCAGCGCAGTCACCGTCATAGCAGAGCCGATTTTTGCCGGATACAAGGGAGTCGGCAGAATTTTACGCGAAATAAGGATACGTCTGCGCGCAATATCGAGGACAAGCTTTTGCGTATGGGCAGGCGTTATAGTAATATTCGCACTCGCTGTCGGAGACGATGAACCGCTGAAAGTTCTGGCTGCTCTGCTGATAATGCTGCTTACTCTGTTCATTCTCCACCCCGAGGACTTCCTGAGCATTTTCTTCCACAGAAAAAAATCAAAGAAACTTACTCCAATAAATGAAACTCTCTGCGGTGAGCTCCCCGAGGCAAAGATCATCACGGAAACAACGAAAGGACAATCACAATGAGTATCTACACTTGTCCGCATTGCGGCGAAAAATCATTCAACCCGTGGACTAAGGCATGGGCAGGTCAGCTCAATTCAAGGGGCAAGCCGTGCATGAAGTGCGGCAAGCTCTGCGTTAACGGCAAGGGCGCAACTATTTTTAATGCCGTTTATTCCCTGCTCGCATTTATCTGTGTCATTGTTATTTACCTTAACGGCACAAAGAACGCATGGATGTACTACCATGAAGTTCCCATGGTTGCAGGACTGCTTCTCTCAATGTTCATAGTTCCCAAAATCGTAAATGCGTTCTTCTTTAAGCTTGAACCGTCTATCAGGATAGAATACAAATGAGCACTCTCGGACTCTACATTCATGTACCGTTCTGCGCAAAAAAATGCGCTTACTGTGCGTTTTACTCGGGTGCGTATTCGGCAAGGAATGCAGCAGGCTATGTTGACGCGGTAAAGCGCAATCTGCGCTATTATTCCGACAAAAGCCGCATTACCGACACGATCTATTTCGGCGGAGGCACTCCCTCGCTGCTTTCGGCGGTTCAGCTCGGAGATATTCTGAGTTGTGCCGCCGAAAATTTTTGCATTGCTCCTGATACTGAGATCACGCTCGAAGCTAATCCCTCAACGCTCTCACCCAAGCGTCTTGCGGAATTCCGCGGAATCGGCATAAACCGCCTTTCTATCGGCGTTCAGTCCATGAACGACGAGGAACTGAAATTTCTCGGCAGAGCGCATACTGCGGAACGCGCAAAAAAAGCAGTTCTTGACGCATATGATACAGGCTTTGAAAACATCTCCTGCGACCTTATGGCGGCTATCCCCAATCAGACGCTCGGTTCGCTGAAACGTTCCATTGAGGAGCTTTCTGCGCTGCCGATCCAACACGTTTCGGCGTATCTGCTCAAAACCGAGGCAGGCACTCCGTTCGACTGTGACGAAATAAAGCGACAGCTACCGACCGATGATGAAGCCGCGGAGCTGTACGAAACAATGGTAAAGGAACTTGAATCACACGGCTTTGAGCAGTATGAAGTCTCAAACTTTGCCAAGAAAGGCTTTGAGAGCCGCCATAACTGCCGCTATTGGAAATGCAGCGACTATATCGGAATCGGCCCGTCCGCACACTCGTGCAATAACGGCAGGCGATTTGCAGCCGAATGTACCACCGATGAGTTCATTGTCTCCGATATCCAACCGACTGTAATAACCGACGAATCTCCGTGCGGATTTGAGGAGTTCTCGATGCTTAGGCTGCGTCTGAAAGAGGGACTTGCTCTCTCGGAAGTCCCCGAACACCGCGCCGATATCGAAAAGAAGCTCCCACCGCTCATAAATGCAGGATATGTGACCTTTGACGGAGAGAGAGTCGCACTAACTTCAAGCGGATTTCTCATGTCAAATTCTGTCATCAGCTATATCATATTCTGAAAGCAGTCTGTCAACTAATAATGGGATTCTAAAGGGTTGTTAACCCTTTAGCGGATTCCAAAGGCAGAGCCTTTGGTGGGGTGTGGGGCAACGCCCCGCAAACAGCCTCCAAACGCTCCGCAAAGGGTAAATTCAAAAGCAGTCCACATGGACTGCTTTTTTGCGGAGCGGAACTCTTTTTCAAGCTTTTGTGTATACTGTTAATGAACGCCGTTCAACCAAACGGCGGCTTTACAGAAATGAGAATAGTTTTGAAAGGAGCTCTGCAATGTCTGATATTTTAAAAGGAGTCCTTATCCCCTTTCTCGGAACGATACTCGGTGCAGCGTGCGTCTTTCTTATGAAAAAAAACTTTGGCAAGACTGTCATCTGCATATTAACAGGTTTCGCCGCCGGAGTCATGACCGCCGCAAGCGTTTGGAGTCTGCTTTTGCCTGCAATAAGCAAATCAGAGGAAAAACTCGGCAGGCTCGCCTTCATTCCCGCAGCCTGCGGATTCATGGCAGGAATAGCATTTCTGCTCATTCTCGACAAGCTTATCCCCCACATTCATAAATTCAGCACAAAGGCGGAGGGAATAAAAACTCACCTCTCGCCGAGCACAATGCTGATATTTGCAGTTACGCTCCATAATCTCCCCGAGGGAATGGCTGTCGGAGCGGTTTTTGCAGGACTGTGTTACGGTAACTCGGAAGTGACCTACGCGGCGGCGATCGCGCTCGCTGTCGGAATAGCCATACAGAACTTTCCCGAGGGCGCTATCATTTCACTTCCGCTTCACGCTGAGGGAATGAGCAAACCGAAAGCTTTCATACTCGGAGCGCTGTCGGGCGCTATAGAGCCTGTCGGAGCAGTACTCACGATACTCGCCGCAGGACTTATTATCCCCGCCCTGCCCTATTGCCTGAGTTTCGCAGCTGGTGCAATGATATATGTAGTTGTCGAGGAACTTATCCCCGAGATATCGTCCGCAGAGCAGTCGGATTCGGGAACAATTGCCTTTGCAGTCGGCTTTACCGCAATGATGATACTCGATGTGGCTCTCGGATGAAACGTTTTTTGTTCCGTGTGTTGATAAACCTTTTGCACTGTGATATAATGAAAAAGAGGGAGCTGCACTCGGCAGCCGCCCTCTTTCGTGATCCATATATTATCGCAGTCCCTACTTTACATATCCGCTGAGTCCGCCTATTTTCTGCGACTTGACAGCATTTGCAATAAGACCTGCAATGACTTTTGCTCCGCCCTCATTAAAGTGCGTGTAGTCCGTCGAACCTGAAACTGCTCCCGCCATGTGGTAGGAAACGGCAGTGTCATAGCCGACTGAATTGTAGTGATCTGCCATGATCCCGTTCACATCAATGTACGGAACGGAGTATTTTGCCGCAAGATCCCTGCAAGCCTGACTGTAATTGCCATAGCTTGTGCTGAAACTGCCGTTGGAGTAGGACTTTGCACTTAACGTACACGACATCAGAATGGGAGTTGCCTCCTTTTCCAGAGTTGCCTTGATGAATTCCGTCATGTACCATTCGTATGAGCCTGCTGTCGGAGCGTCAACGTTTCCGCAAACAGGAGCATATCTGTCAGCGTTTGAAGCTCCTGCGTCATTTATCGCAAACTGTATCATAACATAGTCGCCCTTTTTGAGGCTGTTTGCTATCGTTGTGAATCTGCCCTCATCGTAAAACTTCTTCGAGCTTCTGCCTGCAATAGCGTGATTGTAGATGTTCACATCTTCCGTAAAGTAATCCGCGAGATAGTAGCCCCAGCCCTGTATCGGGCCGCCGTTTGCGTTCTGCTTGCTTGCGCTGTAGTACATACAAGTGGAGTCACCTGCGAGATAGAGTGCAGGCTTGCTTGCGTCAACCTCCTGCTCGTACTTGTTCGGGTCATAGGTTTCGCCGATAGGCTCATCTGTGAGAGTGATAGTAATGTAATCAAGGTTAGGGCCGCCCTCTGCAACAGCCGACTCAAACTTGATAGTATTCAGACCTTCTTTAAGCGGAAGAACGAGTCCGAATTCGTTCCAAGCCGTCCAAGCACCTGTGCCTGTAAAGGACTGTAACCAGAATGTGTTGGTATCACCGTTTACAAAGACTTTCATCTTTCTGTCAGCAGCCGAGCCGTTTGCAAATCTGATATGAGTCATGTAATTGCCGGATTTTTCGGCATTTACCGTAAAGGTGATGTTGCTGCCGACTGCATTTTCAAGGTTAACGTAACCTGTGTTATCACTTTTGCCCATTGAAGCCTCGGTCTTGGTAAATCCCGAATTGGTATTCTCAACAACACCGCTTTCCCACGTCTGGTCAACTGCGAAGTAATAGCCAGCATACGGATCTGCGGCAGTAGTTGTGGTTTCGGGGATATCGCCGTACTCGATAGGCGGGAGTTCGACCAGCTTAGCGCAGTACATCTGAACGAACTGCGCGTCCAGAGCCGTAACGCCGTCATTATTTCCCGTAACATCGGCATTTATCATACCCTGCTCGGTAATACGAAACTCAATGTTGCTTCCGTCAACGCCGTAAACGTCCTTATTGGAAATGCACTGTAGTATCATAACCGCATCTGCCACATCGACAGTATTATCGTCGTTAGCATCGCCCGGGTACTTTATAATTACTCTTTCAGCGGGAACTGCCGAGGTCGTTGAAGTCACCGGTGCGGCAGATGTTGTCGTGGTTGTAGTAGTTGTTGTGGTTGTCGCGGTGGTGGTAACTGTTACAGCCTGCCAGTTCTGACACTTATTGTAGGTATTTCCCCATTGCTGAACATTCGCACCGCTTTCCATACTTGCACCGCTTACTTCAACAAAGCAGGCATCTCGGGAAGCTCGGGTCGAAATATAGTACGAGCCGTCACCGATTTTTGTGAACTGGAAAAGCATCATGCTGTCGCTGCCAGAATAAGGAACTATTTCAATATTTCCGCCCTGAGCATTTGACATTGCCTTGAGAACATAGTTCGGATCGGCAACGGAACGAACATAGTAATAGGTAGTTCCGTTCATGAAAGGTGTTAGAGTCCACTGCTGACACGAGAGTCCATTTGAGCCCCACTGCTGGACGTTTGAACCCTCCTCCATTTTGCCGTTAACGATATCCATTACAAGACCGCTGTTGGTATTCTTGAACGTGTATATCTTGCTTGTGTCCATTTCGGTATCGCCGATCTTCATTAGGCTCTGTGCAAGCTCGGCGTTCTTCTGCGCACCCTTTGCACTCTGGTGAAGGTCGTCGTTTGCTGCATAGTATTCCGTCATAGCGTCATATCCGCCGATACTGATACCAAAGTCCTGCCAAGCCGTAAACAGATCAATGACCTGAACATTCTGCTCGGAAGCGATAGTATCAAGCTGTCCGCCGAACCATCTTCCCCCAAGCTTTGGGTTTCTGTTAAGGTCGCCGTGTCTGCCCTGCTGCTTTACAAGGATAACGTTCATGCCCTTTGATTTTGCGGTTTTGACCATGCTCGTTACAGTCGTGTAATACTCGTCTGCGTTTGAGTAATTGGTATCATTGATACCTATAGAGATGATGTAGTAATCGCCTGCCTTGCCGTAGGCTTCTATCGGCTTGAACTGTCCTGCATCAACAAAGCCTTTTGCGTACTGACCGCTTGTTGCCTGATTTCTGACCTCAAAAACGTTGGTGTTGATATAGTCTTTGAGATACTGTCCCCAGCCGTGCTGTGAGGTATCGGCTGTGTTGTAATAGTTGGCAACGGTGGAATCTCCGCATATCCAGACAGTAGGCTTCATTTCTCCGGTCGTGTTGATCTGCGTTATCTCAAGTGCAGAGATCGTGTACTGAGCGTTGTTCATTCCGGCAACCGCCGCTACTTCCAGCTTTCCGTCCGCGACGGGTATCTGAATGCTCTCAACGGCATTGTTTCCCGTGAGGTTCATCATCTGCGGCATACCCTCGATGTTGATAGTTGTTCGCGGACTGTCGCCGGTAGTTACCGTGACCTGATACAGACCTTTCGGCAGGTCAACGCTGAATGTTCCGCCTGTGAATCTTACAGCGTCACTGAGCGCACCGCTGCCGCTTGCGGAAACATTTGAAACGCTGCCGGTGAAACCGTAGCCCTTGCCCGAATCATAGGTGTCAGCAGCGGACACTCCCGTGTAGCCGCTTGCAGTTCCTCCGCCTCCGAAATCGAACTTCCAGTCTGTGGCTGCGGCATTTGCCGCGGTATTATCAGCAAACCTTGTAAGCCCTGCTCCGGCAAAAGCCGAAAGTGAAAGGGCGAGAGAGGTAAGTCCGCTGATAAATTTTTTGAATCTCATAAGTATCCCTCCAAATCCAAATAAACTGCGTACTTTTTATCTGATTTAATTATATCACGTGCTATTCACCAAGTCAATACTGACAAATATGTACTTTTGAACCTTTTTTCCCTGCGATATTATCAGTCGCTGCTGATATATGCACTATCATGCTGCAAATTTTCTCAAAGGCAACACTATTTTATACAAAGAGGTGATACAATGCCGCCTAAAAACCAACACTCGGGACACCGCGGAAGAATGCGCAAGAGATTTCTCTCCTCAACGCCCGAAAATTTTTATGAGCACGAACTGCTTGAACTTCTGCTGTTTTACATCCGTCCCGTTGTAAACACCAACGATCTGGCGCACGAACTTATCAACAAATTCGGCAGTCTTGTCTCGGTGATCGGAGCTAAGCGCAGCGATCTTGAATCCGCTAAAGGAATCGGCTCGGAAGCCGCGCTGTTTTTAAAGCTTCTTGACGACCTTTCGCTGAACTATCTCAGCCGCTCGCGTTCAGATGTACCGATACGCTCGCTTGACGGTATCGAAAGCTACTTTTGCCGATATTTCGCGGATTCTGACGCAAACCTGTGCTGTATTCTCTGCTCGGGCGCAGCAGATACTCCCGTTAGTATCCCCACGGACGAGCTTCTTAGCGGAGCAGTCTCGCGGAGACGGCTGACAGAAATTCTCCTTGCCAACCACACAAGCCGCATTGCTGTCGGAATCAATCACCCGCACAGCTATCCCCTGCCAACCGATGAGGACTATGCTGTCACCCGATTATTCGCCCAGCTTGCACAGCAGTTATCGATCGAGTTTACAGATTCCGTGATACAAGGCAGCGGAAAGTGCTTTTCCATGCGCAAAAACGGCGCATTCAGCTTTGAGGGAGGTTCAGGTAATGGATAAGGAACAGCTCAGGCAGCTTAAAGCCGAACTGCGGCGAAAATACGCTGAAAAAGGGCTTGAGGGGCTTGACAGTCAGGAAATAACCGCTTTGCTCCTTTCGTACTCGGAAAAAGGCGATTTCACGCAGTTGGCACAGACCCTTACGCAGGATTACGGAAGTTTCAGCTCACTTGCCGACTCCGACCCTTATCTTCTCATGAACTGCGGCGGAGTTTCCGAACAGACAGCCGTCCTGCTCAAAGCCATATCCCGCCTCGCTGTCGTCCGTTCGGCGGAAGTAAGCAGGTTTCGCACACTCAAAACTGCTAACAGGGCAAAGGAGTACTTCACTTCACGCTTTATGGGCAGCACCAACGAACAGCTTGCGGCTGTTACAGTAAACGAAAAGTTGCGCATAACTTCCTTCGGAATTATCACAGGCGGAACAGGAGCGAGAATAGATTCCTCATGCAGAAGCATAATCGAATTCGCGATAAACAACAACGCCGACTATATTTTTATCGCGCACAATCACCTGAACAGTTCGCCTGTACCGTCCGAATCTGACATTTCCTCAACACGCAGGATAGATTCAGTTCTTGAAAGCCTCGATATCACGCTCATTGACCATATAATAACAGGCATAGGCGGAGCAGTCTCCATGCGCGAACTCAACCTGCTCTCCGGCTCTGCAAGTCCCGGTTACTCATACTGACAAAGATCCTCTCCGTTTCTTCACGAAACAGGGAGGATCTTAATTTTCCTTTATTGTTTTGTGGTGGTTCTGGTCTGCGAAAGCGTGAAGTCCGTGCGCTTTTCAGCCGTAAACACCGAAAGCTTTACCATGCTGAATCCGCTGAGAAGCTGTGCAAGTCTGCTGACAGTCTCTCGGAGTATTGCTGTCTGATTCTCCATGTATATCCTGCCGATGTCCGTCTGCGGATTGCTCTCCATGAGCGCATATAAAATACTGAGAATATGCTCGCAGCAGGAGGGCTTACCGATCGGAACGTCCGTATTATCGAATCGCAGCTCAATTTCACCGTTTTCCGAAACTATTCCCGCCATAACCGAATTATCGGCAAATTTACTGAAAATGTCGATAAAGATCGGATTGGTGAATCTGATCTCGGCGTAATTCTTGACCTCAGCCATAACTTATGCAAGAGCCGCCTTGATAGCGTCAGCCTTGTCGGTCTTTTCCCATACAACGCCGAGGTCTTCTCGTCCCATGTGTCCATAAGCCGCAAGCTGTCTGTACTGGGGCTTTCTGAGGTCAAGCATTTCGATAATAGCAGCAGGACGAAGGTCGAATACCTTTGAAACAGCCTCCGAAAGCTTGTCCTCGTCAACCTTGCCTGTACCGAATGTATCAACAAGAATTGAGATAGGCTTAGCTACGCCGATAGCGTAAGAGAGCTGAACCTCGCACTTTGAAGCAAGACCTGCCGCAACGATGTTCTTTGCAATGTAACGTGCAGCATATGCAGCACTTCTGTCAACCTTTGTCGGATCCTTGCCGCTGAAAGCACCGCCGCCGTGACGCGAATATCCGCCGTACGTATCAACGATAAGCTTTCTGCCTGTGAGACCGCTGTCTCCCTGAGGGCCGCCTACAACAAAACGTCCTGTGGGATTGATGAAGAACTTAGTGTTCTCGTCCATAAGGTCTGCGGGGATCACAGCGCGGATAACAAACTCCTCGATGTCCTTGCGGAGCTGTTCAAGGGAAATATCTGCGGAATGCTGTGAAGAAATAACAACAGCGTCAACTCTTACGGGCTTGCCGTCATCGTATTCAACTGTTACCTGTGACTTACCGTCGGGACGAAGATAACGGAGCGTACCGTCCTTTCTCACTTCTGTAAGCTTGAGAGAAAGCTTGTGAGCGAGCGAGATAGGCAGAGGCATAAGTTCAGGAGTCTCATCGCAGGCAAAACCAAACATGATACCCTGATCTCCTGCGCCGTTTGAGAGTCCGTCGTCCTCGTTGTTTTCTTCTCTGTACTCGTAAGCCTCGTTAACGCCCATAGCGATATCAGCGGACTGCTCGTCTATGGTTGTGAGGACCGAGCAAGTGTGTCCGTCAAAGCCGTACTTTGCTCTGTCGTAGCCGATGTCGATAACGACCTGACGTGCTATCTTCGGGATATCAACGTCAGCAGTAGTCGAAATTTCGCCCATGCACATGATCATTCCTGTTGTAACAACAGTCTCGCAGGCAACTCTGCCGAGCTTGTCCTGTTCAAGTATAGCATCGAGGACCGCGTCTGAGATCTGATCGCATATCTTATCGGGATGTCCCTCGGTAACAGATTCAGATGTGAAAAAATGTCTGCTCATAAAAATACCTCCTTGGAAATAAAAAAACGCTCCTTCCGGAGCGTTACGATTCATTAAGAAATCCTCATCTTCCGGATAAAACCGCAGGATTTAGCACCTTGATAAATCAGGTTGCCGGGCTTCACAGGACCTGTTTCCTCCGCCGCTCTTGATAAGGTTATGTTAGTATTATACACCACAGATCATACTTTGTCAATACCCTCCGTATATTTTTATGCAGAGATTTTTTACCTGCTGACTGCGGAGAGACTCTGACGGGAAATATTTTATAAGCAAGATAGTGTGATTTTGACTGAAAAATATCCGTATAAAACAAACGAGCCCCCTGCGAAGGAAGCTCATCTGCCATGATATAGGGATTATTGGGGATTGATAATTTATTGTTGGGGTAAACAATAAATTACTATGAATATCAGCTTCGGGATCTCTCCCTCAGCAATTATATTATAACAATAATTTATGTATTTTGTGTGAAATAACAGCAATTTTAAGTGTAGAATTTTCGCTCGTTTAAGCTTATTTAATTGTTACTTTTTCATAATTCTGATAAAATACAGGTTATTCAGGGTCACTTATCTTGAACCAGAAAACCGAACCCTTGCCGAGCGTGCTCCTTACTCCGTAATCATAACCGTGCAGTTTGAGTACTGCTTTGACTATCGAAAGTCCGAGACCCGTACCCACAACTTCGCGCTTGTGATTCTCCGAGCGGTAGTACTTATCGAAAATGAGCTTTATCTTCTCCTCCTCGATACCGTCACCCGTATCTTCCACCTCGATAAGTACTCCGTCAGGCTGATTTATCTGTCTGACATAAACCTGCTTATCATCGCCGGTGTAGTTTATGGCGTTGTTAATAAGGTTGTAGATGACCTGCTCTATCTTCACAACATCGCAGCAAACCGTCCGCTCCTCATCGGGAGTGAAGTGGATATTGTAACCCATTCTCTCGGAAACGCCCTTGAAACGGTCGATTATCTCGCTCAATTTTCCCCTTATGCCAAAGCTTGTCGGTTCGAGTTTCTGCCGTCCGCTTTCAAGCTTGGAAAGGTCAAGAATATCGTTTACCATTGCGGATAGCCTGTCGGTCTCGTTGATGATTATTTCGAGGTGCTCGTTTCGCTTCACAGGATTATCCCCCGATAGATCGCGTATCATCTCCGCATAGGCTTTCAGCATCGTGAGCGGTGTGCGCAGGTCATGCGACACATTCGCGATAAGGTCACGCTGCATCGTATCTACGCGTGAAAGCTCCTTTTCGGCGTAAGTAAGCGTATCAGCAAGTTTTTTCGCCTCAAGGTAGCCTCGTCCGTCAAAAGTCGTGTTGAAGTCACCCTTTGCGAGATTCTCAGCCGATTTCGTTATCCTGTCAATAGGACGCGCGATCCTCCGCGCAAGGAAAAGCGAAATAATGAATGCCACCACTATCAGCAAAGCCGAGATCAGCATAAGCTGTCGCTTGATTATCGAAACTGTTGAGCCGACCGGCACAAGAGCCGAGTTCAGCAGCAGGTATCCGTCGGGATTATCGCTGTCGCCGAGCGTACAGCCGTAAAGAAGCATATCATAGTTGCTGCGCGGATTTTTTATCTTATACTTAATGATATGGTCCTTGCTCTCGGATATCATCTGCACATAAATGTAAGTGCTGTTTTCTCTGCCGTGAATAAGGCAGTCTCCGAGCACCTTGCGCGAATAAACGGAGCGTCCGTAGCGGTCAAGTATCTCAACGCAGAGGTCGTTTTCAATCGCTACTTTGTCTATAAGGTCGCTAAGTTCCTCAGTGTCGAGTTTCTCGTAGGAATCCGAAATCGAACGCGCACTCTCCGCAGCACCGCGGGTTTTCATGCGCTCGTAAAAATTTTCAAGAAAGAGGATCTGAAACAGCCACAACAGTACAAAAACCATGATAGTGAAAACTATAAAGTACATCCATATCTTGAATTGCAGCGGCATATGACTGTCGGCGCTTCTTATTTTTTTAATTGGCTTCAAACTTGTATCCCATTCCTCTCAGGGTGACTATGAACTTTCTGTACTCGCCAAGGCTGTTTCGCAGCATTTTTATGTGAGTATCAACGGTTCTGTCGTCACCAAAGAAATCGTAGCCCCATACTTCTTCGAGAAGCTTGTCTCTTGTGAGGGCGATGTTCTTGTTTTTCACCAGATAAAAGAGCAGATCGTACTCCTTGGGCGTCATGGAAGCCTTCTTGCCGTTAACGTAAACCTCTCTGCCCGTAATGTCAATTTCAAGTCCTTCAAAGGTGTACTTATCGGACTTGGAAGTCTCCTCTGCGGTCTTGCCGCGCTTGAGCACGACCTTGACTCTCGCCATGAGTTCCTTAGGCGAAAACGGCTTTACAACATAGTCGTCTACGCCTATTTCAAAGCCAAAAAGCTTGTCGTATTCCTCACCTCGTGCGGAAAGCATTATCACCGGGATATTCTTGGTTTTATGTATCTCCTTGCAGGCTGAATAGCCGTCAAGTCTCGGCATCATCACGTCCATTATAATAAGATCATAGTCATTGTCGTGGCAGAGATTGACCGCCTCCATACCGTTTTCAGCCTCGGTGACCTCATAGCCCTCAAATTCAGCATATTCCCGTACCACCTTACGGATATTCACCTCGTCGTCAACAATCAAAATATGTGCCATAATTACCTCCGTTAAAGCGCATACTGCGCCGATTTATCTGATTTTACGCATACATTATAACACATCGCCCCGAATAAAGCAACCACCATTTTTCAATTTTCACGGCTTCGACACCATATATTCGCAATATCACCTTTTTCATTGACCGACCGCAAATTTTTCCTGCTGTCCGGCTCTGGAAGGCATTGCCTTATTATTATACGATTTGTGAATTTTTCTTCAGCTTTTATGTCATATTTATATAAAATGTTACTTGCCCTTAATTTTTTCATTGACATTTTCGGTCAATTTTGCTATAATATCATTAAAGTGCTACGTTGGAAAGGAGTCGGTCGCTACGAAGTCATTCAACCCTCTTGCTGCAGCTATTATAATCACAATTTCAACTGCGCTCATATTGGCACAATGCCTCTTAAATCCGGAGTATGCTGCCGCTACTCTTATTATATATATATCCACCATGCTGTTTATGTCTATCATTCTCGCAATCGCAGGCTGGATGTACAAGAAAAAGAGAACCTCTCTCGACAGGAACGAACTGACAGATGTCACAGAGGATCTCAATACCGAAATGATAATCTGGGCGGACGACTTCTCCTACATTTTTATAAACAAAAAGCTGCGTGACCTCCTCGGAGTCCCCAAAAGCAGCTCGTACAAGAAATCAGGAGTCCTCAAAGCGTTCGGTCTTTGCGCTCCTGACAGCAATGTTCTTGACGAGATAATAAACAGCAGCTCATACGAATCGCGTTTCAAGAACGCTGACGGCACTATCACAAGCATTGCATGGAGTACCTCTCTCGTCAGAAAGGGCAAGAAATGTTCCATTTACGTCAGCACAGGTTTCAACCTCACAGAGCTGAAAAAAATGAAAACTAACCTCGCAAGCGCAAACGATTTCTTCAACTCGTCAATGGAGCTTGCCGAGATCGGTATGCTTATGACGACTGACCGACAGCTTTTCCGTGCTTCACCCGAACTTGTGAAAATGCTCGGACTAAAAAGCAACAGCATATCTCTGCGCGACCTTCATATGCTCATTCACCCGAACGACCGTATGCAGTTCGACACCGCCGTCAAATCCGAGGACTACGAAAACGTGAAATGCATTGATATCAGATTCAAGTCCGCTGACGGAACATTCCGCTGGTATTCATACAGATACAAATCGATCGCAGGCACGGAAAACACTCTCCCGCTCTTTGGCGGAGCTATCCTCGATGTCACTCAGGAACACGAAAAGGACATTCTCATCGAGAGACTGGCTTACATAGACGAAATAACCGAGATTGCAAACCGCAACAAGCTCGTCGGTGTCGGCAAGGAGATCTACGAGACCTGCCGTATGCTCAATTATTCCTACTGGATAATTGTTCTTGATATCGACAGATTCCACATAATCAACGATACTTGCGGTTATACTAACGGCAACAATGTCCTGCGCGATTTTGCGCACATTCTCTATAAATTCGTCACTCCCGGCAGTCTTGCGGCAAGGATCAGCGGCGACAATTTCGCGCTCATTCTCCGCGACTACGGCGACAGCGAACTGCCGACAAGAACGGTCAAGTCGATTCAGGACGAATTCGACAAGCTCGCAGTAGACGAACTCGCCTCGCTCAGTCTTAGCTGCTCGGCAGGCTACTCGAAAATGCCCGATGACGGAGATTCTTTCCTCGATGTTCTCGAACACGCGGAATTCGCGCTAAAAACGGGTACAAACACTCAGGGCAGCATATGCGCCTACGAGCCGAGTATGCATGACTCTATCATAGGCACGACCGAGCTTGAAAAATCGCTCGCCCTCGCTATTGAAAACAACGAGCTGCAACTGTTCTATCAGCCTAAGATCGACCTTGCAACAGGCAAAATAATGGGCGTTGAAGCTCTTATCCGCTGGATAAAGCCTGACGGAACGATCGTCTGTCCTGACGCTTTCGTACCCGTTGCGGAAAGCTCGCACCTTATCGGCAAGATAAGCGATTTCGTGCTGAAAGAAGGCTGCCGTCAGAACAAGCTGTGGCAGAAAATGGGATATCCCAACATTGTTATGTCTATCAATTTCGCGTCGTCTGACTTCTATCAGACCGACCTCAAAGAAAAAGTTTATGAGGCTCTTGCCATTTCGGGTCTTAGTCCCGAGTGGCTTGAGGTCGAACTCACCGAAACTCTCGCGCTGAGCGATATCGACTTTGCGGTATCGCAGATGAACAAACTGCGCGAACTCGGCGTAAAGCTTGCAATGGACGATTTCGGAACGGGTTACTCGTCACTGAGTTATCTGCAAATTCTCCCGATAACCCTGCTGAAACTCGACCGCTCATTCATAACCAACATCGAGCACGACAATATTGCTTACGAAATCGTTTCTGCGGTCATCCGCATAGCAAAATCAAAAAAAATCGAAACCATAGCAGAGGGTATCGAAAATACCGTGCAGGAGTCGATCCTGCGCATGGCAGGCTGCGATTACGGTCAGGGTTATCTGTACGGCAAGCCGATGCCTGCACAAAAGCTTGAGGAATTTTTCGACCTTAACGCTAAATCTGCAATGTATTGACATAATTCCATATAAATCCCAACGGAGGTAAAAAAATTATGAAAAGACGTATCGGTATTTTAACAAGCGGAGGAGACTGTCCCGGACTTAACGCCACTATCAGAGGCGTGGCAAAGGCGTGCTACGAGCGTTTCGGCGAGGATAACGTTGAGATCGTAGGTATCTCAAACGGTTACTACGGACTCATCAACAACCTTTGCAAGGACATGGCTCCTTCCGCTTTTTCGGGCATTCTCACTCAGGGCGGAACGATTTTCGGCACAAAGCGTCAGCCGTTCAAGATGATGCAGGTCATCGGCGAGGATAACGTTGACAAGGTAAAGAACATGAAAGAGACCTACAAGAAGCAGAAGCTTGACTGTCTGCTCACCCTCGGCGGAAACGGAACTCACAAGACCTCAAAGCTCCTTGCGGACGAGGGACTCAATGTTATTGGTCTGCCGAAAACTATCGACAACGATATCTACGGAACAGATGTTACCTTTGGTTTCCATACGGCTGTTGATATCGCAACCGATGTAATTGATCGTCTCCACACTACCGCAGCAAGCCATTCGCGAATCCTTGTCTGCGAGATAATGGGAAACAAGGCTGGCTGGCTCACGCTCAATGCAGGTATTGCCGGCGGAGCTGATATCATTATAATCCCCGAAATTCCTTACGATATCGATAAGGTTTGCGACGCCGTTATGGCAAGAAGCGCATCGGGCAAGACTTTCTCTATCCTTGCAGTCGCTGAGGGAGCTTACGATATTGCGGAAGCTCAGATGAAAAAGAAAGAACGCGCAAAGAAGCGCGCTGAAGCAGGTATTATCACAGCTACGGGACGTATTGCGGCTCAGATACAGGCTAACACAGGCATAGAGGCAAGAGTATGCGTTCCGGGTCATATGCTCCGCGGAGGCGCTCCGAGCGCTTACGACCGTGTACTCTCGACTCAGTTCGGCGTTCATGCAGCATACCTCATCGCCAAGGAACGCTACGGCAGAACTGTTGCAAAGATCGGCAACAAGATAACCTCTAACAAACTCGAGGACATCGCAGGCAAAACAAAGTTTGTTGATACTGACAATCATCTCGTTATTGCGGCGCGTGATATCGGTGTTTCGTTCGGAGACTAACTGCCGTTTCTGTAAATATCACTAAAAAAGCCGTCCTTTCCGCGGCTTTTTTTATCGCCGTGACGAATTTATATTTTATTTGCATTTTTTCTTTGCAAACTCAAAAAAATGTGATATACTAATAATATATTTCTTTAGGAGGTATTATCATGACTGAAAAAGAACTTTATACCCTTTGGTGCGAAAACGCAAAGGATGATCCCGATCTCTGCACAGAGCTCGAAAGCATAAAGGACGACAACGATGCCATCGTTGATAGATTTTACCGCGACCTCGAATTCGGCACAGGCGGTCTCCGCGGTGTTATCGGCGCCGGCACTAACAGAATGAACATTTACACAGTAAGACGAGCTACTCAGGGCTTTGCAGACTACCTCAATCAGGAGTACACAAACCCCAGTGTTGCTATTTCCTACGACAGCCGTATCAAGAGCGATGTTTTCTCAAAGGCTGCTGCCGAGGTTCTTGCTGCTAACGGAATAAAGGTACATATTTATTCCGAGCTTATGCCTACTCCCTGCCTTTCATGGGCAACACGCGCACTAAAGTGTCAGGGTGGTATCATGGTTACAGCAAGCCACAATCCTGCCAAGTACAACGGCTACAAGGTTTACGGCGAGGACGGCTGCCAGATCACGCTCAGAGGCGCTGAGATAATTCTCGAAAAGATCAACTCACTTGATATGTTCACAGGCGTAAAGACTTCTTCTTTTGACGAGGAGCTTGCAAAGGGAAATATCAGCTATATCGGTCAGGACGTTATCGAGGACTTCTACAAGCACGTTCTTGCTGAGGGAATCAACACAGACCTCTGCGCTTCAAGCGGACTCAAGGTCGTTTACACTCCCCTTAACGGCACTGGCAACAAGCCTGTCCGCGAGATCCTCAAGAGGATCGGCATTACTGATGTTACCGTTGTCAAGGAACAGGAGAACCCTGACGGAAACTTCACTACCTGCCCTTATCCGAACCCCGAGATACGTGAGGCTCTTGAAGTCGGACTGAGATACTGCAACGAGGTAAAGCCTGACCTTCTTCTCGCTACAGATCCCGACTGTGACCGTGTAGGTATCGCAGTTCCCGACGGAAACGGCGGCTATGCGCTCTTCTCAGGAAACGAAGTCGGCGCACTTCTTCTTGAATACATCTGCCAGCAGAGGATCAAGAAGGGTACAATGCCCGAGAATCCTATCGCTGTAAAGACTATCGTAACAACAGACATCGTAAACCTTATCGGTAAGGAATACGGCGTTGAGATAATCAACGTTCTCACAGGCTTTAAGTTTATCGGCGAGCAGATTGGTCTCCTTGAGGCAAAGGGTGAAGAAAAGCGCTATATCTGGGGATTTGAGGAGAGCTACGGCTATCTTTCAGGCTCATATGTAAGAGATAAGGACGCTGTTGACGCTTCAATGCTTATCTGCGAAATGGCAGCTTACTACCGCACACAGGGCATTACTCTCCTTCAGGCTCGCGAGAATATGTACAAGAAGTACGGTTTCTTCTACCAGACCCTCTACAGCTTCACATTCGAGGGTGCAAGCGGCATGAAGAAAATGGCTGATATCATGGAGAATCTCAGAAACGCTCACCCCACAGAGATCGCAGGTCTCAAGGTAATTCGTTTTGACGACTACAAGCTCAGCACTTCAAAAAATGTCGTAACAGGCGAAGTTACAGAGCTTACCCTGCCCAAGTCGAATGTTCTCGCATTCTTCCTTGAGGGCGGCTCAAAGGTTATCGTTCGTCCTTCGGGTACAGAGCCTAAGGTAAAGGCTTACATCACTTCCAAGCAGGATACACGCGAGGAAGCAGAAGCTATTGAACAGAAGATCTACGCAGACTTCTCCAAGAACATGGAATAATTTGAATAGGGTGAACTTCGGTTCACCCTTGATTATATTCAAAAAAGCGTATGGACAGCACTACATAAAGAATTCGCTGTCATTGCTTTAATAACAGCAGGAGCACAAAATGACAAAAAAAGCTAAAAAATTTCTCCCTTTTACTATAGGAGCACTTTTCGGAGCGATGATCTTTATAGGTATCTTCGGAACAAAAATAATTTCCACCTCAAATATTGAGTGGATCTTTGCCGCTCCGGACGACACCACTCAGCACTACCTTGGCTGGATGTACTACAGGAACACCCCTTGGCAGTTCCCTATCGGAATGACAGAAGGACTCAGCTCTGAGGGAGCTGTCTGTTGCACTTATGCCGATGTTATCCCGCTTTTTGCAGTATTTTTCAAACTGCTTTCGCCTATTCTCCCCGAAACCTTCCAGTATTTCGGACTGTGGGGTATCATCTGCTTTGCCCTTAACGGAGGACTTGGCGCTGTACTTCTCAGCCGCATAAAAAATAATATCATCTTCACTTCGATCGGTTCGCTGTTCTACTCGGTTTTCTTCCCGACTATTACGCGAATCACCCACCACAACGCCCTCGGAGCTATATGGCTGATTATTGCCGCCATGATACTGACGCTCGACTACAAGCGCGAATACAAGCACCGATTCACGCCGATACTTCTGTGGACTCTTGTCTGCGTTCTTGCGGCGGTCATTCACCCCTACTTTATACCGATGGTCTACACCATAATGCTCGGTTATCTTATTCTGCTCGTATTCAAGGAAAAGAAAATTGCTCATGCAGCAGTTACATTTGTGGGTTCTTCAGTTACCGCAGCGGCAAGCCTGTGGATCTTGGGAGCTTTTGAAAAGAACGGCAGTATGACAGACAACGGATTCACCCATTATTCGGCGAATCTCAATACATTTTTCAACGGCTGCGGTATTTCCAAGTATCTCTCTCCGCTGACTATCAATACCGGACAGGGAGAAGGATTCGGCTATCTCGGACTCGGAATGCTCGTGTGCTGTTTCCTTGCGATCGTAACAGCGATCAGCCGCATTGGCAAAAAGGACGGCTCATCGCTTAAATACATTGCTTCATACCTAAAGGAGCACAAGGTTGAGATCTCCGCTCTCGTCGTTGTTTTCCTTGTGGGATTCTTCTGGGCGACAAGCACAAAGGTCACTTTGAATGAACACGTTATCTTCGAGCTGCACCTTTCTGATTTTCTCATGAAAAAGCTCTCGATTTTCCGTGCCTCGGGCCGTTTCATCTGGGGGCCATGCCTCATTGTAATGACGACCGCTCTGTGGATCGTATCTAAGCTTGAATTCAAGACAGCGATCACCGCAGTTTTCATATGCGCGTGGCTCCAGGGCATGGACGTGCGCAGTGTCAGAAACGTCATGCGCGCTCAATACATCAACGCAGAGCCATATGAATACGCCGTAACTGATGAGGAATGGGAAACTATTTCCGGCGGCATAAACGAAGTGGTATTCCTGCCGCTGCCGATGGACTATGTCGCTAAGACAAAACTCTATTATGACTTTGCCCGACCTGCCGCATACGACCATATAAAGCTCAGCAGCTTTATCGTGTGCCGTGCCGATTACGCAACTCTCAAGAGCTATGCAGATGAGCAGTACAGTCTGCTCTCTTCAGGAAAAGGCAGGACCGATGCGCTTTATGTTTTCTTTAAAGAGGAAGATATTCCCAGTGAGGTTGATAATATTATAGTTTATGATATCGGTGAGTACAAAGTTGCAAGAGTTAAAAAATAAAAATATTTCTGATTTCTCTTGACATATCAGAATTTTAATGCTATAATGTAAATCTAATGTATATCAGCACTACTGTCTAAGGTAATTGATGGGCTGCTCGGTTTGCTAATTATTAAGAAAGAGGTGACTATCGTGAAAGAAGGAATCCATCCTACTCTCTACAAGACAACTATTACTTGTCACTGCGGCAACGTAATGGAGACTCTGTCCACTAAGGAGAACATCAAGGTTGAAATCTGTTCTAAGTGCCACCCGTTCTATACCGGCAAGCAGAAGCTCGTTGATACAGGCGGACGTGTTGACAGATTCAAGAAGCGTTTCAATCTGGACAAGTAAAACATTACAGGCGGTCTTTGACCGCCTTTTTGCGTTATAGGTACAATTTATGAATTATTATACAGTTTCCGAGGCGGCAGAAGCCTCCTTCATAGAAAAGCGCTCGGAATTCATCGGTTATATTGCTCCCGTGAAAACCGACGAGGAAGCCGTGAATTTCATCAACACGATCAAAGCTAAACACCGAAAGGCTAAACACAACGTTTATGCGTATATCCTGCGCAAGGATAATATTTCCCGATATTCCGACGACGGCGAGCCGCAGGGTACTGCCGGTGTTCCCGTTCTTGACGTGCTGCAAAAGCGCGGTCTCACCGATGTATGCGTTGTGGTCACACGGTATTTCGGCGGAATCCTCCTCGGCGGAGGCGGACTGGTAAGAGCCTACTCTCACGCCGCCTCACTCGCCTGCGATGCCGCGCATACTATGGATATGTGCCTTTGCCACAGGCTGAAAATATGCACCGACTACGGAATGTACGGCAAACTCACCTACATTCTCCCGAATTTTGAAACGATCACCGTAAACTCCGATTTCGCCGACAGCGTCACTTTAGAACTGCTCGTGCTCTCGAAAAAACTCAGCGCTCTTATAAGCGAAATTACCGAGATAACCAACGGCTCGGCTGAGATAACCGACTGTGGCGAGCTTTTTGAGGATTTTTCATCGGTGAGAAAAATTTCCTGAAAAAATTAAAGGGTTTTTTCGCATTTTTAAGTATAAGTATTATAGAACTGCCGAAAGGGGGAGATTTTTATGACCGTAAGGGAACAGACCGAGATCACAGAAACCGCCATTCTCAGCGAATACGCCTGTACGAGCCTTGACGAAGCCGGCACAAAGCGCGAAAGATTTGAGGAAAAGTGTCCTTACCGCACCGAATTTCAGCGCGACCGCGACAGGATCCTTCACTGCAACTCTTTTCGCCGCCTGAAAAGAAAGACTCAGGTCTTTTTGTCTCCCGTCGGCGACCACTACAGGACGCGCCTGACCCACACACTTGAGGTCTCGCAGATCGCGCGAACCATAGCTCGCGGCATGAGGCTCAACGAAGATCTGACCGAGGCTATCGCACTCGGACACGATCTCGGGCACTCCCCTTTCGGACACTGCGGCGAAAAGGTGCTCAATGACATTTGTCCGCACGGGTTCAAGCACTACCTGCAAAGCGTTCGCGTAGCGGAAGTCCTCGAAAAGGACGGCAAGGGTCTGAACCTTACCCATGCGGTAATAGACGGCATAAAGTGCCATACAAATATGGTCGCTGAAACCCGCGAAGGTCGCGTTGTCCGTCTTGCCGACACCATTGCTTACATAAATCACGACATTGAGGATTCGATACGCGCGGGGATACTTTCTCCCGATTTGCTCCCACGCGACTGTGTGAGAGTTCTGGGCGATACCAAAACCAAGCGCATCACAACGCTCATTGCTTCGGTCATAGAGCACGGTCTGTACGAGATAGATTTTGCTCCCGACATAAGAAAGGCTCACGATGAGCTGAGAGAATTCATGTTTGAAAAGGTATACACCAATCCTGCTGCAAAAGCTGAGGAGGGCAAAGCTGAACTGCTCGTGAAAAAGCTATATGCGTACTACATCGAGCACAGCAATAAGCTGCCTGAACTCTACCACAGGATAATGCAGCAGTCCGATGCTGACCGCGCTGTCTGCGACTACATCTCGGGCATGAGCGATGAGTACGCAGTTGACCTGTATACCGAGCTTTTCGTCCCCAAGTTCTGGAAGTAGGGTGAAAAAATGCCAAGGAACGACGAATTTCTCTATATGCTGCGCAATGCCAACCCAATTGAGACTGTAATGGGCAGCTATGTTCAGCTTATAAGACGAGGCAGGAACTACGTCTGCTCCTGTCCGTTTCACTCAGAAAAAACACCCTCCTGCACGGTTTTTACCGATACGCAGAGCTTTTACTGCTTCGGCTGCGGTGCAGGCGGAGACGTTATTACATTCACAATGAAAATTGAAAATCTCGACTTTACCGAAGCCGTTAAGCTGCTTGCTCAGCGTTCGGGACTTGAGATACCTCAGAATGATTCCGCAGACAGTCAGCTTGCCCACAGAAAGACGCGTATCTACGAAATGAACCGTATAGCGGCGAATTTCTTCTACACCAACCTTTTTAAGGGCAAAGACAAATCAGGTCTGCAATATTTTGCAGGGCGAAAACTCACGCCGCAGACTGTAAAAAAATACGGTCTCGGCTACGCTTCCGACTCATGGGACGAGCTTACAAGACTGCTTTCCGCGAAAGGCTACAGCGATGATGAAATAGTTGACGCGTGGCTGGGCGGACGAAGCAAAAAAGGAAATCTGTTCGATATGTTCCGCCACAGGGTCATGTTCCCGATCATTGATCTGCGCGGAAACATTATCGGATTTGGCGGACGAGTTCTTGACGGCTCACAGCCTAAATACCTGAATACAGGAAATACGCCTGTTTTCAACAAAGGCAATAACCTCTTTTCCATGAACTTCGCCAAAAACGCCGATACCAAGCGGCTTATACTCTGCGAAGGATATATGGACGTTATCGCCGTAAATCAGGCAGGTTTCGAGAACGTTGTTGCAACTCTCGGAACGGCTATCACGCCGGAACAGGCGCGGCTCATAAGCCACTATGCGGAAGAGGTAATTGTCGCCTACGACAGTGACGGAGCCGGTCAGAAAGCCACGCAAAAAGCAATAAATCACTTTGCCGATGTCGGGGTGCGCACCAAGATAATACGCATGGAGGGCGCAAAAGACCCCGATGAGTACATCAAAAAATTCGGCAGAGACCGCTTTCGTATGCTTATTGACGGCTCGTTTGACGCGACCGATTTCATGCTTGACAAGTGCGAAAACGGCATTGACATAAATACAGAGGCTGGGCGCGTGGAACTTCTCCAGCGCGCGTCAAAGGTTCTTGCAGGAATCGAATCGCCCCTTGAACGAGAAGTGTATATTTCCCGCACATCAAAAAAGTGCGACATTCCCGTTCAGGTTCTGAAAGCGCATATCGACTCACTGCTTGAAAAGTCAAAACGTGCGCAGAAAAGAAACGAATGGCGCAGCATTACTGCACAGACCACATACATACGCGATGACATAAATCCCGAAGCCGTCCGATGTAAAAAGGAGGCAAGGGCAGAGGAAACAATAATTTATTTCCTGCTGAAACGTCCCGAGGAGTGGGCGGAAACCGAAAAAATCGCTCCTGCCGATATTTTTGTGACCCCTTTCAACAAAAGGGTCTACTCGGCAATACTTGAGCGAATGAAAAACTGCGAAAATTTCTCGCTTTCTTCACTCAACAATGATTTTTCTGAGGCAGAAATGGGAAGAATAAGCGGAATAGCAGCAAAAAACAGAGAAATCACAGTCAGCCGCGAAGTTGTCAACGACTGCGCCGCTGTACTGAGAAACAGCAATACACGAACGTCAGATGAACTCAGCAACGAGGATCTGATCAGCATTTTCAGAGCGAAAAGTCAAAAATAGGAGGACTCTTTATGGAAAACAAAAAAACTACTATCGAAGCTCTTCTTGATAAGGGTAAGGCAAACGGCAGACTGACTACCAAGGAAATTACAGATGCCCTTGAGGAGCTTGATTTTGACGTCGATCAGATCAACACCTTTTATGACAACTGCGAAAGCCTCAACATTGAGATCGTTGAGGACATGAACATTGACGCAGACCTGAAAATCGGTCTTGATTCAAACATGACGGACGACCTCGAAATGGCGCTCTCAACCGAGGGTATTGCCATTGACGACCCCGTTAAGATATACCTCAAGGAAATCGGCAGAGTTCCGCTTCTCACCACAGAGGAGGAGATAGAACTCGCGCAGAGAATGGCTAAGGGTGATTCCTATGCCAAAAAGAGACTTTCCGAGGCAAATCTCCGTCTTGTTGTTTCTATCGCAAAGAAGTATGTCGGCAGAGGAATGCAGTTCCTTGACCTCATTCAGGAGGGAAATCTCGGTCTTATCAAGGCTGTAGAGAAATTCGACTACACAAAGGGATTCAAGTTCTCGACATATGCTACATGGTGGATACGTCAGGCTATCACCCGTGCTATTGCCGATCAGGCAAGAACTATCCGTATCCCCGTCCATATGGTGGAAACGATAACCAAGGTAAAGAAGGTCTCCAGCCAGCTTCTCCACGAAAACGGTCACGACCCGACGCCCGAGGAGATCGCGGACAAGCTCAATATGCCGGTAGACAAGGTTCACGAAATAATGCGTGTGGCTCAGGATCCCGTTTCTCTCGAAACTCCTATCGGTGAGGAGGAGGACAGCCACCTCGGTGACTTTATTCCCGATGACGATGCTCCCGCTCCTGCTGAAGCAGCTTCTCACACTCTCCTCAAGGAGCAGCTCAACGAAGTTCTCTCAACGCTTACGGATCGCGAGGCAAAGGTGCTCAAACTCAGATTCGGTCTTGAGGACGGTAAATCACGCACTCTTGAAGAAGTGGGTCAGCGCTTTGATGTTACCCGTGAGCGTATACGTCAGATCGAGGCTAAAGCTCTCAGAAAGCTCCGTCACCCAAGCAGAAGCAAAAAGGTAAGAGATTTTCTGGAATAATCGAATAAAAACTGCCGCCGTGTTTCGTAAATCGGAACACAGGCGGCTTTTTTATGCCGACAAGCGTATTTTTGCCCTGATCTTGGAAAAGATAACTGTTACAGTGTATTTGCGGATTTGTGCAGAAAATGTGAATTTTCCAAAATGGTATTGACAAATGCTATTTTTGACTGTATAATGAAGTCAGGATATAGATTTAGTTCAATTTAATTATGCTAAATCTATATTTGTGCAGTAACCGAATTCCCTCTATCTGTCGGGATCTGCTGCAAAAAACGAACGGAGGCGGTAAATATGAGAACCGATATCGCGATAATAGGCAGCGGCCCTGCCGGGATCTCCGCAGCTATAACCGCAAAGGCTCGCAATAAAAGCATACTGCTTTTCGGTGGCAACGGAATAAGCGAGAAGATAGGCAAGGCGCACCTTATAAGAAATTATCCCGGTCTGCCCGAAATTTCGGGAGCTGAACTGGAAAAAGCCTACAGCAGACATCTAGCGGCAATGGGCCTTTCAATCACGCAGGAGCAAGTTATTGCCGTTTACGATATGGGCGACCGCTTTACGCTCCAGACGACGGCAGGTATGTACGAATCCGAAACAGTCATACTCGCCACGGGAGCAGTTCTCGGCAAGCCGCTCGTTGGCGAAATTGAATTTCTCGGCAAGGGCGTGAGTTACTGCGCGACCTGCGACGCGTTCCTTTACAAAGGTAAAACTGTCGCCGTTCTCGGATACAATGACGAAGCAGTATCGGAAGCGGAATTTCTCGCGGAAACCTGCCAAAAAGTCTTGTATCTGCCGCTAAAGAAAAAAGCCGGATCTAAGAGGGATAATATTGAAGTGATTCCGGACAAGCCACTTGAAATAATCGGCGATAAGAAAGTAACTACCCTCAGAACAGATAAGGGCGATATAGCTGTGGACGGCATTTTCATTTTGAGGAACGCTGTAGCTCCCGACAAACTTGTTCCGGGACTTGAAACAAACGGCGCGCACATCGCCGTAAACGCGCAAATGGCAACAAATATCAACGGCTGCTTTGCCTGCGGAGACGCTGTCGGAACTCCCTATCAATACATCAAGGCGGCAGGTCAGGGCAATATTGCTGCATTATCAGCAGTTTCATATATATCAGAAAAGAAAAAAGGAGAGTAAAGTTATGGTAAAGGTAATCAAAAACAACGACATCTCGGAGATACTCGAAAAGGACTTTGCAATAGCAGACTTCAACGCGGTATGGTGCGGGCCGTGCAGAATGCTCGGGCCTGTTTTGAATGAAATTTCCAACGAACGCAGTGACGCAGCTTTTTACGGTATCGACTCCGATGATAACGCAGATATTGCAGAGGAATACGAAATACAGAGTATTCCCACGCTTATCGCGTTCAAAAACGGCAAGGAAGTCGGCAGAACGGTTGGATTTCGTCCAAAGGCACAGCTTAACGCGTGGATAGATTCATTGAAATAACGCAAAATGCTCCCCCTCGGATCGAGGAGGAGCATTTTTGAATTTAAGAGTATGAGATCTGTTTATCGCTGCCGATAATGCCGATATAGGTTTTTCCGCAGTTCAGCGTAAGCTCGCTGCCTGAGAAGTCATAGAGCTTGATAGGCGCGGTTTCGGACGATTTTTCCCAAGTGAGCTGCTCAATGCCGCCGTTCGAGACATAATATCCCATTCCGCCAGAAAGCTCAACGTCCATCAGGTAATTGTTCTCGCGCGGATAAACTAATGTTTGCAGAATGAGAACATTCTCAAAACTAAGCTGTGTGCCTGTGCGCTGATCCATGTGCGGTTCGCCCGAATGGAGTTTCTTATACTCGCCGCTCGTCTCGTCATATTGGAACGTACTGTAATACGAACCCGAGAAATTCAGCGTGACCTCCTGAGCATTTTCTCCCTGCGGAATTATTTTTTCGTCCTCTGACGCAAAATTAAACAACGGCTGATCGTAATAGTCCAGCAATTCGGTTCTTATCCCCTGATTTTCCAATACTTCGGGAAGCTTTGGGCCGTCAAGGTAGCCGGTGTGCTCCTGAGCATACGTCCTTTCGCGTTCGGAATCCCGGAAATAGAGCGAGCCGTAATACTGACCACCGTCAAGGTGATCTATTCCGGTGCGCTCCAGTGTCTCTTTAGCGATAGTCTGGTCGAGTCCCCAGTGGCAATAGATCGCGTCCATGCCGAGACAAAGGATCGGGTAATAGTAGCGACAGCTTCTCACGGAGCAGACCTCCGGCACATCGGCGTAGTTTGCATAAACTGCCATAAGACGCGTGATTCCGCCCTCTACGGGAAGCTCGTAAATTATGTCCGCCTCTGCTATGCCATATTGCGGCAAAGCTCCTTTCAGGTTATTCACCATGACCGCCACAGGACGCTTTCCTACGGCAGACTCAGCATGGCCGAGTTCACCGGTAAGCGGATTTCTGTACGGTGAAATTTCAGGGTCAGTTACCGCCTCTGTTTCGCTTTCGGTCACATCTTCGGCAGATGATTCCGAAACAGCAGTTGTCTTGGCAATAGTTCCGTTCTGAACGGTATTCGGAACAGTGGTCTTTTGCGAACCACAGCCCGTTAATGCGGCAAGGCAGCAAAGCACTCCCGCAGAAATTATTCTCTTTATCATAATTTTCCCTCGGTTATAAATATGAAAACAAACCGCACGAAAGTGCTCACGCACATCAGCGGTGTTGCTAAACAAGTTTTTGCTTATTATACCACAAATTAGTGAAAATGTCAAATAAAGTCTTTTTAACTAATAATGGGATTCTAAAGGGTTGATAAC
>ENA-OUOY01000032-OUOY01000032.1-human-gut-metagenome-genome-assembly--contig:-NODE-32-length-123846-cov-9.003797_pt1 | contig 123846 bp, 111 predicted proteins | sample MGYA00237937_ERZ548767 | MGnify/ENA primary metagenome ERZ548767 (study PRJEB26490, sample SAMN05356887) | human gut metagenome | biome: terrestrial biome; feature: human-associated habitat... | reverse complement strand
GTAGGCGCCCCTTATAGGGGCTGTGCAAACCACTAGTTTACTAGTGGTTATGATTTGCTCAGCGGCAGCGTTACCGTTATGCGCGTGCCCTTATTCTCTTCGCTTTCGAGCGAGAGCGTACCGCCGTGACAGAGCACCGCGTGCTTGACTATCGACAGCCCGAGTCCCGTCCCGCCCGTAGCCTTCGAGTGGCTCTTGTCAACTCGGTAGAACCGCTCGAAAATTCTCGCCTGATGCTTCGGCGCTATGCCGATGCCCGTGTCCGAAACCGTGAGCACCGCCGAGCTGTTTTCATTCTCCACGCTTATGTCAACGCGCCCGCCCTCGCGGTTGTATTTTATCGCGTTGTCGCAGAGATTATATACGATTTCATACAGAAGTCTCGGCACTCCGAAAACATAAGCTTCTCGCCCGCCGACGTTCAGGGTGACGTTTTTCTTTTTTGACGCGGCTCCGAGATCCTCGGAGATTTCCTGCGACAGCGAGAGAAGCCCGACATTTTCGCGCGGCATCTCATCGCCCTCGTCGAGCTGAGAGAGCCTAATTATGTCGTTTATCAGGCTGACAAGCCGCTGCGCCTCCGAGCGTATGTGCCCGACGAAGCGCGGCATATCCTCGTCCCTGACCATTCCGTTTTCTATGAGCTCCGCGCTTCCGATTATTCCCTGGAGCGGAGTTTTCAACTCATGCGATACATTCGCGGTAAATTCGCGGCGAATCTTTTCGGAGTTTTGCTGCTCGGTCATGTCGAAAAACAGGATAACCGAACCGCGCGCAGCGCCGTCTGACTCTATACGGCTGACGTCAAACTGATATGTCCTGTCTCCGTATTTTTCACGCGTCTCGCTGTGTCCGCTCTCGTCGGCGAGTTTTATTGCGGAGGATATTTCGAGGCTTCGGTCTATTGACAGGAAGTCGCTGCCGATGCAGTCACGAGTTGTTTCAAACAGCCTGCACGCGGCGGGATTTATGCTCAGTATCTTTCCGTCGTTGTCGAGGAGCACAAGCCCCTCCTTCATGTTATCAGTTATCTGCTCGAATTCGTCCGTCTTTTTGCGAAGCGCGCCGAGCTGGTCGTTTATCTGTTCGTGCTGACGGTTTATTCTGCCGAGCAGGGGAGCCAACTCGTCATATGTGTTGTTCTCAAGCGGATGCTCAAGGTCGAGCGAGTTTAGCGGCTCGACAATTCTCTTTGAGAGCCGGGACGCGATAACCGCCGAAATTATAAGCGCCGCGACTATCACTATAAGTATCGGCTGCATAGCCTCAAATACGAGCATTCCGACTGTCGCGCGGCTCGACGATATTCTCAGAATATTGCCGTTGCCGAGCTTTTTTGCGATATATGTTGTCTTTTTGAGCAGGGTGGAGGAGTAGCGGGTGCTGCTTCCGGCTCCGTTTTCAAGAGCCTGCTTTACTTCATCCCTGTCCGCATGGTTTGCAAGCGTGTCCGCGTCCTGCACGGTGTCATAAAGCACCTTGCCGTTTTTGTCTATCAGCGACAGGCGGTATCCGCTCGGCGCTATGGCTTTCAGATATCCGCTTCCGCTGATGTCCACAGCCGCGGCGGCGAGGTCAAGCTCGTCTCTCATCTGATTTTCAAATGTCTTGCTGTAGTATTCGTAAAGGCAGCCCGTGATAATGACGAGCGACGCCAAAAGCACGCAGAACGCCGCCAAGAAAATCGATTTGAAAATCCGTTTTGTCATTTGTCGGCCTCCATGCGGTAGCCGACTCCGCGAACGGTTTTTATCATTTCGCCGAATCTGCCGAGCTTCTGTCTAAGCGTGCGTATGTGCATATCGACGGTGCGCGTCTCGCCGCAGTAGTCCGTGCCCCAAACCTCCTCCATGAGCCTGTCGCGCGTGAACGCCGTGCTCGGATTTGAAAGAAACAGCTTGAGAAGCTCAAATTCCTTGTAGGTCAGAACTATATTTTGACCGTCTCCCGTGACCGTGTGCTCATCGAGGTTCACCTCGAGCCCGTCCGTTTTAAGAATGCGCTCCTTCGCCTTAGGCTTGCAGCGGCGGAGCACCGCCTTGACGCAGGAGACAAGCTCCATGACACCGAACGGCTTAGTCAGGTAGTAGTCGGCGCCGAGGTCGAGCCCGGTTATCTTGTCATATTCCGTGTCCTTGGCGGTCGCCATAACCACCGGAATGTCGCAGAGCTCCGGCGACTCCTTCATCCTGCGTAAAAGCTCTATGCCGCTTATGCCGGGCAGCATGACGTCAATAACCGCAAGCTCCGGCTTATCCTCACTGCCGAGCGCCTCCCAGAATGAGCTGCCGTCCTCGAAGCCCTTGGCCTCAAGTCCCGTCGATTGCAGTGCATAAACTTCAATGTCGCGGATACTCGCGTCGTCCTCAACGCACCAGATCATAGTCAATCCTCCTTGTGCTCTCCCGTCACCGAAAAGATGACCCATTCGGCAAGGTTAGTCGCGTGGTCGCCTATGCGTTCAAAATATTTGGCTATCATAAGCAGGTCGAGTATGTATTCGCCGTCCGACGGGTCGTTTGCAATTCTTGATATGAGCTTTTTCTTGACCTCGTCAAAATATGCGTCCACAGTGTCATCCTGATTTATGACATCCATTGCTAATATTGTATCACATTTTACATATGCATCAATACTTTGCGTTACCATTTTTATAACGGAATGCGCCATATTTTCAAGAAGTCCGTCGCTCTCGTCGCCTCTGCCGCCGAGAAAAGTGATTATTTCCGCTATATCCTCGGCCTGATCGCCTATGCGCTCCATGTCCGTTATCATCTTGAGCGCGGCGGATATCTGCCGCAAATCGCGTGCCACGGGCTGCTGCCGGAGCAGGAGCTTCAGACACAGTGCCTCAATAGTCCGCTCCTTCTCGTCTATCTCGCTGTCAAAAGGGGAGACCTTCGAGGCTGCTTCCGAGTCGCCGTTTTCCAGAGCGTCCACGGCGAGAGATATCACTTTTTCGCAAAGCGCGCCCATCTCTATCATTTCTTTGTTGAGCAGCGCAAGCTGTTCGTCGAATCTGCTTCTCATTATCCGAACCTCCCTGTTATGTAGTCCTCGGTGCGGCGATCCTTGGGCTGGGAGAATATCCCCTCCGTCGCGCCGTATTCTATCAGCTCGCCGAGCAGGAAAAACGCCGTGTTGTCCGATATTCTGACCGCCTGCTGCATATTGTGGGTCACTATAATTATAGTGTATTTCTCTTTGAGATTTATGGCAAGCTCCTCGATTTTCGAGGTGGATATCGGGTCGAGCGCACTCGTGGGCTCGTCCATGAGCAATACCTCCGGCTCAACCGCAAGCGCCCGCGCAATGCAAAGCCGCTGCTGCTGACCGCCGGAAAGCCCGAGCGCATTCTTTTTAAGGTGATCCTTTACCTCGTCCCATATAGCCGCTCCGCGCAGAGAGCGTTCAACCGTCTCGTCAAGCTTCGCCTTCGAGCGGATGCCGTGCGTGCGCGGCCCGTAGGCGACGTTGTCGTATATGCTCATGGGAAACGGGTTTGGCTTTTGAAAGACCATGCCTATCTGCCGCCTCAATTCGCTGACGTCGACTGACGGGGAGAAGATATCGTCTCCGTTGTAGCGGACATCTCCGGTTATTTTTACTCCGGGTATAAGGTCGTTCATTCTGTCGAGCGTTTTGAGAAACGTGGATTTGCCGCAGCCGGATGGGCCTATGAGCGCGGTTATGCTGTTGCGTTCTATCTCTATGTTTATGTCCTTCAGAGCCTGATGCTCGCCGTACCGGAGATTGAGCCCGCTGACCGAAATTATGCCGTTATTTTCCATTTCTTTCTCCTTTCTCATATCTGCCTGCGCTTTTTAAAGCAGCGCGAGACGAGCGAGGCGGATAGGTTTATCAGCACCGTCATTGCTATTAGTATTGCGGCTATTGCAAAGGCTACGCCGAATTCGCCCTGTTCCTTTGCGTAGACATAAAGTGAAACCGTGAGCGTTGCGCCCGAATTTCTGAGTCCGTCGAAAAAGCCGTTTAGTGTGTGCGCGAAGCCCGCCGTGAACAGCAGAGCCGCCGATTCGCCGATAATGCGCCCGACGGAGAGAATGCACCCGGTAACTATGCCGTCGATGCAGTCGGGAAGGACGACGGTTCGGACGGTTCTCCATTTTCCCGCGCCCAAGCCGAACGCGCCCTCGCGGTAGCTCTGCGGAACGGTTTTCAGGCTCTCCTGCGTAGTACGCATGACAGTGGGCAGGTTCATAATAACGAGCGTCAGCGCGCCCGCGATAAGCGAGGTTTTCATCTTTAAAAACCGGCAGAAGAAAAGCATACCGACAAGTCCGTAAATAATCGACGGAATGCCAGAGAGCGTCTCTGCGGCGTACTCTATGAGCGCCACGATCTTTTTGTTTGCCGCGTATTCATTGAGATATATCGCCGCGCCGACGCCCAAGGGCAGGATAATAACGAGCGAGGCGAGAATTATATAGAGTGTGTTAAGTATGTCGGGCAGTATGCCTACTCTGTCGGAAAGGTAGCTCGGGGACGAGGATATAAGCTCCCATGAGATATTGGGAATGCCCTTTATCAGCACATATCCCGTCATGAAAATTACGAGCAGACAAACCGCGACAGAGGCGATGCGAACGAGAGTCTGCATTACGGCGCCGTATATTTTTCGCTTTGTGCGACTTTTGCTTTTCATCTCTATTCATCCCTGCCTTTCTTCAAAAAGAAGTTGAGAACGGCGTTTATCAGCATGATAAACAGGAAGAGAACGAGCGCTATCGAAAAGAGCGCCTGACGCTGCAACCCGCTCGAATATGACATCTCGCTTGCCACCGCCGTTGTCAGAAAGCGGACGCTTTCGAAAAGGCTCGGCATATTCGGAGCATTTCCCGAGACCATCATAACAGCCATCGCTTCGCCTATGGCTCTGCCGACGCCGAGCACGACTGCGGCCGCTATTCCGCTTTTTGCCGCCGGCACGGACACCCTGAAATATGTTTCCGTCGGAGTCGCGCCAAGGGCGAGCGATGCATCCTCATACTCCTTGGGCACCGCCTGCAAAGCGGTGACGGACACCTTTATTATCGACGGCAGAATCATTACCGCAAGCACGATTATCGCGGCTAGCAGACTCGCGCCGTCCGGCAGAGAGAATATTTTCTGTATCGCGGGGACTAAAACGAGCATACCCACAAGACCGTAAACGACGGACGGAATACCCGCAAGCAGACTGACGGCGGATTGCATGACGGCGCCGATTTTTTTCGGCGCATATTTTGAGATGTACACTGCCGTAAGAAAGCCTATCGGCACGCCCAAAACGATTGCGCCGGCCGTGCCGTAAACGCTCGTCAGAACAAACGGCAGTATGCCGAACGACGGCTCTGACGATGTGGAAGCCCACGTTTTTCCGAACAGGAAGGGGATAAGCCCGATTTTCTTTATCGCCGGTATGCCGGATATAATAAGATATACCGTTATCAGCAGAACGCACCCGACGGTTATCAGCCCGAGTATCAGGAATATACCGTGGACGATTGATTCAAATAACTTCTTTTTGTTCCCTGCTTTGTTTTTCATATTTTCGCCTCTCGGATAGGGATAAAAGAGGCGGCCGTAAGACTGCCTCTTTTTTCATCTGTCTGATTTTACGCTGCGGGTACTGCGCCTGCCTTGGAGATTATCTCCGCGGCCTCCTTGGAGGTTGCGTAATCGAAAAACTTCTGAGCCGTCCGAGAGAGCTCTGTGCCGTCCTTGGTAACGAAGACGAACGGACGCTGAATTTTGTAGCTGCCGTCCTTGACGGTGGCCTCGCTCGGAGCGACTCCGTTTACCTTGAGCGCCTTTACGGTGTCCTTTACGGCGGCGAGAGAAGCGTAGCCTATGGCGTTGGGATTCTGCGCTACCGTTGCGATAACGTCGCCGGTCGAGGTCAGCTGCTGGCGGTATTTGCACTTGTCCTTTGTGCCGGTTGCCGACTCGAAGCCGTCTCTTGTTCCGCTTCCCGCCTCGCGGCCTATAAGAACGATTTCGCTGTCTTTTCCGCCGAGCTCCTTCCAGTTGGTTATCTCGCCGGTGTATATCTTGGCTATCTGTTCAACGGTGAGATCGGATACGACGTTTGAGGGATTTACGATAATCGCTATTCCGTCAAGAGCGATGGTGGTCTCTTTGAGTCCCTTTGCCTTCTCCTCGTCCTTGAGCGCACGGCTCGAAAGTCCTATGTCGCAGCGTCCCTCAAGTACGGCGGTTATGCCGGAACCCGAGCCTGTCGGGTTGTATGTGAACTTTGTGCCGTCGTTGTTCTTCGTAAAGGACTCGCCGAGTGCGCCGATAACCTCCTCCATTGAGGTGGAGCCGTCGGTCGATACGGTATTGGCCGTCTCTTGTCCGCCCTTTGAGCAGGCGGCGAATATGAGAAGCACAGCGAGAGCGGCGGACAAAACGCAGATAATCTTTTTCATGAGTTTTCTTTCCTTAACATCGAGTTTTTGTCGGGCGCAAACCCTACGCTTACATCATACGAAAGCGTTGTAAAATCAAAAAGCCGTTTTTTGTAAAATCGGTGTCAAAATCGCAGCGATAACCGCAGCAACCGTATACTTGTATATAGTGTACAAACAGACCCCGCTTTTTTTGTAAGATATGTAGACTTTTTGCTTATTTACTTACAAAAGGATTACAAATTGTTTATAATATGGTATAATACTCCGTATGAAAGACCGCTTTGGTCTAATTATTAAGGAGCACCGAAAAATCGGAGGTTTAATTTACTATGGAAATCGTCAGAAAAGAATATTCGTTCAAGTCCGCGACGGGTCTCAGCGATGTTTACGCCCGTAGCTGGGCGCCCGCAGACAAAGACAGCGTCAAGGCCATATTCCAGATAACCCACGGTATGGCGGAGCACGGCGAGCGTTATGCCCGCTTTGCAAAGAGGCTCTGCGAGCACGGCTATGCGGTCTTTGCGCAGGATCATATCGGCCACGGCAAATCGGTTGAGTCCGATGACGACCTCGGCTATTTCGGCGAGAAGGACGGCTGGAGAGATTTTGTTATCGACTGCCGCACCCTTACCGATATCGCCCGCGAGGAGTATCCCGGCAAGCCCGTCGTATTCTTCGGCCACAGCATGGGCTCGTTCATTGCGAGAAACTATACCGCAAAATATAACGACGTTCAGGCGGCTATCTATTGCGGCACAAGCGGAAAGAATCCCGCCGCGCCTATCGCCATAAAGCTTGCCGGCTTTGTAGCCAAGAGCCGTGGCAGCCGTCACAGAAGCGAGTTTATAAACAACCTCGCTTTCGGCAACTACAACAAGAAGTTCGACAATGTCAAGACCGACTTCGATTGGCTTACCCGAGACGAGGCCGAGGTTCAGAAGTATATCGACGACAAATACTGCGGCTTCCTCTTCACTGCGGCAGGCTACAAAGATCTGTTCTCGATTCTCAACTCCGTCTCCGGCAAGGATTGGTATGAGCAGCTCTCAACCGATATCCCGGTTCTCGTCGTCTCCGGCTCGATGGATCCCGTCGGCGAGTATTCAAAGGGTGTGACCCAGGTTGCCGACGACCTCAAGGCGACGGGCCATGATGTCACCCTCAAGCTCTTTGACGGCGGCAGACATGAGATACTCAACGAGACCAACCGCGACGAGGTCGAGGAGTATATCGCCTCATGGGCTGATGCGGCTCTTGAAAACGGCGCAAAGAAAGCCGAATAATCAAAAAAAATATCAGCAGAGCAGGGGATTATCCTCTGCTCTGTATCTTTTTTTGATTTACCTATTGACATAGTATGTAAATAGGTATATAATCGTTGCGAAATCGGGTGGAATGTCGAATGACACCGTTTCCGATGAACATACTTGATTATTGAGAGGAGTTTTGATATAAATGACCACTATCTATGTTGATAACGCGGCCACGACAAAGACGAGCCGCACGGCGATAGATGCCATGCTGCCGTATTTTGATAAGATTTACGGCAACCCTTCAAGCCTTCATTCCGTCGGACAGGCTGCGGCGGACGCGCTGAGAAAAGCGCGCGAGGAGGCGGCTGAGGTGCTCGGATGCGAGCCGAGCGAGATAACCTTTACCTCCGGCGGCAGCGAGGCAGATAACCAGGCTCTTGTCTCCGCGGCGGCAATCGGCGCAAGAAAGGGCAAAAAGCATATAATTTCAACCGCATTTGAGCATCACGCGGTTCTGCATACGCTCAAAAAACTCGAAAAAGAGGGCTTCGAGGTCACGCTCTTGGACGTGCATGAAAACGGCATGGTTTCGGCTCGGCAGGTCGCCGATGCTATCCGCGAGGACACTTGCCTCGTGACCGTCATGTACGCCAACAATGAGATAGGCAGCATTCAGCCCATCGCCGAGATAGGCGCGGTGTGCAGGGAGAAAGGCGTTATTTTCCATACCGACGCGGTTCAGGCGGTCGGTCATATACACATCAATGTCAAGGAAGAGAACATCGACATGCTCTCCCTTTCGGCTCATAAATTTCACGGCCCAAAGGGCGTCGGACTGCTCTATGCCCGCAGGGGGATAAGACTTACGAATATCATCGAGGGCGGCGCGCAGGAGCGCGGCAAGCGTGCGGGCACGGAGAATATCCCCGGAATAGTCGGCATGGTTGCGGCTCTCAAAGAGGCTAACGCCAATATCGACGCCAACGCCGCAAAGGTCTCCGCTCTGCGCGACAGGCTTATAGCGGGTCTTGAAAAGATACCGCACAGCGCACTGAACGGCGACCGCACAAGGAGGCTGCCCGGAAACGTCAGCTTCTGCTTCGAGGGCATCGAGGGCGAATCGCTTCTTCTGCTGCTCGACGCAAAGGGCATATGCGCATCCTCCGGCTCCGCCTGCACCTCCGGCTCGCTTGACCCAAGCCACGTGCTTCTCGCTATCGGCCGCCCGCATGAGGTCGCCCACGGCTCTCTGCGCCTGACGCTCAGCGAGGAGAACACGCAGGAAGAGGTCGATTATATAATCGAAGAGACAACGAAGGTCGTCAAATATCTCAGAGAGCTTTCGCCCGTGTGGAAAGAGCTTCTGAGCGGCGAGAGAAAATTCACTTTCTGAGAGGAGAAATAAAAATGGCATTATACAGCGATAAGGTTATGGATCATTTCAAAAATCCGCGCAACGTCGGCGAGATTCCCGATGCGGACGGTGTCGGCGAGGTCGGCAACGCTAAGTGCGGCGATATCATGAAGATTTATCTCAAGATAAAGGACGGAAAAATCAACGACGTCAAGTTTGAGACCTTCGGCTGCGCGAGCGCTATTGCGTCGTCCTCCATGGCTACCGAGCTTATAAAGGGCAAAACCGTTGACGAGGCGCTTTCGGTCAGCAACAAGCAGGTCGTCGATGCGCTTGACGGACTCCCGGCACACAAGCTGCACTGCTCCGTGCTCGCCGAGGAAGCCATAAAAGCCGCAGTTAAGGACTATTATGACAAGAACGGCATCGAGTATGACCGCAGCAAGTTCCCCGAGTGCGGGGACTGCGACGGCTGCAGCTGCCGCATGGTATAAAATTATGATGGTATCAAGCCGCGGCAGATACGCCCTGCGCGTCATGGCGGATCTTGCGGAAAACGAAAAGGACGGCGCGTTCATCCCGTTAAAAGAGATAGCCGAGCGCGAGGAGCTCTCTCTCAAGTATCTCGAGAGCATTATGACAACGCTCTCAAAGGCGGGGCTCGTCGAGGGCGCGCACGGAAAGGGCGGGGGCTACCGCCTGAAAAGAAAGCCGGAGGAATATAGAGTCAGCGAGATTCTGAAGCTTACCGAGGGCTCGCTTGCGCCCGTCTCGTGCGTTGAGGGCGGCTGTGCCCCGTGCGAGAATGCAGGCTCGTGCCGTACCCGCACGATGTGGACAAAGCTCGATAAGCTCATCAACGACTTCTTCGACGGTATAACGATAGCCGACCTGATGATAAAATAAAAAGACGACCGCCGGGTGAAATTCCGACGGTCGTTCGGTTATTTGAAGGTCAGCTTTTGCTCTTTATTTTCCTGCTTATTAATATTGCCGCGGCAATGCAGAGTGCGGACTCGCAAAGGATAAGCAGGATGTTCACTCCGTTTATCATTATCGCGTCTGCCGTAACAAAAGCCGCCGACGCGAGAATGAACAGAGTCACAAACAGACGGGTGTGCCGCTTCGGAAAAATGATGTTTCCGATTGCGAGCGAACACACAAAAGCCGCGCACCAGAACAGCGCGATTTTTATATTGAGGTATTTTACGGCAAGGACGGAAAAAATATAGTATGCCAAAAGCATCGGCAGCATGAACGACGACAGGAGAACGGACAGCTGCTTGCGGCTGCCTGAAATATAAATTATCGCCGTTCCGATAACGAGCCATATTGCAAACCCGGAGGTCAGCAGCCCGAAAAATGAAAATATGCTGTTTGCATAGGCGATGTCGCCGTATTTTGCCAATATTCCGAAGACCGCGCCTGCGATTATCATGAAGAGGGGATTGCGAAAAATTTTTATCGCTTTGTCCATTTGACACCTCTAAAAAATCAAGCCGCACTGTCTGATGCGGCTTGCTGTTTGTTTACAGATTCAGGAAATCTTTTCTGTATTTGACTCCGAAAAACTCGGCGAGCTCCTGCATCTCGCTGTCCTTTATCGTGTTAATCCTCGGCATATGCGCCGTGAGCATATATATCTGTGCGGCCTTTTCGACCGTCTCGATAAGACCGAAGGTCTCGTCCATTGTCTTGCCCGCGCCGTAGATTCCGTGCATTCCCCAGATGACGAGGCGAAACTCCTTCATCTTCTCGGCTGTCGCTTCTCCTATGCTGTTCGTGCCGCACAGCATCCACGGCAGAACGCCGACGCCGTCCGGGAAAACCACTATGCACTCGGTGCACATCTCCCAAAGGGTGTGGGTTATCTTTTTCTCGTCGAGCTCGTGGATGTAGTTCATGGCGAGCGTATTTGTCGGGTGGCAGTGCATGACGACTCTGTTCTCCGGCTCAACACCGAGACGCGCCATATGGCTCATCAGGTGGGCGGGCAGCTCACTTGTGAATCTGCCGCCGTCGGAGTAGCCCCAGAGAAGCTCCGCGGTAGTGCCGTCCTCGGCGATTCTTATTATGCCGAGATTGTTTTCGGGGTCGAACTGAACATTCTTGAAATATTTGCCCGTTCCCGTGACAATGAATATCTTGCCGATAAGCGGCTTCGCGTCAAAGCCGGTCGGAATGGTTCTGATGACCTTGCCGAGGTCGAGATATTCGCCGACTTCCTTTTCGTCGAGCATATAGCTTATGTTTCCGCCGTTTCTCTCGTCCCAACCGAGGCGGTACATATTGGCGGTGGTCTGCATCATTTCCTGCACAAAGGGCGCAGTCAGAATGTCTTTCATTTTCTTGCCTCCAGTGTATTCTTTTCGTAGTCGAGTATGGGCGATATATAGTCGCAAGGAACATTTTCGCGCCTGAGATATTCGTCCCAGATGTCTCCGAACGGCGCTGTTTTCATGTCCTCCTGCAAAACCATGAGCTCCGTGAAGCGGCTCTCGTCCTGCAGCGCTTTCATTCTCTCGTTCGGCTCAAGCAGAGCGAGAAGCAGAGCCTTGTGCACGCTCCTTATTCCCGTGACCCATGCGGATATCCTGTTTATCGAAGCGTCGAAATAGTCGGTCGCTATGAACACTCTGCCGAGTGCGTCGTTTCGGACTATCTCTTTCGCTATCTCTTTAGTCTCGTCGTCGAGGATAACAACGTGGTCGCTGTCCCATCTGACGCCGCGCGTGACGTGCAGGGCGATGCGGTCGTTAAAAAGGAGCATGGAGGATATCTTATCCGATACGACTTCGGTCGGGTGATAGTGGCCGTTGTCCATAAGGGGAGTTATGCCCTTTGAGGCGACATAGTTCATGCAGAACTCGGCGGAGCCGACGGTATAGGACTCAAGCCCGATTCCGAAAACCTTCGATTCAAGGCAGACGAAAACCTTTGACTTATCATAAGGCACGGAGAGTATCTCGTCAAGAGAAGCCTTAAATCTCTTGCGCGGCGAGAGCCTGTCCGCGGGGATATTCTTATATCCGTCGGGAATCCAGATGTTCATAAGGCAGGGGACGCCCGTCTCGTTTGCGAAATATTCCGATATTTCTATGCAGCGCTTGCCGTGCTCTATCCAGAAACGGCGAACATTTTCGTCGGGCGAAGAGAGCGTGAGATTGTCTTTAACCATGGGATGCGAGAAGAAGGTGGGATTAAAGTCTATCCCCATGCTGCGTTCCTTTGCGAACTTTACCCACTTTTCAAAGTGGCGCGGCTCTATCTTGTCGCGGTCGGCGAACTCGCCGTCTTCGAATATGGCGTAGCTCGCGTGAAGATTGAGCTTCTTTCTGCCGGGCATGAGGCTTGCGGCGAAGTCGAAGTCCTGCATCAGCTCCTCGGGCGTGCGCGCCTTTCCGGGGTAGTTGCCGGTGGTCTGTATTCCGCCGGAGAGCGCCTGTTTCGAGTCGAAGCCCGTAACGTCGTCGCCCTGCCAGCAGTGGACGGAAACCGCCGTGCTGCGGAGCGCTTCTATAGCTTTTTCGGTGTCAACGCCGAGGGAAGCATATATCTCTCTTGCGCTTTCGTATCTGGTCATAATTCTCCTCCTTTTATCCTTAAACACAATCAAAGTTTATCACAAAAAACGGCGGGAACAATGCTTATTCAGAATAAAAATTTTTCTTTACTTATTTCATACAGATAGCTATAATATTGTTGGACTAAAGCTGTGCATATGCACGCAAAAATATCGAAAAAAGGTGATAATAATGAATGCTGTTGAGATAACAGCGATAGTTGCGGCGTCCGTTCTCCTGTTTGCCGGAATAGTTTTCGGCATAGTAAGCTATGTTGTCTTCTATGAGGTCATAGCTCGAAAAGCAAAAATACCCGGGAAGATGGATGCCGACGCAAAAAAGAAGATGATGGAGACAAATCCCGAAAAGTTCCTTCCCGATCCCCGCGAGGAGTGGCTCAATGAGCAGACCTTTGAAAATTACTCCATAACCAATGCGGATGGAAATAAGCTCAAGGGTTATCTTCTGAAGGCGGACAAGCCGTCCGACGTCTATGTCTTTGCAAGCCACGGCTATCGCTGCTGGGGCAAGCGCGAGTTCAGGCTCATGACAAAGTTCTATCACGACCTCGGCTTTAACGTCTTTATCGTCGACCATCAGGCTCACGGCGACAGCGAGGGCAAATATATCGGCTTCGGCTCGCATGAGTCTCGAGACGGTATGCAGTGGCTCAGGTTTATTAACGATACCTTCGGCAGCAATATTCAGATAATCCTGCACGGTGTGTCTATGGGCTGCGCTACCGTCACCTTGATGAGCGGCAACCCCGATCTGCCGAAGAACGTAAAATTCACCGTTGCCGACTGCGGTTATACAAGCCCGTGGGCGGAGTTCGATTATCAGCTCAAAAACGCCCATGTTCCTTCTTCGCCTCTGCTTGACGGCGCTAACTTCTTCAATAAGCGCATTGCAAAATACGACTTCAAAAAGGTTGACTCGGTCGAGAGCGTCAAGCACGCGCAGGTTCCCATGCTCTTTATCCACGGCACAAAGGACGATTTTGTTCCGACCTATATGGTCAACGAGCTCTATGACGCGTGCAGCAGCGACAAAGATATACTCCTTGTCGAGGGCGCGGGTCACGCCGAAAGCTACCCGACCGACTCTGCCGCATACGAGGCTAAGGTCAAGAGCTTTATCGATAAGTATATCACAGTCCCGTCAAAGGCGTAATTGCGTCTCTCCGAATTAAAAACAAAAAGTGCTCCCGGTTTTTTAAAATAATCGGGAGCATTTCTTATTTTTTCTTAGGGCTCGACAGCTCGTCGTATATCGCTTCAAACAGATCTTTCAGAAATTCTTTGTCCTCGATGTTATCGACCGAGAGCATCGGTTTCGCGCCGTCATAAGGCAGCTCCTCCGAAGCGTCGGGCATCATCCTGCGAGCCGCCTTGACGGGCTTTACGAGAAGCCTGTTGTCGTATATGCCGCCGATCACTTTTCCGCGAAAATACAGTATGTATTCGCCCATCATAGCGCGGCTTGTCACGTCGCCTGTCTCGTTCAGCTGCTCGAGCACATAGTCGAGATATTCTTTGCTCGATGCCATTTTATTTTTTTCTGCTTTCTTCGTAGGCCTGCTTTTCGGCGTTGAACTGCTCGGGTCTCTTGAGATAGTCGCGGTTAAAGCGTCTGCCGACCGTTATGCTGCCGTCGCGGAGAATTTCCGTCACCGTCACACCCTGCATCCATTTTTCCTCCGGCCAGCCGAAGTTTGTGCCCATGGTGTAGGTCTCATATCCGCTGCATTGGCTGTATATAAAGCATATTCCCTTGTAGTTTGCGCAGAAGTCGTTGATATGGTCGTGACCGCAGTAGACAGCCTGCGTGCTTCCGAGCTCGCATATGGCGTCAAACATTCCGCTGTTGAACGGCGAGCAGCCGACGGATTCATACATCCCTCCGTAGAAAATCTTCGCCTCGCCCGTCGGGACATAATGTCCGTTCTCGTCTAACTTCATAACGTGCTCGAACTCCGGCAGGGGAATGTGGAAATACATCATAGACTTGACTTTCCCGTATTTTTCCTCTGTGCTTCGCACGCTGTTTTTGTACCACTCTATCTGCTCGGGCTTTAAGAAATCATAGCCCTTCATATCCTCGGGTACGCCGTAATCTTTATAATATCTCTCACGTATATCGCGCCCCGAGTCAAATAAATAGAGACTCTGGAGCAGTGAATTTTCGCCGTTTTTGATGTCTATTCTGTAGTTGCCGTAGCCGTAGAGACTGTCGTTTCCGTGGAGCGCAAGGCAGTGCGGATAGCGTCTCACGGAGTCGAGCATAAGCCACTTGTAGAAGCCCTTTTCCTCGCGCACCTCGTGATTGCCGAACACAATAGCCCAGTAGACCCCGGTTTTTTCCATAAACCGCGCAAACTGAACCGAGTCAAGCTGCTGATATTTTGAAAGTATAACGTCGCCCGTGAATATCACAAGGTCGGGCTTTGCCTGGGAGATGTGATTCGCAAGCATCTGCATCGTTTTGCGGCGCAGAGAGGGCGTGTCGCCGAGGTGGAGGTCGGTCGCGGTGAGAATGCGAAACGGCTTGTCCGAATATGTGCCGTCCTTATTGAACTTGCCGATAGTGACGCTCTCTCCGTCTCTGTCGATTATCTTAACGCCCGTCTCGGCGGGAACGATATTCACATTTTTTTCAAACAGCCAGTCGCGCCTGTCCTTCGGGAGCAGGGGATATGCGAGACTGTAAAGCTCGAGTCCGAGCGCGTTGAGATTGCGTCTGCAAAAAGCGGCAAAAGGGTGCATTTGATAAAGACCTCGCTTGATATTTTTATTGATTATATCATCTGTGCGTTCTAAAATCAATCTCTTATATATTACTTTGCCCGATTTATAAAAAGTAATATATTTTTCTTCTGCGGTTATAACTATATATAGAGTATAAAAAATTGACAAAACTTTGTTGATTTAAAGCCGCAGTGATGATATAATAAACAATCGAAACGGACGCGTGAGTCATATATAGGAGATATATAGGAGGTTTTACCATGAAGAGGACCCTTGCGGTGCTTCTCGCGGTGCTTATGATATTCGGCTGCGCCGCTCTTACCGCATGCAACAAAACCGGTCTTGTGAACGACAGAGACGATGCTCAAATAATTTCGGCAGACGAAATAGCCGACACCATGACCTCGAAAGACGGAAAATACGAGATAGCGATGGTCACAAATGTCGGCAGGCTCAAGGATAAGTCTTTCAACCAGGGCACATGGGACGGAGTAAAGACCTTTGCCTATCAAAACGGCAAATCATATAAATATTATCAGCCGAGAAACGGCAATAAGGCCTCGGATGACGACAGATACAATGCTTTCATTGAGGCTATAAGCGGCGGTGCAAAGATAATCGTCGCTACCGGCTACGAGCAGGAAAAGGCTCTCAAGCGCGCCGCTGCGGAGAATCCCGATACGAAGTTTGTCTTTGTTGACGGATATGTGCTTACGGACGGCAACGGAAAAACTCTCTCGAATGTCGCTGCAGTCTCCTTCATGGAGGAGCAGTGCGGCTATCTTGCGGGCTATGCCGCCGTTACCGAGGGTAATACAAAGCTCGGCTTTGTCGGCGGCGGAGCGGGCAACAATCCGTCCGTCAACAGATTCGGCTACGGCTTTGTGCAGGGCGCAAACGACGCTGCCGAGATAACGGGCGCTTCCGTCGAGATGAAGTACAGCTATCTCTACGGAGACAGCTTCTCCGCGTCGCCCGAGCTTCAGAAAATGGTCAACGGATGGTACAAGTCCGGCACGCAGTGCGTGTTTTCCTGCGGCGGAGAAATGTGCGATTCCGTCTTTGAGGCCGCCTCGGACAATAACGGCAAGTCTATAGGCGTCGATGTCGATCAGTCCTCCGTCTCCGATACGGTCATAACCTCGGCTATGAAAGGACTGAGCGCCGCCGCGCAGAAGGTGCTTACCTCTTTCTATGCGGGCAAATGGGTGCTCGTCGGCGGACTTATGTCCAATCTCGGCGTTGACGATAACGCCGTCGGTCTGCCTTTTGCAACCTCAAAGTTTGAAAAGCTCACCGGGAGCGAGTATGCCAAGCTTGTTAATTCCATGAAGAGCGGCGGAACGCTCACGGTAAAAAACGATTTTTCCGCTTTCCTTGCGGGCGAGGAGACTTTTGAAAACGTCGCCGTAAGCTTCGTAAAATAAGCAGTTTTAAGGGAGCCTTGGCGCGTTGAACGTTGAGGCTCCCTTGAGTTTATAACTTCAGCATTTGTCAAACGACGGGTTGAACGAATAGTAGTTCTTCGAGTTGAGTCTGTCTGTGACGGTGCGCAGCCCCTCGCCGAAGCGCTGGAAGTGGACTACCTCGCGCTCGCGCAGGAATTTTATCGGGTCGCGGACATCCGGGTCGTCAACAAGGCGCAGAATATTGTCGTAGGTTACCCGCGCCTTCTGCTCGGCAGCCATGTCCTCCATAAGGTCGGCTATTGTGTCGCCCTTTGACTGCATGGATCCCGCGCTGTACGGCATACCGTTTGCCCCAGCGGGATATACTCCCGCGGTATGGGTGACGAAATATGCTTCAAATCCGCCCTTCTTTATCTCCTCCGGCGTGAGATTTCTTGTGAGCTGGTGGACTATCGCACCTATCATTTCGAGGTGTCCGAGCTCCTCCGTGCCGATATCGGTGAGCAGTCCCTTGAGCTGAGCGTAGGGCATGGTGAAGCGCTGACTGAGATAGCGCAGCGACGCGCCCAATTCTCCGTCGGGCCCGCCGTATTGGTCGAGTATTATTTTCGCGTATTTCGGGTTCGGATTTGCTATTTTAACGGGATATTGAAGCTTCTTTTCATATACAAACATCAGCAGCCACACTCCTCTTCATCCCACGGCCACGGGTTCTTGAGCCACTCGGCGCCCGTTGCGTCGAGCGCCGTGAGCGAGCCGAATTGAGATTCATATTCGCTTTTTAATGCCCTGTAACGCGCGTCGCACTTTTTAAACAGTGCAAGCGCCTGGAGATCGGACGGGTGAGTGTCGAGATAGAGATGCAGCTCCCACTGCGTGAATTGGGCGGCGCTCAACCGCCTGAGCATGGTCTCGCGCTTAATCATCTCAAGCACCTCGCAGGGTTGAACGGTTTGTTGAGAACGGGAAACAGCGTGCCGACTTCAAAGGCTTTCATCTCGTCGTATACGCTTATATCCGTCTGCATGGGAACATATGCCATGGCGACACTGTATTCCTCCGGAAACGGAGTCGCCGCCTCGCGCATGGGGCAGGAGCAGCCCCCGACGCTTCGGGTGTTATAATTCATATCAAAACATTACTCCTTTAGCTTGCTTTTTATGAGGAATCCCTCTGTACATCATATGATTTGTACGGATTTTTGACAAAGCCCCGCGCTTTGCTTTTGCCGCAGAAAATACAACGGAGGAACGGAAAATGGACATCAAAGAAATTCTTAAAAAGGTCGATCACACCCTGCTCGGAGTAACCGCCGGCTGGAGCGATATCGAGCAGATACTCATCGACGCCGAGAAGTTCGGCACGGCGAGCGCGTGTATCCCGCCCGCGTTTGTCAAAAGAGCGAAGGACTATGTCGGTGACAAGGTGAAAATATGCACCGTTATAGGTTTCCCCAACGGCTATAACACTACCGCCGTCAAGGTCTTTGAGACAAAGGACGCAGTGGAAAACGGCGCGGACGAGATAGATATGGTTATAAATGTCGGCGAGCTCAAGTCCGGCAATACCGTCTATGTAGAAAATGAGATAAAGGCGGTTCGCGCCGCGTGCGAGGGAAAAATCCTGAAGGTCATTATCGAAACCTGCCTGCTTACCGAGAACGAGAAGATAGCAATGTGCGATATAGTCACGCGCTCCGGTGCCGACTATATAAAGACTTCGACCGGCTTCTCGACGGGCGGCGCAACTTTCGATGATATAAAGCTCTTTTCGGAGCATATAGGAAGCAATGTAAAAATGAAAGCCGCAGGCGGCATCAGCAGCCTTGACGACGCCGAGAGATTCATATCCCTCGGCTGCGACAGGCTCGGCACGAGCAGAATTGTCAAGCTCGCCAAGGGCCTTGATGCGTCCGGATATTGAAAGGAGAGTCAATATGTCAACAGCACACAATACCGCGAACAAAGGCGACTTCGCCAAAACAGTCATCATGCCCGGCGATCCTTTAAGAGCAAAGTATATCGCCGAAACTTTTCTCGACGACGCCCGCCTCGTAAACAATGTCAGAGGCATTCAGGGCTATACCGGAACATATCACGGCAAGCCCGTCTCGGTTATGGCTTCCGGTATGGGTATGCCGTCGATGGGCATTTACTCCTATGAGCTTTTCAATTTTTACGATGTGGACAATATTATCCGCGTAGGCTCGGCGGGCGGCATAGCTCCCTCTCTGAAGCTGCGCGACGTGGTCATAGGAGCGGGCGCGTGCACAAACTCGAATTTTGCCCACCAGTACGGTCTGCCCGGCGTATTTTCGCCGATAGCGTCGTTCTCCCTGCTCGAAAAGGCGGTGGCTGCCGCGAGAAAAACGGGCAAGGAGCCCGTAGTCGGCAATATAGTCTCGTCCGATACCTTCTATGAGGATATCCCGAGCTTTGAACTGTGGCAGAAAATGGGTGTTTTGGCCGTTGAGATGGAGGCGGCAGCGCTCTATATGAACGCCGCACGCTCCGGCAAAAACGCGCTGTGCATCTGCACCATATCCGACCTGCCCATGAACAAGGAGAGCGGAGAATGCTCGCCCGCAGAGCGCGAGCAGAGCTTCAACGAAATGATAGAAATAGCTCTCAATACTCTTTAAACGGGGTGATACCCTTGAAAACAAAGCGAGTTTTTCTTATAGTCCTCGATTCCTTCGGTGTCGGCGAGCTTCCCGATGCCGCGAAATACAATGACTGCGGAAGCGATACCTTCGGCGCGGTCAGCCGCTCGGAATGCTTCGATGTGCCGAATTTGAAGTCCCTCGGACTTTTCAATATCGACGGGGTATCGCCCAAGGGTGCGGTCGCGTCTCCGCGCGGCGCATTCGGCAGAGCTGCCGAGTGTTCGGCGGGAAAGGACACGACGACGGGTCACTGGGAGATTGCGGGAATAGTCTCGGAAAAGCCCATGCCTACCTTCCCGAACGGATTTCCGCAGTATGCGATAGACGAGTTCTCGCGCCTGACGGGGCGCGGAGTGCTCTGCAATAAGCCGTATTCCGGCACGCAGGTCATTCTCGACTACGGCAGGCAGCATATGGAGACGGGCGATCTCATAGTCTATACTTCGGCGGACAGCGTATTTCAAGTTGCCGCCCACGAGGATATAGTCCCGCTCGAAGAGCTTTACGGTATCTGCCGCAAGGCGCGCGGTATGCTCAAAGACGAGCTCGCCGTGGGCAGGGTCATAGCCCGCCCGTTTAAGGGCGAATATCCGAACTTTTACAGAACCTCGGGCAGGCATGATTTCTCTCTTGAACCGACCGGGGAGACGATGCTCGACAGGCTGAAAATTTCAGGCTTCGATGTAATATCGGTCGGCAAGATAAACGATATCTTCGCCTCCCGCGGCATCACGGACCACAGGGGGATAAACAAAGACAACGCCGACGGCATGGAGAAAACCCTCGAGCTTCAAAACGAGGATTTCAACGGGCTCTGCTTTGTCAATCTCGTCGATTTCGATATGCTCTACGGGCACAGGAACGATGTTGACGGCTACGCGAAAGCGCTGACGGAGTTTGACTGCCGTCTCGGAAAATTCCTTGAAAATATGCGTCCCGACGATGTGCTCATAATAACCGCCGACCACGGCTGCGATCCCTCGACCGCAAGCACCGACCATTCGCGCGAATATATCCCTATAATAGTTTACGGCGATAAGGTTAAAGCGGGGGTTAATATCGGAACCCGCCCGACCTTTGCCGATATTTCCGCTTTTGTGCTCGATTGCTTCGGCTTGCCCGCGCTTAAAAGCGGAGAGAGCTTTCTGCGGGAGGTGTCGGACGTATGACCGACAATGAGTGTAATGCGTTGTTTTCTCAAGCTTCAGACGCGCGCGCAAATTCGTATTCGCCCTATTCCGGATACAGCGTCGGCGCGGCGCTTCTCTGCTCCGACGGGACGGTATATACGGGCTGCAATATCGAAAATGCCGCGTATACTCCGACAGTCTGCGCCGAGCGCACGGCCTTTTTCAAAGCCGTTTCAAACGGAGAACGCGACTTTTGCGCAATAGCCGTTGCCGGAGGAAAAGACGGCGTTGAATTTTGCACTCCCTGCGGCGTATGCCGTCAGGTCATGGCGGAATTCTGCAATACGGAAACTTTTGAAATAATCTGCAACACGGAAAACGGACTGCGTTCGTTTAAGCTCAAAGAACTTTTGCCCGGCTCATTCGGACCGGCAAATTTAAAACAGGAGAATCAGCCTTGAAAAATTTTCGGCGTATAACAGCGGCGCTTTGCGTATTGGCGATGCTTTTTAGTCTCTGTGCCTGCGCAAAACACGAAAAATACGAAGCGGCGTTTATTACCGATGTCGGCGATATATATGACAGGTCGTATAATTACGTGGTTTGGGACGGAGTAAAAAGCTACGCCGCCGATTACGGAGTCAGCTGCAAATATTACAGACCGTCTCAGCGCGGCACGACTTACTTCTTCAGAGCTATAAGAAAAGCGATAAAGCACGGCGCAAAGGCGGTGGTCTGCCACGGAGACGAGTTCCGCGATGCCGTAGTAAGAGCGGCCGAGCGTTGGGAGGATGTAAAGTTTATAATTGTCGACAGCACGGAGAAGGATTTGCCCGACAATGTGCTTGCCGTCAGCTATTCCACTCTCGACGCGGGATATCTTGCGGGATATGCTTCTGTTTTTAACGGCTTTCAGCGTCTCGGATTTCAGGGCAGTTATCCGTCGGATAATTATGTCAATTACTGCTTCGGATTTATACAGGGCGCGGAGCGCGCCGCAGAGGATATGAACCTCGGAGCCGTGTCGGTCGATATAAAGGTGAGATTCCTCAAGACCGACGAAACCGAGCTCGACGCCGAAGCGCGCGCAAAGCTCTGGTATTCTACCGGCACGCAGGCGATTTTTGCCTGCGGCACGAAAGTATTTGCCGCGGTTGCAAGTGCGGCTGAACGCAACATAGGCAGCTGGGTCATAGGCGCCGATACCGATAAATCCTATGTGTCGGACGCTGTTTTGACAACTGCGGAAAAGTCGGTCTCCATGAGCGTTTACAGGGCTCTCGAGTCGGTGAAAAACGGCAGCTTCAGCGGCGGACGCTCCGTGAAATTCGGCATAGCCGACGACGGTGTGCGGCTTGATCTTTCGCGTTCGGCATTTAATCTGTTTACACAGTCGGATTACGATGCTATAGTAGCGCGTATCAAAGCCGATCCGACAATGATATCGTCGCTGGTCACGGCCGAAGACATCAAAAGTACAGTCCTCGGCGATGAAAGTGAGCTGTCCTCGCTTTTCTCGCTCAACTGTGTAATTCTTTCCGTTAACTGAGGTGAGCTTTTTATGTATATGCCCGAACTTATTCGCAAAAAGCGCGACGGCGGCGAGCTGACCGCCGAAGAAATATCTTATATAATAAACGGCTGTGTCTCCGAGGAGGTGCCGGACTATCAGCTCTCGGCGTTCGCCATGGCGGTGTTTTTCCGCGGAATGACCAAGGCCGAGACGGTGGCTCTCACGCTTGCCATGCGCGATTCGGGCGATAAGGCCGATTTGAGCGGAATAAGCGGCGTCAAGGTCGATAAGCATTCGACGGGCGGCGTCGGCGACAAAACCACGCTCATCGTGGCTCCCATAGTCGCGGCGTGCGGTGTTAAGGTAGCAAAGATGTCCGGCAGGGGACTCGGGCACACAGGCGGAACGGTCGACAAGCTCGAAGCTATTCCGGGTTTCCAAACCTCGATATCCCCGCAGAAAATGCGTGAAACCGTTGAATCGTGCGGCTTGAGCGTCACGGGTCAGAGCGGAAATATGTGCCCTGCGGACAAAAAACTGTACGCTCTGCGCGACGTCACCGCCACAGTTGACAGCATACCGCTCATAGCCTCGAGCATAATGAGCAAGAAGCTTGCCGACGGCTCGGACTGTATTCTCCTCGACGTAAAAACGGGGAGCGGTTCGTTTATGAAAACCCTTGACGATTCCCGTCTGCTTGCGCGAACAATGGTCGAAATAGGCAGGGGAGCGGGAGTTAAGACCGCCGCTTTAATAACAAATATGGACGCCCCGCTCGGAAAAGCGGTCGGCAATTCGCTCGAGGTTATCGAGTCTGTCGATATACTTAAAGGCAATACTTCCGGCGACCTTTGGACTGTCTGCCGCGAGCTCTCGTGCAGAATGCTTATGCTTGCAGGCATAGGAGACAGAGAAAAATGCGCCGAGCTCGTTGATGAGGCCGTCAGCAGCGGAGAAGCTCTCAGACGCTTTAAAATGATGGTTAAGTCACAGGGCGGCGACGTCTCGTATATAGAGAACACCTCAAAATTCAAAAAAGCCTCTTTCTCCCGCGAGGTGTATGCGCCCGCGGACGGATATATAACTCATATGGATTCCGAGAATATAGGCCTGACCGCCGTTTTGCTCGGAGCTGGCAGAGAGAAGAAAGAGGACAATATAGACCCTGCGGCGGGTATTGTGTTATCCGCCAAAACAGGCGATTTTGTAAAGCGCGGAGAACTGCTCGCAACGCTTTTCTCTAATGACAAAAGCCGCCTTGACGGCGCGGAGACCCGCTATCTCTCGGCCGTCTCTATAGGCGCACAGAAGCCTGCGGCGCAGCCGATGATACTCGATTACATCGACTGATGTTCGACTTGAGCAGACCCTGATTCTTTTTTCGGAGTGACTATGAATAGCTTCAAAAGAAAAATAAAAAGAATATTGCGCCGTATGCTCGGCAAATACGAGCCGCCGAAGCATAAACGCTTCGACCGACTGCCCGACGATGTGAAGGCGGCAGTCGAAAGCAGCGGGCTTGCGACAGACGGATTTATAAAAGTTGTTGAAAGCGATATGGATTTCGACGGCTGCTATCTTACTGCGTGGACGGCTCTTGACAGCGAGGGTATATATTTCATCCTCGGGGACGAAAAAGCAGCAAAAAAGCGCGGAAGCAAGAAAATCAAAGCGGAATACGAGCTCAGAGAGATTCGCTCCTATCCGCTCTCCGATTTTGATTCGCTAAAATGCGAGCAGTATGTTTCAACGGCTCGCCTCATAGCCGAAAAGGACGGCGACGACATAGGGCTGATAAAATTCAGCCTCAACTTTCTCGGCGCTTACGATGAGCTTTGCAAGGCGTTTAACAGCTTTAAAAGCGGAAAGCCGATATTAAAGAATGACGGAGACAGTAAGGACGGCGGAGTCTGCCCTAAGTGCAAAAGACCTTATCCGCCCAGGCGCAATTCCTGCCCCAAGTGTGACAAAAACGAATCGACGGTCAAGCGCCTGTTCTCATTTTTCGGCGGCTATAAGCTTCAAATGACGCTAATTGTTGCGGCGATACTTATAAGCACGGCAATTAATATGGCAATGCCGCAGATAAGCACAAAGGCGCTCTTCGACGATGTTTTGAGCAATGTCGGTTCAACTCCCGCGCAGCAGCTGTTTGTTACGCTCGGCTACTTAATAGGTGCGGTTGTCGGCATGAAGCTGCTGGGACTTTTGATGACGGTGTCGTTCCAGTTCCTTATGGGCAGCATAATGCCGCGCGTCATATATGATATAAAGGTCAAGATATTCGCCGCCATGCAGCGCCTGTCCGTCAGCTTTTATTCGTCCAAACAGACGGGTTCGCTCATGGAGCGCGTGACAAGGGATTCCAATAATATCTATTGGTTTTTTGTCGACGGACTGCCCTATGTCATAACGAATATTATAACCGTTGTCGGCGTTCTGATAATCATGTTCGTTATGTCGTGGAAGCTGGCGCTTCTCTGCTGCGCTGCGGCTCCGATATTTCTTATACTGCTCATCTTCGGCAGCAAATTTTTCAGAATACTGCATCACAGGAGCTGGGCGCGCAACGCGAGACTCACCTCAATGGTCAGCGACAATATCAACGGTCAGCGTATAATAAAGGCTTTCTCGAAAGAGGATGAGGAGCTCGACCGCTTTGATAAGGTCAGCGGCGACCTCTATGATGCGGATTTGAAGTTCAACAATTCGGAAGCTACGTTTTTTCCGCTGTTGACCGTAGCGCTCTCGGTTCTCGCCGTGTTCATGCTGACCTGCGGCGGACTCATGGTTGCGAAAGGTGAAATGACCGTCGGCACGCTCCTTAATTTTACGATATATCTCACCATGCTCGTCGGCCCCATCGACTTTCTGTCGTGGGTCTCCAACTGGTGGGCGCGGTGCGTGGATTCGGCTCAGCGCGTGTTCGAAATAGTGGACGCTCAGCCCGAGATAGTCGAAAAAGAACATCCGATAGATATAGGCGAGGTGCGCGGAGATATCGAGATTTCAAGTCTCGAATTTGAATATGAACCTGCGCGTCCCGTAATAAAGAATCTTGACCTCAAGGTGAACGCAGGTCAGATGCTCGGAATAGTCGGCAAGACCGGAGCGGGCAAAACGACAATAGCCAATTTGATAGCGCGTCTCTATGACCCTAAAGCAGGGTGCATCAAAATCGACGGAGTCGATGTGCGCGACCTGCCGCTTGACATTATCAGAAGGAATGTCGGGCTCGTGTCGCAGGACATCTATCTGTTTATAGGCACAATAGCCGACAATATCCGCTACGCGAAGCCGGATGCCGCAATGGAAGAGATAATCGCCGCAGCAAAGGCCGCAAGCGCGCACGATTTTATTATGAAGCTGCCCGATGCCTATGAGACGCGCGTCGGAGCGGGCGGTCATGACCTCTCGGGCGGCGAACGGCAGAGAATATCAATAGCCAGAACGATAATCCAAAATCCGCGCATACTCATCCTCGATGAGGCTACCGCGGCCATGGATACCGAGACCGAGCGCAATATCCAGTATTCTCTTACCAAGCTCATGCAGGGCAGAACTACGGTTGCCATTGCGCACCGCCTCTCGACCCTGCGCGACGCCGATATGCTCGCAGTTATAAGCGAGGGCGAGGTTGTTGAATGCGGCAGCTATGCCGAGCTTCTCAAAAAGCGCGGCGAATTCTATAAGCTATATAAAATACAGGCCGAGGCTCTCAAGGCTGTCGGCATAATCGATTGAGGAGGGTTAAAATGGGAGAGCTCAATACTATGTCAATTAACTTCCTTGACCCCGAAAAGTGCAAATTCTATCTGAATCCGAACGGCTTTGCAGCCCTGAAAACCGAGGACAAAGACTACCGCCGCGTGCGGCTTCTCCGAACCTTGCCCCTGCACAGACCGTTCGAGTATATCAGCGTCAGCGATATGGACAAAAACGAGATAGGCATAATAAAAAACGCCGCCGATTTCCCGAGCGAAAGCAGGGAGATAATCGAAAAAGACCTTGCGGCGCGCTACTATTGCCCCGAAATATCACAGATATATTCGATAGAAGAGAAGATGGGCTCGTTTTACTTTGACGTGTCGATAGACGGCTTCAAAAAGACCTTCGGCGTAAAAGATATCAGCCGCAATGTCAAAATGCTCGATTCGGGTTCCGTTATGTTCAACGACTCCGACGGCAACCGATTCATTATTCCCGATATCAACGCCCTCAAGCCGAGAATGCGCAGGAAGATAGAACCGTTCTTGTATTGAGTTTGCCGAAATTTTAAAGAAAGGAGCGGCTGCGCGCCGTGCGGTTAAAAACCATGACCGAGGTAAAATATGACCTTGATTTAAATTCAAAGCCGTGCCGCGGTGTTCTGCGGTATAAAGACGGCGCAGTTTACGCGCTCGAAGACGGCAAAGAGGTGTTTTCTCTCTCTCTTAAAAATATAGGCGAGCTTGTGCAGTATACCGATGCCGGCTGCGGAAGCCTTGAAATTTCCCCGTTTGCGGAGAAAAGCGGCTCGGATTACGACGGCGCCGAGAATATCACCGTCTGCCGCTTCTCGATGAGTGCCGCCGAGGATATAGGCGAATTCTGCAAGGCTGTGAATCACAGGATAAAAACAGGCGAGGAGCCCGAGCGGATAGCGGACAGCGCCGACAAATGCCCCGTCTGCGGCAGGCGCTATCCCAAGGGCACGGACGTCTGTATGTTCTGCGTCGATAAGAGCTACATATGGCGAAGGACTTTTAAAATGCTCCGGCAGTTTATTCCAAAGCTCCTTTTGTCAAGCGTGCTCGTCACTTTTGCAAATCTTATGTCGGCAGTGCAGCCCGTGCTTCAGGGGAAGCTCGTTGACGGCTTCTCGTCCGCATTTTCCTCCGACGGACTCTCCGTAAATCAAAATATTATATTTATCGGCGTTGCCATGGCACTTACTTATCTGCTTGAAAACATCTTTCAGATATTTTCGGGGCGCACAGCAAACAGCGTCGGGCTCGGATTTTCAAAATATCTGCGCTCCGTTGTCTATGACAGAGTTCAGCGTATGTCCGTCTCGTCCATGTCCCGAAAAACAGCGGGCGACTTGATAAAACGCGTCACGCGCGACACAAACACCGTTCAGAATTTCTTTGTCGATAAAGGGCGCTATGCGCTCGAGCAGCTTATACTTTTCGTTGTAGTCGGAATATTTATGCTGCGCATGAGTCCGCTTTTGACCTTGCTTGCAATCATACCCGCGCCGTTTTGCATTATCACGCTCAACAGCTTCAAGCGGTACATCCATTTGCGCTATGATAAACAGTGGCGGTATGACAGCCGCGCAAATTCGATTCTCCACGATATAATCAGGGGTATCCGAGTTGTCAAAACCTTCGGCAGCGAAAAGCGCGAGGTTGCAAAGTTCTCGTCCGTGAGCAAGGATCTTGCGGATATCTCCGTCAAAAACGAGAGGACGTGGGCGGTTATCTTCCCTGTTATAGGCTTCCTTATGAACTCGGGAAACTTCCTCGTGCTCTATTTCGGCGGCAGAATGGTTATAAACGGCACGATGACCGCAGGCGAGCTTTGGAGCTTTGTGCTCTTGCTCTCCTATATCTATAAGCCGCTCGACTGGCTTGCAAATATGCCGCGCTGGATAGCGGAGGTAACAACGAGTCTTATAAAAATATATGAGGTTCTCGATGAAAAGCTGCAGGTCGGCAATTCGAAAAATGCCGGGAAATATCCTATAACGGGCGAGGTGGAGTTTGACTCCGTCGATTTCGGGTATAAGAGCTACGAGCCGGTGCTCAGGGATATAGACCTGAAGATAAATCCCGGCGAGATGATAGGTCTCGTCGGTCATTCGGGAGCGGGCAAGTCCACGATGATAAACCTCGTCATGCGCCTCTACGACGTTGATGGCGGAACGCTCAAAATAGACGGCAGGGATATCCGCGACTATGACCAGTATTACCTGCGCGAGAATATAGGCGTTGTGTTCCAGGAGACTTATCTTTTCTCCGGCACTATCTATGACAACATCTCCTATGCAAAGTCCGACGCGTCGCCCGAGGAGGTGTTCGCGGCCGCAAAGGCGGCAAATGCCCACGGCTTCATAATGGAGCTCAAGGACGGATATAATACAGTCGTCGGCGAAAACGGCTACAATCTTTCGGGCGGAGAGCGCCAGCGCGTGGCGATAGCCCGAGCGATACTGCGCGATCCGAAGATACTCATTCTCGACGAGGCGACGAGTGCGCTCGACCCCGAGACCGAGAGCTATATTCAGCAGGCGCTCGGCAAACTCACCGAAAACAGGACTACAATAGCCATTGCCCACAGACTCTCGACTCTGCGCCATGCGGATAGGCTCGTCGTCCTTGAAAACGGCAGAATAGCCGAGGTGGGCACGCACGCGGAGCTTCTCAAAAGGCGCGGGGTTTATTATAATCTCGTCATGGCTCAGCGCCAGACCTCAAAGCTCACTTCCGAGGCGCAGGCAGCGCTCGACAGACGGTAAATAAAGCGAAAAACACGGGAGAACAAAGCGAATTTTGTCTCCCGTGTTCTTTTTTTGTTAAATTGCTGTGAATTTGCCTTTTTGTCTTTACAGCTTGCGTAAAATAAAGTAAAATAGTAGCGGAAAAATATGTTTTTTTGAATGGAGGCACAAATATGGAGCTTGCGTATAAACGTATACTTCTGAAAATAAGCGGCGAGGTGCTCGCCGGCGGAAAGGGCATGGGTATTGATTACGATACCGTTCTCAATATCTGTTCCGCAGTCAAGGAATGCGTCGATATGGGCGTTGAGGTCGGTCTTGTTGTCGGCGGCGGAAATTTCTGGCGCGGACGCTCGAGCGGAGATATGGACAGAACAAGAGCCGACCATATAGGTATGCTCGCCACCGTCATGAACTCCCTCGCTCTCGCCGATGCGCTTGAGCATCTCAAGGTGCCCGTCAGAGTGCAGACCGCTATTGCCATGCAGCAGATAGCCGAGCCCTATATCCGCAACAGGGCAGTGCGCCATTTAGAAAAGGGCAGAGTCGTTATCTTCGGTTGCGGCACGGGCAACCCGTTCTTTACCACCGACACGGCAGCAGCCCTGCGCGCTCTCGAGATAGATGCCGATATCATGTTCAAGGCGACAAATGTCGACGGCGTTTATGACAAGGATCCCAACAAGTTTGAGGACGCGAAGAAGTATGACACTCTTTCATTTGACGAAATCCTCAGCCACGACCTCAGAGTTATGGACGGAACCGCAGCCTCTCTCTGCAGAGACAATTCCATACCGATTCTCGTCTTTAATCTTGACGACCCGCAGAATATCGTCAAGGCGATAAAGGGCGAGAATGTAGGAACAGTTGTAAAATAATCGGTGAAAGGCCGATAAAAATATGATCTTCTCTTCAAGAAAGGATTGAAATTATGGAAACAGTATTTCAAACAGCACGCGATAAAATGACTAAGAGCATCGCCTCGCTCAAGGGCGAGTACGGTACGATAAGAGCAAACAGAGCTACCGCGGCGGTTCTCGATAGGATAACTGTTGATTATTACGGCACTGCCACCCCGATAAATCAGCTTGCGGCTATCTCCGTAGTTGAGGCGAGAATCCTCTGCATTCAGCCCTGGGACGTTTCTACTCTGCATCCCATCGAGAAGGCTATCCAGACCTCCGACCTCGGAATTAACCCGCAGAACGACGGAAAGGTGATAAGACTTACTTTCCCGCCCCTGACCGAGGATAAGCGCCGCGAAATAGTCAAGGATGTCAAGAAGCTGGCGGAGGACTGCAAGGTTGCCGTTCGCTCTATCCGCAGAGACTGCATGGAAAAGCTCAAGAAGATGCAGAAGAACAGCGAAATAACCGAGGACGATCTCAAGTTCGGCGAGAAAGAGATACAGGATATCACCGACAAGTTCGTCAAGGAAGCGGACAGTGTTGCCGCAGAAAAAGAAAAGGAAATAATGGAAATCTGATTTGCTTCGGATTTTATTCGGCAAAAAGGCTGGGCGCTTTGGGCGGTCACGCCTTTTTGCCTAAAATACAAAAGGAATTTTGCCATGACAAAGACACCGGATAGCGAGCATCTTCCGCAGCACGTTGCCATAATTATGGACGGCAACGGCCGCTGGGCCAAGCAGCGCGGGCTTCCGCGCAGCGAGGGTCACAAGCAGGGCGCGAAGGTGTTTAAAAGAATATGCGAATATGCCGCAGATATAGGGATACGCTACGTGACGTTCTACGCCTTTTCCACGGAAAACTGGCGCAGACCGCCCGAGGAAGTCAGCGGCATAATGAACCTTTTCAGAGATTACCTGCGCGAGGCCGAGGAGCGCGAGCAGGAGAATGCTCGGAAGGGTTTGAGAATAAGATATATAGGAGAGCGCGAGGGTTTGGCGGACGATATTCTCGAGCTTGTCGATGAGCTTGAACGCGGCTCTGCCGACAAAACCAGAACGACCGTAAACATCGCGATAAACTACGGCGGCAGAAATGAGATACTGTCTGCCTGCAAGCGTCTTGCCGAGCAGTGTGCGAGAGGGGAGCGCACGCCCGACAGTCTTACCGAGCAGGATATATCGGACAATCTCTATACGGCGGGTCAGCCCGACCCGGATCTTATAATCCGCCCCAGCGGAGAATTCAGACTTTCAAATTTCCTCATCTGGCAGGCTGCGTATTCGGAATTTATCTATTCCGATATCCTCTGGCCCGACTATACCGAGCAGGACTTTGACGCCGCTCTTGAGGAGTACGCACACCGCAGCAGACGCTTCGGAGGAGTCTGAAAATACTTTGATTGTGAGATGAAAGAAAGATGAAACAGCGCGTTATTACCGGACTTTTAGCCGCTCTTTTCGGAATTACGGTCCTTTCCCTTATGTTTACCCCTGTTTTGGGCATAGTTTTGGCAGCTGTGTCGTTTATAGCGTCCTACGAGATACAGCACGTTGCGAAGATTAAAAATAAGCTTCTGATGATAATCAACATGATTGTCGCCGCTTTTATGCCCGTTGCTCTTGAATACAAGCTCTTTGAGAAGCTGCCTTTCCCGACATATATCGTTGCGATAGTCTATGTCATACTTATGATGTTCATCATGCTCGGCAACTATGCAAAGACTAAATTTGAAGACGTTGTCATGTCTATGTTCTGCGGCGTTATCGTGCCGTATGTCATGACTACCATAATTCTTATCAGAGATCTCTGCCTGAGCCGTCCCGACCTGTTCCAGCAGTCGCAGGTATTCTTTATTATCTTTACGGCGCTGCTGTCCGCATGGCTCAACGACACGTTTGCGTATTTTGTCGGCAGCAAGTTCGGAAAGCACAAGCTCGCTCCGAACATCAGCCCCAAAAAGAGTGTTGAGGGCGCAGTCGGCGGCGTAGTTATAACTATGCTGTTTAATCTTGCATTCTTCTTTATTTTTGATTATTTCTTCTTCAAGAACGACACACTAAAGTGGTGGATGATTCCCGGAACCTCGATGTTCCTCTCCGCCATAAGCATAGGCGGCGACCTGTCGGCCTCCGTTATAAAGAGAAACTTCGGCGCGAAGGATTTCGGAACCATCTTCCCCGGTCACGGCGGAATTATGGACAGATTCGACAGCTACAGCTTCGTTATGCCGACTCTCTATGCCTTGATTTCACTGGTAATCAGTCTCGGAGCGTGATTATATGAAAAGCATGGTCATTCTCGGCTCAACCGGCTCCATAGGTACTCAGGCGCTCGATGTCGCAAGACTTCGTAATTTTACGGTCAGAGCTCTGACTTCAAATTCGAATATCGACCTGCTCGAAGAGCAGATACGGGAGTTCAAGCCCGAAATAGCGGCCGTTGCCGATGAGAGCAGGGCAGCGGAACTCAGAACAAAAGTTGCCGATACATCCACAAGGGTGCTCGGCGGCGAAGAGGGCATATGCGCCGCGGCGCAGCTCAACGCCGATAAGGTACTCAACAGCATCGTCGGCATAGCGGGCCTCAAGCCGACTCTTGCCGCAATCGAAGCGGGTAACGACATAGCTCTCGCCAACAAAGAGACGCTTGTCGCCGGCGGCGAGCTTGTGACCTCTCGCGCCAAGGAGAAAGGAGTCTCCATTCTCCCTGTGGACAGCGAGCATTCCGCAATATTCCAGTCCCTTCAGGGAAGCCCCGGAAAAAAGAGCGTCAAGCGCCTTATTCTGACCGCTTCGGGCGGCCCGTTCTTCGGCAGAACGCGTGCCGACCTCGAGGGCGTCACAGTTGAACAGGCGCTCAAGCACCCCAATTGGAGTATGGGCGCAAAAATTACCATTGACTCTGCTACAATGATGAACAAGGGACTTGAGCTTATCGAAGCGGCGTGGCTTTTCGATATGCCTGCCGACAAGATAGATATTCTCGTCCACCGCCAGAGCGTGGTTCATTCGCTCGTCGAATATGTCGACAACTCCGTCATAGCTCAGCTCGGCGTGCCCGATATGCGCGTGCCGATACAGTATGCTCTGACTTATCCGGAGCGCTATGAGAGCCCCGCAAAACAGCTCCGACTCGAGGAGTGGAAAACGCTCACCTTTGAGCAGCCCGACTATGATACTTTTTCCTGCATCAATCTTTGCAGGCAGGCGATAACAAAGGGCGGTGTCTATCCCGCCGCGGCGAACGGTGCCAATGAGGCAGCCAATAAGCTGTTCAGAGAGGGAAAGATAAAGTTTCTCGATATCGCCGACGCAGTGTCGGGTGTGCTCGATTCAACCGAATTTTCACCGTGCGACAGCCTCGAAAACATTCTCCTCGCCGATTCCCGCGCAAGAGAAAAAGTGCATGAGATGTTCGGCTGCTGATATTTTCACGGGTCGAAAGGATATTTTTATATGTTTTTAAACACCGCGTTGTCGTTTTCGACAGTTTGGAGCAAGGTCTGGCCGTTTCTTGTGGCCATACTTTTCTTCGGCATCGTAATAATGTTCCATGAGCTCGGCCATTTCCTTTTTGCAAAGCTTTTCAAGGTCAAGGTCAACGAGTTCTCTATCGGCATGGGTCCCGCCATCTTCAAAAAGAAGAAGGGCGATACAAACTATGCCGTGAGAATCCTGCCGATAGGCGGATACGTCAGCATGGAGGGCGAGGACGAGGACAGCGAGGATCAGCACGCCTTCAACAACAAGCCCCTGTGGCAGCGAATGATAGTCGTTGTCGCCGGAGCGACGGTCAATCTTATCATGGGCGTTATAATCGTTGCGATTATGCTCTGTCAGTCCGATCTTATCGGCACCACTCAGATACGCTCCTTCTATGACAACGCGACGAGCGCCGCGAGCGGACTTGAGGCGGGGGATCAGATAGTCAAAATAAATGGCAAGCGAGTCTATTCCCAATATGATATAACGTTTCTCATGATGCGCGACGATGACGGCGTTATGGATTTTGTCGTCAAAAGAGACGGAAAAAAAGTCGAGCTCAAGGATGTTAAGTTTCAAACCAGCCCCATAGAGGGTCAGGAGAATCTGATAAGCATTCACTACGATTTTGTTATCGTCGGAGTTAAACCGACGTTTTTGAGCGTCACAAAGAACGCTTTTCTTGAGAGCATATCAATAGGTCGCATGGTCTGGATAAGCCTGTTTGACCTGATAACCGGGCGATACGGACTAAGCGAGGTCTCGGGGCCGATAGGCGTTATAAACTATGTCGCGGATGCGGCGTCCGCCTCGTCGTCCTCGATGGATTGGACTCCGCTTTTGACAATTATGGCGCTGATAGCCATAAATATCGGTCTGTTTAATCTTCTGCCCATCCCGGCGCTTGACGGCGGCAGACTGTTCTTTATGTTTATCGAGCTTATCATCCGCAGACCTATCCCGCAGAAATTTGAAAAGTGGGTTCATGCGGTCGGCATGATACTGTTGCTCGTGTTTATGGCAGTTATCTCGTTTAAGGATATCGTCAGTTTGATAAGAGGTTAGAATTATGGCATTTGAACGCAGAAAAAGCAAAGAGGTCAGAATAGGCGATTTGACTGTCGGCGGCAATTCTCCGATAGCCGTTCAGTCCATGCTCAATATTCCCGCGCACGATATCGAGGGCAGCGTAAAGCAGGCGAAAGCCCTTGAAAAGGCCGGATGTCAGATAATCCGCGCCGCAATACCCGATATGGATGCGGTGAAGCTTATCCCGGCTCTCAAAGAGGCGGTAAAGGTTCCTATAGTCGCGGATATACATTTCGATTACAGACTCGCGCTTGAAAGCATAGCTGCGGGCATAGATAAAATACGCATAAATCCCGGCAACATCGGCTCCAAAGACAGGGTCAAGGCGGTTGCCGACGCCTGCGCCAACAACGGGATTCCGATAAGAGTCGGCGTCAACAGCGGCTCTATCGAGAAGGATATTCTCGCAAAATACGGCGCTCCCACCGCTCAGGCGCTCGTGGACAGCGCGATGAGCCATGTGCGTATGCTTGAGGAGTGCGATTTTGACAATATTGTTATATCGCTCAAGTCCTCCGATGTTCCGATGACGGTTGAGGCATATGAGCTTATCTCAAAGATTTGCGATTATCCGCTCCATGTCGGCATAACCGAGGCGGGCACATGGAAGATGAGCCTTGTCAAGTCGAGCGTAGGTATAGGGTCTCTGCTTTTGCACGGAATCGGCGACACTATCCGCGTCTCGATGACCGACGACCCGGTCAAGGAGGTCGCGGCGGGCTATGATATCCTGCGCGCAACGGGCGCCAAAAAGGACTGCGTCCAGATAGTTTCCTGCCCGACCTGCGGCAGAACCAAAATAGACCTCATCTCCCTTGCAAACGCGGTCGAGGAGCGACTCGCTTCCTGCAATAAGCCGCTGAAGGTTGCGGTCATGGGCTGCGCCGTCAACGGACCCGGCGAGGCGAGAGAGGCGGATATCGGCATAGCCGGCGGAGACGGATGCGCTCTGATATTCAAAAAGGGGAAAATAATCAAGAAAGTGCCTGAGTCAGAGGTGCTTGACAGTCTCATGGAAGAGATTGATAAACTTTAATGGAGACAAAGATGTCCGACAAAAAGTTAGTTGATTTTATAGAAGAATATATTGACGATTCCGAATTGCTCTCTGAGCTTGCAGATGTTCGGCTTGATGATATCAGGCTGAATGTCGAGCGCAGGGAGCTTGAATTACTTTGTTCGGCGGCAGCGGCTCCGGGAGAGCTTTTGCTGAGAGCCGTTGAGACTTCGCTCATAAAAGCGTTCACTCTCAACGCCGCGATGATAAACTGCTCTGTGACGGAGGAAAAGCCCGAGGAAACTCCGAAAGAGCCGATGAGCGAAACGGGGCTTGCAAAGCTGCTCCTTTCTCTGCGCAGAGAGTTTCCCGCCGCAAACGGATTCCTTAACGATGCGCAGTGCTTCATGCTCGGCGACACGGTCTCCGTGCAGCTCAAGAGCGGCGCGGATGTTATAAATAACCTTGGCGCATCAAAGCGCTTTGCGCAGATGATATTTGAACGCTTCGGCGAGGATGTGGGGGTCGAGTTCACCGACAGCGGCGCGCCCGTTGACGACGGCGAGGTGCAGCAGTATCAGGAGGAGCTGGACAGCGGCATACGCAGTGCGTTCGCCGATAAGGTTTCTCGGGAAAAGAACCTTACCAGCTTAACAAGAACCTACGACGAATATCCGTTTTCGACTAAATATTCCGTTCCGATTTATGGCTCCGTAATAAAGACGAAGCCCATTTCTCTTTCGGACGTAGCCTCCGATTCGGGCTCGGTCGTCGTATGGGGTACTGTGTTTTCTTTTGAATCGCGCGATACCCGCGACGGAAAACGAAAGATAATAAATTTCTGCATCACCGATAAGACAAGCTCCTATTCCGTCAAGATTTTCGAGCTTGCCGAAAATTGCGAAAGCCTGCTGAAAAATATCAAAGACGGCGTCGCCGTTATGGTCAGAGGCGTTGTCAATTACGACTCTTATATGAAGTGCGACTGCATAAATGCGCGCGCCGTAACTACTATAGACCTTATAGAAAAGAAGGACGAAGCGCCCGAGAAGCGCGTCGAGCTTCATCTGCATACTACTATGTCCGCCATGGACGGCGTCTCGAGCGCAACGAAGCTCGTTGAGCGCGCAATCGCATGGGGGCATAAGGCAATAGCCATAACCGACCACGGCGTTGTTCAGGCGTTTCCCGAGGCCTGCGCCGCGGCAAAGGGCAAAATAAAGATTCTCTACGGCATGGAGGGTTATTATTTCGACGACCGTGTTGTAGACCCCGCCGAGAAGAAAAAAAAGTATAACCATATAATTTTTATTGCAAGGAATTATGTGGGACTTAAAAATCTATATAAAATAATCACTAAGTCAAATCTCGAATATTTCAGCCGCAAGCCCGGTGTTCCGCGCTCGGTAATCGAGGAGTTCCGCGAGGGTATAATTGTCGGCAGTGCCTGCGAGCAGGGAGAGGTTTACCGCGCCGTGCTCGACGGAAAATCCGACGATGAAATTCTGGAAATCGCCTCGTTCTACGACTATCTCGAGATACAGCCCAACGGCAACAATGCGTTCCTTATAAGAGAGGGCAGAGTCAGGGATACAGGCGAGCTTGAGGACATAAATAAGAAGATAATCGCCGCTGCCGACAGGCTCGGAAAGCTCACCGTTGCCACCTGCGACGTTCATTTTATGGACGAGAGTGACAGCGTTTTCAGAGAGATTATCATGACCGGTCAGGGCTTTACCGATGCCGCGCAGCAGGCTCCGCTCTATTTCAGAACGACGCAGGAGATGCTCAATGAGTTTGCCTATCTCGGCGAGGAGACAGCCCGCGAGGTTGTTATTGAAAACACCAATAAAATAGCCGATATGTGCGAGGTTATCCAGCCCATACCGGACGGCACATATCCTCCGCGAATACCCGGCTCGGATGAGGAGCTGCGCGAGATATGCTATAAGCACATAAAAGATATCTACGGCGATCCTCTGCCGGAATATGTCGAAAAGCGCCTCGAAAAGGAGCTGAGTTCCATTATCAAACACGGTTACGCCGTGCTCTATATCATCGCCCAGCGACTTGTTAAATTCTCCATGGATCACGGATATTATGTCGGCTCGCGAGGCTCTGTCGGCTCGTCCTTCGTCGCTTTCGCCGCAGAGATATCCGAGGTCAACCCGCTTATGCCGCACTATCTGTGCAAGCACTGCAAGAAGAGCACCTTCTTCATGGACGGCTCGATAGGCTCGGGCTTTGACCTGCCGCCTAAAAACTGCGAGATATGCGGCGAGCCGCTTATACGCGACGGACACGATATTCCGTTCGAGACCTTCCTCGGCTTCCACGGCGATAAGCAGCCCGATATCGACCTCAACTTTTCGGGTGATTTCCAGTCGCAGGCGCATAAATATACGGAGACTCTTTTCGGCGCAAAAAACGTTTTCAAGGCCGGTACTATCGGCACTCTTGCCGACAAGACGGCTTACGGCTTCGTCAAGAAATGGCTTGACGAGAAGGGGATGAGCGTTCAGCGCGCGGAGGAGGACAGACTTGTTCAGGGCTGCGTAGGAATAAAGCGCACCACGGGACAGCACCCCGGCGGAATGGTCGTTGTGCCCGACTACAAGGAGGCTGAGGACTTTACGCCCATACAGCATCCTGCGGACGACCCCGACAAGGGCACGAGAACAACGCACTTCGACTTCCATGCGCTCCACGACACGATACTCAAGCTTGATATCCTCGGCCACGATGTGCCGACATTCTATAAGCATCTTGAGGATTTGACGGGAACCTCCGTCATGGATGCCGATGTCTGCGACCCGAAGCTCTATGAGATGCTCCTTTCTCCCGAGCCTATGGGCGTGACGGAGGAGGATATCGAATGCAATACGGGCACACTTTCTCTGCCCGAATTGGGAACGCCGTTCGTGCGGCAGATGCTTCTCGACTCAAAGCCCAAGAATTTCTCCGATATGCTCCAGATATCGGGCCTGTCCCACGGCACAGATGTCTGGCTCGGCAACGCGAAGGATCTTATCGACAGCGGCACCTGCACCATTTCCAACGTTATCGGAACGCGAGACAGCATCATGACATATCTGATACATAAGGGTGTCGAGCCGAGCATGGCGTTCAAGATAATGGAGATAACCCGAAAGGGTAAGGCTAAAAAGCTGCTCACCGACGAACATAAGGCGGCGATGCGTGAAAATAATGTCCCCGAGTGGTATATCGACAGCTGTCTTAAAATAAAATATATGTTCCCGAAGGCTCACGCCGCGGCCTATGTTATCGCAGCTATGCGTCTCGCGTGGTATAAGCTCTACTATCCCGTCGAGTATTATGCGACATATATGACCGTTCGCGGCGAGGATCTTGATACGGTGTCCATTATGGCAGGTCAGGAAGCCGTCAAGAACAAGATGAAATACCTGAAGTCAAAGATGAATATTAAGGAAGCCACCGCCAAGGAGGAGAATATGTTTACCTCTCTTCAGGTCGTCAATGAGATGATGGCGCGAGGGGTGAAGTTCCTTCCCGTCGATGTCTATAAATCGGACGCAAAGGTGTATCACATTGAGGACGGCAGAATAAGACTCCCGTTCTCCGCTCTCGGCGGGTGCGGCGGCGTTGCCGCGGAGCAGCTTGCCGCAGCGCGTGACGACGGCGAGGGCAAGTATCTTTCCGTTGAAGATCTGCGCCGACGCGCGAGCGTTTCCAAGACCGTCATCGAAGCTCTTGAGGCGGCGGGTGCGCTTGAGGACATACCGAAAACCACGCAGATAAGCCTCTTTGATATGTAAATCTGCGTGTTTGTGATGATTTTTTGTGTTCGGCTATTGTCTGAACAGGGTTTTTCTGATATTATAATGTTAGCATTTGACGTCAGGATTTACAGCGTCAAAGTGAATATCAATTTGTTTCGCCGCGAGGCGTGAAAGGAGAAAAACAATGGGACCCAAAATACTTTACGGTATTCTGATAGCTCTCGGCATTTTCATTGTCATTACACTTATCAGAGCCGTGTTCTTCCTCCCCAAAAAGAGGGAGACAAAGCCCCTAGAGGATGAGCATGTTGATGTCGAGCGTGTGGCAAAGCATCTGAGCGGAGCTATTCAGATTCCGACCGTTTCTTATCCCGAGAACGAGAAAATCGATTGGTCGCAGTTTGAAAAATTCCACAAATATCTTGAGGATTCGTATCCTCTGATACATAAGACCCTGGAGCGCGAGAATGTCGCCGAGGCGAGCCTGCTCTACCGCTGGAAGGGTAAGAATCCCGACCTTGAGCCTATCGCTCTGCTCTCCCACCAGGATGTTGTTCCCATTGAGCCCGGCACGGAGGGAGACTGGACTCACGAGCCGTTCAGCGGATATAACGACGGCGAGTTTATCTGGGGCAGAGGCGCTCTGGATATGAAGAATCATCTCATCTGCGTTATGGAAGCCGTCGAGGCGCTTCTTGAAGAGGGCTATGAGCCCGAGAGAGACGTCTATCTCTGCTTCGGTCATAACGAGGAAGTCGTTGCATCGGAAAGCGCCGGCGCAAAGGCCATTATGAACACACTCAAGTCCCGCGGAATCCATCTTGACAGCGTTATAGATGAGGGCGGAGCCATACTGCCCGTCAACGTCAAGCATGTTCTCAAGGGCAATCTTGCGGGCGTAGGCATCGCGGAAAAGGGCTATGCCGATTTCTCCATGAGCGTCAGAGCTAAGGGCGGACATTCTTCTCAGCCTCCGAAGCACAGCGCTATAGGCAAAATAGCGGATGTCGTCAAAGACGTTGAAAACCATCAGTTCAAGTCGAAGCTTGAGCCGTTTGTTCTCAAACTCTTCTCCAATCTCGGCAGAAGAACCACATATCCCGTCAGAGTCGTCGCCTGCAACCTCTGGCTGCTTAAGCCCCTTGCGAAGTTTATCATGGAGCAGATTCCGCCGACGGCTTCGCTCATAAGAACCACTACCGGCGTCACCATGGCCGAGGGCAGCCCTGTCGCCAACGTTCTTCCGCAGGAAGCATCTGTTACGGCAAACTTCAGAATGATGCCCGGCACGACCACAGAAGATGTCGAGAAGCATCTGCGCAAGGTCATAAAGAATAAGAATGTTGAGATAAAGTGCCTCAAGAGCAAAGAGGCGTCCAAATTTTCGCCCACAGATTCGAGATCCTTTAAGGTTATCGAGGAAATCTGCGTCAGAGCCGATCCCGAGGTTATCGTCGCGCCCTATCTTGTTATGGGCGGTACCGATGCCTGCTTCTATGAGCCTATATGCGATAATATTTATCGCTTTGCTCCGTTCCATGTGCGCACGAAGCTCCTTCTCTGCACCCATGCTACCGATGAGCGCTGCCCCGTTGCGGTTCTCGACGAAGGCGTGTCTTTCTTCAAGAGATACATAAGAATGCTTACAAAAGACTGATGATATGAATATTCTGCTGTCTCCCGATTCTTTCAAAGGCACGCTGACTTCTTCGGAGGTCTGTGATATTATAGAGTCGGCGCTCAGAAACAGAATACCGGACTGCAATGTTATAAAGCTCCCCGCTGCCGATGGCGGCGAGGGGCTTTGTTCGAGTTTTGCGAATTTTATTGACGGAGAGTGGATATCGGCGGAGTCAAAAGACCCGTTCAACTCGCCCATGCGCGCGGAGTATTATATGCTCGAAAACGGTGTAGCCGTCATTGAAACTGCCTCATGCGCGGGACTTCCGCTCGCGGGCGACAGAGCCGACCCGACAGTTACAACCACGGCGGGCGTAGGTATGCTCATGCGCGACGCCGAGCAGCGCGGCGCAAAGCGGATAATCCTCGGCCTCGGCGGCAGCGCAACCAACGACTGCGGCGCGGGAATGGCGTCGGAGCTCGGATTCGTATTCCTTGATAAAAACGGAAATGCTTTCGTGCCCGTCGGAGGAACGCTCGCGGATATTGAGCACATAATTTCTCCGAAAGAGCCGTTCGGCGTGCCCGTGACTGCCGCGTGTGATGTAACTAATCCGCTCTTCGGCGCAGACGGCGCGGCATATGTCTTTGCGCCGCAAAAGGGCGCGAATGCGGAGCAGGTGAGAGCGCTCGACCTCGGACTTCGCCATATGTCAAAGATACTCAAGAGAGAGCTCGGCTTCGATTCCGATAATCTTCCGGGCGCGGGCGCGGCAGGCGGTTTAGGCGCGGGCGCGGCAGCTTTTTTGAATGCACGGCTCAAAAGCGGCATAGATATAGTGTTGGATGAGTCGGGCTTCGATGAGCTCGCAAAGAGCGCCGACGTTATCGTGACGGGCGAGGGGAGATTTGACTCTCAAAGCATACGCGGAAAGGTAATGAGCGGAGTCTGCAAAAGAGCCGCGAAATCAGGCGCCGCCGTATATGCCGTCTGCGGGTGCGCTTCAAGCGATGCCGACCCCGCCGAGCTCGGAATAAAGAAGCTTTTTGTCTCGTCTGACGGGACCCGCACCATGGACGAACTGCTGATTTCATGCCGCAGCGAGCTCTATGCCGCCGCAACCGCTCTTGCACAGGAGCTGCTGAAGTGCGATTAGCTGTTATTTCTTGCTTTTTCTGTGAGTTTGTGATAAAATTAACTGCTGAATTAAAACTGCCGCCAACGTCTTTCGGCAGTATTTTTGATGACCGAATCGTTTGATATAGAGTGCGAGATAAATTAAACGATCGGAGTAAATGAGGAGTATGAACTTGACGAAAAACGCGAAATTTGAAAGCGTAAGAAAAAAAGCGGAACAATTTCTCTCCACGGATTGGTTTATGTGGATTTGTTTCCTTATAGCCTGCTTTATAACCGTTCTGCGCGTTGAGGTTGCCGGCCTTCTGATATTTGCTGCGATTATCTGCATAATCCTCGTCTTTTGCGAGGATGTAATAATTGCGCTCGAGCCGTTTCTTCTGCTTTGCCTCTGCCTTATAAAGTGCAATAATTCCTATGACGAGTTCATAAAAATGGTTTGGCTTATTGTCCCGTGTGCTGCGGCCATAATCTTCCATTTCAATTATTATCAGCGAAAGCTGCCTCACGGCGAGCTGTTCTGGCCTTTGGTTGCGGTCACTGTCGCCGTTACGCTCGGAGGTCTCGGCAAGATAACCGCCAAGGAATATTTCAGCCTCATGCCGATATTCTTTACCCTCGGTCTCGGCTACGGTATGTTGCTGTTTTATAATCTTATGAACTCCCATATCAGGCGGCGTGAGAACTATTCTCTGCCAGACAAGATATCCAAGATAATGATAATCATGGGGCTGTTTTGCTGTTTCATGATTCTCGAATATTACGGCGAGCATCTCGGAAAGGTGCTTTCAACTCACGGACTTTTGGCTTTCCAGTGGCGAAATAACGCCTCCACCTTCTTAATTTTCGCTCTGCCGTTTGCGTTCCTTCGCTCGATAAAGAGCAACCACGGCTGGTTCTGGGTCGGTATGCTGTTCTACGGCTGCATGATGATAACCGGTTCGCGCGGCGGCGCAATAGTCGGAACCGCGGAGGTTTTGATGTGCGTGATAGCGCTTCTGTGCTTTGACAAACGCCACAGAGTACATAATTTAATCATAATCGCCGTCGGAATAGTTCTGTTTTTCGTGTTCTTCTGGGATCTTATCTATTTCTTCCGCGATATGATTTTGAGGCTTCTCCAGATAGACGATAACGAGATAAGAGTTAAGCTCATGCACCGCGCCGTCGAGGATTTCCGTTCAAATCCGCTTTTCGGCAGGGGACTCGGCTATTTCGGAAACAGAGACGTCCACCATTCCGCAAAGGGCGCGCTTTGCTGGTATCATTCGTCGCCGTTCCAGGTTATCGGCAGCTTCGGCATAGTCGGTATCGCGGCATACGGCTATATGTTCATTGCGCGAATCGTCTATTTTGCGCGCCGCAACACGCTGACAAATAAGTTTATCTTTATCGCGTATGTCGGAATGCAGCTGATGTCGCTTGTGAACCCCGGACTTTTCAGCCCTGTTCCGTATCTGCTCATGATGACGCTTCTGTTCGTTGTTATGGATAAGATAAAGGATGACCCCGAGGAGATAAGGCTCACCGGCAAGGCGGAGAAAGATCTTCACGGCTCAAAGAAAAAGCCGGCTCGTGTAAAAACGAAAAAAACCGCATAAAAAAGTCGGCACATTTCTGTGCCGACAGATTCTGAAAAGCTGCATCGCACGGTGCGGCTTTTTGATTTATTCAAACTCCTTTTTTATTGCCGCAACCGTCGCATCGACGTCGGCCTTGACAACCAGCAGAGATATGTCCGTCTCAGACGTGTTTATCATCCTTATGTCGCTTCCCGCGTCCGCTGCCGCCTTGAATACCCGCGCCGCAACGCCCGGGCGACCTTTCATATCGGCGCCGCTTATCGATATCTTGCAGTTGCCGGAGCTGACGCTTATTTTTATTTTGCGATTCACGGCTCTCAGCTGTGTCGCAGTCTCAAGCACGCCGCCGAAATCGTCGTCGCTGACGGTGAACGAAAGCCCCGAATGAGAGCCGTTCGGCAGAAACTGCGATATCATATCGACATCAATTCCCGTCTCGGCTATCTTGTCGAATATGCCCGCGACAAAGCTTATGTCGGCGGGGAAGTCGCTGAGTGAAAATAAAGTTATGTCCTCGCTGACGCTTATCGATTCGATTATCTTCATTTTTTCGCATCCTTTCCTTTCAGCATGTCGCTCATGCCGTAAAGCCCCGGCACTTTGTTTTGTATGAATTTTGCGGCGTTGACCGCTCCTGCCGCAAACAGCTCTCTGCTTTGAGCGCAGTGGCAGAGCGTTATCGTCTCGTTGCAGCCCGCGAATATTATTTCGTGCTCGCCGACTGCCGTCCCGCCGCGCACGGAGTGTATCCCTATCTCGTCGTGCGGGCGCTTTTCGCGCCTCAAATGGCGGTCGTATTCGTATCTCGGCTTGTGTTCGAGCTCCGACGATATAACGTCTGCAAGCATGAGAGCCGTCCCGCTCGGCGCGTCCGTTTTCTGCGCGTGGTGAGTCTCTACTATTTCTATGTCGTATGTGTTTCCCAACACTCTCGCCGCCGTTTTGGCAAGCTCGCAGAGAAGATTTATACCGAGCGACATATTCGCGCTGAAAAATATCGGGATATTCTTTGCCGCTTCATATATAAGCGCAATATGTGCTTCGCCGAGTCCGGTTGTTGCAATGACGGCGGGAGTTTTTGATTCAACCGCATATTCGAGCAGACCCGGAACGGCGGCGGGGGAAGAAAAATCGATTATGACGTCCGCCTTGCCGTTGAAGCTGAACGGCGAGACAAATGCGGGATATCCGTTTTTGCACGCCTCTCTGTCGATTCCCGCAACTATTCTGACATCGTCTCGGCCTTCTGCGAAAGCGGTGACGGTTTTGCCCATGCTTCCGCAGCAGCCGCTGAGCATAATATTAAGCATTCGTTCGCCCTGCGGTGTTTTCGCCGCGCCTTTCATGCTATATCATTTTAAGCTCCGAGAGACTTCTTTTGAGCCTCTCTCTTGCCGAGGGGCATATCTCCGTCAACGGAAGCCTGCACGCACCGACATCCATGCCCAGCATATTCATCGCTTCTTTTACGGGGATGGGATTCACATCGGAGAACAGGCTGTTGCAAAGGTTCAAATACTTCAGCTGAAGCTCCGCACTTTTTTCTGCGTTTCCCTTCAGATACATATCGACCGTATCGTGCACCGCCCTCGGCGCTATATTGGAGAGCACAGAGATAACGCCCTTTGCGCCCAGCGACATAAACGCCGTTATCTGGTCATCGTTTCCACTGTAGACAATGAGCTCGTCGCCGCAGAGCTTTACAGTCTGCGCGAGCGCGGAAATGTCGCCGTTCGCTTCCTTTGCCGCCACTATATTCTTATGCTTTGAAAGTTCAAAATAGGTCTCCGGTTTTATATTAAGCCCCGTGCGGCTCGGCACATTGTAGAGGATTATCGGCGTGCTTACTCTGTCCGCGATGAAATTAAAGTGCTTTATCAGCCCCGTCTGCGACGTCTTGTTGTAGTACGGAGTCACCATTAACAGCGCGTCTGCGCCGGCTCTTTCCGCGTCGTTTGAAAGCTTCAAAGCATTTTTTGTGTCATTGCTGCCCGTGCCCGCAATTATCGGCACTCTTCCCGCCGCATATTCAACACAACACCGCACGATTTGCTCGTGCTCTTCGTAGCTCAATGTCGGACTTTCTCCGGTCGTTGCACATACAACTATGGCATCCGTGGAGTTTTCTATCTGATAATCTATAAGCTCTTCCAGTTTTCCGTAGTTTACACTTCCGTCTTTATGAAACGGTGTGACAAGCGCCACTGCCGCCCCTGTGAAAACAGCTTTCTTCATAAAGCCGGCCTCCTTATAAAAACGGAAGCCGCCCGGACAGACAGCCGGACGGCGTTTATGTTATCTGTCCATATATCCCTTTTCGCAAAGCAGCTCCGCCATGAGCACTGCTCCGCCGGCGGCGCCTCTGAGAGTATTGTGTGAAAGGCAGACAAATTTGTAATCGTACTGAGTATCCTCGCGCAGACGGCCGACCGATATCGCCATGCCGCCCTCAAGCTCTCTGTTGAGGCGAGTCTGAGGCATATTGTCCTCTTCAAAATAGTTGAGGAACTGCTTGGGTGCGCTGGGCAGTCCGACCTGCTGAGGATATCCCTTGAAATCCTTCCAGATTTTAAGTATCTGTTCTTTTTCGGGCTTGTTTTCGAATCTTACGAAAACCGCCGCCATATGACCGTCCGATACGGGAACGCGCAGACACTGTGCGGTGAAGTTCGGGCTGTTTGCGGGAACTATTTCGCTGCCCTCTATCTTGCCCCAGATTTTGAGCGGCTCTCTCTCGGATTTCTCCTCCTCGCCGCCGATGTAGGGGATGACGTTGTCTATCATCTCGGGCCATGTCTCAAAGGTCTTGCCCGCGCCGGAGATAGCCTGATAGGTGCAGACGAGAACATCCTTGACTCCGAACTCGGAAAGCGGGAACAGCGCAGGAACATAGCTCTGGAGCGAGCAGTTCGATTTGACGGAGATGAATCCGCGCTTTGTGCCGAGCCTCTCTCTCTGCGCCTTGATTATGTCGGCGTGATCGGGGTTGAGCTCGGGGATTATCATCGGAACATCGGGCGTGAAGCGGTTTGCGCTGTTGTTCGAAACAACGGGGCACTCCGCCTTCGCGTATTTGAGCTCGAGCGCCTTTATATCATCCTTGTTCATGTTGACCGCACAGAAAACGAAATCGACAGCCGCCGCGATTTTTTCAACATCTGCCTCGGCGTCCAAAACCGTCATATTTCTGAACTTTTCGGGGATGGGGCTTTTCATGCACCATTTGGTTCCGAGAGCCTCCTCGTATGTCTTGCCCGCCGAGCGTGAGCTCGCGGCGAGCGCGCATACCTCGAACCACGGATGATTCTCAAGCAGGGTGGCGAACCTCTGACCGACCATACCTGTTGCGCCTATAATACCTACTTTAAAATGCTTCATGATAAAGTTCCTCCGAAAAACGTTTTTGATTGAAAAAGTGGTTGTATTGACAGAGATTTTGCAATATAATAGTGCTTAGCCTTGAAAAAACTCCGTCGGGATATAACATTAAAATGATACCACTAACGGATATTACAAGTCAAATATTTTTTTAGTCTCAGGACGCGAAAGCTGAGGAAAATAATGAAAAAAAGCGATTTTTTTTACGATCTGCCGCAGGAGCTCATAGCACAGCACCCCGCCGAGCCGCGCGACAGCTCAAGACTTATGGTGCTCGATAAAAAGACAGGCGCGGTAAAACACGATATATTCCGCAATATCGTGCAGTATATAGAGCCGGGCGACTGCCTCATTCTCAACGATACCAAGGTGCTTCCCGCACGTCTCTACGGCACGAGGGTAGACACGGGCTCCGTTGTAGAGTTTCTGCTTCTCAACAATAAGGGCGACGATGTCTGGGAGGTTATTACGGGTCCGGGCAAAAAAGCGCGAAAGGGTCACAGGTTCACTTTCCATGATATGCTCTTCGCCGAGATTGTTGACGTTCTGCCGGACGGCAACCGCCTTGCAAAGTTTACATATGACGGCGTGTTCTTCGAGCTGCTCGATAAGATAGGCGAGATGCCTCTGCCGCACTACATCACCGAAAAGCTCAAAGACAACGACAGATACCAGACGGTCTATGCCCGTGAGCGCGGCAGTGCCGCCGCCCCGACCGCCGGACTGCATTTTACGCCCGAGCTCCTTGACTCCCTGCGCGAAAAGGGTGTGGGCGTCGGATTCGTCACCCTTCATGTAGGTCTCGGAACATTCAGACCCGTTAAGGCGGAAAATGTCGAGGATCACCATATGCACTCCGAGCACTATATGCTGCCCGAGGCTACGGCGAAGCTCATAAACGATACAAAGAAAAACGGCGGCCGCGTTTTCGCCGTCGGAACTACCTGCTGCCGCACGCTCGAAAGCGTTGCAACGAAGTGCGGCGAGATACGCGCCGACGACGACTGGACGGATATATTCATCTATCCCGGATACCGTTATAAGTGCATCGACGCGCTTATAACGAATTTCCATCTTCCCGAGAGCACGCTTATAATGCTCGTCTCCGCCTTCTGCGGATATGAAAACACGATGAATGCGTACAAAATTGCGGTTCAGGAAAAATACAGATTTTTCAGTTTTGGCGATGCCATGCTCATTGAATAAACACCGACCGAAAGGAAAAAAGATGAAGTTTACTGTTATAAAAAAAGAGGGACCAGCCCGCCGCGGCGTGTTTGAAACCGTCCACGGAACCGTGCAGACTCCGGCTTTTATGAATGTCGCAACCTGCGGCGCGATAAAAGGCGCGGTCTCGTCGTATGACCTCAAGGATATCCACTGCCAGGTTCAGCTTTGCAACACATATCATCTGCATCTGCGCCCGGGCGACGAGCTTGTAAAGGAGTTTGGCGGACTGCACAAGTTTACGGGATGGGACGGGCCCATACTCACGGACAGCGGCGGATTCCAGGTCTTTTCGCTCGCAAAGCTCCGCAAGATAAAAGAGGAGGGAGTCTATTTTTCATCGCACATCGACGGACGCAAGATTTTTATGGGTCCCGAGGAGAGCATGAGAATACAGTCGAACCTCGGCTCGACTATCGCCATGGCCTTTGACGAGTGCGTTGAAAATCCCGCGAAATATGAGTATTCCGAGCAGTCCTGCGCACGCACGGCGCGTTGGCTTGAGCGCTGCAAGGCGGAGATGGATCGCCTCAATTCTCTGCCCGATACGATAAATAAAGATCAGCTGCTCTTCGGCATAAATCAGGGCTGCACCTTTGATGACCTGCGTATAGAGCATATGAAGCGTATAGCCGAGCTCAATCTTGACGGCTACGCGATAGGCGGTCTTGCCGTCGGCGAGCCGAAGGAGGATATGTACCGCATAATTTCGGCAGTTGAGCCGTATATGCCCGCCGATAAGCCGCGCTATCTCATGGGAGTCGGCACTCCCGGAAATATCCTCGAGGGTGTTTCTCGCGGAGTCGACCTTTTCGACTGCGTCATGCCCAGCCGCAACGCACGTCACGGACATCTTTTCACCATGGGCGGCATAATCAATCTCAATAACGCAAAGTATGAGCGCGACCTGCGCCCGATAGACCCCGAGTGCTCCTGCCCGACTTGCCGCAGACATTCGAGAGCTTATATCAGACATCTGTTCAAGTCCGGCGAAATGCTCGCCATGCGCCTTTGCGTCATGCACAATCTCTGGTTCTATAATACCCTCATGGAGAAGATACGCCAAAGCCTTGAGGACGGCACTTTCATGGAGTTCAAGGAAAAATACACGGATCTTCTCGACACGAGAATATAAATAAAATACGGTGACCGCCTTTTGACGGCTGCAAAGAGGTGATATGCCTTGGAAAAAAAGTCCGGTAAAAAAGGAGGAGCGTTTATGTGGGTAACTTTCGCGTTGCTTTCTGCGGTGTTTGCCGCGCTGACATCGATTCTCGCTAAAATAGGCATAGAGGGGGTCAACTCCAATCTTGCCACGGCGATAAGAACCGCAGTCGTGCTCGTGCTCGCGTGGGGCATAGTTTTCGCCACAGGCGCACATCACGGAATCAGCAGCATAGGCACACGCAGCTGGATTTTCCTTATCCTCTCGGGCGTTGCAACGGGGCTTTCGTGGCTGTTCTATTATCATGCCCTCCAGCTCGGCGAAGCGTCAAAGGTCGTGCCGATAGACAAATTCAGCGTCGTTATAAGCATCGTGCTCGCGTTTGTTATACTGCACGAAAAGGTGACCTGGACTACTGTTCTTGGCGGCGCGCTGATAACCGCCGGCACCTTTGTGCTTATTCTTTAAAACAAGCTCTCTTCAAGTGAATAAAGCCCTCCCGTTTTGCATATCTATTAGCGAGAATGAAAAACGGGAGGGTTCGTTTTGAAAGGAATAGTAGAGGAGAGGGCCGTCGAGCTTGCGGAGTATATAGTTGAAAACAAAACAACTGTCAGGGCAGCGGCAAAACAGTTCGGGGTTTCAAAGTCAACCGTACATATGGATGTCGCGCGTCGACTGCGCACTCTCAATCCCGGACTTTACAGCGAGGTACGCGAGATACTCGATATAAACAAAGCTCAGCGCCATATCCGCGGCGGACTTGCTACCCGCGAGAAGTACAGAAACATGAAAGAGTAAAATAATTGAAGAAAGTTTGTAAAATTTATTGCATTTTGGCGCCTGTTGTGTTATGTTTTTATACATAATCACAGCAGGCGGCTGCTTTGCCGCAAAGGAGAACTAAAATGTCAGAAAAGAAGAAAAAAGGAAAAAGAACGGGAAAGAAAACAGCATTAAAGGTTTTGGGCGCCGTTTTGGCCGTTATTGTCGTGTTTGTCGCGGTGTACGCCTCTCTCATGGCGTGGACGCCCGAGACGATGCTTTACAGCGGGGAAACAAACGCCTATATTACTGCGGACACCGCGCTCATTTCGGCGCACCGCTCGGGCGGCGGAATAATGCCCGAAAACACCATGCTTGCGTTCAAATCGTGCATGGAGAGCGAGGATTTCAACACCGATATCTTTGAGTTTGACCTGCACATCACCAAGGACAATAAATTGATACTTCTGCATGACGATACTCTCGACAGAACCACAAATGCCGTTGAACACTTCGGCTACGAGGATGTCAAGCCCATCGACCACACATATGCCGAGCTGCGTGAGCTCAACTTCGGCGAAAACTTCCAGGCTGCTGACGGCAGTTATCCGTACAGGGGACTGCGCGGCGACAAGATTCCCGATGACCTGCGCGCGGTGCTGCTCGAGGATGTGCTCGACAAGCTCGAATCCCACGGAAAATACAGTTATATAATCGAGATAAAGGACGGCGGCGAGGACGGTATGCGCGGCGTCGATATCCTCTATGACGTGATTAAAGAGCGCGGACTTCTCGACCGCGTTATCTTCGGCACCTTCAAGGGCGAGGTTACCGAATATGTCGATGAAAAGCACCCCGATATGCTCCGCTCCGCGGGTGTATCCGAAGTGCTCAAGTTCTACGGCGCGGCGCTTCTCAATCTCAACCTCGATGAGGATTCGATTAAATACAGCGCGCTCCAGATTCCCGCCAATCAGTACGGTGTCGTCCGTCTCGGAACGAAGAAAATAGTAGATTACGCTCACCGCTATAATATCGCCGTGCAGTACTGGACGATAAATGACCCCGAAGAGATAGCGCGTCTCAACGATATCGGCGCCGATGCAATTATCAGCGACACGCCGGATATTGCATATAAGATAATAAAAGAATAAGACCGCAAGTCAGCTTTTCAGGTCTGTGCCGTCGTTGCGGAGAGTCAGGCGCTCTTCGCTTTCCCGGCACAGACTTTTGTTTTCCATGCAGAAGAACGCGCCTGCGGAATCCGCCGAATAGGAGTAGCTTACCGAGTCGCCCTGCGTGTATTGAGTCACGGCGGTCGCGTATTTGTCGGCTTTGGGTATATTGAGCCTTGCGGCGATGTCGACATATGTATCGCTGCCGTTTGAATAGGCGGGCACGGCGCATTTGCAGAGCGCCAGAAACCGTCCGAATAACCCTTTTTGCATATCTCCGACACTTCCGTGTGCGGTTATGCTTATTCGCTTTATTTTAACGCCGTCGCTATCCGTGAACAGCGAGATTAATATGCTTTTCTCCGGCATGAGGCGAAAGACGGTGCACCCGTCCGCCTCCGTCACGCAAGCGTCTTCGATATCGAGCAGTGAATTTTTATATTCGCTGTTGAACCGCCTGCAGAACATCGCCGCGTCGGAGTATCTTTGAACCGAGCACGCGCCTAAAAGAAGCGTGAAAACGCCTAAAAAAAGCGCCGCTGCTTTTTTCATTTTCATCCCTCCGATATCGCTGCTTTTTTAGGAACCGCCGAAAGTCTTTCGGATGTCATATATTTATATGTAAAATTTGCTTTTCGGAGACCTAAACATCGCTGGGTTCTTGAAAAAACGTTAAAAAAAGCTTATACTTACTAAAGTTAAAAAAATATTCACAAATTATACAGTAACAGGTTTATATTTTGTCTGTATAATCCTACTATTATGTATGTGATTTAGCGCTTCCCTAATATACTTGAGACGGAGGATACGCATGGAAACTAAAAAGTGGTCAACAAAAAGAAAAGTGCTCGTTTCAATCCTTGTGATTCTGTGCGCCGCGATTATTGCCGGCGTGCTCTATATGTTCTTTAAGCCCGACCCGCTTCCGCAGGTTTCGGCAGCGAAGGTCACAAGGGGCTCTATAACTCAGACTCTTGATATGTCCGGCAAGGTGTCATCTTCGCAGAAGGGGAACTTTATTCCGATAGACGGCACAAAGGTTTTGACGGTCAATGTCAAGGTCGGCGAATATGTAAAGAAGGGCGACGTGCTTGCAACCTTTGACACCTCGTCGCTCAACTCCGTCCTTGCAGATAAGCAGCAGGCATATTTGACTGCGGTTGAAAATTATAAAAACGCCAAGAATACCGCCGTAACCTCTTCCGCTCAGCTCAAGGAGATTAACGCCCGTCTTGCCGAGATAGACAAGGAGCTCGAAAAGCAGGAGAAGGAGCAGAACAAGAATAACGGCTCTGATAAAAACAATCAGGATAAGACCGACAGCGAAGCGTCAAATAAGTTTTGGGAGCTTATATCAAAAGCTCTCGGCATGGAGGATATAAATGCGGCGCTCAAAAAGCTCGACGAACTGCTCAACAGCGGCAATTCCAATCTCTTCGGCTCCGGAGTCTCCGCTCTCCAAATGGAGAAAATGCAGCTTGAGCTTAAAAAAGTTACTCTCGAAGCCCAGTCCGGCGGGATAACCCAGAGCACCTACAAGACCATTATGGAGGCCACGAAGAAAGAACTGGATTCTCTTACCGCCTCTCTCGCTTCGCTTAAAAAAGGCTGGATAGCCGAATATGACGGTATCGTCAGCGAAGTGAATATAATTCCCGGAGAGACCTGCCGTTCGGCCGCTACAGCCAATATCGACATATCTTCGATAATCGACCTTGCAAGCGGCAATACGAATGTGTCGGATATAGTGAACGCTCTGCTCGGTCAGACCCAAAGCGGCATAACGGTTGAATATTATCCGTTTGTGGTTGATTTTGTCCTCGGAAAAGCCGATATTTTCAAGGTCAGCCTCGATATGCCGTGCCGTGTCACGGCAGCGGACGACACGGTCGTTGACGGCGTGGTAACTTATATCAGCCCCGTTGCGACTCAGTCGAGCGGTGTCAATATATCCTCGCTCATCGGTTCGGGCTCTGCAAACGGCGTTGACGCCAAGGTTACTATCGAAAAGCCGACCTCGAGCGTTATAATCGGACTTGATGTCGATGTCTCCATAGATGTCGATTCAAAAGATAATGTACTCATCGTCCCCAGCGAAGCGGTCAAGAACGACAGCAACGGAACATATGTGTATATCTACAATTCCAAGACTAAGAGAATCAAGTTCTCAAAGGTCGAGCTCGGTCTTTCCGATGATACGCGCTATGAGATAGTTTCCGGCTGCGAAGAGGGGGATACGGTCATAACTACCGTGCCGACCGGAACAACTCTTGCCGACGGAGATAAGGTTAAAATCGTAGCGTCAAAGTAACGCCGGAGGTCAGAGATGAATATAAAAGAAAACATCAAAATAGCGATATTTTCGATTAAGACAAACCTCATGCGTTCGCTTTTAACTATGCTCGGCATAATTATCGGCGTCGCGGCGGTTATTGCAATAATAACACTCGGCAACGGCGGACGTGATTATATCGTCGGCATGATAAAAAATATGGGCTCGAGCGTTATCAATATCTCGATAAACAGCAAGGAGACCAATGCCTCCGATTATATAACCGACGAGGATATAAAGGCTATCAAGAATCTCGACAGCGTCGCTTATGTCTCGCAGGTCACAATGTCTGTCGGAAACGTCACCACGAAGCATAACGAGAGCCTCGGCCTTGCAATAGCCGGCAATGCCGACCTCGGCAATATGATGACCTCCGGAATGCTGAGCGGACGCTTCTTTAACGAGGAGGAATACGATACCGGTGCGCGTGTTGCCGTGCTCGATTCCATCAGCGCAAAGCTGTTGTTCGGTTATTCCACCCCGGTAGGCGAGAAGCTGAGCTTTACCGTCGGCGACCAGACGGTTCAGATAAAGGTTATCGGAATAATAGACGCCTCAATGCTCTCGAGCGCCAATATGTCCGATACAATGTCATCTTATATGAGCAACGCTCAGACGGGCTGCAGTATAATAATTCCCGCAACCCTTGCCGATGCGCTCAACGGCAACTCTGTCGGCAGATATGAGATGTGCTATATTATGGCGAAGTCGGACTCCGAGCTTGACGCTGCGGGCAGCGCCGCAATGAACCTGCTCTATACCCGACACGGCAACTTCGGAAAGAATGCGTATTCGCTGGTTAATATGGCGACTTATATCGACCTGCTCGATACTGTTATCAATGTGTTCACTACCTTCATCGCTGCGGTCAGCGCGATATCGCTGCTCGTAGGCGGAATAGGCGTTATGAATATAATGCTTGTCACCGTTACGGAACGAACGCGCGAAATCGGTATAAGAAAGGCACTCGGCGCAAAGACTTCAACAATTCTGTTCCAGTTTTTGACCGAGTCGGTAATCTTGTGTCTGCTCGGCGGATTGATAGGACTGATTTTGGGCTCTGTCGGAGCGTTTGCGGTTGCGAGCTATATGAATATACCGATTGAAATGAAGTTCTCGACAATAGTTATCGCAGTCGGCTTCTCGACCGCAATCGGCGTATTCTTCGGCATATATCCTGCGCGCAGAGCCGCAAAGATGCAGCCGATAGATGCACTCAGAAGTATGTAATTTGTAAAAATTATAAATTAAAGAATAAAATTGCCTTCGTTTGTATAATAATAATTTTTGTAGTCCGCACAAGTGCATATTGTCTGCACAAAATTTTGTATGCAGAAATATTCATAAACAAATTCTAAACAATTCGTTGACTTTTGTTTGTGAATGTGCAATAATACGCTTGTGCCAGCACAAAAAGAAACGGAGGCAAATTTTATGAGATCGAAAAAAAAGAGCATTGCCGTTCTTTCGGCAATGCTCGCTCTTGTGCTTGCTGTTCAGGCTTTTGCTTTCACCGCCGCCAAGCTCGGTGATTCTAAAGCCGAGGACAGCGTCAAGGCGGGCGTGACCCGCCGGGTTATGGACGCAAAGCCCGAGAACAAGACGACTGTTGTCAGAGTCAGGCAGAGTGTGAACACGCCGGCGGCTGCGCCGAATGTTACCTCAATGAAGCAGGTAACGGAGTCTATTGCACCGCAGGATGTTGAAAAAACTGCCGACAATGTAAGGCAGCTTTCGGAAGAGGACACCAAAAAGCTTACGGAGATAGCCGAAAAGAAGATTGCCGACGAAAAGCTCGCTGTCGGCGAGGGCGAAATTCTTTATATCCCCGTAGAAGACCTGCCCGAAGATACGGTTTCGGATGTCAAAAATCTCGGTGCGGGTATCGCTTATGACCCGAATACCGGGCTTCTTTACGGAGTTGACGGACACGGACTCCTGTATATCGGCTTTGATTTCGACTCCAAGCAGGGCATTTTCTATAATCCCAAGTATCCCTGGCAGAGAAATTTTGGCTTCTGCGAGATATATGATGTCTGCGCTCCGATAACCATGATGTTCTATGATACGCAGCGCTACAAGTTTGATTATGAGGGCAAGAATTGGATGATTCAGGTCTGGAAGGGTCAGTACGGTATTACAAGCGGAGCGGAGATAGGTGTTTACACAAAATCTCCCGATAACCCCGTTGAGTTTTACTCCTGTGCTTCCGATGAGGACTGTCTTAAAATGTCGTTTGACCTCTACAAAAAAGGCGAACTGTTCTTCCACCGTGAGGATGAGAGCCATTGGTGGCTGACGGGCTTTGCTCCGTTGACAGCGACCTCTGCCGCAGATTTCGATATGAAAGCGTCCATCACCTGTAAGAGTACGGAGATGGCAAAGGCTTTGGCCGGCGCGCTCGAGGATAACGGCTATGTCCTCGGCGAAAAATATTGGATTGACGGCGCAGTTGTCAGCTTCTTTTGGGAAAAATAATCAAATTAACAGAGTTGCCGCCGCAAGCTTCGGTTTGCGGCGGCTTTTTGCTATATAAAACCATATTTGATTTATCAGGGCGAGCTTGTGATGCATATTGCAATTTGCCCCAAATATATAATGCGTTAAAATCACCGGTTATCAACGGTTATATTATATATCTAACAAAACATTTAGCATTATAAAATGTGTTTTAGAAATGTTGACGGGCGCAGGGTGCTATGATACCATACACGGGCAACACTGCGTTGAAAAAACCAAAATAAAGGAGACTTTTATGGAAAAACTACACGATCTGAAATTCTTCGCAAAACCGCCCAAGGGAAAGATGAAAGGCCTGCTTATCGTTTTCGCATGGATCATTCTTTGGAACTTTATCTATCAGGCTGTTCACGGAGCTTGGCACGATATGCCGATTGCAAACTGGGCTTTCTTCATCAGCGTAACAATTTTCTTCATGCAGGAGGAGCTTACCTATAAAGCCCGTTTCTGGCACACGCTTATAGGCGGAGCCGTCGGACTTCTTCTTGCAGCCGGCCTCGTTACCGTTGATGTTCTGCTCGTGAAAAGCGGAGTTCCCCATCTTGCAGCTGTAATGATTCCGCTCACGGTTTGCATTGCCGCATTGATTCTGCTTAATCCCTATCTTCCCGTTTTCTTCAACAACGTCGGATTCTGCTATTTCATTATCTCGCTTATAAACGCTAAAGCGGCGGTTGAAAAGCTTCCCGTATATCTTCTTTCGCTTCTTCTCGGAAGCATCTTCCTCAACCTCGGCTGCAGCGGACTGCTCGCTCTCTATAAGAAAGCGATGATGAAAAAGGCTGCGGCAAAGAGCCGGGGCGAAAAATAAGCCTAATCCTCAAAATTAACACATAGCATAAGCTTAAAAAAGCCGCAAAAACGGCGCCCGGAAAAGGATTTATCCCTTGACCGAGACGCTCTTTTGCGGCTGTTATTTTATTTATCAGTAAAGGTCGTCGTCATCGTCGTCATAAAACGCCCTTCTGATTTCGTCATACATCTCTTCAAGCCTCTTTATCTGCTTTTGAGCATAGGGCAGGAGGTTCGGGGAGTTTATGAAGTGGCGGTTAAGCGTACGCTTCTTCTTTTTGCCGCTTTCGGTTTTCTCCGGTTTTTCATCGTCGGTTTTGTCCCCGGATATCGGCAGAGAGTGGAACGCCTCTTTGAGCTGCGCCGTGGCGTCTCTCTTGAAGTTTTCAAGCTTTGCTCTTGTCTCGTCGAGCGACGGAACCTTGTCGGAAACGCCGTTCTTTACGGTTTCGGCAAAATTGCTCAAAGTATCGGAAAAGCCCTTGATTTTATCCATGACCTTTCTAACGTCGAGCGCTCTGTATACGGCGAACACGAGGTCAACGAGAAACACCGCAAGCACGCAGGCGAAGATAGCTATCGCGGCCGAATCGAGCAGTTGTGAGAAACAATATACAACTATCGGGTGCACGAGATAAAGGAAGAGCAGCGAGGCTATGCCCCAGTAGAACGTGTGTCCGAGGCAGATGCGCCCCTGAATGTTGAATTTTTTGTTGGAGTAGTCCCACCATCTCGCGTGGAAGAGCTTTTCCATAAGCACGCTCGTGATAAATTCGACTATATCGCAAACCACCATGCCCGCAATAAAGACGAGCAGGGGAGTTATCAATACGCTGTGACCGAACAGCGGAACTCTGAGATCGAGATTCTTGACCGGCGTCAAGGTTATTGCCATTGCGAGCGCGCCCGTGCCGTATATCGGGCACATCGGACCTTTAAGGAAGCCTCGGTTGACCCATTTGCGCGCGCCTACCGAGCAGTAGATCGATTCGCCGAGCCAGCCGACAGCACTGTAAAAGAAGAAATACAGCACATATACTACTATTGTCATAAAAATTTTCATAAAGTTTCCCTCTGTTTCATTGTTCGGTTCAACTCTTCGCGATGAAATCAGCTCTTCGCGTTCTGCTTGGCTATCTTCATCTCCCTTGAAGCGCAGTATTTATCTGCGAGCGAGAGGACTATTCCCTCGCGGCTCGACGGCGGTATGGGCGTCAGCGGCCACATATGACGGAGTATCATCATTTCGCTTTTCTTATCAAGACCGCCGCACAGTAATTTTGCGTTTTCGGCGGCGAACCTCGGATGTCTGTAGCCGTGCGGACGGTGGCTCCAATCGTTCTCGTGCCAATCGTAGTAGAAAAGGTCGTGCATAGTCGCGGCTCGAGCCGCCTTGCGGTAATCGAGCCCGAAATGTCTGCAAACGCGGAACGTAAGATATGCTACGCTCGTTATGTGCTGAAGCCTATCCATCTTGTCGTGCTGAGGATATTTTTTCAGGCTCTGCACCTCGCGCGAAAAATATATATCTTTTACGCAGTCGAAAAAATCCGCGTCGCTCTCCGGGTCAAGCGAATATGTCCGCGCATATGCTTCTTTCAGCCTTTTGAACAAAGACTCCATGTTATCCCTGCTTTTCGAGTTTCTTTATCATCAGCTTCGCGGCTTTGTATACGTCGCCGCAGCCGAGCGTTATAACCAAATCGCCCTTTTCGACGTTTTTAACAACGTAGTCGGCGACTTCTTCGAATGTGCTGAACCATACGCAACCGGGAATCTTTTCGGCGAGCTGCGAGGAGTAGATATTATAAGTGTTTCTCTCGCGCGAGCCCATTATCTCGGTCAAAACGGTTTTGTCGGGTATGCTGAGCACTCGGCAGAAATCGTCAAAGAGCATAGCTGTGCGTGAGTATGTGAACGGCTGGAACACCGCCCAAACTCTGTTGAAGCCCATGCCCATGGCTGTTGTGAGCGTCGCTTCAAGCTCTCTGGGATGGTGGGCGTAGTCGTCCGCTATCGTTATGCCGTCTATTCTCTTGAGAATTTCAAAGCGCCTGCCCGCGCCGTGGAAGCTTTCTGCGCACGCGATTATCTTATCCATAGGAATTCCCGCGTTGTCCGCAGCGGCAATAGCGGCGAGAGCGTTATATACATTGTGCTCGCCGGGGATGCCCAGACTTATTCTGCCGACATTCTCGCCGTATTTTATTATGTCAAAGCTTGCAAACTCATGCTCGAGTACGATGTTTTCGGCTCTGAAATCGTTGCCCTCTTCAAGACCGAAGGTGATGAGCTTCTTGTCTTTAACTCCGGCAATCGCGCGCAGCGTGTTGGCGTCGTCGCCGTTATATATGACCTCCTTGCGGGTCATAGAGGCAAACTTCGTGAAAGATGCAATGAGGTTATCGAGAGTCTTGAAATAGTCGAGATGATCCTCGTCAATGTTTAGCAGAACGCACACGTCGGGGGAGAGCGAGAGGAAGGTATCGACAAATTCGCAAGCCTCGCAGAGCATATGCTCGCTCTTGCCGACAAGACCGTTTGTGCCCGTGAGCGGAAGCTTGCCGCCTATGACCGCCGACGGATCCTCGCCCGCCTGAATAAATATCTGGGTGAGCATGGATGTTGTCGTAGTCTTTCCGTGAGTGCCGCAGACGCAGATGCAGTCGTCAAACATTCTCGTTATCGCGCCGAGCAGCTCCTTGCGTTCGAACGTCGGTATTCCCGACGCCTTTGCCGCGCAGAGCTCCGGATTGTCGGGGAGCAGAGCGGCGGTATAAACTATTATCTGTGCGCCCTCGATGTTCTCGGCTCTCTGGCCGAGAGTGACGGGGATGCCGAGAGCGCGGACGCGGTTGAGCGTATCGCTCTCGTTGTTGTCCGAACCGGTTATTTCGTAGCCCTTTGAATGAAGTATCTCAACAAGCGGACACATTCCCGAGCCGCCTATGCCGATAAAATGAACTCTCTTCACCTTTTTGAGAACTTCGTCAATTTCCTTCATAACTAGCAAGCCTCCGAATCTTTTGCATATTCAAAAACGAGCCGAAATCAGAATACGCTTCATAATATACATATAAATTATAAATGCTCGGCTTGTATTATAATACACCCGCAAGAAAAATATAATATATTTTTATAAATATTTTGTTACAAAGCTATGACCGAGCCGAGCGGCGGTTCATATACTGGAGATGAGGCAAAGGGGGAAAGCGTATGATGAATATCAAAAAACTTCTGACCGTAGGCGGAGACGAGCGTATGCTCTACACCTCTCAGAGCCTTGCCGAAAAAGGGTTCGATGTGGAAATATTTGCATCTTCGCCGCCCGCAGGCTTTGAAAATATGTGTCCGACGGGGGAGAATAGCATAGATTCTGCGGCGGCTCGCGCCGATGCGGTCATTCTGCCTCTGCCCGTCAGCCGAGACGGAGTTCATCTCAATTCGAGTCCCTTGACCCTGAACGGGCTTTCCGACACTCTCGAGCGCGGTCAGACCGTTTTTGCGGGGATGATGGACGGCGCTTTGAAGTCGAGTTTTTTCAAAAAGGGTATCCGCGTTTTCGATTACTTTGAGCGCGAGGAATTGGCGGTCAACAACGCCGTGCCGACGGCGCAGGGCGTTATAAAAATAGCCATGGAAAATATGAAGATAACCGTACATGGTGCACAGTGCGCCGTCACGGGCTACGGCAGAACGGCAAAGGTGCTTGCCGATATGCTTGCGGCTCTCGGTGCTCATGTGACCGTCGCGGCGAGAAAATGCAGCGACCTCGCGTGGGCGAGAACTCGCGGGCTCGGCGCCGTGCCTGTCTCTGAGCTTATGAGGACGGCTCCGAAGCTTGATTTGCTCGTCAACACCGTACCGAGCCTCGTTCTTGACTGTAAAATACTTTCCGCTCTTCGCCGAGACTGTCTTGTTATAGATATCGCCTCTGCCCCTTACGGCACCGATTTCGCCTGTGCGAGAGAGCTCGGCCTCAATGTTGAGGTGCCCGGCTCTCTGCCCGGAAAGACCGCACCGAAAACGGCGGGGGAAATAATAGCCGATGCCATATTCAATATTATAAAGGAGGGGAGTTGATGGATCAGTTGCGCGTGGGCTTTGCCCTTTGCGGGTCATTTTGCACCCTGTCAAAAGCATTAATCCAAATGCGGGAGCTGAAAGCACTCGGAGCGGACATTTTCCCGATAATGTCCGAAAATGCATATTCGACAGATACGCGCTTCGGCAAGGCGGCCGATATTGTTGCCGAAATCGAAGATATCTGCGGCAGACCCGTTATCCATACGATAAGAGACGCAGAGCCGATAGGCCCCAAGAGAATGATAGATATCCTCATTATCGAGCCCTGCACCGGAAACACCTTGGCGAAGCTCGCCAACGGAATAACCGATACTCCTGTAACGCTCGCGGCAAAAGCGCATATCAGAAACGGAGGCGCGGTGCTGATAGCCGTTTCAACCAATGATGCCCTCGGCGCGGCCGCCGCCAATATCGGAAGACTGCTGAACACAAAGCACATATTCTTTGTTCCGATGCGCCAGGACGATCATATAAAAAAGCCCAATTCCATAGTTGCGGATTTCTCAAAAACTTACGATGCAGCCGTTACCGCACTCTCGGGCGTGCAGCCGGAGCCTCTGTTGCTCGCTCCGTCCGCGGTTTGATATACGGGGAGCGTACCTCTTTCGGTGCGCTCCCTTTTGCGTTTGCTTCGGTATAAATCAGCCCGCGCGGTCAAGAATATCCCCGTTATCTGCGTTTCGCACTAAAAAAGCTCTTTGGCGGCTTTCGGTTTGGTCTTTCGGGCTCTTGAAAAAAGTGTATGATTTTGTTATAATTATCTGAATCCTAAATTTGGGAAGTTTGCTTATGGCAGACTGGAAACAGGGAGATTGTTATTTATGTTGGATTTCCGCCCTCCGGTGACCGAGGACAGAAAATTGGTGGCGCCCATTATCAGCCACGCAAAACGCTTCGGCTGCGACTACAGCTTCGGCGATATATTTATCTGGCAGCATGTTTATAATATAAGAATAGCGCTTCATGACGGCTTTCTTTTTTCAAAAAACGGCTCCGATGACGATGACGGCGACGGCGTGAAAAGACTGACTTACGGTATCCCCGTCGGCTCGGGAGACCTCAAAAAGGCCATAGAACTCATTGAAGAGGACTCTTTGAAAAGCGGGTTCAACCTTGAGATGTTCGGACTCAACAACGAGTGCGTGAAAAAAGTCGAGGCGATGTTCCCCGGAAAGTTTGAGTTTGAACCGCTCAGAGACAGCTACGACTATATATATCTTACCGAAAATCTTATTAATCTGCCCGGAAAGAAGTTTCACGGCAAGAGAAATCATATCGCCGCATTTGTCCGCGACAACGAGTGGAGCTATGAGCCCATAACCGCGGACAACCTTGACGAATGCATAGCGATGAACGCCGAGTGGGAGCGCAGAAACAGAGAAAAAGACCCCGAGGCGATGGATGACGAGCTCGACGCGATAAATATCAGCTTTAAAAACTATTTTGAGCTCGGCTTTGTCGGGGGATTGCTCAGAGCGAACGGCGAGGTAGTCGCGTTCACTTTCGGGGAAGAGATGAACCCCGAGATGTTCTGCACCCATATTGAAAAAGCCTATGCGGATGTGCGCGGAGCTTATCCGATGATAAACCGCGAGTTTGCCGCGAATGCGCTCTCGCAGTATAAATATGTCAACCGCGAGGATGATACGGGCTCGGAGGGGTTGCGCAAAGCAAAGCTCTCCTATTATCCGGACATTCTCCTTGAAAAATATATGGCAAGGGTCAAGAAATGACAGTATCAGCTTCTACAAAAGAGGATATAGGTGAACTTATTGCCCTGTGGCGCACCTGCTTCGGCGACGACGAGGAGTATATCTCCGCGTTTATGCGCGCTCGTTTTGTGCCGGAGCGTACGCTTGTCGGGCGGGAGGACGGCAGAATTTGCTCGGTGCTCTATCTGCTTGACGGCAAGGTGAGAATAGCGGGCGAGGCATTTGAAGCGGCGTATCTCTATGCCGCCTGCACTCATCCGGATTTTCGCTCCCGCGGCTGCATGGGTGAGCTGCTTCGCGCCGCCGAGTCGCTTTGCCGCGATTTGGGACTCGATTATATTTGCCTCGTTCCCGCCGAGGACAGCCTCTTTGATTACTATTCCCGTTTCGGCTACCGTTCGGCTTTTGAAGAAAAGCTGATGACCGTTGACCGCCGCCACCTTGAGCTTATCGCGGACAGCGGCGCTCAAATAGTGAAGCTTACCTCCGACGGTATGCAGACTGTCCGCAACGCCTGTCTCTGCGGCATCGACTGCTTCGCGTGGGATATAGATGCTCTGCAATACGCGATAGACGAAAACGCCAACGCGGGCTGTAAAAGCGTCGCCGCGTCCTCGTCGGGCAGATGCTCCGCCTACGCTCTTTTTGACGAAGAGGACGGCACGGCCGTGATAAGGGAGTGCGCCGCAAGGCGCGGATGCGTCCCCGTGCTCGCATATGCGCTGCTCCGCGCAAGCGATTGCGACAGCTTTTTGTTCAGACTTCCGCTTGATTTTCCGCTCTCCGCGGACTCGTTCACGACTCGCAATAACGCCATGCTCCTGCCGCTCAACGCGGATTCGGAGTCGGCACTTAAAGATATAAAAAACGCCTATATGGGACTTACTCTCGGTTAAACGGAGGAAAAAGATATGATATATATTTTTCTTGCAAACGGCTTTGAAGAGGTCGAGGCTCTCGCGACGGTAGATGTTCTGCGCAGAGCCGATCTCAATGTGAAAATTGTCGGCGTCGGTTCGGATGTCATAACCGGAGCGCACGGTATAAGCACCGTGTGCGACGCCACAGACGGCGATTTGACTCCCGACGAGGACATCGAGGCCGTCATTCTGCCCGGCGGAATGCCCGGCACGCTGAATCTCGAAAGATCCGATAAGGTCAACGCTTTTATTGACTATGCCTTTGAAAACGGGAAGCTTCTTTGCGCCATTTGCGCCGCCCCGTCCATACTCGGTCACAAGGGTATGCTCAAGGGCAAAAAGGCGGTTTGCTTCCCCGGATTTGAAAGCGAGCTTGAAGGCGCTGAGCTCTCAGACTCGTTTGTTGTTTCGCACGGCAATATAATAACCGCCAAGGGTATGGGCAGCGCCGTGAAATTCGGGCTTGCAATAGCCTCTGTGTTTGTCGGCAAAGCGAAGGCGAAGAAAATCGAGGAGTCGCTTCAATGCTCCTGAAAGATATACGCGAAGAAAAGGCGGCTCTTCGGAGCAAATGCAAGCTTCTCCGCTCGCAGTTTACCGAGGAGGAGAAGAAAAGTCTCGATATGCGTATCTTCAACCGTCTGACGAACCTCTGGCGGTACAGAGACTGCGAAACACTTCTGACCTATGTTTCCGCAGGTATAGAGGTCGATACACGCGCCCTTATCGAGGATGCGCTCAAGCGGTCAAAAAAGGTCGCGGTTCCGCGCTGCATTCCGGGACTTCACGAGATGGAGTTTTATTATATAACCTCGTTTGACGACCTGCAGCAGGGCGCCTACGGGATACCCGAGCCGATAAAGTCGAAATGCGAGAAGCTTGTTGACATGAGCAAGGGGCTCTGTATAATCCCCGCGCTCACCTTCGATGAGCAGGGTTATCGACTGGGCTTCGGCAAGGGTTATTATGACAGATTCCTGTCCCGCTTCAAAGGGGACACGGTTGGGATATGCTACGAATGCTGTATCACCGACAGGCTTCCGCGAGGAAGATTTGACAGGTGCGCCGATATCGTAGTAACGGAAAAAAGGGTAATTTCAAACGGCTGAGAGGAGCTACATATGAAAAAAACGCTGAAATTTTATAACGACGATAAAGGCGGTACGCCCGAAACGCCGGACAGACGCGAAAAAGTTAAAAATTTTGTTGTCCATATCGATGAGGACGATAATACCGCCGTTCAGCCGCAGGACGATGTGCCTGCCTATAAGGGCGAGGTCTATTTCTCGAGCCGTCCCGCATGGAAGCGCTCCAATGAGTCAAAAGCGCCTAATGTCGCTGCGTCCGCAAAGACCAAAGCAAAGACTAAGACCGATAAAACCGCAGACGCGCTTGTTCTGACCGCGTTTATACTTGTTATAGTCGCCATATCCGCCGTGCTTTCTTTTATAGCCATTTCGTGCATAAACGATGTCTTGGCGATAAGCCGCGGCAACGATATCGTGACCGTGAATATCCCGCAGGACGCTACAACTAATCAGATAATCGATATTCTTGACGATAACGGGCTTATTAAAAACAAGACCTTCTGCAAGATGTTCTACAAGCTGTCCGCCGCCGCAAAGGGCACGGGTATGAAGAGCGGACTCAATAAGGCACAGAGGCTCGGATATAAGATAAAGGTTCTCTTTGCCGGACCTCCGGAGCCCGAATATATAAGCGGTATCTATTACCTGCAGCCGAGCATGGGCGTTGAGGGAATGCTTTATGAATGCCGCGCGGTTCAGGCAGGGCCGAATACGGTGACGCTTCTCTTCCCCGAGGGCTGGTCGATTCCGCAGATAGCCGCAAGACTCGAAGAGTACGGCGTGTGCACCGCATCTTATTTCATCAAGGCTATAAGTGATTCGCAGTTCGATTATTCGTTCCTCTCATCGATAAAGAACAGCGAAAACAGAACGTACCGACTTGAGGGCTATCTCTTCCCGGCCACCTATGATTTCTTCCAGGGAGAGAGTGCGAATATCGCAATACGCAGATTCCTCGATGCTTTCTCGAACGTCTGGACAGAGGACTACGACAAGCGCGCAAAGGAGCTCGGTTATTCGGTTGACGAGATACTGACCATAGCCTCGATAATCCAGCGCGAAGCCGCCGATGACAGCCAGATGAAGCTTATTTCGTCCGTCATCCATAACCGCCTGAAGAATCCGTCTCAGACTGCCGGCAGACTCGAGTGTGACTCCACAAAGGACTATATCAAGAAGTATGTCACGCCCATAACCGACATCAATCTCGTCAACAAGTACGCCGATGCATATAACACCTATTCTGCTCAGGGACTCCCGCCAGGACCCATTTGCAACCCCGGTGCGGCGGCGATAAAGGCGGCGCTCTATCCGTCGAATACCAGATACTATTATTTCTGCCACGACAAGTTCGGGAATATCTATATGGCGAAAACAAAGAGCGAGCATGACGCCAATGTGCTCAAGGCTTTCAGCCAGAACTGAATCACGGGGAGCAGGCTGAAAACGCTTGCTCCCTTAGCTATGAAAAGGAGTTCGGCAATGGATATAATAAGACCGGAGGTTCTCGCGCCCGCAGGGGACGCGGAACGCCTGAAAGCCGCCGTGTATTACGGCGCGGACGCGGTTTATATGGGCGGAACGCGCTTTGGAATGCGTGCCGCGCCGAAGAATTTTTCTGATGACGAGCTGTCAAAAGCCGTGGCGTTCGCCCATGAAAACGGCGTCAAGGTCTACCTTACCTGCAATATTATCCCAAATACCGCCCAACTGAAGGAGCTCCCGCCTTTTCTTGAAAGCGCCCGCGCCGCGGGGGTCGATGCGCTCATAATAACCGACCTCGGAGTGCTCTCTTACGCGAAAAAATATGCGCCCGATATTCCGATACACATCTCGACGCAGACCGGAGTCGCAAACGCAGAGAGTGCGCGTATGCTCTTTGATCTCGGCGCGGAAAGAATTGTTTCGGCGCGCGAGCTTACTCTTGATGAGCTCGCGGATCTCCGAGCGGGTATGCCTGAGAAAATGGAGCTCGAGTGCTTTGTTCACGGCGCTATGTGCGTCTCGTATTCCGGGCGCTGCCTGCTCTCGAATTACCTTACAGACAGACATTCTAACAAGGGCGAATGCTCCCAGCCCTGCCGCTGGGAATACAGCCTCATGGAGAGCACCCGCCCGAATGAATATTTCCCCGTTGAGGAGACGCAGAGCGGAACTTATATAATGAACTCAAAGGATATGTGTATGATTGAGCATATCCCGGAGCTTATTAAAGCGGGTGTTTCGAGCTTCAAAATCGAGGGCAGGGCAAAGACCGAATATTACACGGCAGTTGTCACGAACGCTTACAGGAGCGCGGTTGACGCATATCTCGCCGCACCGTCGGGAGATTTCAAGCCCGCACAGTGGATTCTCGACGAGGTATACAGAATAAGCCACCGCGACTACTGCACGGGATTTTTCTTCGGCTCGCCGCGCGACGATGCTCAGATATATTATAAGGGCGGTTATATCCGCAGCTGGGAAGTGGCGGCGATAGCCTTGAAGAGCGAGAACGGGACTCTGACCGTCAGCCAGAGAAACAGATTCTTCGAGGGCGACGAGCTCGAGATAATGAACAGGGGAAAAGCCCCGACCGTTGTCACCGTCAAAAACCTCAAAAATGCTCTGGGTGAGAGTGTTGACAATGCTCCGAATCCCATGGCGGAGTTCACCTTTGACTGCGATGCTGATGTTCCCGCCGACGCATTTATCCGCCGCAGCACGGACGGAAAATAAAACCGAACAGTTAAACTGCGCGTCTGCATTTTATCGCAGAAAACGGTCAATGATAATTTTATCAACCGTCGGAGATGATACTATGCCAAGACGCGCAGTCGTTATTTTTTTTGTGTTCTGCCTGCTGATGGGTGTAATCTGTCTCCGCCTGATAAGCGTGTCAACAGGACTCGATACCGCCGCAGGCGCGGTGAAAAACACCCGCAGCATTGAGCTGTCCGACTTAGGTGCGCCTATATACGACTGCAAGGGGCGGCTCATAACAAACGCCTATACCGAATATTTTGCCGCCGCAAGACCTACCGCCGCGGCGCTGTCCGAGCTTCGGACTATGCTCGGCGGCGATGAGCTTGAACTTGTGCGCGAAAAGCTCTCAAAAGGCCGCCCTGTTGCCGTTGCTGTGCCCTCGGGTGCAAATTCAAGCGAGGATGTGAAAATAATCGGCGTCGGCAGAAGGTATTCTCCGCGCCAGCCTGCGGCGCATATAGTCGGCTATACCGACTCGGACGGAAACGGTGTCTGCGGGATAGAGAAAGCGTTCGAGAGCATATTTAAAAATAATCGTCAGACCGTCAGTGCTGTCTTTCCCGTTGACGCCTACGGACGCGTTATATCGGGCGCCGAAATAACCGCACGAACCGACGGAAAATACGGCAAATCGGGCGTATATTTGACGCTTGACCTTGAGATTCAGCAGATAGTCGAAGACTGCATGGACGAGTGCGGAGTGGATATCGGTGCGGTTGTCGTCCTTGACCCGAAAACAGGCGCCGTAAGAGCTTGTGCGAGCCGCCCGGTATTCGATTCCAATAACCCCGCGAAGAGCCTCTCGGACAGCAATTCTCCGTTTATCAACCGCGCTCTGTGCGCATTCGCCGTGGGCTCGGTGTTCAAGCCTGCCGTTGCCGCCGCAGCGCTCGAGCAGGGGATTTCCCCGTCAATAAAATACGACTGCACGGGCGTAACGGAGATAGGCGGCGTTGAGTTCGGATGTTATGAGCATAAGGCGCACGGTGTTATAGATATGTGTGGCGCACTCGAGCGCTCGTGCAACGCCTATTTTATCCACTTGGCTCAAAAGCTTGACCGGGAAAAAATGATATCCACGCTCTCGAATTTAGGCTTCGGAAAGCCTATAAGCCTGTGTGAGGGAATGAGCTCCGCATCGGGATATCTGCCGAATGCTTCCGAGCTCGATTCCAAAGCGGCCGTCGCCAATCTCGCGTTCGGTCAGGGCTCGCTCACCGCGTCGCCTCTCACGGTCTGTGCTTATATGTCGTGCATAGCAAACGGCGGAGCGTATTGTATGCCGTATCTCGTAGAAAAGGCAACAGACGGGTCACGGACCGTTTTTGAGCATGAGAACCGTGCGGGCGAGTATGTTATAAGCGGCGACACCGCATTGTTACTGTCGAAGTACCTCAGAAGCGCGGTCGAGAACGGCAACGGCAGGGGAGCAAAGCCCCGAAACACCACCGCCGCCGGCAAGACCGCAACCGCGCAGACCGGGAAATTCGAGTGCGGCGAGGAGCTTTATAACACGTGGTTTTCAGGCTGGTTTCCGGCGGAAAAGCCCCGTTATGTCATAACTGTTTTCAAGGAGCGCGGAAGCGGCGGCGCGTCCGACTGCGCTCCCGTGTTTAAAGCCGCAGCCGACAAAATAACGGCGCTTGAGGGTGAATAATCGGGCATTTTGAAGCGGCTAAAAATATTTAAAAAACTTTGAAAAAAGGCTTGACATAACAGACCGCTTTTGCTATAATAATCAGCGTTCTGAGGGAACAGAGAAACGGTTCAGAACAGACCTGCGAGAGTGGCGGAATCGGCAGACGCGCACGTTTGAGGGGCGTGTGGTAATCCCGTACGGGTTCAAGTCCCGTCTCTCGCACCATGGCGGGTTCCTTAGGGTGCCCGCCAAACTTATCGGTGATTAAGGTGTTAAGCCTCACCCTCGGCAGCTTCCGCCGTGTAAAAATCGGAAGTATAAATGCGGATATGGCGGAATTGGCAGACGCGCTAGATTCAGGTTCTAGTCGGGGCAACTCGGTGCAGGTTCAACTCCTGTTATCCGCACCAAATCGACAAATCTCATCAGAGGTTTGTCGATTTTATTTTGCAATGTTAAATTTCACAACGGAAAGCGGGGAACGAAATGAGACGTTCAGGCGCAAATAAAATCGATATGCTAAACGGCCCTATCTGGAGCAAGCTTCCGCTGTTTGCGCTCCCGGTTGCGGCAACGGCGATATTGGAGCAGCTTTTCAATGCTTCCGACCTTGCCGTAGTCGGAAATTTTGCGGGCGACAAGAGCACGGCGGCGGTCGCCGCTGTAGGCGCCAACGGTCCTGTTATAGGCCTTATAGTGAATTTCCTTATCGGAATCTCTCTCGGTGCGAATGTTGTTATCGCAAACGCTATGGGCAGAAACAACAAGGATTCGGTTCAACGCGCGGTGCAGACCTCCGTTATATTCGCTCTCGTCGGCGGAACGGTAGTTGCCGTGATAGCCGAGCTGTTTGTCGGAAAGATGCTAAGCTCCCTGAATGTCCCCGAGGACGTTTTGCCGCTTGCAATCATATATTTCAGAATATACCTCATCGGACTGCCGGTGATATTGCTCTATAACTTCGAAGCGGCGATTTTCAGGAGCGTGGGCGATACAAAGGTGCCGCTCATAGCGCTCGCCGTATCCGGAGTTCTGAATGTTGTGCTCAATCTCTTCTTTGTTATAGTGCTCAAAATGACCGTCAGCGGTGTTGCGACGGCGACGGTTATCTCCAATGCGGTCAGCTCGATTATACTTTTCGTGCGCCTTGTAAAGTCGGATAAGTACATAAAAATCGAGCCCAAAAAGATGCGCTTCAGCTGGAACAGCTTCAGAGTGATAATGAAAATAGGGCTCCCGGCGGGTATTCAGAGCGCGGTGTTCTCGATTTCGAATATTGTCATCCAGTCCGCAATAAACAGCCTCGGAACGGTCGTTATAGCGGCGTCGAGCGCGGCGTTTAATATTGAGGTCATTGCATATGACGTGCTGAACTCTTTCAGCCAGGCGTGCACGACTTTTGTCGGTCAAAACTACGGCGCGGGTCAGATAAAACGCTGCAAGCGCACCCTGTGGCTGACACTGATAGAAGATACGATAGCCTCCGGCGCGGCGATAGGCATTGTGCTGCTTCTCGGCAGATTCCTGCTCGCTATATTCAACAGTGACCCGCAGGTTATCGAGATAGGCTATACGCGCCTGACGATAGTTTTCGCGGCATATACTTTCAGTATGCTATATGAGATAATGTCCGGTTATCTGCGCGGCTTCGGCGTTTCGTTGGTTCCCGCAGTGCTTACAATGGTCGGAGTCTGCGGAATAAGAATAGCGTGGATAGAATTGGTGTTCCCGAAACATCACAATTTCGAGACTATAATGACGGCATATCCCATAAGCCTCTCCGCGACGGCGCTGCTGATATTCATAGCGCTTCTCATCTACCGTCCGTCCCGCAGATTCGCAAATAAGCAGCCGGCGGAATAAAAATATTCCCGCGCCGCCTGCAAAGACACAGAACGACAACGGGAATACAGCGGTTTACAGAACAAAAATAACACACTGAAAAGCCGTCGGTTTTATCCGGCGGCTTTTGATATTACAGGGATTTTAGCAGGTCAATAACGGTTTCAAGCTCCTCGGGCTTAACTTTGTCCGGGAAAACGCCGTTCTTTACGCAGTCGGCAAAATAGTGTATCTCGTTTGCATAGGCGTTGCTTTTTGGCAGTCCTATATCTCCGGTGTCTCCGCCGTCCTGCGAAATCGGGCAGAACTTGGTGTCATCCGCCTCATATACGGTCATCTCATCGTTTTCCCAGGTCACAACCGCGCCCTCAAACTGGAAGAGGAATCGCGCGGAAAACGGATAGCATCCCGCAAACCATGCGGCTTCTGTAGAGATGCGGAAATCACCGAAATCATATGTTGCGGCTATGTAGTCCTGCTCGGGTCGTTTTACTCTCCTTGCAGTGCATCTTTCGGGCTTTCCGAATGCATATACAATGAAGTCGAGGTCGTGTATATGCAGGTCGAACGGCACGAGACCGCTGCGCTTCTCGTCTCTCATCCAATCGTCCCAGCTCCACTTGGGTATCCCGCTGAGCCTGTGCATTGACGCGGAGAGCAGCTTGCCGTATTTGCCGCTGTCATATATGTTTTTTACGACCTCATATTCCGGCCAAAATCTCAGAACCTGCGCCACCATGAAGCAGACGTTGTTCTTCTTTGCCGTCGAATAAACTTTATGAACATCCTCGCGGTTCAGTGAAATCGGTTTTTCGCATATGACGTTGATGCCCTTTTCCATCGCCTTAACGGCAAAGTCCGCGTGCAGGAACGTAGGCAGGCAGATATCGAGAATATCTACATTCTCATTTTCGAGCATTTCGTCAAAATCGGTGTATCGGCGTTTGTCGGGATATTTCTCCATCCTCTCGGGACGGATGTCGCATATGGCGACAAGCTCGGCGTCGTCCATGCTCTCCCACGCGGGAATGTGCGCTCCGCTTATTCCGCCTACGCCGACAAGTGCGACTTTCAGCATTTTTATTTCGCCTCCGGGTTAATATTTTTCGGCATTTCAGCCGAATACGGTACGCCATTATAGTATCATATCTTTTTATGTTTTTACAGTAGTTTCGGACTTTTTTTCAATAATGTTGACACTGCGCGCCGCTGAATATATAATTGTTAGCGGACAAATTTATAATGAGGAGGATAAGATGTGAACTTCAGTGATTTTTTTGAAGCCCTCGGCGTTGCGGCATTCGGGACAAAGACGGGCGAGCCGATAAACTGCGGCGCGGGACTTGAGCTTGAGGACAGCGTCAGCGGCGGCGCGGACGACTCGTATATGGTCGTTTTGGACGACGTTACGCCGAAAATGTTTCGCGATTTTCTCTCGGCGCTCGCAGACACGGGTCGAAAGGAGACGTTTCACCGCGAAATAAACGGCAATATCTTTTCGGAGTTTGCCGAAGAAAACAGAATTATATACACCTATTTTACCCGCGAAGCGGAGCAGGCGAGGGTGATAATCGATAACGCAAGCTGTCCGCTTTCCGAGATGAACGACAACGAGCCGGATGTGCGCGGAGATACGGCGCTCATGCAGTTTTCGCTAAAATACGGCTCAATGGTTCGCTATCACAGCTGCGACTGCGGAATGCTCTATGTGCTGAGACTGCGCGACAACTCGGTTATAATAATCGACGGCGGCGAAATAGAGCAGGCGACAGAGGAGGCCTGCGACGAGTTTATGCGCCGCCTTGAGGATCTGACAAATACCGAAAAGGGCGGGAAAATCCGCGTTGCCGCATGGATCTGCACCCATAACCACGATGACCATATGGATGTGTTTACGAAGCTGCTCAAGCGCGAGAAGGACGTTCTCTGCGTCGAGAGGGTTATGTTCAACTTCCCGTCAAGAACGCTTTTGGATTATAGCAGCGGCTGTACGGACAGGCTCCGCGAGAGACTCAAAAAATATGCGCCTAACGCAAAATATCTGAAGCTGCACACGGGGCAGACGGTACATTTTCCGGACTCGTATCTTGAGGTGCTTACAACGCACGAGGATATACTCCCGCTGTCTATCCGGGCAAGGGACGGCGGCGCATATCGCGGCATGAACGAGACCACCACCGTGTTTCAGATAATATTCGACGACGCGTCCGTGATTTTTCTCGGCGATGCGGAGGAATCCAACGGCGAGGCGCTTATAGCGCTCTACGGAAAGAATCTGCTCTCTTGCAAGTATCTGCAGGGCGCGCACCATCTGATAAACGATGACAGAAGCATCTATGCCAACATCCGAGCCGAGAAGCTCTTGGCGCCACAGGGCAGATTTACTGTAATGACCAGGTTCTGCGATAATATACGGTATCTGACCTCGCTTTTCGGGGCGGAAAATATATATTTTGCGGGCGACTGCACATATGTATTCACAATTAAGGACGGCAACGAATCGATTTCGTATTTCGAATCAAAGGGCTATGTCTACGACGGCAGCGGATATTAAAGAAAAGGGTCTGTTCGGATGTGACAGACCCTTTTAATATTTTCTGTTCTTTTGATTGTTTTTTCGGCTGCTTTATGCTATTATGAGTTGATGAAATTTTTCCGCAAAGGAGAAGATGAAATGGCAGATTTTGTCAGAAGAAGTGAGCTTTGGACTTATGATGTGTTCCCGAAGGTTATAAAGGCCGATAAGGAAAGCACTGTTCATATTCGACCGTTCGGCGGCAGAAACTTTTTTCCGGCGGGCAGTGTGCGCGAGGCTGTGGTGACATGGCTCAACGGGGGAGATATAGAGGATGCCCCGGCTTCCGCATTCAGAAAAGAAATTGACGTTACCGCAAACGCAGAGAACGGGCTTGATATCAAAATGCTCTTTCCTAATGAGGGCGAGTACCGTATCCGCGTTGAGGGCGAGACTCCCGACGGGGACAAGAAGCGCTTTACGTTCTGCGTTTATGCAGTCTCCGACGACCTTGTCGGAGTTTATCCGTTTATGGGCGACCTGCATATGCACACGAATTTTTCCGACGGAGCGCATGACCCCGAGAATGTTGCCGCAACCTATCGCTCCCATGGCTATGATTTTCTTGCCATAACCGACCACCACCGCTATTATCCGTCGCTCAGAGCTATAGAGGCTTTTAAAAATATCCCGACAGAGTTCAATCTCGTGCCCGGCGAGGAGGTGCATCTCCCGTCGATAAACGGCTTTAAGGTCGATCCGCATACGATTAATTTCGGCGGCGAATACAGCATTAACGCGCTTGTCGAGGATGTAGCGGTAGAGGAAGTCGGCAAGGACAAAAAGGTTCGTGCAATAAGGGACGACTGCCCCGATGTCATGACCCGCAAGGAGTTTGCCGCCAAGATGACCGCGCTTGCCAAGGAGATAAAGGTGCCCGACAATGTCGACGCTATGACGGCGGCGGTGCTCAAGTGGATTTACGACGAGATAAGAAAGGCGGGCGGACTCGGAATATTCCCGCATCCGACATGGATAACCGGCGAAGCGTTCCATGTGTCAGATGCGCTCAACGACTGGCTCGTCGAAAATAAGATTTTCGATGCCTTTGAAGTGCTCGGCGGCGAGCGATATTTTGAACAAAACGGCTATCAGACCGTGAGATATTATGAGGACAGAGCACGCGGATTCAAATATCCCGTTGTCGGCAGCACGGACAGCCACTCCTGCACTCCCGAAAACAAGGGAGCATATATCTGCTCGACAATAGTGTTCTCGCCAGAAAACGAGCGAAAAGCACTTATCGATTCGATAAAGAACTTTAGGAGCGTTGCCGTCGACACGATAAGCAAGGAGTTCAGACTTGTCGGTGAGATGAGATATGTCCGCTACGGCTGCTTCCTGCTTAACAACTATTTCCCGATTCATGACGATGCCTGCTTTGAAGAGGGCAGACTTATGAAACAGGCGATATACGGAACCGAGGACGAAAAGCAAGCTGCGGTAAATACCCTGAGCGTAATGAACGGCAGAATGAAGAAGATGCTCGAAAAATACTTTGCGTTTTAATTTATGATATAACAAAACCGACCCTTCGCAAAAAACGGAGGGTCGGTTCTCTATATTTAGCTTACTTATTCAGCTCGTCAAACATATCCTTTATCATCTTTTTGACCTGCGGGATAACGTCATCAACGGCAACCTTCTCGTTGATGCTCTTTGTGCGGGTCATGACCTCGCAGCAGCCCTCGGCAAGGTTTCTCGGGCTGACAACGACTCTGACAGGGCAGCCGAGCAGGTCTGCGTCGGAGAACATAACGCCGGGGCGCACGTTTCTGTCGTCATAAATAACCTCGATTCCGTCCTTCTGCATCTCGTCATAGAGCTTGTCGGCAAGAGCCTTTGCGTCTGCGTCGTCAGATCTCAGGCAGCACAGATGAACCTGCCACGGAGCTATCGTTATCGGCCAAATGGGACCGTAATTATCGTGGCGAACCTCGCACACGGAGGCCGCAAGTCTGCCTACGCCGATACCGTAGCAGCCCATTATCGGATACTGCTCGTTGCCGTCCTTGTCGAGATAGGTCATATGCATAGACTTTGTGTATTTTGTGCCGAGCTGGAAGATATTGCCGACCTCGATGCCGCGCGATATATTTATCGTGTGCTTGCCGCACTGCGGGCAGATTCCGCCGTCAACTATCTTTGCAAGATCGTTATACTCGACCTCGCCCACATCGCGCGGGATGTTGAGACCGGTATAGTGGTGGTCGTCCTCGTTAGCGCCGCAAGCGAGATTGGTGGCGCCCTTGAGCGAATTGTCGAAGAGAACCGTTACGTTCTCGGGCAGACCGACGGGGCCTATGAAGCCGGCATGAATTCCGCTCTCATCGGTGATAACTGCGGGATGAACCGCCTCACCCAAGAGGTTGGTGAGCTTCGTCTCGTTTATGTCGAGGTCGCCGCGGACAAAGATAACAACATATTCGTCCGTCGCGTTCTTCTGATACACGACCGCTTTGCAGGATTTCTCAAGCGGGGTGTGCAGAAATTCGCAGACCTCTTCGATGGTGTGTATATCGGGTGTGTATTCTTTCCTGAGCTCGTTGAGATTATCGTCTGCCGTATTTTCCACAATGCTCTGCGCCGCCTCCATGTTTGCGCGGTAGTCGCACTCTGAGCAGACGGCTATAGAATCCTCGCCCACGGGGGTCAGGAGCATATACTCGTGAGAAATGCTGCCGCCCATCATGCCGGAATCGGACTTGACGGTTATCACCTCTGGAATGCCCGCACGCGCAAAAATGCGGTTATAAGCGTCATAGCATTCCCGGTAGTAGCTCTCGAGATCCTCCTGCGAGGTGTGGAAGGAATAGGCGTCCTTCATGGTGAACTCACGAACGCGGATGAGACCGCCGCGCGGACGACCCTCGTCGCGGAACTTGGTCTGAATCTGATATATCATAAAGGGATACTTTGTGTAGCTGTTGGCGTAGTCGCGTACAAGCTGAACCGCGGCCTCCTCGTGGGTCATGCCGAGCACCATGCGCGCGTTGTTGCGGTCGGTGAAGCGAAGAAGCTCGCTGCCGACGCTCTCGTATCTGCCCGACTCATCCCAGAGCGAAGCGGGGAGAGCTACCGGGAACAGAACCTCCTGGCCGCCGATATTGTCCATTTCCTCGCGGATAATATTCTCGATTTTCTTCGTTATGCGGCGCAGGGGAAGGAACTGAGAATAGATGCCGTTGGCCACGTTCTTCATATAGCCGCCGCGCAGCATCAGCGCGTGGCTGTCAATAACGCAGTCGGAAGGCTTCTCCTTGAATCTTTCGCCGACAAGCTTGTCAAGTTTCATCTTTTTTCATCCTTTCAAAAAAATAAGCCCCGGGCTAAAAAGCCTGGGACAAACCATAAAGTCTGCGGTACCACCCAAGTTCGGACAAAAAGTCCGCTCTCAAAGCGACGAAAGCCGTCTTTCCGATAACGCTGGAATGCGTCAGCGCATTTGACGCTGCGGCTCCGAGGCGGGTTCGGAGATTCTGCCGCTGAGACTTGCACCGACCGTCTCATCTCTCTGCCGGCATAAAAACCTAATTTTCCTCTTCATAGCCTTTAACAGTCAATAATTCTACTATGCCGCAGTTTAAAAGTCAATGCCTGCCGCGGTATTTTTTCAAAATTTCACGGTAAAATACATTTTAAATATTGATTTAATATAGGCACTATATTATAATTAACTAAAAAATATAACTCACGAAAGGAAATTTATATTATGGCTGCACAAAACAAGACGAGGCCGTTCGGTATGCGGGATTATTTCGGCTATGCGATGGGCGATTTCGGCTGCAACATGAGCTTTGCGCTGATAACAAACTATCTCATGCTGTTCTATACCCAGTATGTCGGGCTGGAGCTCAAAGATTGGGCTTGGATAATCATAGTCGGAAAAGTATGGGACGCTATAAATGACCCGCTGATAGGCGGCATGGTGGACAATGTCAGCATAGGCAAGGGCAGCAAGTTCATGCCGTGGATAACCATAGGCGGAAGCTCTCTGATAATCTTCACTACGCTTTCGTTTATGCCGATAGCCTCCATGAGCTATATCTTCAAGGTCATTTATTGCCTTGCCATCTACTGCATTTGGTCGGTTGCCTACACAATGGCAAACGTGCCCTACGGCGCGCTCCATTCGTGCATAACAAACGACCCCTCAAAGCGCACTAATCTCTCGACCTTCAGATCTATAGGCGCGGGACTCGCGCAGGTGCTTACAATGCTTCTGCCGCTTATAGTCTATGACAAGGATCACAATCTTATCGGCTCGAGAATGGTCTATGTCGCACTTGTATGCTCGGCGATAGGCTTTGCCGGCTTTATGCTTGTGCGCCTGCTGGTGACCGAGCGTGTTGCCGCCGAAGCGCATGACAAGACCGAAAAGATGAGCTATCTCAAGGCCATAAAGGGCTTCTTTACAAACAGACCTCTGCTTGCTATAACCGCCGTTTCGTTTGCTCAGGTTATTTGCTTTATGTCCATGAGCACTGTCAATGTCATAATATTCCAGTCCTATTTTCACAACACGAAGATACTCGCGGCTGCAAATATAGTACCCTATCTGCCGCTCGTTGTTCTTATGCCCTTTATAGGCAAAATAACGAAGAAAATCGGCAAGAAGAAGCTTGTGGTCATAGCCTCATCGATAAGCCTTGTAGCGGGTATAATCTCGTGCTTTATCCCTATGGATCCCACGGCGACAAGCTCGCTGATAACCTATATGGGCGTGCTCATGCTGCTCTATACGAGCAACGCCGTGTTCACTATAATCCTTTGGGCAATGGTCGTTGACTGTATCGACTATCAGTATGAAAAGACGGGCAGCCGTGACGAGGGCTCGCTCTATGCGCTGTTTTCGTTCTTCCGCAAGCTTGCCCAGGGTCTCGGCTCGGCACTCTCGGCGGGACTGCTCGCGGTGTGCGGATATGTTGAGTCCCTCGGCGCGAATCAGACGGCTCAGACCGCTTTGAACATCAAAAATATGTATCTCATAGTTATGACCGTCGGCGTAGCGTTGACCGTTGTTGTCACGCAATTTGTCTATAATATCAATAAAGACAGGGGAACGGTTGCCCCCATAGACATAGAACCTGACCCCGCGCCGGAAAATTTTGAATAAATAGAGCCTTCGCTATTGATTTTCAATTCCGCTTTTGATATCATTTATAATTATGAGTCATAAGCAAAGGAGACATACAAATGGATAGACTTGAAATTTCAAAGCTGTTCAGATCATATGAGGAGCTCGGCGGCAAGGAGATAACGGTCTGCGGATGGATTAAGACCCTCCGTGACTCAAAGGCGATAGGCTTTATGGAGATTAACGACGGCAGCTCGTTCAAGAGCCTGCAGGTTGTTTTCGAGAGCGCAAAGGTAGAAAACTACAAGGATATAGTCAAGCTGAATGTCGGCGCGGCAGTCAGAGTTACGGGTACATTTATTCTGACTCCCCAGGCAAATCAGCCGTTCGAGCTCAATGCTTCTTCAATCGAGGTCGAGGGTCAGTCAACTCCCGATTATCCTCTCCAGAAAAAGCGTCATACGCTCGAATATATGAGAACGATAGCGCATCTGCGCCCGAGAGCGAATATTTATTCCGCGGCCTTCCGCGTTCGCTCGACCGCCGCTTACGCTATTCATAAGTTCTTCAACGAGCGCGGCTTTATCTATGCTCACACACCGCTCATCTCCTGCAGCGACTGCGAGGGCGCGGGTGAGATGTTCAAGGTAACGACTCTTGATATTGCAAACTCGCCCAAGAACGAGGACGGAACAGTCGATTTCAAGCAGGATTTCTTCGAGAAGCCCGCTTATCTGACCGTTTCCGGCCAGCTTGAGGGCGAGGCGATGGCTCTTGCTTTCGGTAAGATATATACCTTCGGCCCCACCTTCAGAGCCGAGAAGTCCTACACTCAGCGTCACGCTGCGGAGTTCTGGATGATTGAACCCGAGATAGCCTTTGCTGACCTTAATGATGACATGGAGCTTGCGGAGGCCATGATAAAGTATGTCATCTCCTATGTTATGGAGAACTGTAAGTCGGAGCTTGAGTTCCTCAACAAGTTTGTTGATAAGGGACTGCTCGAGAGGCTTAATTCCGTTGTCAGCTCGGATTTCGCGCGCGTCACCTATACCGATGCCGTCAAGGAGCTTGAGAAATACAACGACGAGTTTGACTACAAGGTCTATTGGGGCTGCGACCTTCAGACGGAGCACGAGCGCTGCCTGACCGAGCGCATCTTTAAGCGCCCCGTATTCGTCACCGACTATCCCAAGGAGATTAAAGCCTTCTATATGCGCCTTAACGATGACGGAAAGACCGTTGCCGCAGTTGACCTGCTCGTTATGGGCATAGGCGAGATAATCGGCGGCAGCCAGCGTGAGGAGAGACTCGATGTGCTTACGGAGCGCATTGAAGAACTCGGACTTGACCCCAAGGATTATTGGTGGTATCTTGACCTTCGCCGTTACGGCGGCGTTAAGCACAGCGGCTTCGGCCTCGGCTTTGAGAGACTGGTTATGTATCTCACCGGTATCTCCAATATCCGCGACGTGCTTCCGTTCCCGAGAACAACAGGTTCTGCGGATTTCTAAAAATGACAGAGCACCCGTACTTTTTATGTGCGGGTGCTTTTTTCGAGAAAAAATCTCCCTTGCCGAATCGGCAGGGGAGAACTCTTTTTTATTCGATTGTCTCTATTTTTATAAGATTTGTGTTGCCGGATTTTCCGTTTATCGCGCCGCAGGTCATTACAATATTGTCGCCCGGCTCGAGATTGAGCGCGTCCTTTGCGACCTTCTGCGCATGATAGAAAAGAACGTCGGTCGAATTGAATTTCTCGCTGAGCACGGGCATAACGCCCCAGGAGAGCGCGAGCTTGTACCACACAGCCCTGTTCGTCGCCATACCGATTATGTCCGTCGGCGCTCTGAAACGCGATACCATGCGAACCGTCATGCCGGAGATAGATGCGACAACAATAGCTTTTGCGTCTATGTCAATAGCCATTCCGCAGGTTGCGTGGGAAATAGCGTCGACGCGGTTCTTTATCTTGAAATCGTTGTTGCGGAAACGCTTTGCATAGTGTATGTGCTTCTCGGTCTCCTCAACTATCTCGGCCATCGTGCGAACGGTCTCGACGGGGTATTTGCCCGCCGCCGATTCACCCGAGAGCATAACCGCGCTCGTGCCGTCATAGACCGCATTGGCGACATCCGAGATCTCCGCCCTGGTCGGGCGCGGATTGGTTATCATAGATTCGAGCATCTCCGTTGCAGTGATAACGCGCTTGCCGAGCAGACGGCATTTAGTGATTATATATTTTTGAAGTGCGGGGAGCTCGGTGAAGGGGACTTCAACGCCGAGATCGCCGCGGCCTATCATTATTCCGTCGCACTCTTCGCAGATTTCCTCTATGTTATCTATGCCGGTGCGGTTCTCTATTTTGGCGATTATGTCTATGCCGTTGCCGCCGTTCTCGCGGAGAAATGCCTTGAGGTCAACGAGATCCTGTCTGCGCGAAACAAAAGACGCCGCGATATAGTCGACGTTATTCTGAATACCGAACAGCAGATCCTCTTTGTCTTGCTCGCTGAGGTATACCTGATTGAGCACCTTATTGGGAAAGCTCATACTCTTTCTGTTTGAAAGCTCGCCGCCGGTGATGACCCTGCACCTTACATCTGTGTCGGTTTTACCGATGACTTCGAAAATCACAAGCCCGTTGTTTACCAAAATGCGGTCGCCTATAGAGATATCGTTGACGAGTCCCGCATAGGTCACACTGACGCGGCTTTGATTGCCCACAATATCCTCGGTGGTGAACGAAAATTCGTCGCCGTCCTGAAGAAATATCTTTCCATGTTCAAAGGTTTTGATTCTGTACTCGGGACCCTTTGTGTCGAGCATTATCGCAATCGGGAGATTGAGTTCTTCGCGCACTTTCTTTATCATATTGAGCTTTTCGAGATGCTCCGGATGAGTGCCGTGGGAGAAGTTGAGCCTCGCAACGTTGAGACCCGCCTTGCACATTTCGGTGAATATTTTCGGGTCGCTGCTGGCAGGACCTATTGTGCATACTATCTTTGTCTTTCTCATTATATCCCTTCATTCCCTTTATATAATCGTATTTATTATATTATATCTTGTCTCCGGGTGCAATACAGCAAAATAAAAAAACAGGCAACTTTTGAAATATACATTATATTGATTTCACTCAAAAACCCGTATATTCCGAGTGCCAAGAAATTGCAGATAAAAAGTTCGGGATTTTTAAAAAAAGACTTGATTTTTTAAGCGCAGTCATATATAATAGACGAGCATTTGATTGCAGACACGGAGAGTTGTCCGAGCTGGTCGAAGGAGCACGATTGGAAATCGTGTAAACGTCAAAAGCGTTTCGAGGGTTCGAATCCCTTGCTCTCCGCCATAAGTCCACCGTAATTTTGATATAATTGCGGTGGACTTTTTATGTTTCATATGTTATATTGAGCTTGAAGAATAGGGGTTTTCGATCTAAAAATTCAAAAGGTGATAATATGTATTTTCACGCATCACAAATAGAAAAAATCAAGACTTTAGAACCAAGGATTTCAAATCACAATATCCCGCTTATTTATTTTTCGGATAAAAAAGAAAATGTGCTCGTGTATTTGAGTAATGCTGTGGAAAAGGTATGCAAAGAAGGCCGTTTTACATTCGATGGCTTGTGGTATAAATGGGGTTCATACGGATTTGAAAAAGACGGAAGATTAAGATTTGAGGAATACTATCCGAATGCTTTGGAAGATACATACAAGGGGATAGAAGGATATATTTATTCGTGCAGCAAAATCGACCCATATCAGAAATTGGATATTAAAATTCCCAATACCTTTATAACAGCTCAAAAAACAACAGTAGATAATTGTGAATTTATTCCTGATGCATATAATGAAATGATAAACGCTGAAGCGAATGGCTTGATTACCATATTACGATATAACGAATTTATCAGCAATATAAAAAGAAGAGAATGGTTGAAAAAAACCATAATTGATGAATACCGGAACAATAGCGCGCATCCGGATTATCGTTTTTTTCTCGAGTCGAGATTTTCTGCCATAATAAATCACGACAGTGACTTTTGATTCAATAAAGTCATTTTTTGAAAAAGGTTGGACGGTTATCAAAACAATGCCTTCCTTTAACCGAGAACGACCACCCTATAAATGGTTTCTATCAAAATTACGGCTTTTTGATGTTATATGATGTTATATTTAGTTTGAAAAAATGCAATTAAAAGAGGTGGCAAATAATGGCGCGAGCAAGGTATCAGGTCTTGGTCATTCCATATTGCATACAGGACGGCAACGTGCAATTCTGCTTGTTTCGAAGAAGCGATATGGGAATTTGGCAATTCATAGCAGGCGGCGGAGAAGAGGATGATATTTCAATCATTGAGTCGGCAAAAAGAGAAGCCTTTGAAGAAGCCGGGATTTCTAAGACATGTAATTTTTTCAAGCTCGACACCTGCTGCAGCATACCGGCCAGCTGCTTTAAGAATGCAGAAGCAATATGGGGTAAAGAATATTTCGTAATTCCGGAGTACGCATTTGCAGTGAGGGTAGAAAGCGCATTTTTGCAGCTATCTCATGAGCATATAGAATATAATTGGCTGACTTATGCAGAAGCGCACACGCGACTTCAATACGATAGCAACAAGACCGCGCTCTGGGAATTGAATCGGCGCATTGCGCTTGGAATGTTGAAATAGACAACTTCCGTTTTGCCGCAATTTTTCAGGTGAAAATACCGTTTTAAGATGGCACTGCCCCCTTAAATCGAGATTTGCACCTCCCTCTAAACCGTAGTTGCACCCCCCTTGCACGATTTCTATCAAAATTACGGTGGATTTTTTCTATGCCCGAAAACCGCTTAAAATAAGGCTTTCTGACTGTTTTAGCATATAACACAACCCCCGTCACAGAATGTTTCTGCGGCGGGGGATTGTGTGTTTTATAGTAATTATAACTGATCCGCCGTAATGAATACGGCCGGATTATATTTAACGCAGAATTATATTCAATAATATGTTACATAATAACAATAGCGATTTTTTCAAGTTATGAAATAAAAAGAAAAAATCCCCATTCCGCAGAACGGGGATTTCAACCTGAATTGTTAAACAGATTATGTAAGCAACGGGAAGATATCTCTTATTGCCCATGTTGCGAAAAAGCCGAACACAATAGCGAGCATAAAGCCGTCGAACAACCTGCTTTTTACTCTGTCGCCGATCAGGAAATATATTCCCATAAACGGAAACGACCAAAACATCGGATGAAAATGAAACGCACTTGTAAAATCAAGATGTAACGCACACAAAATCGACCGTGTAAAACCGCAACCGGGGCATTGTATACCGAAAAAATGCCTCCATATGCATCCGATACCGGTAACAGATGAAATCAAATAACCGATACCGAGCAAAACAATGAAAAATAATTTCGGCAAAAGTTCTTTGAACCGTAGCTTCACTTAGAACAGCTTCTCGGGTTCAACAACATAGCTGCCTGTAAGAATCTTAACAAAATCAATGATAGCAAGAATGTAACCGATGCCGAAGCAAAGGCTTGCCACAATTTTAACAATACCTTTTTTGTTTTCGCCCATCATGAAGTTGTGAATACCCAAACCGCCCAACAAGAAGCAGATAATTGCCATTGTGGTCTTGTCTTTGCCGTTGAGATATTCGCCGGATACGGCGCCGTTCTGCTGACCGTTTGCAGGGGGAGGAGTTACGGGGGGCGTCTCGGGATTGTTTACGGGAGCGCCGCACTTCTCGCAAACGTTAGCGCCGGGCATGAGCTCTCCTCCGCAGTTCTGGCAGAATCTTCCGCCGCCGCCTGCCTTAACGCCGCAGTTTGCACAAAATTCCTGGTTGTCGTTGAGCATAGTTCCGCAGTTTTTGCAATACATAAAAATTACCTCTCCAAAATAGATTATGACATATTGGTATGCTATGCCAATGCCATTATAACATGAGATTTTGACTATGGCAATACTATATTTGTTTGTTTTTCATAAATTCTACGCGATTGCGGCAGGTTTTTACGAATTTTCAAATTTTTTGCCAACAGCTGCGATAAAAAACACCTCAACTATGACAAATTCACGGTGCGCTTTTATGTATTGTCTTGTCAAAAGTTTTTTCTGATGATATAATAAATTTGATGAATTATGATATTGAGGAGGTAGTATTTATGTATTTTGACAAGTTTTTGGATTTGTTAAAGCTCGCTTTCCGCCAGAAAGCCGCCGTGTATGATGCCGTTGAATTTTTCAAAAATTTCTTTTCAAACGGATTCTCTATAAAAAAGATTTTTGTCGGATTCATGGTCGTTATCGAACTGCTCGGCTGTCTTGCGTTTGATACGCCGCGCACGCCGAGAGGACAAGAATTGAATCTTGACGGCTACAGCCTTGTTTTCTTTGATGACTTTGACGGCGACACTCTTAACACCGATGTTTGGAAACACAGAGGTGTCGGTGCCCGTCGCTGCGGCTTCAATGCGGAGAGCCAGGCGGAAGTCAGAGACGGAAATTTATATCTCACCGCCGAATATCTCGAGGACGGCAAGTTCGGTGCCGGCTGGTATTCGGGCATGATCAGCCTAAAGCAGCACTATCTGCGCGGATATTTTGAGATCCGCTGCAAATGCAACAAAGATAAGGGCTTTTGGAGCGCATTCTGGATTCAGTCGCCCAATAATCCCTATGACCACAACATCTCTCAGGGCGGAATCTACGGCGCTGAAATTGATATCTTTGAAGCCATGAGCGCCGACGCAAAGCTTCCCTCAAGCCGCAATTCCGTTACACAGACAATTCACTGCAACGGGTGGGATGACGATGTTGAGAATATCGACTCCCGCACACTCGGTAAATTTAAGGTAGGCAATGATATTTACAACGAATACAACACCTACGGGCTTGAATGGACGGAGGATGAATATATCTTCTATATAAACGGTGTTGAAAGCGCTCGCAGCTCATTCGGAAACGGCGTTTCGACAATTCCCGAAGAAGTAATAGTTTCGCTCGAGCTTCCCGGCAGCGCGGATTTTGAAAAGGATTATTCTACGCAGATGGTTATTGACTACGTTAAAATTTATCAGAAATGATATATTGTCATTCCGTAACACCGTCTTGTTATATTGAAAATCAGAGCGGGGGACGGTTGCGCTTGCCGTCGCTGCCGATTCCTTCCGACGGTTGTAAACATGACGATTTTCGGCTTTTTAACAGAGCCCGCTGTAATTTTTTTAGATTGCGGCGGGTTTTCCGTCACGTACAATTCACTCATATTGGAGACTGTCATTGCTCTCATCTATTTGATTACGACTGTGATTATCACATTGATTATCACATTTATAATCAAAAAACGCTGTCTGCCGAAGAATTGATTTTTAATTAATCTAATAAAAATAACCGCTGACCCGCGCCGTGAACGCACAAAGTCAGCGGTATTTTTTACTTTGTGTTTAACAAATCCTTGTACTGATATGCTCTTACATAGTCGACAATAAACTGTGCCTCATCCGCATTTTTGTCTCTGTTTGAGGGAACTCCGTTCTCGCCGTACATTTCAACGGAGAGAATAAGAAAAAGCGGATTTTGGCAAACACCGCCGAAATCGCTGCGGCCATACTCCATGCCGTTCAGATAGAAAATATATTCGTTCTCATTCCATTCTACCCCGTATGTGTTGAACTCCTCATAGGGATTTCCCTTGACATAGGTTCTCGAGACCTGTTTGGCCTTATGTGCCTCGCCGTAGCCGTCATAGTGGAGATTGCAGTAAACGACATTGTTGAACGGTATGCGCCCGTAATACGGGCTTTCCATTACATCGACCTCGGTGCCGTCCTGACCGGAGCCGTCGACATTGAACACATCCTCGTTCATCATCCAAAATGCGCTCCAGATGTCCGCGCCCTTGGGAAGAATGCAGCGAACCTCAAAATAGCCGAATTTCTGCCGAAAACCCGTCTCGCGTGAGGATGTGTCGAGCCCCGCCGTGTACCACCCGGCGCCCGTTCCGCCCATGCCCTCATCGAGATATTTCAAGGGGATAACAAGATTGCCGTTTTCTGTGTAGGCCATGTAATTGTTCCAGTAAGAGCCGCGGCGGACGGATGAGGTTTTGCCGTATGTGTAATGACCGACCCAAAGACTGCGGTCGAGTTCACCGTCGAATTCCTCTTCAAACGTCATTTCGAATTTCGACATATCGACGGTTTTGTACGGATTCGGGAAAGTAGGATTTTTCACTCCCAAAGCGAGGATAGAGAAAATATACAGGAGCAACGAAAAAATCTTCACAAAAACATTTCTCATTATAATTTTACCTCTCTTTCTTGTTTTTTATTTTGAAGGTTTTTACCTCATCCGGACCTGTAAAAGCTCAAAAGCTCTCTTGAAAACCTGATTGTTTTGCTTCCGTATAGAATCTTTTTTATATAGACGGAATTATTCCAATTTAAGTGTAGCAAAAAGCTTTCGGCTTTTCAAGCTTTTCAGTTATTATATTGCTTGAGGGCACCGGATGCTGGGCGTCAGTGTCATGCTTTTTAAAATATTGCACTATGCCGACCGCTATGTCAAGAGTCTGCTGCATAATATCACACAAGAAATATACGCTTGCTGTTTTATATATTTAATACAAAAATATATTTACACATCGCCATTATATATGATATTATATACTAAAAACGGAGGTGCTGATTTTGCCTACAATCAACAGAAGAGTTCTTTCCAATTTAATTGAGCTGATTAAGCCTTATATAAGCGAAAGCGTTGTCAGCCTTGATAACTGGAGAATAAGGCGCGGAAAATACGACGGCGAGGGCAAGTTCACCGTATATCCCGGCGAGGAGGATTTCAAAGTCGGCTCCGGATGGCACGGGGGATATGATGATGCCGCGTGGTTTTCGTGCGAATGCGATGTTCCCGTATGCTCACAGGGCGAGAAGCTCTATTTCAACATGAATTTCGGCGGAGAGACAATTATCAGATTTGACGGCGAAATAATAGGCAGCGTTAGCTCAAAGCTTCATAACGGCTGGGTCTGCAGGGAGAATATTCCGCTGCCCGAGAAGTATGAGGGCAAGCATATAAAGATAGAGGCCGAGAGCGGAATATGCTGCGGCGGGTTCTGCGACGACGCTATGGCAGGCGCCAAGGAAACATATTATGACGCGGTTTCCTCCGGAATTTTACGTGTTAATAAGCTGTGCGAGGATTATTACTATAAAGTGAGAACTCTTTTCGACAGCGTAGAGTTGATTTATGATAAGGTCATCGCCGAGAGAATTTACAGAGCTGTCGACGAGAGCGTCCATGTGTTAAGATATGATTTCACCCGCGAGGATTTTTTAGACAGCGTCAAGCCCGCGTTTGATGTTTTAAACAAGCATCTCGGCGAGCTGCCGGATTATCACCCCGGAAAGGTTATAATGTGCGGCCATTCGCATATAGACGTTGCATGGCTTTGGACCGTAAAGGAGAGCGAGCGAAAGGCAGTGAGGACATTTGCGAATACTCTCGAGCTCATGGACGAATATCCGGAGTATAAATTTGCTCAGAGCCAGGCCGTGCTTTACGATATGGTCAAAAAATACGCGCCCGATATTTTCAGCCGTATCAAAGAAAAAGTAAAGTCCGGACAGTGGGAGGTAATGGGCAACGCATGGGTCGAGGCCGATACGAATATAGCCTCGGGCGAGAGTCTTATAAGGCAGCTCCTTTACGGCAGAGAGTTTTTTGTCAGAGAATTCGGAATTGACTCCGATACCTATTGGCTTCCCGACTGCTTCGGCTTTACCTGGGCGCTTCCTCAGATTATAAAAAAATCCGGGATGAAAAATTTCATAACCGCGAAGCTCTGCGCAAACGATACCAATGCATTCCCGCATTCAATGTTCAAATGGCGCTCCCATTCCGGCGACGACGTGACCGCATATTTTACGAGAGTGTCGTATCAGGGCGAATATGACGTAGGCCGTGTTTTTGAATGCAGGAACGGCAACAAACAGTCGTCTATAGCGGACATTTCGTTCGGGATGTTCGGATACGGAGACGGCGGTTCGGGTTCTACTACCGATATGCTCGAACGCGCAGAGGCATTAAAAAATATCCCCGGCGTTCCCGAGACCGTAAATTCCTCCGCACACGAATTCTTCGATGAAATCGGCAAAAAAGCCGACGAATTCCCGGTCTACGACGGCGAGCTCTATTTTGAAAATCACAGAGGAACATTTACAAGTCAGGCGTTCGTCAAGAAAAACAACAGGCGCGGTGAGTTTGCACTCAGAAACGCGGAGATATTGTCATCCGCCGCCGAGCTCATGGGAAAAAGCGATTATGACGGTGCAGAGCTTGAACGGCTGTGGAAAATACTGCTTGTAAATCAGTTCCACGATATTCTTCCCGGCTCGAGCATCCACGAGGTATATGAGAATGCGAGAGAGGACTACGCCGAGCTAAACGGAGGACTTGAAAAGCTCATAAACGAGAAGTTGAACGTCCTGTTCTCCGAGCGAGACCCGGAAGCGTTTACGGTTGTAAACTATCTGAATGTACCGTATACGGGTGAAGTCAAGATAAAGCTTCCCGATGGATATAACGGCATTGAATATGCGGACGAACAGATTCCGTGCGTCAAGCTGCCGGATAAAACGGGCGATTATATTTCGTTTGTTGCCGAAAATATTCCGTCGCTCTCGGAACGCACATACCGCTTCTCAAAGAGCGAGCACCCGACACAACCGTGTGTCAAGGCAGAAAAAAATCTGCTTGAAAACAATATTTTAAGGGTCGAATTTGACAATAACGGCGAGATAACATCCGTATTTGACAAGGAAAACGACAGAGAAGTGCTTGCTGCTGTCGGCAATACACTGTGTATTTATCAGGATAAGCCCATCCACGAGAGCGCATGGAATCTCGAATTCGATTATCGGATGACTCCGTATCCGCTTAAAACAGCCGAGAGCGTAGAAGTCGTCAGAAGCGACAGCGTCGCGGGCGAGCTTAAAATCCTAAGAAAGTTTAACAAATCGACCGTTACACAGTATATTTCACTAAAAAAAGATTCACGTCAAATAGATTTCAGAACCGCCGTTGACTGGCACGAGAGGGAAAAGGTGCTCAAGGTGAATTTCCCCGTCGGCGTGAGAAGTTGCTCCTCAACGAGCGAAATCGCGCACGGCTCCATACAGCGCCCCACTCATTATAATACCTCCTACGATCTTGCAAAATTTGAGACATGTATGCACAAATGGGTTGACCTTTCGGAGTCCGGCTACGGCGTGAGCGTTCTCAACGACTGCAAATACGGCTTTTCTGTTCACGAGAACAATATAGACATAACACTTATGCGTGCGCCGATCTGCCCCGACCCAACGGGAGACATAGGGTATAACGAGTTTACATATTCGCTTGTTCCCCATGCCGGCACTTGGCAGGAGGCGGGGATATCCGAGCTTGCCTATGCGCTCAACAACCCGCCCGCGGTTGTTCATTCCGCTGTCGGTTCGCATGACGGCGAACAGCTTATCTCCGTTAAGAGAAAAGGCGTTGTTCTCGATGCGTTTAAAAAAGCGCAGAATGACGACGGATACATTCTGCGCGTGTTTGAGGCGTATTCCTCAAGAGGAAAATGCGAAATAGACTTTTGCAAGGCAATAGAGAGCGTCACGGAATGCAATCTTATGGAAAAAGACGGCGAGGCGCTTTCTCATTGCGAAAAGTCGTTTGTCTTTGACATAAAGCCGAACGAGGTTAAAACATTCAGAATAAAGTTTAAATAAATCGGAAATTTTAGAACTGACTTTCAAGGCGAAGCTCCTGCGGCAGGTGCGGAACGTCGTTATATCTCAGAAATCTTTTGCGCGGAACGTCGTTTATCAAAAAAAGCTCAAATTTATTTATGCAGGTATTGTGTTGAACGATATTTACGTTTATGTCGTAACGGAAGTTCACGAGGCTGCTCAGCATATAGCAGATAGCCCCCGCGTGAGAGACGATAAGGATTTTTTCCGGATTATACCTCTTCTGCTTTCCGTCCGTGACAACCGTCTCCGTGGCGTTCGAATATCCGGGGAGATTGATGTACTTATCAACCGCATATTCAAGACGCTCTATATCCGCGCCGCAGCCATTTCCCATGCTCGTTTTTGTTATGTTCAACTTCGGGTAGACCGACCTGAGAAGCTCTGTGTTTGCCTCAAAATCACCGGGCGTCTCCGTTTCGCAGAATTCCGGGACAATAATAATTTCGGGGTTTCCCTCCTGATGCCGTGCAACGGCCGCCGCCGTCTGCACGGCTCGGCACATATGGCTTGAATATATCTTGTCAAACCTTACGTTCGCTAAATACCGACCGAGGCATTCCGCCTGCTGTTCACCTTTCGGGGAGAGCATACTGTCGAATTCGCGCGATTCGCCGATGTTGGATAAAGATTCTCCGTGCCTCACAAGATAAACGTCCATATTATTTTTCCTTTCCGACCTGCTTTTTTCATGATTATAACAAATTTACCGAAAAAAGCAAGCTGCAATCTTGATTTGTATTAACATACATATAAATTCGGATGGACAGCCGATTGAATAAAAAGGCTGCCCGGGTAAAATATAATTTGTCGGCGGAGAGATATCATGTGAAATTTTCCCTTATCCCTTTTTCCAAAGCTTGACGGCATCGGAAAAAACTGCTAAACTCTAAAGTGAGAACAGAGTTTTGCGGAGGGATAGCAATGGATAACGGGCTTATGTCCATAGGAAAAGCAGCCGAAATGAGCCATTTGTCGGTTGCGACGCTGCGGCTCTACGACGAATTGGGACTGTTGAAGCCGAAGTATAAAGACCCGGAGACGGGATACCGCTATTATGATATCGCTCAGAACGCGCGTCTCGATATGATAGTCTATATGAAGGAGCTCGGAATGAGTCTCACAGAGATAGGCGACGTGCTCGAAAAAGAGGATATAGTGCTGATAGAGACGATACTGACCCAAAAAAACGAGCAGCTGCACCGTCAGATGCGCGAGCTTCGGGCGCAGCACGACGCGGTGGAGCGCGCCATAGCCTCTATCGAACGGTACCGCAAATCGCCCGAAACCGGCACGGTTGTTCTCGAATATATCGATCGGCGTTATATCTGGGGCGTGCCGTGTGCCTGCAATTTTTACGAGGAGGGCTTGCGCGCCTTCGAGCAGGAGCTTGTCGTTCTGCGCAAGGCGCTTATGGAGCGCGGATTTTTGCAGGCGCATTCATATAATGTCGGCACATCGATAAAAAAAGAGGATTTCATCAACGGAAACTTTGTTCCGCAGGATACGTTTGTTTTTGTCGGTTATCGGGATCAGCCGACTCTGCAGGGAACCGTCATTGTCGACAGTGGTATGTATGCCTGCGTCTATCTTGACAGCTTTGACGATGAGGTTGAATATGCAAAGCTGTTGCTGCAGCACTGCAAGGAGAATAACCGAACCGTCTGCGGGGACTATTTTTGCGAAATAATGACGGAATTCAATGTTTTTGACGACAGTCGACGCAATATGTTTTTGCGCCTGCAGGTACCGGTAGAATTTAATCGATAATTTTTTTACTATTTTCCTTGACTCTCAACTGAGAAGAGGGTTTATACTATAATTGCAGGAGGCGGCGTATCCGCCGAAATAATAATTGCAGTATAGGAGGAAATTTCTATGGAAAAAATTAAAGTTGTACAGTACGGCTGCGGAAAAATGGGCAAGTACATTCTTCGCTACCTACATGAGCACGGCGCACAGATAGTCGGTGCGATTGACGTTAACCCCGCGGTAGTGGGGCAGGATGTCGGCGATTTTGCCGGCTTGGGTATTAAGACAGGCGTTATAATCTCCGACAACGCCGACAAGGTTCTTGACGAGAGCGACGCTGATGTTGCGATCGTTACGCTGTTCAGTTTTATAGACGATATTTACACTCACGTTGAAAAATGCGTTTCGCGCGGTATCAATGTTATTACAACGTGCGAAGAGGCTATTTATCCCTGGACGACGGCTGCGGTGCAGACAAACCGCCTTGATGCAATCGCAAAAGCGAACAACTGCACAATAACCGGCAGCGGTATGCAGGATATCTTCTGGATCAACATGGTCGGTCTTGTCGCCGGAGGCTGCCATAAGATTACTAAAATCAAGGGTGCATACAGCTACAACGTCGATGAATACGGCTTGGCGCTTGCCAACGCTCACGGCTGCGATCTGACGCCCGAGGAGTTTGAGCAGAAGATAGCTCATCCCGATGAGTTTGAGCCGTCATATGCCTGGAACGCAAGCGAGGCTATCTGCAACAAGCTCGGGCTGACAATTAAATCCATCGACCAGAAGCACGTGCCGTGCATTATTGACCGCGATATTTATTCCGAGACTCTCGGCATGACTATCGAAGCCGGACGCTGCATAGGAATGTCCGCCGTCGTGACTATCGAAACGATGCAGGGCATTACAATCGAAGAGGAGACTATAGGCAAGGTCTACGGTCCCGATGACGGCGATATGTGCGACTGGCAGATTACGGGCGAGCCGAACACCGAATTCCACGTCGTAAAGCCCGCAACGGTCGAGCATACCTGCGCTACGGTAGTCAACCGTATCCCCGCGCTTCTCTGCGCACCCGCGGGTTACGTCACAGCCGATCAGCTTGATCCCAACGAGTATCTCACTTATCCCATGGAGTTCTATTGCTGATATCCTGAATAAAAAGCACAGCATTACGGCACAGTCGGATAAAAGCCGACTGTGCCGTTTTTATCGGCATAAGTAAAACCACCGCTAAGCGGTGGTTGTTGCTTTTTACTGCATTTATATCGTGCAATATAATTATACGATTTTTGCAAAGAAATAGTCTCCCGCATCTATCGGTACGCAGTACTTGCCGTCGGTCAAGGTGATATCTCGACAGCCCTCAAGTCCGGTGAGCGAGGAGTGATTTTTTATATCGATTACCGCAACGCGGCGCGCGTCTTTTATCTGCACCTCGCCGCCGTCAACGCTCTTATCTATTCCGTCGTTATTGAATACCGTCAGATACCAGCCGTCGGATATTTTGCCGATAAACCAATGCACTCCGCCCGTAACCCAAATCGGCATGACTTCTTTTATGAGCCGTTTCGCTTCTTCTGCGCTAACGGCATTTTGATGCTTCTCTGCAAAAGCACTGTCTCCGCTAAGGTCAACAAGATATTTGTATTCGCCGAAAACCGATTCGCAGTCGGCATGGATAATGTCAAAAGCGTCGGGTATATCGCTGTTTATAAGCGTTTTTTTCTCGTTGCCGTATCGTGAGCACGACGCGCCCATAAGCTCGTCTATGCCGTGACATGCGGACGTATATTTTTTCTGCCTTTGCAGGTCTGTATACGGAGTCTCTCCGAGCCACTCGCCGCAATCCCTGCTCGGAAGAACGGGCATATCCTCGGGCAGAACTATTGCCACGGGAGCAAAAAATTCTCCCGCCCGATACTTTTCGACAAAACGCAGAAAAACACGCTTAACTTCTCCGTAAGGGGAGAGGACAAAGTCCTTGCTGTCATAAAAAGTGTTATAAACGCCCCATTCCTCGCTGATAAATTCCGCGCCGGAGAGGTAGGCGTATATTAGTATTCTTTCGTGCAGAGAACGGGAGCTGCCTCCGTTGCAGCCAGCCGATTCAAACGGAAAATCTCCGCCCTTGATATTCCATTCGTTTTTGCCGTTCGCGTGATAATTGCACACGGAAAAAGGCCGCCCGCCCCACGGCTCGTAATAAGCTCCGAAGCTCTTTTTATAAGCCTTTGACATACCTCTTGCATAGGCAAGCTGAATGTTGGCACTCGGTGTCTGCGCTCCTATTTCGGGCATAACTCTCTGTGCTCCGAGCTTAAATTCAAGATTAGGCGCCATCATCGCGCTGTCACAGGGCAAAAGCCGTCCCGAAGTGAACTTCATACGCATATAAAACAGCTTTCTCGCGTTGTCTAAAAGCTGCTCAAAGCACGACGGCACTGGGAAACATTCCGCATATTCTTTTGCGGTTGCAGCCTCAAGAAAAATATTCTCAAAAGGGAACTGCCGCAGAATTTCTTTTTTTATGGCTCTTTCGTTCCAATCGGATGCGTCAAGATTTTTAAGTTTGTCATAATCCGAGCGCATATTCGACATCCACTCGTGCATCTGAAAACCATAAAAATTGCCGAGCGAATCGACGGTTTTCATATCATACGGATATTCTTCGATATATGCTCCGCCCTGAAGCCTGTCGATATACCAAGGCAAGCCGGTTTCTGTTATCAGGCTGTACAGCTCTCCGCCTTTTGCGGCAAGTGCATTGAATTTTTTGCAGTCGGGCAGCATTAGTGACTGGCAGAAACGAACCCCCGAAAATCGGTCAAGCAAGCCGCATTTTTCGTAGCCGCGCCAAATCACGCTGTCATAGCCGTGGAAAAAAACGAAGTCCATGTTTTTCAACTTTGTTTCCCCCTCATTATGATTGCCTTATGCTCTTATGCCGGGAATTTGACAACTATCGTCGTTCCCTCGTTCGAGCTCTCCTCAACATACACCTTTCCGCCGTGAAGCTCGGCAATTTCCCAAACCAACGAAAGCCCCAGCCCGACTCCGCCGTATTCGCGGCTTCTCGACTTATCGGCTCTGAAAAATGCCTGGAAAATAATCCTTTGATATTCCTTGGGGATGCCGCAGCCGGTATCCTTGATTTTTATTTCAATTCCGTTTTCGTCTTGATTAACGGAAATCCGCACTTTTCCGCCCGTCCTGTTATACTTGACGGCGTTTTCCGTAAGATTAAAAATAAGCCTGTATATAAGCGGGTCGCTGCCCGTCATTGTGCCTTGTCCGTCATATTCCAAGGTTATATCGTTGCTTTCGGCAAGCGGGGCGATATCCGCAAATATTTCCTCTATCATCGGGGCGAGATCGATAAAATCGTTTCTCGGCACGGACTGCAAGCCGTTCATTTCGAGCAGCGTCTGAGTCATCTGCGTAAGTCTTTCCGTCTGTTCCTGCAAAAGAGTGATAAATTCAGCGGTTTCCGGCAAAACATCGGGATTCTCGGCGGCGAACAGCTCCAGCTGCGCCTGCATGAGAGCCAGAGGCGTTCGCAGCTCATGCGCCGCGTTTCCCGTGAACTGTCGCTGCGCATCAAATGCGCAGTCGAGGCGCTCCAGCATACGGTTAAAGGAAAGGCTGAGCTCACGGAACTCCGCCAAGCCGTTGTCGGAAATCTGCATATTGCTGAGATTGTTAAGCTGAACCTTTTCAACCTGCGAAGCAAAACTGCGAAGGGGCTTCAGCGTGTGCCCGCTGATAAAATATGCCAAAATGCCGCTTAAAAGCGTCACGGCGGCCGTTATATACCAGTTTGTTCTGCAAAAATCCGCCTGTGCCCCGTGCACTACAATGGTAAATTCCTTATCCATTCCGGCAAGAGACGGGTCAAAGAGAACAGATTCCGAGGCAGATGCTCCGTCGCTGTATTCCTGAACAAAGTTGCCTATAGAATCCATATAATGTATGCCCGAATAGCACAGCAGCAGATTCATCAAAACGCAGGCGACGCATATGAGCAGAGATGACATAAGCGTTATGCGCCATTGCAGGGAAAGCTTTTTCATTCTTCCGCCCCCTCAATAAGATATCCTTCACCGATACGGTTCCTTATCGGGTCATAACCGAGAGCGGTGCGCAGCTTCTTGCGAAGCGCCGAAATATGCACTCTTATGGAATTGCTGAAATTGTCTACGCTGTTATCCCAAACATGGTCTATAAGCTCCTCCTGGCTTATGGGCCGACCTTGGTTGAGCATGAGATATTCCAAAATTCCCGTCTCCTTTCGCGTCAGCGTCAGCGGCTCTCCCTGCGCGTTCGCGGTGCGGGCTTTTGTGTCAAAGGACAGCGCTCCACAGGTAAGAACAACGTCGCGCTGAGTAAACTGCCGCAGCGTCAGGCTTCTTATACGCGCCTCCAGCTCGGCGAGGTGAAAGGGCTTTGAAAGATAGTCGTTCGCGCCCGCGTCAAGTCCCGCAACCTTGTCGGCTACTTCGTTGCGCGCGGACAGTATCAGAACGCGGGTCTCGCGATCCGATTGACGGAATTTGCGCAGCACGCTCATGCCGTCCTGCTTCGGCAGATTTAAGTCCAGAATAACAAGGTCGTATTTTTCGCTCCCGAGCAGCTCGAGAGCTTTTTCGCCGTCATAGCAATAGTCTATGCTGTAAGCCAACCGTCTGAGGCTTCTTACGATTGTTTCGCACAGTGCGCGCTCGTCTTCTACCACCAAAAGATGCATGGCGATCCTCCTTTTTCATTTTAACAAACCGTTTTCCGTTTTTCATTATAACACAGGCAGATAAATTTTTTGTTAAGTTTCCGTTCTTAACGGGGATTTTAACTCCCGCGATGTATGATGTGATTGAAAACGCGAAAGGGGATATCCGAATGAATCACAGAAAAAAAGCGGCGGTGCAGGTCTTTCTGCTCTTGGCGGGGGCTGTTATGCTGTGCTTCGGCGCATGGCGCGGCGAGGCGGAAACCGTTTTAAGCAAAGCAATTAACGTATGTCTGGAGTGTGTGGGAATTGGGTAAAAAGAAGTCGGGTGTGTCGGCTGTTGTGTCACGCTTCAGGGGTATGTTTCAAGCGGGAGCCGCACTGCTCACCAATATTCATCTACCAAACTTTTTTAAGGGCAAAATATATCAGGGCTCGGCGAAAACGGTATGCGTGCCGGGACTCAACTGTTACTCCTGCCCGGCGGCAACCGGGGCCTGCCCCATAGGAGCCTTTCAAACGGTGGTCGGCTCGTCAAAATTCCGCTTTTCGTATTATATAACGGGTATGCTGATTTTGATAGGGGTTTTATTGGGAAGATTTGTTTGCGGCTTCTTGTGCCCGTTCGGTTGGCTTCAGGATCTTCTGCATAAGATTCCGGGGAAAAAGCTCTCTACGAAAAAAGTCAGACCGCTGACCTATATTAAATATGCCGTGCTGGCGGTTGCCGTGGTGCTGCTGCCCGCATTAGTCGTCAACGACGTCGGATTGGGTGATCCGTTTTTTTGCAAATATATATGTCCGCAGGGCGTGTTAGAGGGAGCGATACCGCTCTCTATTGCAAATCAAAACATTCGCAATGCGCTGGGCGAGCTGTTCACATGGAAGCTGGCCGTCCTCGTGATTGTAGTTGTATTAAGCATAATCGTTTACCGCCCGTTTTGCAAGTGGCTCTGTCCTTTGGGCGCACTGTATGCCCTGTTTAACCGTGTCTCGCTGTTTCGCATGGCGGTGGACAAGGACAAGTGCATCTCGTGCGGAAAATGCGCAAGGGTTTGCAAAATGGACGTTGACGTGACAAAAACACCAAATCACACCGAGTGCATACGGTGCGGGAAGTGTGTTACAGCCTGTCCTACCAAAGCCGTGCGTTTTTGCTACGGATTCGGAGACTATAAAAATACTGTTAAAAAAACAAAAACGAAAAAATGCAGTAAAGACAATGACAAGGAGGAAGCGTATGTATGCAAAGAAAATCATAGCGGTTGTAACGGCTGTTCTGCTGATATGCAGTCTTGCCGCCTGCTCCGTCGTGAGCAACAGAAGAGTGAGAAATCTTGACAAAGATATGATGCAGCCCGGCACAACGGAAAACGCAGATATGTGCGAGAGCGGCTGCACCTGCGCCAAACACTAAACGAACGGAAAGGATATGAAAAAATGATAAGAAACAACCGAATCAAAAAAGTTATTGTGCTGCTGATGGTCGCGGTGCTTGCGCTGTCTTTTGCAGCCTGCGGCGGCAACAAGGGCGGCTCGATGGACAAGAACCCCAAAAACGCCAAAGAGGCGAAAGCCATGTATAACAGCCTGATGGCTCAGGAGAATGAAATTCTGTCGAAAAACAAAGACCTTTGGGAAAAAGTGTTCATGTCGGCGGACAAGGGCATGACAATGATCGAGGACGGCGGCAATTACGGCGATTTCCTGCTGAAGACCATAGAGTCGGCAAAGGATCAGTTCTCCGCGGACGAGCTGAAGCTGCTCATGGAGGAGGGCGAAAAGATTCGCAAGATAGAGGTAAAGCTGACGGAGCTTGAAAATAAATATCCCGAGCTCGGCAAGAAGGATTCGAGCGGCGGCGAAAGCGTGCCGGCGGACATGGCGAGCGGAAAATTCCCCGCATTCACGGGAAAGGATTTGGACGGCAACGAGGTCAGCAGCGACAAGCTGTTTTCGGCAAATGCCGTCACGGTCGTAAATCTTTGGTTTACAACCTGCTCTCCCTGCGTAGGTGAGCTCGAAGATCTCGAAAAGCTGAGCAAAGAGCTTGCGAAAAAGGGCGGAACCTTGATAGGCGTCAATTCTTTCACACTCGGCGGAGATTCAAAGGCTATAGCCGAAGCCAAGGAGGTTCTTTCCAAGAAAAACGTATCGTATAAAAACGTATATTTTGATTCAAACAGCGAGGCGGGAAAGTTTGTCTCAAACACATATGCTTTCCCGACAACATATGTTGTTGACCGCAAGGGCAATATAGTCGGTGATCCCATAGTGGGCGCTGTCACGGGCAAAAAGCAGATGGAAACACTTATGAGCCTCATCGAAAAGGCGATAGCCAGCGACAAGGCCTGACAGAGATAAAAACGCTGCTGTTTCGAACGTACCGAGTAAAGGAGGAAGAGAACATGAAAAGAGTTTCGGGCTTGCTTTTGCTGGCGCTTTCAACCGTTTTAATTCTTTCGGGCTGCGGCATAAATCACGGAAAAGATGATGCGGAAAAGAAAAAAGCGAAAGGAGAAATGACGCAAATGGATTTTTCAAAAGAACCCGAAAATGTTATCTTTCTTGCGGGCGGCTGTTTTTGGGGCATTGAACAGCTTATGCAGTCTATCCCCGGAGTTATCGACGCGCGCAGCGGCTATGCAAACGGCACCTGCGAGGCCGATGCCGACTACAAAAAGGTGTGCTCGGGCGGTACGGGCTTTAGAGAGACGGTAAGAGTCGAATATGACCCCGAAAAGGTCAGCCTCGACGCACTGCTGCTTGCGTACTTCTATGTCATTGACCCGACGGTTAAAAACCGACAGGGGAACGATGTGGGCAGCCAGTATCAGACAGGCATTTACTACACGAACGAAAACGCAAGACAAACAGTGGAGCGCATTGCCGCGATAGAGCGCAGCCGAAGCAAAGATTTCTTTGTTGAGATCGGGCCGCTGATTAATTTCTATCCGGCGGAGGAATATCATCAGAATTATCTTGAGAAGAACCCCGGCGGTTACTGCCATATTCCCAAGGCGGAGATAGAGCTGTTCTCCAAGCTTCGCATAGACCCGGGTGATTACAAAAAGCCCGCCGCAGAGTCCATAAGAGACAAGCTCACATCCGAACAGTACCGTATAACTCAGGAAAACGGAACGGAGCGCCCTTTTGAAAACGAATTTTGGAATCAATTCGAAAAGGGGATCTATGTCGACGTTGTGACCGGCGAACCGCTTTTCTCGTCAACCGACAAATTTGAAAGCAGTTGCGGCTGGCCGGCTTTTTCCAAGCCGATAGAGGATCCCGCCGTTGTCGAATCCGTTGACAAAAGCCACGGAATGATTCGCACCGAGGTGCGAAGCCGCGCGGGAAATTCTCATCTCGGCCATGTGTTTACGGGTGATTCCGAGTCGCCTAACGGAGTGCGCTACTGTATAAACAGCGCCGCACTGCGCTTTGTGCCTTACGCCAAAATGGAGGCGGAGGGATACGGATATTTGCTGTATCTGTTTGAATAACAGACGTCATACAGCTTGTCAAAAATATAAAATACGGAGGTTTTTCAATGCAAAAGGTAATAGCTTTTTTAGTCAAAAAGGTGATAACGGTTGTTATGATTGTCTTTTCCTTCTTCATCAAGGGAGACATGACAAAAGTCGAAATGCAGCCCGAAGAGCAGGTAAAAGCAGGGGCTTCATCCGCAACATTTATCTTCGAAAACAAAACGGGAAAAACGCTTGACCTTCACATCTATGTCGAATCCGTTGAAATGGAGAAAAACGGCAAATGGGAGGAAGTGCCGTATGTGCAGATGCTCGACGACGTGGATTTCGTCAATCCTCCCCATCTTCATCCGGGTGAAAAGACGGATATCACAGTGGAATTCAAGCAGAGAGCCGTCTATTCCGAGCCTGTTCCCATGCCCTTGGCGGCAGGCAACTACCGTATAACCGTGAGCTATAAGACGATAGGGTATAATACCGTGCAGGAGGGCAAGCAGACCTTCAATTTCACGGTAACTCCGGCATAACCTAACATAATTATCCTTTAAACTCTCCGAGTCTGCGCCGAGAAGCTTTGTCTTTTCGGCGCAGACTGTTTGTGCTTGCTTATTTGCTTCGGTTGACGCTGCGATTTTATCGCTTTTTGCGTCAAACTCTATTGAAACGGTGTCGCTTATATGCTATATTACTCACCGGAAAGGATTTGTGAGGTGGAATTATGAAGATAGATTGGTACAAGGCGGCGTCCGCTTTGCAGCTGATAATAGGCGCGGCGGCGATAATTTCGTTCTTCGTTTTGGCTTTCGGCGGAGATAACATAAAGCCCTGGATAATAACCTTTATTCCGGCCGTCGTTCTTACAGTGTCGGGAATAATCGGCTTAGTAAAGGGAAGCCCTTATAACCGCGGTTGAGACCAAATATAAACTCAAAAAATCAAACTCCGTCGCAGAAGATAAATTTTTGCGGCGGAGTCATTTTTTTATGTAGACAATGAGAAAAATAAAAGTTATAATGAAGTCGGATTAAAGTACGGCAAAAATAACAGAAAAGGGGTATTTTATGAAAATAACTTTTATGGGTGCCGGCAGTACGGTGTTCGCCAAAAACGTTCTCGGCGATATCATGCTCACTCCGGCTCTGCGCGAATGCGACATTGCGCTCTATGATATCGATCCCGTCAGGCTCGAGGAGTCGTATCTTATGGTGACGGCGCTCAACAGAAATATTAACGGGAACCGCGCAACGGTAAAAAAGTATCTCGACGTTGACGAGCGAAAGGACGCGCTTCGCGGAGCCGATTTCGTCGTAAACGCAATTCAGGTCGGCTTCTATGACCCGTGTACGATAATCGACTTTGAAGTACCGAAAAAATACGGACTGCGCCAGACCATTGCGGATTCAAACGGTATCGGCGGAATATTCAGAGCGCTGCGTACCATTCCCGTTCTCAAGGATTTCACCGACGATATGCAGGAAGTCTGTCCGAATGCGTATTTTCTCAACTACACCAACCCCATGGCTCAGCTTGCGGGCTGGCTCGGCAGATATTCCGGCATAAAATCGGTCGGACTCTGCCACTCCGTGCAGGGCTGCTCGCGCGGACTGCTCAAAAGACTTGATATCGAATACAGTAAACCTATCCGCGAGCGCATAGCGGGAATAAACCACATGGGCTGGCTGCTGGAGATTGAGGATGCCGACGGCACCGACCTCTATCCCGAGATAAGAAAGAGAGCCGCAGAAGTGCTCGAGAGCGGCGTTACCGACCACGATGACCTTGTGAGATTCGAGTATATAAGGCGCTTCGGCTATTACTGCACCGAATCGAGCGAACATAATGCCGAATATAACAACTTCTTCATCAAGGCGAAATACCCGGAGCTCATCGAGAGATATAATATTCCGCTTGACGAATATCCGAGGCGCTGCATCGAGCAGATAGAGAACTGGAAAAAAGAGAAGGACAATTATATTCACGACAACGTGTCGCACGGGCGCACGGGTGAATATGCCTCTTACATAATGGAGGCCATTGTCACCGACGTTCCGTATAAGATAGGCGGAAATGTTATAAACAGGGGAATCATTCCGAATCTTCCGGATGAGGCGTGTGTTGAGGTCGCTTGCCTTGTGAATAAGTACGGGATTCAGCCCTGCCGCCAGGAGCCGCTGCCGCTTCAGCTCGCCGCGATGAACAATCTGATGATAAACGTTCATCTTCTTACTATCGAGGCCGCCGTAACGCATAAAAAGGATCATATCTATCAGGCTGCCATGCTCGACCCGCACACATCCTCCGAGCTGTCCATAGACGAGATAGTTCATCTGTGCGATGACCTTATCGAAGCCCACGGCGATTATCTTCCGAAATATTTCTGATAAAAATCAGCAAAGGAGCCGTCATTTTTGGCGGCTCCTTTTTGTCAGCTTAGCTTTTCGGTTATTTCATCAATTATATCTTCGTTGCCGTATGGCGGGAGCAGAGCGGGGATTACAGTCACATTGCCGAGTGTTCCGCTGCATTCAACAGACATCGCAAGCGGCAGAGAGACATTACCTTTTTCGCTTGCCGACTGAACGGCGCTAAACTCAAAGCGGCCCTCGGGAACTGTACCGCCGAAAGATATAACCGCCTTGATTTTTGAAAAATCAACAGCTCGTGAATCGACGGCGCCGAACGAAACCGCCTTCTCGCGATTTATACCGACGGAGAATCTGTCGCCGAAAACCTTCTCAAACTTCTTGTAATTATCTTTGTCTATACCGCGCTCGAGATTGCCGAGATTTATGAGCGCGCAGCCGAGCTTTTTACTAAGCCTTGCGGCCTTCTGAAGCTCCGCGTCGGTCATGCTTTCGCATACAGTAACGGCGATTTCGGCGGGGGAGAAGCGGCTTATCCTGTCCGCCGTAATCTCTGCGGCGCGTTCAAGAGAAACAGCTTTGCCGTCCGCCCTGCAGACCTTCAGTCTGTCTGCGTTGCAGCGCTCGACAAGACCGAACTTGCCGTAGGTGCAGATAACATCACCGTTTGCGGGTTCGCAGCGCGTAACGGTGTTTCCGGCAGTAAAAACGTTTATCGCGCACGCGGCGGCGCAGCCGGTGCAGTAGGTCGCCGTACACTTTTCGCGCAGGGGAACATCCTTTTTAAGCGGCACTTTTTCAACGAGTGCGCCCGTCGGGCAGAGCGACACGCACTGTCCGCACGAAATGCACTGCGAGTCTCCGAGCGATTTATAGAACTCGGGCGAGACGACCGTTGTAAAACCTCTTCCCGCAAGACCTATTGCGCCGATATCCATAACCTGCGAGCACACACGCACGCAGAGTCCGCAGAGAATGCACTTGCCTGAGTCGCGCAGGATATATTTGTGTTCCTCGTCCTTTTTCGCAGGCGATTTCTCGCCGACGAAGCGGGAAAAATCCGCATCGTATTTGTTTGCGTAGCTAACTAACTTGCACCTGTAATAGTCAAGGCAGCCGCATTCAAGGCAGCGTGATGCCTCGCGGCGAGCCTGTTCGTCCGTAAAGCCGAGCGCCACCTCGTCAAAATTGCGCTTTCTTTTGTCAGGCGGGAGCACACGCATTTTTTCGCGGGCAATATGCTCTCTGTCCGCAAGGTCATCCGCCGTTATTTCGCGCTCTACGAGTATCGGCTTTTTGTAGCCTATTATATTTCCGCGAAGATAGCTGTCAACGACCGAGGCGCTCTTTTGCGCTTCACCTATGGCGGCTATTGCTATGTCCGCGCCCTTGTTTGTCGCGTCGCCTATCGCAAAAACGCCCTCTATATTTGTCCTGAACGTGCTCTCGTCCGCACTTATCGTGCCGCGGTTTGTCGCGTCAAGCGCCTCAAAACCGCTGAGCTCCGGCTTTTGACCGATAGCCATTATTACGCTGTCAACTTCGAGCGTCTCGAACTTTCCCTCTATCGCAACGGGCTTTCTTCTGCCGCTCGCGTCGGGTTCGCCGAGCTCCATTATTTGAAGCTTTATTCCGCAGACCTTGCCGTCCCGAGTCAGAATTTTATCGGGATTTGTAAGGAACTTAAACTCTACGCCTTCCTCCTGCGCCTCGTCGATTTCGAGCGCATCGGCGGGCATCTCCTCATGAGTACGGCGGTAGATGATATAAACCTTTTCCGCGCCGAGACGGACTGCCGTGCGGCAGGCGTCCATTGCGGTGTTGCCTCCGCCGCAGACCGCGACACTTTTTCCGATATCGGCGGGGGAGCCGAGTATCACCGAGCGCAGAAAATCTATTCCGCCGAACACGCCCTGCGCATTCTCGCCGTCAACGCGCATTTTCGTGCTTGACCATGCGCCCGGGGCGGCTATAACCGCATCGTATTCGTTTTTCAGCTCATCGAGAGTGATATCTATGCCGATTTTTATGTTGTTTCTAAGCTCGATCCCGAGCTTTTCTACAAGCTTCAGTTCTTTGTCGAGTACTTCCTTGGGCAGTCTGTACTGCGGTATTCCGTAGCGAAGCATTCCGCCCATCTCGGGCATCATATCAAAGACGGTGACGCTGTGACCCTTTATCGCAAGGTAATATGCCGCCGATATTCCGCCCGGTCCGCCGCCTATAACGGCTATCCTTTTGCCCGTAGACTCGGCGACTTCCGGTGCAAATGTGTTTCCGCTCTCAAGATCGCGGTCTGCGGCATACGCCTTGAGCGCGGCTATTGATATCGGCTCTTCAACGAGTCCGCGCCTGCACTTTTTCTCGCACGGATGCGGACACACTCTGCCTATGGAAGCGGGCAGAGAAATTTTGCCCTTTATTACGGACAGCGCCTCGGCGTTTTCTCCGTTGGCAATGAGTCCGACATATCCCTGGCAGTCCGTGCCCGCGGGGCAGGCGAGAGAGCAGGGAGCTTTGCAGTCTCCGGTGTGATCCGAAAGCAGCATTTCGAGCGAGAATCTTCTCGCTCTGCTTATTCTGTCGGATTCCGTTATTATCTCCATTCCGTCGGCGGCCGCGATAGCGCATGAGCGAATCAGCTTGGGGTTGCCCTTGCACTCCACAACACACATACCGCACGCACCGTACGGCTTTACCCGCTCGTCGTGGCAGAGAGTAGGAATGTCAGCGCCCGCCTTTCTCGCGGCTTCAAGCACGGTCGAGCCCTTTTCTGTTTTAACGGTTTTTCCGTCAATCTTCAGGGTAATATACTCTTTCATCGTCACACCTCCTCACTTCACGAATATAGCGTCAAAGCGGCAAACGGCCTTGCAGCTGCCGCACTTTATGCACTTTTCGCCGTCTATTATATGCGGCTTCTTAACCTCGCCGGATATTGCACCCACGGGGCATTTTTTGCCGCACAGCGTACAGCCGCGGCATTTGTCCGCGTCTATATGATAGCTTATAAGCTCGGGGCATTCGCCGGCAGGGCAGCGGTGTTCCTTTATGTGCGCCTCATATTCGTCGCGAAAATATCTGAGCGTAGTTAATACGGGATTCGGAGCCGTCTGACCGAGTCCGCAGAGCGAGCCGTCCTTTATCTGAGCGCAAAGCTCTTCGAGCAGCTCGACATCTCCGTCCTTGCCCTTGCCGCTGCATATGCGCTCGAGAATTTCTCTGAGCCTCAGAGTGCCTATGCGGCAGGGGACGCACTTTCCGCAGGATTCGTTTGTTGTGAAGTCAAGGAAGAATTTTGCCATTCGCACCATGCAAGTACCCTCGTCCATGACAACCATTCCGCCCGAGCCCATTATAGCGCCCGTTGCGGAAAGCGCTTTGTAGTCTATAACCGTGTCCGCAAGCTCTGCGGGAATACAGCCGCCCGACGGGCCGCCCAGCTGAACGCCCTTGAACTCTTTATCGCCGCGTATTCCGCCTCCGATGTCGAAAATAACGTCTCTGAGCGTCTTGCCCATCGGTATTTCGACGAGTCCGCCGCGTCTGATTTTTCCTGTCAGCGCAAAGACCTTGGTGCCCTTGCTGGTTTGAGTGCCGATAGAGGCGAACGCTTCTCCGCCGTTATTTATAATCCATGTCACATTTGCAAATGTTTCGACATTGTTTATGTTTGAGGGCTTTCCCATATATCCGGACTGCGCCGGGAAGGGCGGCTTGAGGCGCGGCATTCCGCGATGACCCTCGAGGGATTCTATGAGAGCCGTCTCCTCTCCGCAGACAAACGCACCCGCTCCCGCCTTGATACGGAATTTGCACGAGAAGCCGGAGGAGAGAATATCCTCTCCGATATAGCCTTTTCTTTCGGCCTGTTCTATCGCATTTTGAAGTCTCTTTATGGCTAACGGATACTCGGCGCGGACATAGACTATCGCTTCTTTTGCACCTATGGCGTAGGCCGCTATAAGCATACCCTCAATAAGCGCGTGCGGATCGCTTTCGATTACCGCTCTGTCCATAAATGCGCCGGGGTCGCCCTCGTCGGCGTTGCAGATGAGATATTTTTCCTCGCCCTCGCTCTGCCTTGCGGCATTCCATTTAAACCAAGTCGGAAAGCCCGCGCCGCCGCGTCCCGCAAGACCGGATATCTTTATCTCTTCGATGACCTGTTCGGGCGTCATCGTTTTCAGTGCCTTTGAAAGCGCTGTGTAACCTCCGTGCTTTTCGTAATCGTCTATGCTCTCGGGCTCGGTAATTCCGCATCCGCGAAGAGCTATGCGAGTCTGCTTTTCGAGGAATTCCCTGTCGCTGTCCGAAATAGTGAGAGCGCTTATCTTCGACATATCGCCGCTTTCGGCGAACGCTGCAATATTATCAACATCCTCGGGCTTTACCTTCACGAGCCTTGCCGCGAGCGTTTCACCGTCATAGATATCAACTATTGGCTCAAGGAAGCACATTCCGATGCAGCCGACCGCGTGAACCGTATAATTTCCGCTGTTCTCTTCGTCAAGCAGCTTGTGTATCTTTCCGGCTCCCGCCGAGATGCCGCAGCTGCCTTCTCCTATTTTTATCTTATACAACGGCATTTGCCTCCTTTGTCTTTTCGGCTATTATTTCCTTGACCTTATGCGGGGTCAGGCTTCCGTAGGTTTCGGAGTTTATCATCATAACGGGGGAGAGAGAGCAGCAGCCGAGACAGGCGACGGTTTTCAACGTAAAAAGTCCGTCCTCCGTAGTTTCGCCGTCACGGATGCCGAGCGCTTCATATACGGCATTTCCTATCATCTCCGAGCCGTTGACATGGCACGCGGTGCCCTGACAGAGCATAATAAAATATCTGCCGACGGGCTTAAAGCGAAACTGCGCATAGAATGTCGCCACGCCGAATACGGTTGCCGGAGCGACGCCGAGCTCTATTGCAGCATGGCAGATAGCATCCTCGGGCAGATAGCCGTAAATATCCTGGATTTCCTGCAAGACCGTTATCAGTGAGCCCGCCGTATTCTTGTACTTTTTTAAAACAGGTTCGATAAGACTGAGATCGCTTGCTTTTGCCGAGTTTACCATATCTTCTCCTCCGTTTACTTGGATTTGTTCAATTATACGCCTCCGGTGACGGCTTTTCAATATCGTGCGGGCACTTATTGATATGTAAAATAATTGGTGAGTATTTTGTATATTCTGTGTGTTGAAAAAAGTTATGATATGTTGTAGTATTGTATTGCGTAGGTTTATATCAGTGCAAAGAAAGGCGGATACGCAAATCCACATTTTATCTGATGTTGTCGGTTGAATACAGACTCGTAATGTGATAAAATGTAGACATAAAGTACTATCCGCGCCAATCGGGCGCGCGGCGCAATTGCGCAAAAGGAGATTTGAGTGGTGAACAAGCTGGTTTCAATAATAATGCCGGCATATAACTGTGCGGATTACATAGTCGAGAGCATAAGATCCGTGCAGAGTCAGACCTACCGTAACTGGGAGCTTATTATTGCCGATGACAAATCCACGGACGGTACGGTTGACATAGTGCGCGTTATGGCAGAGGACGACAACAGAATACGTCTGCTTGAAACCAACCGAAACCTCGGTCCCGCCGCGGCACGCAACAGAGCTATGGATGTGGCAAACGGCAACTATATTGCGTTTCTTGACAGTGACGATGTTTGGTATCCGGACAAGCTTCAAAAGCAGTTGGACTTTATGGAGGCTAACGGCTATAGCTTTACTTACACTGCATATAAAAAAATAAATGAGCGCAGCGAGTATATGGGCATTGTTATTTCCGCGCCCGGGAGCGTCAATTATTCTTCCATGCTTTACCGCGGAGATCCGATAGGCAATTCTACCGTTATCTACGATGCGGATAAGCTCGGAAAATTTCATGTTCCCGATATAAAAAGACGTAACGATTTTGCACTCTGGCTCAAGATAATGCATGACTGCGACCGAGCATACGGACTCGATGAGGTTCTTGCAAGCTACCGTATTCGCTCCGGTTCGGTCTCATCCGCTCGCAGAGGCGAGCTGCTTAAATATCATTGGGAGCTTTATCGCAACATCGAAGAGCTCTCGCTCGTAAAATCGTCAGTCGCTATTGTAACCCTAATCTTCTCTAAAATCGCCAGACTTACAAACGAAATGGCACAGGAATCCAAAAACAACCGAAAAGTCGTAAGGGCGGAAAAGGCAGAAAAAAGTACCGGCGACAACAATCTCAAAAGTACAATAGAAAACATAAACGAGAAGACGAGGATAGATTTCAGTCGCACGGCAGAGATTGATTTAGCTGTTGCAAACGGAGTCTATAATAAAAACGAAAGCACCGGCGACGATATGAGATATGCCGAAAAATAATCAAGTTAAAATAAAATGTTATAATCAATCACCTGTTACAGGCTCTGCAAAAGGTGATTGATTATTTTTTCTTTAAAACACAAGTGTACAGCTTTTTATCTGAAGTGTTCACGCTTTTAAATTTGCGTTTTTAAACAAAGAAAAGCAAGATTTTTTGGCTGTTTTAACAAGAGATATTTACTTGCCATTATTTTGCCTTTTGTTTATAATGACAATTGATACAGGGGAGCAGACAGTTGGTTTGTCTGAAAGGCAGCATTCAAAATTCGGAGGAAACGATATGTCGGTTTTACAAAACATAATTGAAAACAACTTGATGAGCGTGTTTTATTCTCTGTTTGTAACGCTCAGACGCCCGAGAGAGGCAACAGACCGCGAGGTCGATATGTCGAAATTCGAGCTCACGTTCGAGGACGATTTTTCGTCCGACGAGCTCGACCGCACAAAATGGCGCTCTCATCACGTCGGAATGAGGCGCGGAGGCTATTGGGCGCCCGAGCAGAGCTTTATAGAGGACGGTATGCTCCATATCAGAACAGAGTACCGCAGCGACGGCCCCAACGGTGCGGGCTGGTACTCCGACGGCATTTGCACAAGCGGACTTTTCGAACAGACCTACGGCTATTTTGAATGCAGATGCAAGCTGCCCGCGGCACAGGGGCTTTGGTCGGCCTTTTGGTTGACCCGCTCGGGGCTTGTAAGCGGCAAACCCGGAACCGAGGGAACGGAAATCGATGTCTTTGAGTCTCCGATGTACAACAGAAAGGGCGACAACAAATTAATAACCTCGAACCTGCACTATAACGGCTACGGCGCCGCTCACCGATTCCATAATGTCGGTTTCTTCAAAGTCAAAAATCCGTATGAGGAGTTCAACACATACGGACTTGAATGGAATGAAAAGGAATATATTTTCTATATCAACGGCCGCGAAACGGCGCGTTCTTCATTCGGAGGGGTGTCGAGAAAGGACGAATATATGCTTCTTTCCGTTGAAGTGGACGGAGTAAAGGGTAAGCCTGCCGGCGGATGGTCGGGCATTATAACAAAAAACAAAGAGAACGCCATGCCGTCGGATTTTGTGATAGATTATGTAAGAGCTTACCGATATAAATAAAATACTTTTCAGCGAAAGAGCCGGGCCTGCGGACTGTCAACCACATCCGCAGAGCACCGGCTCTGTCATAAGGCAGCAGATGCTGAAATGCGCTGCTTGAAAGACGTTAAACGATAGTTTTTCACCTGAGAGCGCCCGAAATAGTATCAGCTTCGGCTGCCGTTATAATTATGTGTATCCTGCGGCTTAAAATACATAGTGTCAGGAGCGGTCCAATAAAACAGTATAAAAATGTTTTCGGGAAGCGGCATGAGTAATCATGCCGCTTTTCCGTTCATAACGTCATAGAGTAAATTGGCGGGGAGTATGCCGATATAATTGTAGCTGATGGTCACATCCTGCACTCGGTGTCCGCTGGATTTGTCCGGTGCATGAACATATACGGCGTTGACCATATCGTTCAGAATAGTAGGTGTCAGCTTTTCCAAGTACAGGTACTTCTTTGCCTGTCGGATAAATCTATCAACATTCTCCGCTTGATCTTCTTGATTCTGTATTTCGTTTTCAAGCATTTCAATCTCGGCTCTCAGGTCTGCCTGCTCCTGCTCATAATCATCAGACAACATCTGAAAACGAGCTTCGGACAGCTTTCCGTTGACCATATCCTCATAAATACGCTTGAACAATCTGTCCAGTTCTGCCAGGCGGTTTTCGGATTTCTGCAAAGTTCGCTTCTTGGCAGAAAGCTCTTTCTTTGCTTCCTCACTTCGTTTTGCGCCCAAGGCTTTGCGGAACGCATCCTCGTAATCGGCAACACATTGGATTACCAACCTCATGTGTTGGAGCGTACCTTCTTCCAGTACCACGGCACGGATGAAATGGGTGTCGCAGACTTCCTTGCCCTTTTTACGGGAAGTGGAGCATACGAAGTGGTCTTGTCTGGTTTCAAAACTGGCGCTGGTGCAGTAGTACAATTTCTCACCGCAATCGGCACAACGGACGAGACCGGAGAACATATTGGTCTTGCCTGTTCTGGCGGGTCTGCGTTTGTTCTTGCGAAGCTCCTGCACACGGGCAAAGGTTTCTTCATCAATAATGGCTTCATGGGTGTTCTCGAAAATCTTCCATTGGTCGGGAGGGTTTTCGAGTTTCTTTTTGCTTCTGTACGACTGCTTGCGGGTCTTGAAGTTGACCATGTGACCAAGGTATTCCTGCTTTTCCAGTATGCCGGTGATGGTGCGTGGTGCCCAATCGTAAGGATTGTCCGGCGTCTTTGCAGGAGCATTTCGTCCCATCTTCATCCAATGAACTGTAGGACAATCCACCTTTGCTTCCTTCAGCTTCTTGGCGATCTGAGAGGGACCATAGCCCTCCATACACCATGCGAATATCTGACGGACAATGGCTGCGGCTTCATCGTCCACAATCCAATGTCTCTTTGGATTGTCGGGGTCTTTCATGTAGCCGTAGGGCGGGTTGGTGGTAAGATACTCACCGGATTCGCCTTTCTGCTTCATAACCGCTTTGACCTTTTTACTGCTGTCCTTGACATAGAACTCGTTGATGATATTCAAGAACGGAGTAAAATCGTTGTCCTGCTGATTGGTGCTGTCCACGCCGCTGTTCACGGCGATGAAACGGACATCGTGTTCGGGGAAAAGCATTTCCGTGTAGAGACCGACTTCCAGATAGTTTCTGCCGATACGGCTCATATCCTTGGCGATGATGACACCGACCTTATCGTTCTCGACCAGCTCAATCATTCGTTTCCAATCGGGTCTGTTGAAGTTGGCACCGGAGTAACCATCGTCCACGAAAAACTGGATGTTGCGGAAACCTTGTTCTTGTGCGTATTTTTTGAGAATCGCCTTTTGATTGACAATGCTGTTGCTCTCTCCTGTGAGTTCGTCATCACGACTGAGTCTACAGTAGATCGCAGTAATTTTGTCAGACTGCCTATTCATGTCTTGTTCCTCCTTAATCGGCGGGCAGTCTGCCAACACAGGATTGCTTGTAGTAATTATATCACACGCCTGCAAGCTTGTCTCCTTTGTCATTCTTCGTCCACCTCCTTTGCCATGTGGTTGAGTAATTTACCGGAAAGACTTCGTGTGCCGTCGTAGCTTCCGCCAAATCGGTAAGTAGTCTGACCAGAACGAATAGTCACGGTGATCTGTGGTAGCTCAGCTGCACAATAGTTGTGAACGATGATGCTGCCGTTTTCGTTGATAGTGTAATTTCTGCTTTTCTGTTCGTTCATTTAATCACCCTTTCTTGTTTTGGAATGGAATCGAAGGGAAGGAATTATCGTTCTTCCTGCTTGCGGTGATCTTTCTTCTGATGGGTCTGCTCGACAAGGCATCCTTTTTCCACGCAGGAGTGAATGTGATAAAGCTGCTGGTGTTCCTCACGGATAGCTTTGAACGTTGCATAAGTTTCTGCGTGAGCCTTTTCAAGCGCTGCATACTCCTTGTCCAAAAGTTTTTGATCGTGCTTGCCGTCGGGGCATACCTCCAAGAGCTTTCGTTTCACAGCGTAATAGTGCTTCAATTCCTTTTCGTGCTCGGCTTTGTACTTCGCCTTCGCCTTGTCGAACTTGATTTTCTGTAAGCCGTCTACAATCGGTTTCAGATCTCTTAGGATGGAAAGGTATTCGGGAACCTTGCGGATTTCTTTCATGCGGGCAACTTCCTTATCCATGGTGACTTTCAATTCATCCACGCTGTTCTTCAAGTCGGATACCCGACTTTCCAAATCCTCGATGGTGTAAATCTCATGGGCTTTGAGGTAGTTCGCCATGTTATTCAGTTCTTTCAGATTGTTGACCCTGGCCGTCTGGGAATAGGCTTTGGCGTTGCGCATATCAAAATATCTTTGCAGCGGAATGATGACCGGCTCGGATTGCGGCTTATCCAGTTCTGCCTTGATTTCTTTGATAGTCTCCAACAGGGCCGACAGACTTTTTCGCAGATCACGAATAAAGGCATTGGTTCTTCTGATCCAGCGATTGAACTCGCCCTTTTCGGCCTTGATGCCTTTCTTTTCCATGGCTCGGACTGTCGGGCCTTCGTGTCGGGTGGGCAGTAGCTCCACGCCTTGGCGTTCATAGCTGCGGTGGTCGATGCGAACATCCAAGCCTTTTTCTTCAAACTTGGCGTTGCACATCACCGCCCATTGCTCACGCCAGAACTCCAAGGTATCAGCCGAACCCCAATCTGTAGTAGGGACAGCATTGAACACATAATCGCCTTTGCCGTCGGGAATACGGTTGCCGGTTTCATCAAGCACATATTCTCGTTTTTGCTTCAATCCCCATTTGCCGTTCTGCTCGATGGGACGAATAGGGCACATGAAGTGGAAGTGGGGATTATTGATGCCGCCTTCTTCTTTCTCAGGTTCGTGAACGGCGAAATCCACCACCATGCCACGGCTGACAAAATGCTCGGTGAGGAATTGTCTTGCGAGGGCAATGTTTTCTTCCTGGGTAAATTCATTCTGAAAGGAAATATCGAAGCTGTAGGCGAGCTGTGCTTTCTTTCCTTTCTCCACTTTCTCAACGGCGTTCCATAAGGTTTCTCTGTCTGCGTACTCTCTTGGCACATGGGGCGGCAGAAAGATTTCCGAACAAATTACACCGCCCTTGTTGGTATAGTCGCTGTCCTCACCGTAATACTCGCTGTGCAGTTTTTCACCGGAGCGATAGGCGGCAGATGCCACAACCGATTGCCCCTCGCTGCGTTTGATCTGATCTACATGGAAATGGTATAATGCGATACTTATCCCTCCTTTGCGTTGCAGTTTCTTAAATTGTGGGCGTTCTTCATACGCTGAACCGCCCTCTGAACATCTTCCTTGTGAAAGACATATTCCAGCAGCTCCATCACCTCGGTAATATCCAGCTCCTTGATCTCCGGTGCGATGCTTTCCAAAGTTCCTGCAATGGTACAAAGTCTGTGAGTGCGGCGTTTACGTTCGCCGGCCTGGTAATACTTGATGCGGTTTTCCAAACGCTGGATTTTGTGGTCAAGCTGTTCGACCTTCTTTTCGTTTTGCTCTTTTTCTGTTCGTAGCTTTTCAAGTTCGGGGTTAGGTGTGTATTCCATAGAATCTCCTTTGTGTGTTTTTGTTTTCAACCTTGCGGGTACGGAATGATTTGAAAAATCGTTTTGTACCCGCAAGGGCGCTGGGATAGCTGCATAGCAGCGCAAGGGGTGCAGCCCCTTGTTCGGAACAAAGTGACGGAAGGACAGATACTACTTCGGAGTTGTTGTCTGTTAGCCTCGCAGAGCGTACATACGAGTGTGGAACACACCCGTATAGAAGTGCGCCCTTAGTAAACTAAGGGTTAAAAACGCTTTCACCGCTCTACCCGAATGTCGTTCCTGCCCGGGAGTCTCACCCCGGCGTTGCTTCGCTCATGTCATCGCAAAGTCATATCCCATTCGGACGGTCATTCAGTTGTTGGATGTAGAAAAACAAAAAGAGCCGATTACACAGAGCATCAGAAATCGGCGGGAGCATGGCTCTCGCTTCAAAGTGATGTTCTATGTAATCGGCTCTGAAAATTCAAAGTCGGGTTCTGCTTTCTACAGCTCCCGCCAGCAGAACCAAAGGCGTGGTGGAGCAGTTCGGCACTTCCGGTGTACCGATACCGTGTCGGATGAAACCGACTTATGGTGGAACATTGGTATTCAGTTGTGCCACCATTATACAGATACATCACTTATCCGTCAAGTTTCTGAATGTCTCTCATTGTATTCGGAATTTCAAAAAGCAGTTTTCGACGGGGGACAAAAAAGATCCCTCTACTGGTTAGGACATTTAGGAGCTATTTATCAACGGGTTTTGGAAAAGATTTTGAAAACGCCCTCATATACCTCCAGAAGAAATTTTCAAATTCGTACCCTACTTAACATCTTTTTTAACCTGTTTTTTCAGGGAGTTTTGTGTCACAACTTAAATTGATGGTTATTTATCCCTCAAGTGATAGCTGGTGAGAATCGCTTTTTGTCCATAGTCCTTCTCAAATGATAGCCGCCGAAACCAAACTTTTTATGCGTGCTTCGGTTGCAATTTTTCAAAATATTTCTCCAAGTGGTAGCCGATGGGATTGGCGTTTTGGGGAGTGTCTACAGAAAAAAACTCTCCCAGTGGTAGCCGACGAGAATGCCATTTTTAGAACTGCTTTATTGAAAAATTGCAAAAAAATAATTCTGCCCAAGTTGGACAGAATTTTTAAAACCAACTTCCCGACAACTTGTCGGGAATAAAAAATGGACTTCCGATCAAGTTGGTTGGAAGTAGAAATCCCACTTCTGTCCAAGTTGGACAGAAGTTAAAATCACTTCTACGCAATTTGCATAGAAGTGAAAATGCAACTTCGACACAGGTTGTGTAGAAGTTGAAAACCATTGGCGGCTTCAGTTCAAATCTAATCATGTCAGTAATATATAATAATGTGATTATCAATACAAAAATATTTAATAATTTTGTGAAACGAGTTGATTTGTTCACAAATTCTGAGTATAATAATAGTGTGATTGCAAAACCTCAAAACTCCAATAAAAGTGTGAAGGAGTGTTTCTATGGAACGATTAATTTTGAATAAACTGCTTGAATGGAAGAATTCACCCTACCGCAAGCCGCTGATCCTGAAAGGTGTGCGTCAGGTGGGAAAGACTTGGATTCTGAAAGAGTTTGGCAGACGCTATTATGAAAATACCGCTTATTTCAACTTTGATGAAAACGAAGAATATAAACAGTTCTTTGAAACTACCAAGGATGTGGATCGGATTCTGCAGAATCTGATGCTGGCCAGCGGCTATAAGATTTTGCCCGAAAAGACGCTCATCATTTTTGACGAGGTGCAGGACTGCCCCAAGGTCATCAATGCCATGAAGTATTTCTGCGAGAATGCTCCACAGTATCACATTGCCTGTGCCGGTTCGCTGCTTGGCATCGCCCTGGCTAAGCCATCTTCTTTCCCCGTAGGAAAGGTCAACTTCATGCAGATCGATCCCATGACATTTACCGAGTTTCTTCTCGCAAACGGGGATGAGAACCTCGTGAAATATTTGGAGAGCGTGGATACACTTGATCCGATTCCCGATGCTTTTTTTAATCCGTTATATGAGAAGCTAAAGATGTACTATGTTACCGGAGGCATGCCGGAATCGGTAAAGATGTGGACGGAGGCACGTGACGTATCTGCCATGCAAGAAGCTCTGTCCGATATCATCAGTGCTTACGAACGTGACTTCGCTAAACATCCTAATCTTACCGAGTTCCCGAAGATCTCTATGATTTGGAAATCGGTTCCCTCTCAGTTGGCAAGAGAGAACAAGAAATTTATCTATAAGGTTGTCAAAGAAGGGGCAAGAGCTCGTGAATATGAGGATGCTCTGCAATGGCTGGTAGATGCTCGCTTAGTGCATAAGATCTACCGCAGCAGTGCTCCCGGTCTTCCTGTGGCCGCTTATGATGATCTGTCTGCGTTCAAACTCTATTTGGTAGACGTGGGTCTGCTTCGCCGTTTGGCGCAGCTGGCTCCTACAGCTTTTGGCGAAGGTAACCGCTTGTTCACTGAGTTCAAGGGGGCCTTAACCGAAAACTATGTATTGCAAACTTTGATTACGCAGTTTGAGGTGTTGCCTCGTTATTGGTCGCAGAATAATCCTCCCTATGAAGTGGATTTTCTGATTCAACGTGATAATGACATTTTCCCTGTTGAAGTAAAATCCGAAGCAAATTTGGCGAGCAAGAGTCTCAGAAAATTCAAGGAATTGTTCCCGGATAAAGTGAAGCTCCGTGTTCGGTTCTCGCTTGATAATCTGAAGCTGGATGATGATGTACTGAATATTCCTCTGTTCATGGCTGACGAAGCCGACCGACTAATTGGCTTGGCACTTGAACACCGGATACACCTGCAACAGGTATAACTTAGGAGATAATTTATGTCACATATTGAGATATTTGATTCCAGGTATGCAAGGCTAAAAGCAGTAGACTGGGATTTCACTGACGCTTCCCAAGATTCATTGGCGAGTATCCATCCATACCCCGCAAGATTTATTCCTGATATACCGAGAGAGCTCATCTCAGGCCTGGGATGTGATAAAGGCGCTGTTATTTTGGACCCGTTTTGCGGAAGCGGCACAACTCTTCTCGAAGCTCAGCGTGCGGGTTTTGAGTCTGTCGGAATTGATTTGAATCCAATTGCTTGTTTGATTTCAAGTGTAAAAACCAAAGAACTCCCTCCGGAATTTTTGCCAGTAGCCCATGATGTTTATGAGCAAGCGAAAAACACCTTTGATGGATATGTAGATATTCCAACCATTCCCAATCTCGATCACTGGTTTAAGCCCGATGTTCAAAAGGCCTTATCTTCGCTTTTGACTCACATTGACGAACAAAGTGATGTCAATCTAAAAAATGCATTGAAGCTGGCATTATCCAGCATCATCGTTCGCGTTTCAAATCAAGAGAGCGACACTCGATATGCTGCTATTGATAATAATTATACTGCCAATGATGTTTTGGAATCGTTCCTAACTGCATGCAACAAAATACATGAAGCAAAAAAAAGAAATAGCGTCAATTTGGAATGTAGTAAAATCTTTAACCAAGACATTCTTTCTGTACTTGCTTCAGATTTTGATAAACCGGTTGGCTTGGTCATTACATCCCCTCCGTATCCTAATGCTTACGAATATTGGCTTTACCACAAATACAGAATGTGGTGGTTGGGGTTTGATCCAATCCAAGTTAGAACTTTTGAAATTGGAGCAAGACCCCATTATCAGAAAAAGAACGGACAGACTGAAGAAGATTTCCGAAAACAAATGAGCAGCGTTTTTGATTTGCTCTCTGATGTTTTGCTTTCTGGTGGACATGTTTGTTTTGTTGTTGGGCGTTCCGTAATTAAAGGGAAAATAGTTGATAATGCAGAGCTGATCCGCAACGTTGCCGAAAACCACAAAATGGTACTCGTTGCAAATATTGAACGAGAAATTGCCGCAACCAAAAAATCCTTCAACCTAAAGTACGGAAAGATTAAAACCGAAAATATCCTTATTTTTAGGAAGGACTAATGTAATATGCAAATCGAATTGTTAAAATTTCCATATTCGTATATGGAGTATGAAAAGATTCTCCAAATACGAGAACTGAAAGTATTATTGCCAGAGATTGAAGTGTTGTCTGACGACAAGCATAACACAATCATTTCTGGCGAAAGAATTAACCTTGACAATGTAAAAGAACTCACATTCTATCGTGCATATAAGATCGATGGTATTAGCTATCCCACACGCCAAGGCTTATATGAAAAGGACGATACTTTGAGAGCAGTCAAACAGCACACTCGCTATTCTACACATGGTATTCACGAATATAAAGGAAAGTTCAATCCTCAGATTGTGCACGCAATTGCAAATATATTTGGGGTACAACGTGGCCACAAGGTATTAGATCCTTTTGACGGGAGCGGTACAACAATTGTTGAGTGTGCCCACGCTGGAATTGAAGCATATGGGACGGACATAAATCCTTTGGCTTGTTTAATTGCAAACACCAAGGTTGCCGCGCTAAAGATGGATGTTGAAGAAGCATCTGTCCGCTTATATGAATTAAAGCGAACACTGTCTCAACCCATGACAATCAACATCCCAGAAGGTGATGAGCGACTCAAATATTTGAGCAACTGGATTCCTATGGAGATACTGTGCATGCTGGAATCTATTCGTAACGAAGTGGAAAATGATGATCCAACTATTCGGAATTTCTTTCTTGTGGTCGCCAGTGATTTAATTCGGGATTATTCTTATCAAGAGCCTTCTGATTTGCGGATAAGGCGCCGGAAATCCCCAATGCCTGAAGTAAGCTTTTTAGAGGCGTATCTCCAAAAAGCTTCTAAGTATTTGCAAAAAATAGAGCAGGCACAGTCTGTGGAAGACAAATCCTTTTTCCCAGACAACCACGCATTGAATTGCGACATCAAATACGCCAAACCTTTTGGTGACATCAAATTTGATGCAGCAATTACAAGCCCTCCGTACGTAACCGCTCTGCCCTATATTGATACTCAGCGAATTAGCTTAGTATGGCTTGGTTTGTGTAGTGCTTCAGAGATTGGACGACTGGAAGCCAGTCTTATCGGAAGTCGCGAGCTTCTGAAAAGTGAGAAAACCAAATGGCCCAGCGAAATTGCGGAAAATACAGGGTGCTTGCCAGCGGAAATTTATAAACTCGTTTGTTCCATGAATGAGTCGTTGAATGAAAACGATGGTTTTCGCAAACAAGCAGTGCCTACGCTTGTTTATAAATACTTTACAGAAATGAAGTCTATGTTTATCAACGTAAGATCTATGATGAAGCCCAGCGGCTTGTATGGTCTGGTTGTAGGACATAATAAAACGACCCTGGGCGGAACAGAGTACAACATTGATACTCCTTATCTTCTCGCGGTGCTCGCTCAGCAATGTGGGTGGCAAATCGAAGAATTGTTTCCGCTACAAACTTACAAGCGTTATGGTCTGAACGCAAAGAATGCGATTAACAGGGAGACTTTAATCGTTTTGCGAAATGCATAAGGAGGGACTGTATGGAATTCTTACTGCAACCAGGAGTATATCGCACAGGCGATGCATCTACATTGCTTAAGCTCTTGGATAATATGTGGATAAAAGACCATTCCGTTGGTGCTGGTACGCTTTACATCATCTCCGGCTTTGCAAACTATAATGGTGGTGTTCGCTTCTATCCTTATTTCACTCGTCATGTCCAAAGTGGAGGTAAGATAGTTGCGTACATTGGCGGAAGTACGGCTCAAAGATTGAGCAGCATCCAAGTAGTTGAGGCTCTTTTGGAGTGCGGTGCAGAAGTTAACGTTGTAAACCGAAAACGCCTTTTGCATGCGAAATGTTATGGTTATAAAACACCAGACGATGAGGAATTAGTAGTTACTTCTGGTAATTTCACAGGTCCTGGCATGTCTCAAAATGCAGAAGCTGCAATACGAGTGGAAAAAGAACATATTCAGGAAATGAACTTCTCTTGGACAGAGTTCGTCAAAAGCATTTCCGAGCAGAAATGGGATATTCATCAACTTAGTGTAGCCGATGTTGTAGAAAAGAAAGATCCTGCATGGACGCTGTTGTACGATGAGGTTCACGGCACAACCAAGATTGATGAATCGCAAGAAGTTACAATGGTGATTACATTGAGCCATTCTGATACTGCTCGTATTCAAGCTGAACCTGGAAGCAAGGCAGGTCTTGGAACGCAATATTTTTGGCTGAGCAAGGGTACATTTGACTTTTTCCCTGCTTTGACAATAAAAAATACTCGAGGTACTAAAAACACTTTCTCTTGTATCATTAACATGAACTACATTGATTTGAACTTGGTACAAGAAGCTCGCGTCACCTTTGAGGCAGATAACAACCTCGATTTTCGTCTGGGAACAGGTGCTTTTAGATACACAAAGAAAGCCAAAGAAAACGACTTAGCCCTTATCACGCGCCTTTCAGAATATGATTACGAAATGCGCATTGTGTCAACCGAAGATAAAAAATACACACAGCTTTCAGCTTATGCAACATCATATATCGGAAACTATGGGAAACGATTTGGATATATAGCAAACTCAGAATTATTTAATATTCTTGACAAATAATCCTGTCTTTGTTTGGTTTTCGTTCTCTTATGTATTGGGATAAAAACTGGAACGCCTGATGTCAAGAGAAAGAGAAAAGATTGTATCCGCGATAAATACTATGTACGAGGGATTGCCCTTTTGCTCACAAGCGGACAACCCGTAACGGAATGAGGTGATTTATTATGCGACGAAATTTTGCACAAGTTCTCAAGGAAGGAAAAGTTGATCTTAAAAAAGAATACTCCAAACTTTATGACCTTTTTTACGGCAAAGATCCTCGTGATGGAAAATCTTTAGCAGATTTAATTTCCTTAAATTTTGAAGGATTCTATTTTCGTGGGACATGCCTCGACCTTGGCGAGTTTGATGAAGTGCATGGATTCCGTTTTGAAGAACAACCGAAAATTTTTGACATAGATTATCTCGTTTCTTTTTGTGAGTACATTTATAACTTTGTTTTGCATTTTGAGGACCACTACTTCTTTGGACAGATAAATAAATCCTTTTATTTGCAACAGATTAACAAAGTTATAGAAACTATCGGTTACATTCAATGTTCGGAAGATGGTTTTACCATTTTTGTCCCGAAGGATAATGTCGCAATTGCAGTATCCGAGTCAGAATTAATCCCAGAAGCCTTGTCGTACAAAATTATTGCATACAACCACCATTCGATGAAAGGCAACCTTGAAAGCAAACGACAAACGCTACTTATGTTTGCTGATTTGCTTGAGCCTAAAAGGGACGAGCTTGAAACTGTTGATAAAAAATTTGCAAGTGACCTGTTTTACACTTTTAATAACTTCAACATTCGCCACAACAATGTAGATCCAGCTGGTCCAAAGTACAAGAAACCTGTAGGAGATTTGACCAAAGAGCAACTGGAATCGTGGTATGATGAAGTCTACCAAATGTGTCTGCTTGCGTTTATGCGGTTAGAGCATGTTCCGCGCAAACAGGAGTTTGACATGTTGAAAGACAAGATAGAGAACAAAAAATGAGTTCCGCATAAGCACTAATACATAGGGGGTGAGAAAATGCACATTTATGCTCGCATCAACAAAGAAACCATGAGATGTATCCGTGAAAAAAAGGCAGTGTCATTCGACTATGTTACTCGGATGACAAAGTTCCCGGAAGCAAAAGTTACACAGTGGGAGGATGAAGCCTCTGGAAAGTTCCCAACAATCAATCAGGCAAAAGCCCTCGCTAAATGCTATCGGATTCCTTTTGCGGGCTTATATATGAATTTTTCGGATATCAATGTAAAACATTTGCCCCAGATGCGAAATTTGCGAACTTTGCCTGACGCATCAGTTGATAACAGCGCTCTTAATTTGGCCATTGCAGATATTTTGAGCGCACGGGAGTTGCTGATCGAATCAAAGAAGGCATTGAAAGAAACAATTCCTGCTTTTTCAATCTCGATAAACGAGGGCGATGATGTTAGCTTGTGGGCGAGGACAATCCGAAACGAATTGGGATTGACTTCAGAGGTACAGTATAAATGTCCGAGTGCTCGGCAGTTGTATTTGCTTATTCGTAATGCAACCGAGGAAGCGGGCGTCTTCGTGCATTGTTTTACCGGGATTGACACTGAAATTGTTCGTGGCTTTGCAATTTATGATGATGTTCTCCCGATGATCGGCTTAAATAATGAGGACCGATATCCGGCAAAAACATTTTCCATTATTCATGAATTGGTTCATCTCATCAAGCGAAGTTCTGCCGTGTGTAATGAAATGATGAGTTCTTTTTCAGCGCAAAAAGAAGAGGTGTTTTGCAATGCCGTTGCTGGAGAAGTTCTTGTTCCCAAGGCTAATTTGCTTAAGCAACTTGGAAGCTATACGGCAGACGAAATCGACCTTGATATGGTGGAAACTATTGCAGCCAAGTTTTCGGTAAGCAAAGAAGTGGTTTGCAGGAGACTTCTTGATACCAAAAAGATTTCACAAGCTCATTACTCTTCTTTGATGGCGACCATCCGGACCGCCTTTGAGAATGAGCGAGAACAAATGCGGGAATATCGACGAATTACCGGGAAAACCATCCCTCGGAATATTTCCCGCGAGGCAATTGACCAGAACAGCTCATCTCTTTGCAAGACGTTCTATCATGGATTTAGAGAGGGTTATTTTGATAAGCAGGATGTTGCACGGTATTTAGGTGTAAAGCAAAACCATATTGACAAGTTCATGTGGGAGGTGTCGAAATGGTAAATAATACGCCACAAGTTAAGTATATCATTGATACCTCTTCCATCTTGTCACAGAAAGACAATGAGCCTCACCGCCGCACAATCAACAAAACTCTTTGGAAGCATATTGACGAATTGATTTCGCAAAAGCGTATTGTTACGTGCTCTGAAATTATTGAGGAAGTAAACGACGATGCATTGAAGAAGTGGTTTGTTGGGCTTCAAGGAGATATTTTACCCATTGACGATGAAGTGCAGGAAAATGTAAAAAAAGTCGTAACATCTAACCCTCAACTTGTTGACTTCAAGCAGGTGAAGTCCTCTGGAGATGCATTCCTCATTGCAACGGCGATGAAATACGATCTTACTGTCATCACAGAGGAAAACAAAACCGGGCAAAAAAAGATTCCATTTGTATGTAATAGTCTGGGTGTTCCTTGTGTCGATATTTTAGGCTTGTGCGAGAAAGAAGGCTGGAGTTTCTAAACGAAAAAATATCGTCACTTTTGCGCGGAAAAGACAAAACAGCGCCCATCGTCCAGAGTTTGGCCGATGGGCGCTACGCTATATGTTCCGTTATTCTTCCATTACCTCCAACATCATTCGTGCGCCCAGCTTAAAGCCATTCTGAAAGATCAAACAGTCTGTATTGGTTTGATGCTCTCGCACACAATCGGCGTATTTCTCAAATAGTTCTTTCTGTTCGTCCGTCATGGTGGCTTTGAGCTTTTCTTCATTTCTGCAAATCAGCTCCAATAGTTTCTTGTATTCTTTGCAAGAGGATGTGTCATACTCAGTCGGCTCAATGTTGCCATACCAAAATTCTTCAAGGATTCTCATACGGCATCCTCCTCGTAAATCATTTCATGAAGGATGATTTCCTCGGCTCGGTTGCGGATGCTGTTCATAGCTCTAACCCATGCCATCTGATCGTGCTGCTTCATGTCCTCTGTCACGCCCTCAGCAGCTTTCATTTGCTCAATGATAATTTCAAGACGGTTCTGTGCCTGCTCGTTCAAATCAGCCAGATACGTCCACAGTTCGCCACTAAGGCACAGATCGTTAAAGCGGATGGGGTTATGCTCCTTGATATAATCTCTGTGCATGCGTCCCCAACGACCAATAGGTCTATTTTCTTCCGGCAAGCGAATATCGGGAATATAGTAATCACCGCAACGGATATAGTTCAGTTCCTGCATCATATGTACCTCCAATAAGATTCAAACATTCTGTTAAAGATAGAAAAAGGCGATACCTGGTTGTGAAAACCAAGTATCGCCAATTTTTCTTGT